>Ga0172371_10004144_pt1 | contig 22107 bp, 22 predicted proteins | sample Lak12m_FD_114543 | JGI IMG/M metagenome (GOLD analysis project Ga0172371, IMG submission 114543) | Freshwater microbial communities from Kabuno Bay, South-Kivu, Congo - kab_022012_12m | ecosystem: Environmental > Aquatic > Freshwater > Lake | place: Democratic Republic of the Congo: South-Kivu...
CAGCCAGGCCTCCACCCTGTCGAGCGTCGCCCGGTATGCCTCCCGCCCCGCGTCCGTGGTGGAATCCCAACTGTCTATGCGGTTGCGCGGCAGCTCGAGCTCCGGGACGGCATGGAATCCCCATGCGGACACCCATGACTGGATCGTCGAATAACGGTATGAGGCGTCAATTAGGCCGATCGGCACGCCGGTTTCCCGGTGCAGCGCGCGCCCGAAAAAGTATGCCAGCGCGGAGTAATCGGCCACCGTCTCCGGCGAGCAGACCTTCCACTCGCCGCGGATCCATTCGGGCTGCAGCTCCTTCAGCGGGGTGTTGCTGCTCTTCCCTTCCACCTTCAGCAGGCGAATCAGCGGATAATTCGCGCCGGCGATCTCCTGCTCGGCATCCAGGCAGGAGTAGAGCTCCCAGTATACGCCGAAGTCGCCGCTGCACAGCCAGACATCCCCCACCACCACGTTATGCACGACAACCGTATTGGCGCCGGTCACGGTCAGCTCCCGCGGCTGCCTGCTCATCGCCGGTGGCTTCAGCCGCACGCTCCACGCGCCGTCGGCATCCGCGACGGCAGTCGCCCGCTGCCCGGCAAAACGCACCGTGACTTCCTCGCCCGGCGCGGCCCACCCCCACACCGGCGCCGGTTTGCCCCGCTGCAGCACCATGCCGTCGCTGAACTGTTTCGGCAGCCGCACGGCGGCCGGCAGGGACATCGCCACCAGACCGGCCAGCGCCAGCAATACGCCACGAAGGAGGCACTGCGGCTTGAAAAGGATATGAGGATGTAACGACCTGTCCATCATGTCACCACTCCGGAAACATTTCCCATAAGTTTTCTCTGTCTCTCTTTGCGCCTTTGCGTGAAACTTCGAATCGTTTCATGCAAAGGTGTAAAGACGCGAAGGCAAATTTACGCAAGCCCGAGCAGACGCCGGGCATTTCCGCCGAAGATCGCCAGCTTCTCCTCTTCGCCGATCGGAAGGTCGAGGATCACTCCCAGCCGGTGCGCGAAGTCGTCCAGCGGGGCGTCGGTACCCCACAGGATGCGGTCCGCGCCCATGATTTTGACGGTCTCCAGCGTTTCCAACGGGGTGTTCTGCGTAACCGGTGAATCGACGTAATGGTTCTTATATCGGGCAAACCGCTCCTTCGTGCTGCGTCCCTTCAGTCCGCACATGCCGTGCGCCATCACGAATGTCGTCTCCGGAAAGTTCAGGATATCATCCTCGGTTACCACGCCGTGATACAGGATCGGCAGGTGATGCTCAGCGGCGAAATCATACACGCGCTCCCATTGCCCGCCGATCTCGCGCACGTCCAGGTCGCGATATGGAAACTGGATCATCTGCCCGTGCACCTTGATCCCGCGGAAGCCATAGTCGAAGACACAGCGTTTCAGCTCCTCCACCATATCGCCGTTCATCGGGTAGACCCCGGCGATGCCCACCACCCGGTCCGGGTATCTCTTCGCGAAGGCCGCCACCGCCCGATTGCCTTCCGCCATGTCCGGAAAGGTGATGCCGTTGGCGCAGATCTTCTCGACGCCGACCAGGTCCATTTTAGCGATCATCGCGTCGGAGTGGGAGGGCAGGTGCGTCACGCCCCACTTGCCGTAATGCACGTGGAAGTCGATGATATGGTATTTATCCAGCCGTTTGCCGGCCAGTGCGTCGTGCAGCATCATGCCGCCACCTCCTTTCGCAGCAGCCCGCGCACGGTATCGCCGGCGATCAGCCGCTTGTCCCCGTCGGACAACTCGCAGTAAATCAGATGCAGCATGCTCTGCAGTGGGGTGAAATAGGGATAGTTGCTGCCGAAAACGAAGGCTCGCGCGCCGAAGCGCTCCACCACCTTTTCGATGCCGCCCAGCAACTGGTAGCCGCTCATCACCACGTGCAGGTTTTCGAACTTCTCCCACAGGTAATACAGCACGCGCTCCTCGCAGGCAACCTTCGGGAACTTCAACAGCACCGGCAACTGCGGCCAGCCCTTGAGCAGCTCGCGCAGCCGGAAGGTATGCTCATGAAAAAAATTGGCATAATCGAGCAACAATGGCGTGCGGCTGGCCGCCAGCGCGTCGAACACCTCGCCGTAAAGCTCGACGTCGATCAGCGGCGTGTAAAATTGCACCTCGTCCACCAGCATTTTCGCCAGGCTCATCGTCGGCATTTTTGCAAGCAATTGATCCGGTGGGGGCATTTCGCCGGTCTGATTTGGCGCCACCAGAAACACGGGATGCAACTGCGGGTAAGGTTCAATCGCCTGTAAAAGCTCCTGATTACCTTCATCCACACAGTAAAACGAGGCAGTGATAGACGAGGGACATGCTTCAACAATGCCCAGTTCGGCCATCTTCAGCGCCAACCCTGCCACATTGCCTTCATACCCCGGCGGGCTCTCCGGGTTGGCATACGGCCCAATCACACAGGCCGCGTCGAGAAATGGAAGCATAAAACTAATCCTCCGTTTACAATCTCAGGGTTATTTCCGCGGTAAAATCACATCCACGTTCGGAAGCGACAATTTGAAGCACCGAGTTCCTTCGGATCTTGGGTTTGTTTATCCGGGAAAGACACGCTCCATTTCTTCCAGCGCGCGCATCTGCACTTCGCCGCGGAACAGGTTGATGTCCTCGTGATGGCCGGGCTTGATTTTGAAATATTCGCTGCCGACCAACGAATCGGTGAAAAAGCGCAGGCACTGCGTGTAGAGGAAGAGTTTGCCCGAGGCGATGGCGAATTTCCGCAGTTCGTCGCAGCGCTCCTGCCCGTGATATTCGGCGATGCGTGACAGGTAGCCGCCCACGATCCAGCCCACCAGCTCGGTGTCGATGGTCACCTCGTTGATATCGGCCGGTTCCTCGCCCGCGGGATTGCTGAAGCGCAAGGCGTCGCCCAGGTCGTCCAGCAGGTTCCCCGGCTGCACGGTGTCCAGGTCGATCAGGCACACGCACTGCCAGCGCCCGTCCGCGCCGAGCCGGAAGACGAAGTTATTGATCTTCGTGTCGCCGTGCGCCACGATCTGCCCCTGACCGTCCAGCGCGGAGACCAGTCCCGCCCGCCGGTCGATCTTCTCACGGACCGCCGCGATGCGCTTTTGATACTTCGTCATGAACTCGGGGTTGAGCGTGACCGTGCGCGAAGCATCGCGGCTAAGGCTGAGCGTCACCGTCTCGCCGCGCAGCACCGCCCGGTAGTATGCCAGGTGGTAATGCGAGTTGTGGAAGTTCGGCAGCGGGTATTGCCACGCATCCGCCGACACGGAGTCGAGCATTTTCCCGAACACGGCAATCGCCTCGCCCAGCGACCTCGCCACCCGCCCGCGCTTATCCGGCGGCACTTCCGCGAAGCTGTTGAATATCCTGATATCGCCGGGCACGAAGCGCATCACCCGCCACGCCGCCCCGTCTTCATCGTAATAAATCTTCCGCCCGCCCCCGCCGGCCACGTCCAGATAGCCCACCGGCTGCCAGTGCGCGGGCAGCGCCTCCCGACTCGCTGCCTGCGCCTTCTCCAGCCACCGCAGGTTGTTGTCGATGGCCGCTATGTCGAAGATGGTGTTAATCTTTTGGATGATGAATTTTCGATCGCTCTCCAGATGCCGCAGGCAGTAAGTAAGGTTGATATTGCCGGCGATGATCAGCATGGCATCGCAATTATCCGGCGTGCACTCGACTCCGCTGTCGAAAAAGCCCAGCACCCCCCCCAGCCGCGCGCAATCTTCCGGCGAAACGGCGACGACCTGCGTCCCGGTGGCAACCAGGATATCTTCCAGCGAGCGTGATTCAGACACGGACATTGCAAGCCTTTCTGATAAAAGGAACCATAACTGGTATTCTGTGGTATATTGGCGAATCCTTGCGACCGGATTGTAACGTTTTCCGGGACCTGGTGGACGCCGTATAGACGAACGCCGTGATACTGGAAGAGCTGAAAGCGGAAGACCTGCCCAAAGCTATGCAAAAGATAACGCTGGAGAAAAAAGGCCTATCTCAATAGACAGACGGCCGCGCCCCTTGCACATTCCCCTGCCGCGGTTGATAAACCGGTAGCTCAGGTTGACCAGGAGGCGCAGGATAAATTTCCCGCGCCGGGTCAGCGTGCGGTAGATAATGGACTGGATCGAATAGAAGTCCCGGTACACGGCTCGCTGCCCATCTTGCAGCTCCTGCGCCGTCATCTGCCGGGGCGCGAACACCACGCGGCTCATGGTGTCGCGTGGATCGCCTCGCTGATATCCAGCCCGATGTTCGGGCGCTTAGAAGTTGCACTGAGGTTTTCCGGCGATAGTGATTCCAGCCCCACGAACATCGCCTGGCATCCGCTGCGAAAAGCCAGCCGCATGAGCTCCGGGTCCTTCGCCATGGACAGGTCAAAACTCCCTGAAAACCGCTGATCTGCGGTGATCTGGGGTTTATAATTCGATCAACGCGGCTCGCGCCGCCTGACTCAGCACCTCCCATTGGCGTGTACCTGGGCGCTGCTGGTGGGGCCGGGGATGACGACGGTTATACCGCGAGATGGAAGAGGGCGAAGCATAGGGCGGCGGTGGAAAGGTTCAGGCCGGCGAAAAGGCGGGCTTTGAGACGCTCGACTTGGGCCAGTTTCTGCTCGAATTCGGCGCGGGTTTAGCCCGCCGCGGTTCCAGCCCCGGCGCACTTCGTCTATGAAGACCGTCTCAGCGATGAAGCGGTCGCCCAGCAGCCCTATGTTCCACAACCCCTGCCCCACGCGAGAAACATACCAGCCGGTCCGTTCAAGTGAGCGATGTTGCATGCCACCGCTTGAAGAATCGCCCCTCAGTCGTCGCTCGCCGATACTTTAAATTTTTCAGTTTAAACCTATTGACAGGACAGCAAAGCAACGCTACTATACTTTAGCTACTAGTTTAGCACGTATTCTAGTGACCCTGGAATCGCGGCGACTTTGACCGGGCCGGTCGCGCGAGGGGATGACATGTCCAGTGAAACGCCTTATTGGCGGGTGCTCGCGGCGGAATCATTCGCCACCTTCATCCTGGTGTTCTTCGGCACCGGGGCGGTGCATGCCGCCGTGCTCACTTCCGCGCAGGCCGGCGTCTGGCAGGTGGCCATCGTGTGGGGTGTGGCAATTTCGTTGGCCATTTATGCCGCAGGCGCGATAAGCGGCGCACACATGAATCCGGCGATAACTCTTGCCTTCGCCGCTTTCCGCGACTTTCCCGTTCGCCGCGTTATACCCTATATCGCGGCGCAGTTACTCGGTGCGATAGCCGCCGCGGCGTTGTTATACGCGCTGTATCATAACCTGATAAGCCAATTCGAGGCTGCCCATCAGCTTACCCGCGGCTTGCCGGGGAGCGAGCTGTCGGCCATGGTGTATGGCGAATACTTCCCCAATCCCGGCCTGCTCGACGCTTCCGGCGCGGTAACGCTGCCGCAGGCGATGCTCGCGGAGGGAATCGGCGCCGGCCTGCTCGCCTTTTTCGTCTTCGCCGTCACCGATGGACGCAACGCCGGCAGACCGCATGCCGGCATAGCGCCGCTGATGATCGGTTTATCAGTATCCATTATCATTTCGATCATCGCGCCGCTCACCCAGGCAGGCCTAAATCCGGCGCGCGACTTCGGCCCGCGGCTGTTCGCCTTCTTCGCCGGGTGGGGATCCATCGCCATTCCCGGCCCGCGTGGGGGCTTTTTCACGGTATATATCCTGTCGCCCATCGCCGGCGCGCTACTCGGCGCCGCCATCTATCAAATTCTCGTCTTTCATCCCGGCAAAGATAAAGTGAGAGAAGCGAAGGGCCGCCTGGTCGAAAGGAGCAAGGCATGAAACGACCCATACTCATCCTAGTCGGCGGATTTCTGGGCGCCGGTAAAACCACGCTGCTCTGGCAGGCAGCCCGGCGACTGACGGAAGCCGGCAAACGCGTCGGACTGGTCACCAACGATCAAGCGCCGCAGCTTGTAGATACCAGCCTGCTTGCCGATGCCGGCCTGACGGTGGAGGAGATTGCCGGCGGATGCTTCTGCTGCAAATTCAACGACTTAATCGCCGCCACGGATTGCCTCATCGAAAAGATGGCGCCCGACGTGCTGATCGGGGAGCCGGTCGGCAGTTGCACGGATATCTCGGCCACGGTGGTGCAGCCGATCAAGGAGCTCTTCGCGGACAGATTCCGCATGGCGCCGTTTTCCGTGCTGGCGGACCCGTACCGGCTGGAGGAAGCGATCGATCCCCGCTTGCCCAGCCCGCTGCACGCCAGCGCCCGCTATATACTGCGCAAGCAGCTCGAAGAAGCGGACCTGATTGTGTTGAATAAAGCTGACCAGCTCGACGGCGAGGACCTGGCCGACCTGAAGGCGCGGGCAGGCGAGCGATTTCCCGGCACGCCACTGATGGCTATTTCGGCGCTCGATGGCGACAACGTCGATGAATGGCTGAACAGCATGCAGAACGGGGGTCCGGCGGGGCAGCGCATAACCGAGGTTGATTACGACATTTACGCGGAAGGCGAAGCCGTGCTTGGCTGGCTCAATGCCACCATCATGCTGACCGCGGTAGAATTGCTCGATTGGCGAAGCTTTTGCGAAGAGCTGCTGCGCCGTTTACAGCAGGCAGCGCTCAAGCGCGCGGGCGAAATCGCCCATGTCAAGCTGCTCCTCTCCACCATTGCCGGGCAATACGCCGCCAACCTAACGCGCGGTGGCGGCAAGGTTGCGGTGCGCGGCGCGATGGCCGATAATCCGCGCTCCGCCCGCCTGACCGTCAACGCGCGCGTGGAGATGGATCCCGAGGAGCTGCGCACCCTGGTGATCGAAGCGCTGCGGGGTGCTGCCGACGGGAAGGTCGATTATGCCATCGAGAAGATCGACTGCCTCAGTCCGGGACGACCGCGGCCAACGCACCGGTATTCGGCGGTGATCGGTTAAGCCGGCGCATGTCCAGAGTTATTGCCGCTCGGCGCGCCAGCGGTCAACCGCCTGCTGTCCGAGCGACAACAGCGCATCCACCGCTTCCCGATACTGCGTCAGCGTCATCAACCAGCTTGCCAGGCATTGCTCGCCCGTCTGAGTGATAATATACAGGCGTTTGGCGGGACCGCTTTCAGACAGCGCCCATTCCGAAGTGACGCTACCTTCCTGGGCGAGTAATTTCAAGCAGCGGTAAACCCCGGCGGCGTTCGGTTTCTCGCCGGCGAACATAGGCATCTCGGTCAGGCGCCGGGTTATGCGGTAGCCGTATTGCGGTCCTTCGGTCAACAATATCAGCACCGCCGGACGGATCAAGCGTTCCAGCGTGCCTCCCTCGCAGGGACAGGTTCCCTGTTTTCTCGTCGCGCGGCCCGATGTAACTGTCATCTCTTCCTCCGCCATCATTCTAGCGACCTTGCTGATTACTGGCAAATCCGCATAGTTTCCATTCAATAAAAAGCTTTACAGTTTGTTGAGAACTATACCTGGTTACCTCAAGGCTCCGCGGTAGCTCATATCATTCTTTTTCGTCAGGCAGGGATTGTAAAAGGACGGGTCGAATTCAGGAAGTTGAAAGGCCTGTCATTCGCATGATAATTACGAATGAAGACGATGCCCCGGCGGTTGCCGGCACGGCTCCGGCGGCTCGCGGCGGAATCCGGCGCGCGATTCTCCTCACGCTGCTGATATTGATTGCCCTGGCATTGTGGGTGCTGATATACAGCAGGCTATCCTGGTTCGCCGAGTGGTACACTTACGATAAACTGCTCTATCCGCGTCCGACGGACGGTAACCCGGCCATGCTGAAACAATGCTGCCCTACCGATGCCATGCTCGCGGAACAGGGAACCACCTATGTCAGGCAGGGACGCGGCATTGTCTTCCTGCTCTTCCAACTACCGCACACCTTCATGCTGCTTTCGCTGGTCGTCTTTCTTATGGGCATCGTGCGGTCGTTTTTCACGCCGGAACGAACGCGCGGGCTGCTGGCCGGGCGGCGCGGCTCGTTGATCATAGCGCTGGGGGCGGCGCTGGGTGTGCTCACGCCGTTTTGCTCCTGTTCGGCGCTGCCGCTCTTCATCGGCTTCATTACCGCCGGGGTGCCGCTGGGCGCCACTTTTGCCTTTCTCGCCTCGGCTCCGCTGGTGAATGAATTTGCGCTGTTCATGCTCTTCGAGCAATACGGATTGACAATTGCAGCCATATATCTGGCCATCGGCCTGACGATCGCGGTGCTGACCGGATGGCTGATCTCGCGCCTGCGCATGGAGCGCTTCCTCGAGGATTGGGTGCGCCAGGCGGCCGTCGATCAGCAGGAGGCGCCGGCGGAGCGCATCACCTGGGAAGGACGGATTTATGCCGGTTTGCATGCAGCGCGCGAAATAATAGGCAGGGTATGGATCTACATACTGATCGGCATCATCATCGGCGCCTTCATCCATTGCTACGTTACTCAACAGCAGATCGTTGCCCTGCTCGGCGCCAAGAACTGGTGGTCGGTGCCGCTGGCCACAGTGGTGGGGGTGCCAATTTATTCGAATCCGGCCGGCATCCTGCCGGTGATGGAGGCGTTGCGGGGGAAAGGCATTCCGCAAGGGACATTGCTGGCGTTCATGATGGGGGTGATCGCGCTGTCGCTGCCGGAGTTTCTCATCCTGCGCCGGGTGATGAAGCCGCGGCTCATCCTGCTCTTCTTCGGCATCGTCGCCGCCGGTATTCTGATAGTCGGCTATGCTTTCAATCTGATTGTGAAGTGAACGGAGGAATATCATGAAGGTCGCCATTTACGGCACCGGTTGTGCCAAGTGCCACAAACTGGAAGAGCTGGTGCGGCAGGTCGTGGAGGAGACCGGCATGAACGCGGAGATCGTGAAGGTGAGCGATATCAAGGATATCGTCACCGCCGGCGTGATGGTCACGCCGGCGATGTCTATCGACGGCAAGATGGTGGTGAAGGGCCACCTCCCGTCGCTGGACGAGATCAGGACGCTGCTGGCAGGTTGATACTTAAACGCCTAAGTGGGCGGCGGCTTGGGACCCTTGGGCGCCGCGGGAGCCTTCTTTTCCGCATTCGGAGTTTTAGGATTCAGCTTGGACGCCGGCGTATCCGGATTATCATCCGGGCAGCATTTCTCGGGGTCGAAGCTCATCACGGCTTTGTTTTCCGGCGACATCCCGAATACGCCGCGCCTGGCGCCTTCCGCGTCGAAGAGGGTCAGGTTGGGGCGTCCGTCCTGCAGCACGACCAGTTGCCCACGCTGTTTTCCCGCGCGATCGAACAGGGCCAGGATAGCGCTGCCGTTGGGCAGCGCAGCCCACTTTCCGCGCATGTTCCCCGCATCGTTGACGAGCACGAAAGACTTCGCGCGCACTTCTTCCCGCACCGGACCCTCACGGAACAGGCTGCCCAGGTAATTGCCCACCAGACCGCCAATGATGCCTAACATCAATGCCGAGAAAAGTAAACTCGAGGTTTTCATATGTCCTCCCGCGCCGGCGAAGCCGGAGATAAGATATAGAAAGGAGAAAGTGATAGTCAGGCCATATCGCGGCGAGAAGCAAACTTCACGTCATCAGGCCTGTAAAGCCCGGCAATCGAATTACCGGCAAACAGTAAATAGAATAACTCTATCTTTTTCCTTCATCCCCCCATCCATTCGTCCTTCATTGCCGCCGCTCGGCGGAATTGGCGGGCGAGGCAGTGGTAGCGGGCCAGCGTGATGAGGATGTCGCCATACATTTTATAGCGGGCGATGGCGCCGCGGAGCAGGCCCATCTTCTCTTCCTTCATCACGTGGGTGGCGCCATCCAGCGGCACCACCTCGATGGCCAGCTTGTTGGCCCGCGCGTGGATGGTGAGCGCGATTTCGACGCCTGAGCGGCTGCCGTCGATCAACGGGGCGCTCAGAAAAAAGTCGCGGTACAGGCAGCGCTGGCCGGAGATATTGGGACTGATGGCCTGCGCCAGGTCGGTAGAGGCGCGCCCGCCGCGGAAGATGCCGATCGCCATGTCCACCCGATCAGAACGCACCGGGGCTGCCAGCGCATCCACCTGCGCCGGCGTCAGGCCGCGCAGGTCGGCGTCGAGAAAGAGCAGCAGGTCGCCGCCGGCGGCGAAGGCGCCCGCGCGCATGGCCGTGCCTTTGCCGCGATTTTCCGGCAGGCGCACCACGCGGATGCCCATCGCTTCTGCGATTTCGGCGGTATTGTCGGCGGAGCCGTCGTCGACGACGAGAACCTCATCGATCAGGCTGGACTCGCGGATGACTTCCAGCACGTTATGAATCCGCGTTGCTTCGTTGTAGGCGGGGATGATGGCGGTGATTGCGTGCATAGATTCCCTCCAACAAATTACAGATCCAGGCAGACGATCAGTCCGGTAGCCTCGGCCAGTATGGCGCCGTCCTCCAGACGGGCGGCAGCGGCAGTTTCAATGGCTCGCCCGCCGCGGCGTTCGGCGGTGATCCACCCGCGCGCCTCGATCGGCGCCCCACAGGGCGCCGGACGGCGGAAGCGCACTTCCAGCTTCGCCGTGGCGGAAGGCCCGTATTTCGCCCACACATAGCGCGCCATCACTTCGTCGAGCAATGTCGCCACTATGCCGCCGTGCACAATATCCTGATACCCCTGGAATTCCCGGCCGGCGATAAAAGTTGTCACGTATTCCTCACCTTCCTGGTGAAAAGTCAGCTTCATGCCGATGGGATTATCCGGCCCACAGGCAAAGCATTTCCGATCAGCAACAAACTCCATGCGACGGCTTCTCCAAAAAGTCTGGCAACAGTATACCATCTTCCGGAAGACAATACTACCGAAAGAATGGATGAATGGAAGGATGGATGATTGAATGGGAGTTATGGGAAAGATGGGAATTACTTTAAAATCGATTTCGGCTGATCCATATCTCTCCTTGTCTCATTCATCGGCTTGCGATTCGGGCGCCGTGTCTGCTACACTGGCTATAACGACACATCGGGAGGTGTATATGCCTGACGCACCCATCGATTACGAACGGCTGGACTCGACCTTTATCGCGCTGGCGAATATCAATTCACCCTCGAACCGCGAGGGAGCCGCGGCGAAACACGTCATCGGCATATTACAGGAGTTGGGCGCGCAGGTGGCGGTGGATGACGCGGACGCGCGGCTGGGAGGCGAGACGGGAAATATCATCGCCCGCCTGCCGGGCACGGTGGAGGCGCCGGCGCTAATGTTCAACGCGCATCTCGACACCGTGGAGCCGACGGAGCAACTGCGCATCCGCCTGCACGACGATCGCATCACCAGCGACGGCGACACCATCCTCGGCGCCGATGACAAGGCCGGGGTGGCGGCGATCCTGGAAATGGCCCGCTCCGTGCGGGAGGCGAGAATCCCCCACCCGCCGCTGGAGCTGGTCTTCACGGTGGCGGAGGAAGTCGGGTTGATGGGCTCGATGGTGCTGGATTATGAGTTGATCACCGCCCAGGCCGGCTTCGTGGCGGACAGTGGCGGGGCGGTAGGCCGCATTGTCAACCGCGCCCCCGCGCAGAAAAACCTGAAGTTCACCGTTCATGGACGCGCTTCGCACGCCGGCATCGCGCCGGAAGACGGCGTCAACGCCATCACCGCCGCCGCGCGCGCCATCGCCGGTCTGCGCCAGGGCCGTATCGACGCGGAGACCACCGCCAACATCGGCATCATTCGCGGCGGCAAGGCCACCAACATCGTGCCTGATACCGTGGAGGTGGTGGGGGAAGCGCGCAGCCGCGATCCACGGAAGCTACAGGATCAGGCCGATCACATGCGGGCGGAGTTCCAGCGAGCCGCGGAAAGCCTGGGCGCAACGGTGGATATCGAAGAGACGGATATTTATCCCGCCTTCAACCTGGATATCGACGCCCCGCCCGTCAGGCTTGCCGGCCAGGCGTTGGAATCGCTGGAGCTCGCGCCCATCATCGAAGCCACCGGCGGCGGCAGCGACGCCAATTTTTTCAACGCGCACGGCATCCAGACCGTCATTCTCTCCAGCGGCATGAGCAAGCCGCACTGCCACGACGAAAGCCTGGACCTGGAGCAGTTCCACCGCTTGGCGCACTGGCTGTATCACATCGTGCGGGTGGCGGGAATGTCTGCTTAATAAGACGGTATCTCGCTTTTATCATTCACAAGGCAATCCGCAAATCAGTAAATCAGGGTTCAGATACCGGCAGCCCCTCTTCAGCGCGCATATGCAGCGTCATCTCCCGCAGGAAGGGCGGATGGAAGCCTTCGCGAGCGTAGACGGACAGTCCCTGCTCGCTGGCATGGAGAGCGACGGAGCGGATGCCCTGCTCTCGCAGCCAATCCAGGCAGTGCCGCACCAGCCGGCGGGCACAACCGCGCCCCCGCCAGGCGGGGAGGGTATAGATGCTGAAGATGTAGCCGCGCCGGGTGGAGGTATCCGTAACGCGCGGAAACCAGTCGTAAATCCAGACGATGGCGCAGGCGCGCGGCTCATTCTCCGCCTCGCAAAGAAACGCCGCCAGCCGCCCCGGCTGCCCCATTATCTCCTCCAACCAGGCGCCGAAGGCGGGCATCGCCGCGTCGATCTCCGCTTCCACCCCCTGCCCCATGTCCAGGAACATCGCCTTGCGCCAGGACAATAGCAGGGGGATGTCCGCGCGAGAGGCAGAGCGAATGGCAAAATCGGAATTCACGTGAATCCTCCGCATGATACTATTGCAGTGCCTTCGCCAGTTCTCCAATCTTCCCGAAATGCACCCCCTGCTTCAGCAACTGCGCCCGCAGCGTGCCGGCGGGAAGGGCTTTCGGGGTGATTCCGCTATTCGCGGCAAGCGCGGCGGCGGCGCCGGCTGCCTCGCCGAGTAGGGCGCAGGAGGGGGCGATGCGGATGTTGTGTTGTACTTCAGGTTCGGTAGCGACGCAGCGGCCCGCGACGAGCAGGTTCTCCACGTTGCGCGGGAGTAGGGCGCGGTAGGGAAGCTGGCCTTCGAACTGCATGGCGCCGATGGCGTCGTTATATTCCGCCGTCGGAAATTCATCGTCGGTAACCATGTATTCGCCATCGATGCGGCGGGTTTCGCGCACACCGAGGTGGGGGGACATGAAGCCGATGTAGCTTTTTTCCCACCCGGGCCAGTTGGCGCGGCGGTCGAGCCACTGCGCCACGCTGATTTTGCGCAGCTCGATCTCCGCCCGCGTCAGTTCCCAGGCGTCGGAGGCGTCGCAGTTGCCGTAATTGCCGCCCCAGACGTTGACTTCTCGCGGATGGATTACCGTATCGACGCCGCCCACATTATCGGTTCCGAGGATGCGCTCGCAATCCACGCCTGCCGCTAACCACATCAGCGTAATGGGCAGTAATTTATCCTTTGGCGCGGTGACGGTAGGCGCGCCCGCGCGAAAGGCAATGTCGGCGTCGCCGGTGCAATCCACGGTGACCCTCGCGCGGATGGCCTGCCGGCCGCTTTTGTTCTCCACGATGACGCCCCGCAGCGCGCCATCCTCCATCATGGCGTCGACGGCGAAGGTGTTCAGCAGCAGTTCGGCGCCAGCCTCTTCGAGAAGGAGCAGCGATTCGTATTTATACAGCTCCTGATCGAGCACCACGAAAAACGGCTCGTGGTTCATGGCCGCCACCGCGTCCCATTTCGCCTGCATATTGCGGAGGATCTCGTTGAGGATCGGCCCGACGATCGGGTAGGCGGGCAGGGTGATGGTCAGCCCCCAGGTGATGGCGCCGCCGAAGGAGTTGAACTTCTCGACCAGCAGCGTCTTCGCGCCCAGCCGCGCGGCCGCCAGCGCCGCAGGCACGCCGGCGGTGCCGCCGCCCACCACCAGCACATCCACCTCGCGCGCGATAGGGATGTCGCGCGCCGTTTCACGATAAGTCGCCATGGGATTGCCTCCTCAGGAAAAGGTGCCATGAGTATAGCATATTCTCGTAGGGAACGCCTTCCATGGCGTTCATGTTCACGTATACCCGAACACCACCAAACCATGGGTATTCGCAGGCGGGTAGAAATGCAGGAACAGGAACGCCACGGAGGGCGTTCCCTACTTGGTTGGTATCCACCCACGCACCGAGTTGATGAGGTAGAGGGCGTCGGCGCGCTGAAGGTCGGAGTGGGTGATTATACCTTCACGGATGCGGCCTTTTTCCAGCAAGTCGGTACGATAGGTGCCGGCTAGAAGGCCGCACTCCACGGGCGGGGTGAGCAGGTCGCCACCGAAGCGGGCAACCACGTTGGCAAAGGTGGATTCCGTCACTTCGCCGCGCTCGTTGTAAAGGATTACGTCGTCGCAGTCCGGATGTCCGGCGCGGGCGGCGTCGTAGACGGCGCGGTGGGTGGTTTTGTGATAGAGAAAACGATCGCGGGAATCCACCGGCGATGTTGCCGGCGCCACCTTCCACGGTCTGCGAGGAAAGGAGCGCGCCAGCGGGTAGGTTTCGATTGCCGCTCCACCCTCTTCGTCCACCAGCAGGCGCACGCGATGGCGCTCCGGCGGCAAGGAAGCCGCGGCGTTATACAATCGCGCGCTGATGTCATCGAGATCGACCCGGTAACCGAAGTAGCGGGCGGAATTAGCCAGGCGCTCCAGGTGGCGTTCGAACAGGAAGTAACCGCGGCCCGGGATCCACAGCAGCGTCTCCAGCAGGCGGAAGTCGGGCGAGTCGGCGTAGAGCACACGCGCCTTCACCTCGCACTCGCGGTATTCATCCAGATCGACGGAATCCCACACAATACCGCCGCCCACCCCGTATTCTACCTGGCCGGCCTTGCGATCGATATGCACAGTGCGGATGGCCACATTGAACTGCGCCTGCCGCCCGGGCGCCCACCAGCCGATGCAGCCGGTGTAGACGCCGCGCGGGCCGTCCTCCAGCTCAGCGATGATCTCCATGGTGCGCACCTTGGGCGCGCCGGTGATGGAAGCGCAGGGGAAGAGCGCTCCGAAGATGTCGCTCACCGGCGCCGCCGTCTCCGCCGCCACCGTGGAGGTCATCTGCAGCAGGGTCGGGTAACGCTCGATATCGAACAGACTGCGCACCTTCACCGTGCCGGTGCGGGCAATGCGGCCCAGGTCGTTGCGGATCATGTCCACAATCATCACGTTTTCCGCGCGGTTCTTTTCCGATTCGTGCAGCTCGCGCGCCCGCGTTTCGTCGTCGCGCCAACTCAACCCGCGCGGAGCTGTGCCTTTCATGGGCTGGCTGATTATCTCCTCGCCGGTCAGCCGGAAGAACAGCTCGGGAGAGGCGGAACATATCACGTGGCGGCCAAGATCGAGGCAGGCGCTGTAGCAGCCGCGCTGCGCCCGGTGCAGCGCGATGAAAAGCGCCCACGGATCGCCCGAGAAAGCCGACTGCATGCGAAAGGTGTAATTGACCTGGTAAGTGTCGCCGGCGGCGATGTAGTCTTTGACCCGCGCAATCGCCGCGTGGTAGGTTTCCCTGCCGACTGACGGCAGCCAGCACGGAATGTCGAAGGCGCCGTTGGCCGGCGGCAGACAGCGGAGAATCTCCGGCTCCCGATACAGTCCGAACCAGAGGACCGGCAACGCTCCCGGCGAGAGGGTGACAAATGCCTCGTCGAACGCCGGAGATGCCTCGTAGCTCAGCAAGCCGGCGGCATGCCATCCGTTATCTACCGCCGCCTCGATCTCCCGGAGCGCGCCGGCCGCCTCGTCCGGGCGCGCGGCGGTGATAACGCGGTCGGGCGCGGCGAAGCGCAGCCAGGCGGCACGGCCCGCGCCGTCTACCCGCTGAAGCAGCAGAGTACCGTAATTCGTGCCGCGCTCCGATGGCATCTTCACTGACAATGACGAAAGGGGCGTCACGGCTTACCAGCCCGAGCGGACGAGCTCGATCGCCCAGCGTTTGCCGGAACCCGTGCCAAGACCGGTCACCGCGTTATTCCCGGTGGGTGAGTAATGGGCAACCAGCGCGTAGTTGCCGAAATTCCACCCAAGGGTGAATAACTGGTCCGCGACCGTCGTAATTTCCTTACCCTGGGTGATGCTGGTTCGATAGCGTAGATAGCAGCGAGGGATATTCGACTGCTGACGGAACCACGGCAGGTAATACGTGGCATTGACCGAGTGATAAAACTGTCCGGTATTAAAGCTGTAGTTACTGTAGCCGTACAGGTTCCAGGAAGAGCCGCTCTGTCCACTGATATCGACGCTGATGCGCTGGTTCGGCTTCGAGGAAATTTCATCGCTGCTAGTGTTGGAAAGACCATAGGAGTATGACAGCGTGGTGGTGAAGGTTTTCGCGATAGGTCGGCGATATGTAATGCTGCTGTCCAGATAATTAGTGATCGTTCCGTCCTGATCGTGAGAAACTTCATCGCTGAGAGAAGTCGTCAGTGTGCCGCCGGCGAGTTTCAGCGTAGGGAAACCCATTCCCATGCGCATTCCCTGATAGAAGTTCGACGACTCTTCTTTCGGCAGATCCTCGGTAGCGGGATAAACATTGCGCGTCAAGCCGATATAGGGATCGAAGTCGATGCCCAATCCCGTTTTACCGAGCGCCAGGCTGGGCAGTTGCAGCGACAGTTCGGCCAGCCCGTTCTGGTTGCCCTCGAATTCGCTCCAATCGGTGGTGAGGCGCGTCCTCGTCTGGCCGAAATTGCGCGAGGCAGACAGTCCCAACCGGGTGGTATACGGCGTCTCTTCGGAATAACGCTCGTATGACGCGCGCATGTCTAGATAGAGATCGCCGATATCGTGGCTGTGCTCCCAGGTATAACTGCGCGTATCGCGGGTAAGATCATCCACGTAGAAGCCGCCGTCGGCGTAATCGCCCAGCAGGTATTCCTGTTCGAGACCCATCTGAAACCCCGAGGTGCCGCTGTAACTGGAGGTGCCGCGCGCGACCTGGCGTAAATGCAGCGAGCCGACATGCGAATCGCTGGCATCATAGTAAACCGGAAAGTCAACACTCAATCCGGCATCCGACGTCAGCGAAATCTGGCTATTGAAGAAGGTTCCACTGTTCCCATACCGTAAATCCAGCACATGATACGGCAGCGAATACAGCTTGTGATCGAAGCTGTCCAGGTAGAACTGCGGTCGCCGGAACTGAATTTGCTCGTGCGGGATTACCGTCGCCCGGGAACAGAGAATCCATGTTTTGGTGGGCAGCGGGTCCAACTGGTGAAAATCGATATCCTGCACCGACTCATCTTCCACGGCTTCCAGTTGCGGCAGGGTGAAGGACTTGAAACTGATATCCGGCTCGGAGGTTACCATCGCTCCGGTCGGGTTGCCCAGCGTCATACGGAGCTTCATGGCGGTGAGCTGCTTCTTATTCGCCGCGATGGTAATCGTTCCCTGCGCGCAAAGAAGGTTATTGTCCAGATCATACTGGATGGCCCCGGCGGTTACGGTAAAATCGGGCGCCGCGAATTCGGCGTTGTCCCGCAGGTCGAATACCCGCTTATCCATGCTGTAATAGACCTGCTTGGCTTTCAAGTGGTAAATCAGGCGTCGTGGTTTGGTCGGAGCTATCGACTCGCCGTCCTTGCCCAGATATTCGACATCGATCACTTCCCGAGAGTCGCCGACCGTTATGGTAATTCTGGCGATGCCGACGCTGATCTCGTTCTCCATCAACACGCTCACTTTACCTTGCTGGGTGTAGGCCACGGTGGGCAGCATGCCCAGCGTCGTATTGAAGTAGACCGGCGTATTGTTCGGCGCGGGTTCACCCTGCATAGTCTGGACGGTCACGTCGATGGTCACCTTATTGTCCCCGCCGATGACGATGCGCGCCGGACGTGCTATAGCCTGGATCTGATACGTCTCGGTTCGCGCCGCCGGCGCCAGGCCCAGTATGCAGAAAACAACGAGAAACAGGGGGGACAGACTACAGATCGGTCGGACGGTGTTGAACATACTGCCCTCTTACCCTCCTGAAACACTCATAAATCCGTTTGGGGGTTGCTGACGGAATGACCGGCGTTATTATTTGCCGAGAAGCCCGCGGCCCATCCGCGAGCACCCCATTGTACTCTATTCGGGCCGATCTGTGAACCGGGTGGCGAAAAAACGGCAGGAGTCCTTCCCGAGACAGCGAATAGAACGATATTGGCAATGCAATGCCCGGAAGAAAGAACCATCCGCCGTTATAAGTGTCAGAACATATGGAATGGGAGTGATAAGTAATAAGCTTAAGGTGGTTGCCTACCTTATCCCTTTTCGCTAACCCCTTATACCTATCACTTATCACTGGAAGACAGGGGGCGCTGATGAAACACCGACTAACGCAAGTGATATCCCACGGGTCGGGCCTCAAATGGCATCATCGCCGGTGGGAATCCGCAAGGACGCAACTGGAGTATGATATACTGGAGGACGCTCAAGAGCTGTTCGCCGCAACGCGTCCTATCGTCCAGCGGATCGATCTCTCCCACGACTCCTGGCTGCTCTACCGCATACTCATTACGAACGACGACTACGTCATCTGCCTCGACATTCGCGCCCTTGCCGCCCGCATGGAGATAAGCGAGCAAAAAATCCACGGCTGCCTTAATGAACTGCACCGCATCGGACTGATCGGAATGCGGATGGGCAACCTGGTGTTCTTTGATTGAACTCAAAACCAATGCGGGCTTCGCCCGCAACCCAATAATTTGTTTTCATCGCAGTTCCCGCGATTTAAGGTACTATTCATCTCGCCGCAGGAGCCTGCCGTGGTTCGGCCGCGATCCATGCCTTCACCTGCTCGCGCACCATCCGCACCAGTTCCGGCAGCGCTTGCTTAACGGGCTCGCTGAGATCGAATCCGACGGTAAATGGATCGACCACTTCCATGGCGATAATTTTCACATCGGCCGGAAAGTCGAGCTTGAGTTGTTCGGCGATGTCGAGCATCTCCGGCAAGCCGGTGTAATGTGGAGAGGGGCATTCCACGGTCTCCAACTCGGCGGGATCGAGTTCGAAGACGGAACCGGGAGGATGAGCACCGGTGCAGATAGCATCGATCACGACGGCCTGCCGGTGCCCGATGAATAACTCCAGCAACGCCAGCCCGTGCAACGCTGTTTCGACAACGTCGGTTTTCCCGCGCAGCTCCCTGGCCAGCTTGCGCGCCGCAACAATGCCGACTCCGTCGTCACTCAACAGCTCATTACCAATACCCAACACTAAGATGTTCTTCATGAATCGTTGTTAGCACCCTGTTCAATCTACTTATCATCGATACTATCCTGAATCAGTATAGCATGACGATTGGGTTATCCTCAGTTTGCTGTTAAACATACATCATGAACAGGCTGAACTTTGAACACTGTGACTGTTTCTGTTATAAAAAGGAAGTCCCTGTCCATATTATATACCTTATCATTGTTTGTGTCACTATACGACAAAAAAAAATCGCCGGCTTACCAGTGCAAGCCGGCGATTGGCTGAGGAGTATAATCAACACGCGGGATCGTCGCGGGTAATTTCGCGCAGCAACCGATGCCGGGCGTCGTAGATGCGGACGCTCAACGGCATCTGCCCGGGCAAGGCGTGGGTAGCGCAGCCGTGGCAGGGATCGTAGGCGCGGAAGGCCATTTCAACCATGTTCAAGATACCGTCGTTCACCTTGCCCGCGCTGATCAGCCCCTTCGCCGACTTATCCACCGACATGGCGATGCGCGCCGCGTTGTTCTGGGTGGCGACGATCAGGTTGGCGGCGGTGATCAAGCCGCGCTCGTCCGATTGATAGTGGTGAAACAGGGTGCCGCGCGGCGCCTCTACCACGGCCATGCCTTCCTTCGGCGTCGCGGTGGGGATGTTGCGGATGTCCCGGCTGGTAATCTCCGGGTCGTTGGCCAGCTCCCGCATACGCTCCGCCGCATAAAGCATCTCGATCAGGCGCGCCCAGTGGTTGGCCAGTGTGTGGTGCACCGGCTTGCCGCCCAACGTGTCGAAATATTTCTCGTAGGCTTCCTGCGCCTTCGGAGTCGCCATGCCGTCGCCGGCATTCAGCCGCGCCAACGGGGCCACGCAGTAGATGCCGCTCTCCGGCCCGTCGGTAAACCCCTTCCAACCGATCTGTTTCAGGTAGGGAAACTTTATATAGCTCCACGGCTCTACGTGCTCAGCAACGTGCCGCAGGTACTCCCGCGCCGTGAATTTGACATACTCCCTGCCGTCCGGGTCCACTACGCGCAGATCGCCGTCGTAGAAATTCACCTTGTTGTTCTCATCCACCAGTCCCATGTAATATGTCTTGTGGGTGTAGATGTCGGAAGTGATATAGCCCACATAATCCTTATTCTTCAGCACCACATCCTCGAAAAGCCGCAGGCTGAAAAGGCCGAAGTTAACCGCGCGCTCCGCACCAGCGATGAACTGCTGCCGGTCCTCCTCGGATAACGGCCGCGCCACCCCGCCCGGCAGTCCGAACACCGGGTGGGCCACCTTGCCGCCCGCCAGCGCGATCAGGTCGCGCACCTGCTTGCGCACCCCGATAACCTCTTTTCCGATCTCCAACCCGACCTTGCCCAGCACCCCCACGATGTTGCGCTCCGCCTTGGGCGCGGTGGGTCCCACCACGAAATCGGGACCGCCCAGGAAGAAGAAATGCAGCGCGTGGTCCTCGACAAAAAAGGCGCTGTAGATCAGCTCGCGGATCTTCTTCCCAGCGGAGGTCGGCTCGACGCTGAAGAGCGCATCTACCGCCTTGGCAGAGGCCATATGGTGCGCGGTCGGGCAGACGCCGCAAATGCGCGAGGTGATCTGCGGCATGTCCTCGGCGGGCCGTCCCACGGAGAATTGCTCGAAGCCGCGCAGCTCGGGCACCTGGAAATAGGCGCGGTCCACGTTGCCTTCGTCATTCAGGAAGATGTCTATCTTCCCATGCCCTTCCAGCCGGGTAATCGGATCGACGGTAATCTTTGTGCTCATGAATTTACCTCAACCATTCATTCGCAGGACTTTCGCTCAAGCCCTCTCCCCCCGATCTCTCTCCCAATCCTGGGTGAGGGGGAGAAAGTCCTGCTCCAGTTATTTCATCCCGATTTTACGGAACAACAACGACGCCGGGAGACTATAACGGTAAAACGTGCCCGCGGGATCGGCGACGGAGGAGGCCACGGCATCCATTGCGTCATCCTCCTTCGCATCAAGCGTGGAGGCCATGGCGGAAAGCGCTTTGGCGCCATAGTCCTTCACCCGGCTGGTGGGTCCCAGGCAGCCGGTGCAGGGCATGTTGCCTTTTACGCAGGCGGCGCCGCACCCGCCGCGGGTGGCGGGTCCCATGCAAAGCAGGCCTTGCGCCAGCAGGCACTGCTCCGGGTCGATCATAATCTGGTATGGGCGCTTGAATTCGGCGATCGATAACTTTTCCGGTTTGGACTCCTTGCGCGGGCAATCCGTGCATAACGCCGTGTCGGGCGCCAGCACCGAACCCTTCGGCGGCAGCTTACCATCCAGAATGGCCATCACCGCATTCACGATCAGCTCGACCGGCGGCGGGCAACCCGGCAGGTAGTAATCGACCGAAATCGTCTGATCCAGCGTGTTCACCGCATCGAAGAGGACCGGCAGCGTTACCATGCCTTCCGGCACCGCCGTCTCCGGCTGCGGGCGCGTCTTCTCCGGGTTGACGACGCTGGGCGCGGAGTCGTAAGAGGTAGCCAGGATGGCTTCCTTGTCGAACAGGTTGGCCAGCCCGGGGATGCCGCCGGTGTGCGCGCAACTGCCGAATGCCACGATCAACCCGGCCTTCTCGCGCAACAGCTCGGCCATCTCCAATTGCTCGGAGGTGCGGATGGCGCCGTTGATGAAGCAGACAGCCATCTCGTTGTCGGCCATCGCCTCGACATCCGCGCGCTTAAAGTCCATCGCCACCGGCCAGAGGACGATATCTACCGCCTCGACGACCTTCAGCACCACGTCCGCCAGGTCCACCACGGCCTCTTCGCATCCGCCGCACGATGCGCACCAATAAAAACCGACTTTCGGCTTTGCCATTTCATTCTCCCTGTTGGGAACGCCGCGGAGGGCGTTCCCTATCGGCTATTAATTTCGGCAACCGGAACGCAACGGAGGGCGTTCTCTATCGGCTATTAATTTCGGCAACCGGAACGCCACGGAGGGCGTTCCCTATCGGCTATTAATTTCGGCAACCGGAACGCCACGGAGGGCGTTCCCTATCGGCTATTAATTTCGGCAACCGGAA
>Ga0172371_10004146_pt1 | contig 22098 bp, 11 predicted proteins | sample Lak12m_FD_114543 | JGI IMG/M metagenome (GOLD analysis project Ga0172371, IMG submission 114543) | Freshwater microbial communities from Kabuno Bay, South-Kivu, Congo - kab_022012_12m | ecosystem: Environmental > Aquatic > Freshwater > Lake | place: Democratic Republic of the Congo: South-Kivu...
ACAACGCCGCGGACACACAAACCAGATCCACCTGCCCCGGCGAACAACACGAAAAACACCCGTTCCGCAACAGAAACTAAGTACGTGCATGGGTGGCATGTCGGAGGCGGAGTTCTTCGACACCTGCGCCTGGGACCCCATCCTGTACACCACCCCGCACCGCCCAGACCGGACGCGAAGCGAATACTACGACCCGGACCAGGCGGAGCCGGGCTTCCTGGAGAGCCGGCGCATCGCGACGGACGACTGGCGCGTACAGTGCGAGGCGGTCCCCGGGCGCAATCGCCCCGCCACCCGCTACCGCTTCGTCACGCCCAAGGGCACGTTGAGCATGGTTCTGGAGTCCGATCCCTTTACGGCCTGGGTGGTCGAGCCGCTGGTGAAGCAGAAGCGCGATATCGACCTGATCGGCGAGTATGCGACCGCTCCAAAATGCGACGTGGAGGAGGTGAACCGGGCAGCCGAGGCGTTCGGCCAGCGAGGATTGGTCCGTGGTTACGTCTGCTGCTTCGACGTCTTTGGTCAGCCCGGGACTTGGCAGGACGCCACCTGCCTGGTCGGCGTCGAGCGGCTGATCCTGGAAACCTGCGACGACCCGGCCTGGGTCCACGAACTGCTCGGCATTCTCTTCCGGCGGAAGAAGGCGTTCATAGAGTCTTTGGCGGGGGCCCGCTATGACGTGCTCGAACTGGGTGGGGGCGGGGCCTCTTCGACCGTGATCTCGCCGCGGCTGTTCGACCAGTTCGTGGCCCCTTACGACAGCGAGCTGATCGCCCTGGCCCACCGAGCGGGCCAGCGCATCGCTTATCACACCTGCGGCGGCATGATGCCGATCCTGGAGGCCATTGCCGCGATGGGCCCCGACGCCATGGAGACCTTCACCCCGCCGGGCATGGGCGGCGACGCGGATCTGGCCGAGGCCCGCCGGCGGATCCCCCAGAGCATCTGCATGATCGGCGGGTTCGACCAGTGGCACTTCTTCAAGGGTTGCACCGCAGATCAGACGCGTGCCGAGGTCCGCCGGTGCTTCGAGGCGGCGGGCAGAAATGGGGCCTACATCCTTTGTCCTTCCGACAACTTCTTCGAGGCTGATCCGGGACTGGTCATAGCCTTTGCTGATGAAGCGCGGAAGTGCGTCTATCCTGTTGGGAGGGCTAAGCCGTGACAGGGGAGACCATGCTGGAGCGAGTGGAGGCTTCTGGTTCCCGGGGGCCTCGGCAACTACCGCCATCGGCACGACCGACGAGGTCTTCACCCCTCAGCAAGCCCACGCCGTCCTCGACAGACACCTCCTACCCGTCGTTCACTCCACCTGCTGAAAGACAGGAGATGCCCATGACTGGGAACCGCTTCCTCTCACGACGTGATTTCCTCCGCGCCGGCCTGGCCGGCAGCGCCGGAGCAGTCCTGGTTTGGCCGGGCTTGAGCCGCAGAACCTTTGCGGCCGGAGCATCCCAGGGCGTCTGCGTGACGCTGTGTAACCACTGGAGCTACATCGGCATCGGCTGGCAGTTGGGAATCGAATCGAACGTCCTTTCGGTTACGGACGCGATGGAGATGGCCGATCGCCCGCCGCACGTCAAGACCTGCATCAACCTGGACGCCCGGGCCTACGAGTTTATGGCCGAGAAGTTTCCCGAAGTCGCCCTGCGGCTCAAGAAGTACCTGGCCGAAGGGAAGGTGGAATTGATCGGCGGGAGCTACGGCCAGCCCATGGGAACGACGATCGGAGGAGAGTCGAACATCCGGCAGATCGTCCTGGGGCGGGAGACGATCCGCAAGGCCCTGGACTACGAGATGGTTACCTTCCTGGAGGAAGAAGAATTCACCCATCCTCAGGTCCCGCAGATCGTGGCCGGCGCGGGCTTCCGCTACGCGAGCCTGGCCCAGGTCGATACGTGGGGTAGGGCGGGCTGCCCGGTCCAGGAGTTCAACGCGATTCGCTGGAAGGGCATCGACGGCACGGGGATCCCGACCATCCCCAAAAACTCCTTGTTCGGCTATTCGCCCGACTTGAAGAAGCTTGCCTCGTCGGCCGCCTTCCAGAGACTCCAAGCCTTGGGGAAGCCGTTGATTTTCACCTGGGAAGAGTTTGGCTGGGAGTCGCCTGAGCAGCCCTCCTATCTTTCCGCCCCGGCAAAGTACAAGGCGTTCGCCGAAAAGTCGCCGGTGGAATTCGTCACCTGCAAGGAGTACCTGGACAAGTACGGATCGCATCCCAAGGAAGCGATCTATCTGCCGATGGACGCCTGGAACAAGTCGCTCACCTGGGGTCTGGGCGGCGACCAGTTGCGGATCCTGGACCGCAAGGTCGAAGGGCTGCTGCTGGCGGCGGAACGCTTCGACGCAGTCGCCTGCGCTTTGGGCACGCCTCCGCAAGCGGATCTCCTGGAAAGGGCCTGGAAAGACCTGCTCGCCTCCCAGAGCCATGATGTGGGACTGTGCGAGTATTCCCGCTGGCAAGGAGGCCGGATGGCGCCGCTGGACCGTATCGAGGACTACCACAACTTTGCCTGGGGCACGATCGGCTACAACCATCTCGACGCCGCCCAAAAACAAGGCCAAGCGGCGATCGAAGCCTCCCTGGGCCGGATCGTCCCGCGGATCAACTCCGCGGCAGGCAAGCAGGGCTCCAGGGCGGTCACGGTGTTCAATCCCAGCGGTTTCGAGCGGAGCGACCTGGTGCTCACGGGGCGGATTTACCCGATCGCGGAAAAGGCCGCGGGCGTGGTCGTGAAAGACCGCGCCGGCCGCATTCTCCCTTCGCAAGTGATCAAGGACGACCGAGACCGCGACGGGAATCTCGTGATGGCCTCCCTAGCCTTCCTTGCCGGCAAAGTCCCCAGCGTCGGATACGACACCTACTACCTCGAGTTCACGCCGCAAGAGGCCGCCGCGGCGGCCTCTGCCCTGCGGATCGACGAACCGAGCCTCACGCTGGAAAACGAGCATGTCAAAGTGCGGCTCGACCCGGTGACCGGCGGCGTGGCCAGCCTGGTCGACAAGCGGTCGGGCCGCGAAGCGATCGACGGCACCAAGGGCGCCTTCCCCGTGTTCACCGGAAGGCCCAACCCCACACTATCGCTCCGGCCCAAGCCGCCGGCAAGCTACGACAGCTCCAAGTCCAAGGCGCATCTCGACTGGGTGGAGAAAGGTCCGGTGCGCGCCACTTTGCGGGCACAACATCACTGGCCCTATCTGACCTTTGAGACCCGGGTGACGCTGGCCGCGGGCCTCCCCTACGTGGAAGTCCTCAGCCGGATGCTCACCGGCGTGCCGCCCCATCCCGACGCCGCACCCGCGGATATCAAGGAAGGTTACTGGTTTTCGTTCGCCCCCGCCTTTCAGCCGGCGGACGTGGTCCGAGATTTTCCCCTGGGGGTCGAGCCGACCCGAAAGGCCGCCTTCCACGCTCTGACTTTCGTCGACTTGGTGGGCAAGGACCGGGGACTCTTGATGCTGCACATGGGCACCCAGTGGTTCCGAAAGGATGAGCGAGGGGTGTTCTCCAATCTCGTGATGCGGGAATGGGCAACGCATTTCGACCGGGAGTACGGTTGGCCGATCTACGCGGAATATCGCCACGCGCTGTTGCCGCATGCCGGGAGCCTGAACAACGCCGAGCGGCTGCGGGCCTCGAGTGCGTTCAGCCAGCCGCTGATCGCCCGGGTGGGCCCGCCTCAGACCGGCGATCTGCCCGCCGCCAAAGGCTTCGTCACGGTCACGCCGGATGCGGTGCAGCTCTCGGCGCTGCGGAAGAAGGCCGGCCGGGGGCTGGAGATCCGCGTGGTGGAGGTCGAAGGCCGAGAGGCGGCGGTGAGCGTGGAGCTGCGTCTCCCCGTCGCCGGCGCGTGCGAGACGAATCTCCTGGGCGCGAAGGTGGCGGACGTTGCCCGAAGCGGGAGCCGGCTCCGCTTTGCCGTCGATCCTTGGAAAATCCGGACGTTTGAGGTGGTTTCCTAGGGAGGATCTTCCATGCAAGGGAGTCGGATGAGAAACACGAGAGCGGCGTGTGTCGGGCCTTGGTTGACGGCGATGCTGGGCATTTGGGGATGGGGCCTCATCGGCGGCACGGAAGCAAGGGCCGATGACGGACCCGATCCGGTCTTCGAGAAGCCGGAACCCGTGACCATGGACGAACTGGCCAGGCGGACCACGCCGGGCGTCTGCGCCCTGGAGGTGAACGATTATGCCCCCGGTCACTACAAGGGCCCCCTGACCCCAAGTCCGCCGCACGCGGACATGAACGCCAAGAAGGCCGTCATCGTCTTCTGGAAAGACCATTCCCAACGGTTTGTCTTCAGCCACGAAGCCAGTTACTGTCCCGTGATGGAGTTGACCAGCGGAGCCGCAATGTGCAACCAGTTCTTTGAAGGCAACCTGGGCGACGCCGAACTGATGAACAACCTGGGTCGCAAAGAGAAAAACAGCTTCGTAGACATCGTTCAGAGCGGACCGCAACGCGTGTGGGTACGGTGGACCTATTTCGCAGTCAACATGAAGGACGATACGCAGCCTCGCTTGCGCGGGACGGAGGATTACTTCGCCTATCCCAACGGCTTGGTGTTGCGCCGGATGACCTACGAGAGTCTCATGCCGGATAACGTCGTCGGCTATAGCACGCAGCCCGTCGAGCTGTTCGGCGTGGTCCCGGCCGGTTCGCTGATCAAGGACCTGTTCCCGCGCGACGCGGAACGGGGGGACTACCACACCCATGCCGTCCTCGACCTGTATAGCGATCGGCGGTACGACATCTTCTGGGGCGAAAAGGGGGCCGTGCGGCGCCGCGGCGACGACGCCTCGCTGGCGGCCATCTCGCGGTCGCCGGGTTGCGCCCTCGTGTTGCCGTTTCGCGAGAAACTGCTCTTCGCCGTGCTCGGCGACGCCAGCGGTTTTTCCGCCGGGAAGAACCAGTTGGTCGACCACTGCACGCCCGGGGCCGAGGGCGGCGCTGGTTGGGGAGCCGGGCTCTGGGATCATTGGCCGATCGGCTGGCTCAACTCGCAGACATCCTCCTGGAAACCGGGATCGCCGTACGCCTACAGCTTCGGATCGGTCGGGCAGTTCTTCGTCCCGGATGGGAAACGCCTCAAGTCGTTTTGGCACGACTACTCGGGTTACTGCAACGACATGCGCCTCAACCGATGGACGGCAAGCCGGGTGTTCTATGTGCTGCTCGGCGCGGCCCGCGAGTGGGACGACGTGCGGCGCATCGGACGGAGTTGGCTCGACAAGGGTAAGGGATGTGCAGGGCCGGAAAGCGTGGCCGACCTGAAATAATCTCTCTTGGCATTCAAAAGCCATAGGATCGCTAAGACCTTCGCCAACGCGGTATCCTCGGTAAGCTGGAACGGACTTCGGGGCCGTGAAGGTCAGGACACCGCTGAGCTGTCGAAGTCGACGATGTGCAGTTGTTGCCCGTGGACCCGGTCGATGTGACGATGACCGAGGAACTCATGCAACTCTACGATACGGGAGTGCTCGTCGAGAACCTGGAAACGGAGGCCCTCAAGGCCGACGACGTGTTCGCCCGGCGACTCGCCGAATACAACCGAGCCTTTGCTCTTTTCCGCACCAAGGGCGACGACGTACAATGGAAGCCACCAGACAGAACCGGCGCGAACTCCGAGATGAAGGACACTTTGCATGACTTCCTTGAACGACCGCAACGTCATGCGCGGGCTGGCCGCCCAATGGATGGAGTTGGCCGCCCTGCCGGTCGTGGCCGAACGGAAGCGCTTATGGAAGGCGGTGCACGACCTCAAGGCCGTCCGTCCGGTAATCCTCTTTGAAACGGCCTCGATCGACGGCTTCGTTGCCGAGGGCGAGTTGATGTGCGAGGACCCGTTCCTTCGGAGCGTGGAGAGGAACATGCGGGTCACGCTCCGGCAGGCCGAGGAGTTGGGAGACGACCTGGTCGTCGAGCCCTACTACCGGCTCGGCTGGAAGATGCGATTCTCCGACTACGGCGTGCCTGTGGAGGTCCGCTCCGCGATCAATAAAGAGGCTTCCATTGCGTACACGTTCAGTTTCCCCATCGCCACGCCCGAGGACATCGGGAAGCTCAAACCGCGCTCGGTGGCCGTCGATCGGGAGAAGTCCGGGCGATTGAAAGAGACGCTGGAAGAGGTGATCGGCGACATCCTCCCGGTCCAACTGGGCAACTACGATCCTTTCGGGTACGAATTCGACGTCGGCGAGTATGCCGATTGGGGGTTCAACGGGAATTTCTTCTTCGGCCTCACCTGGCAGGTCTATCGGTTCATCGGCAACCGGGGTTTGCTCTATTGGGTCTACGACGCCCCGGAGGCCATCCACCGGCTCATGAGCTACATGCTCGCCGACCGCCTGGCGGTCTTCGAGTATTTGGAAAGGGAGGGGCTTCTCGCCCCGAACACCGACAGCCAGATGGCAGGACCGCGGAGCTACGGATACGTGTCCGATCTTCCCCAACCCGGCAGCAAAACCCAGGTCGCTCTGAAGGACCTTTGGGGCTGGGCCGAATCGCAAGAGGCGGAAAACATCTCGCCGGCCATGTACAAGGAGTTTGTCCTTCCCTACCTGGCCAGGCTGAGCGAGAGATTCGGCCTGATCTACTACGGATGCTGCGAGCGGGTCGACGACCGGCTGGGAATGATCCTCGAGGCGATCCCCAATCTCCGCTCCGTCTCGGTTTCGGGATGGTCGAATCTCGCCAAGAGCGCCGAGTTGCTGGGCAAGAACTACGTCTATTCCCGCAAGCCGACGCCCGCGCACATCAGCGGACCCAACCCGAACTGGGATCTTCTTCGAAAGGACGTGCAGGGCACTTATGCCGTCGCCAGGGACTGCAACGTGGAGATCCTGTTCCGCGACGTGTACACGATCCACAACGACCGATCGCGGCTTCACCGCTGGGTGGACATGACGAAGTCGATCTGGCAGATGTAGCGTTGGAAGGCACAGGAACTGGGCCAAGCAGACTCGTTTTGCAGTGATGGAGTCAAATCGCATGAACCGACGCCTCATGGTCGCACTGCTCTCATGGATACCGCTGGCCAACGCGGCCTTCGCCCAAGAGCAGCCCAAGGTGTTGGCCAACGGCAGTTTCGAGCAGGACATGGCCGGCTGGCAGTCTTCGGTCAATGACCCCAAGGGCTTGGGCGGCACCGTGGCCGTCGACGCGTCGCAGGCCCGGGAGGGCGCCAAGTCGCTCAAGACGCACCTGCCCGGCCAGGGCAGCGCCGCGATCGCCAGCCCACCAGCCCCCGTACAACCGGGGCAGGATTACCTGCTCACGTTCTGGTATCGTTCGGAGGGCTTTAGCGCCACCGGCAACTACGCGGGCGTCAATCTGCAATACGTGCTCGACTGGCTCGACGCCGACAAGAAGCCGATTGGCGCCGGCGGCATGGGCCTCTCTTACGGCGCGGTGCCCGAGTGGCGGTTCATGGTCTCGATGCTCACGGCGCCGCCCGGCGCCGCCTTCGTGAAGATCCGGTTTCTCATGTCGGTCAACGAAACCGGCCGGCCTTCGAGTTTCTGGCTGGACGGCGTGCGGTTGCGTGCCTGGCCGGGCGAGGCCAAACGCGGCGGAAAGTCGTGGGTCTTCGCCGTCGCCGACGGGATGTACCAACACGACCTCTTCCGCCGGGTGGCCGACGACGACACGCCCAGCGGGTTCGCCGTGTTGGCCGCTCCGCGGTTCAACCGCAAGCCCGGCTACTTGGCCGGGAACCTCTACACTCGCGCCGTGCCGCCCGGCCAGTATCGGGCCGTGTTTCGCCTGAAACTCGGCCAGATCCCCACTCCGCCCCAGCCCGTGCTGGCTTGGGACATCAATACCGACGCCATCGGCTATCTCGGCGCCGGCTTGATCAGCACGGCCGCTTTCAAGCAGGAAGGGGTGTACCAGGATATTGCGGTCCGCTTCGTCCTGCCGCCGGGCGTTCAGTGGATCGATCCGCGACTCACCTGGAACGGTCGCGTCGCCACGTGGCTCGATACCATCACCATCGTCGAAGAGAAAACGTTCACGCAAGACGATCTCAACGCGCTCATGGGGAGCGGGGCGCCGACCCTGAAACCCCTCGGCGCCGCTTCCCTTGCGCCGCCGGCACCCCCAGCCGTCCGCCCGAGCGACGCTGCTCGGGCCGGCTATGCCGCCGACGTCGAGCAGGAGATCGCCAAACGAGAGCCCTGGCCCGAAGACGTTGCCATTCCGCACTTCGACCGGGTGACCAAGGACATGTATCTCCAGACGGCCGACGTGTTCTTCCAGGGCGTCCGGCGGACTGCGGACTACTGGCTCAAGCAGCCCAAGCCGTATCCCAACATGACGGCCAATGTGGACAACGCCCGTTGGCTGGCCTATAGGTACTCGCTCAAGGGGACCGCAGAGTATGCCGAGGCCGCGGCCAAGTGCCTGGAGCACGCCCATCGGCTGATCGTCGAGCCCCAGGCGGACCGGCGGAACACGCAGCCTTCGTGGCTGACGGTCGTGGACCTGTACTTCATCGAGAAGTGGCTCGACCGCAGCCCCGCGTACACGGCCGCCCATCGCCAATGGGTGCGGGAGATTGCCCTGCGGGCCGTCCCCTCGTTCCCGGCCGAGGCGGTGGAATACGGCGCGTTCAATCGCGCCTTCCACGGGGCGATCACCGGCGAAGCCTTGCTCTTGCTCCTGCCCGACGCCCCGGATGCCGGAAAATGGCGCGAGTTCAAGGAGCGGATCTGGAGTTACTGGTGGCAGTTCCGCGACAACGACGAGAGCACCGACCACTACAATGCCCTCTGGTTTCGCTACCTCTTGCAGTGGGTTGAGATGCGCGGTTGCCAGCAGGAGTTCTGGTCCGATCCCGGAGTCAAGCGGCTTTTCGAGCGCTACCTTTACCAGGTCTTTCCCATGGGCGCCTTCCCGCACTACTCCGATAGTTGCGGCTGGAACGTGTCGTGGGGGCACTGGATCTACCTGTTCGAGTCGTGCGCGACCCACTACAAGGATGGGCGCTACAAGTGGGCCGCCCACCGGCTCTACGACTACGGCGTTCACTGCATTGAGAACCTCAATAGCTGGGCGTATACGGGGAGCGAGGCCGGCTGGTCCCTGCTCAAGGCCTCTACGATCGCCGACGACTCGATCGCCGAGCAGCCGCGGGAGTGGGATGTCGCGGTTCTCATGCGCCACAAGGCCGTGCAGCGGAGCGAGTCGGAGCGGATCGCCGCCCGGCAGTTCTTTGACCTTCAACCGCAGATGGCGCCCGACAAGCTCGTCTTCTACGGCGGCAGCGATCGCCAGTCCCTCTCGATGATGGTCGACATGGTCGGCGACGCGGGCCATAGTCACGCGAGGCGGCCGGCGATCCTCGCCCTGGCCGATCATCAATCGGTGCTCTTGGCGTCGCTGGGCTACATGGAGCGACTCCCGGAGGAGCACAACATTCCGTTGGTCACGGATTACGAAGGCTACCCCTACGACAACACCCCTTACCACATCAAGAGCAACAATAACCTGGTCAAGGAAGCGGCCGCGATGGACCTCGGCGCGGCAGGATACGGCCGGGTCCGGGTGGACAATTACCAGGGTTACCCGGCCACGCTGGTACGCGAGATCGTCTTCGTCAAGAACGCCGGGGTGGTGGTCAAGGACACGCTGAGCCTGAGCCTGGATCTCAAGCTGCGCTGGGGTCCACTCTACCGCGTGCGCAATGCGGGCGCCGATCACGGCCCCCATTGGATCAACACTTACACCGGCCCGTGGATGCCCCTGCGCGGCCTGGGCCGCAGCGCGGCCGTCTACACCCGCTGGCGCAACGCCCCTCGCGACCTCTTGATCTACTTCTTGCCCGATCGGCAAGGCAAGCTGGAACTCGTCGACGAACGTGAAAAGGACCCCACGCTTCCCTTGCCGCTCCGTGTGCAATACACGCTGCGTGAAGACCTCAAGGCCAACGCACCCGTGACCAGCGTGACGCTGTTGGTGCCGCACGCCCCGGGTCGGGCCGCGCCGCTTGCGGATGGCGTGCGCGTGCTGCTTTGCGATCCGGCCTGGACGGCCGTTGAGTTCGCCGATGCCGACGGCACGCGCAACCTGGTGGTGCTCAATTCGACCGGCGGCCGGATGGAACTCGACGGCCTGACGACTGACGCCCGGGTGGCCTGCATTCGGCACCGCTCGGGCAAGGTGAATGCGGTTTCACGGTACGGCGGCGGAGAGTTGCTCTTCGCAGGTGAGAACCTGGCCAATCACGCCCCCTAACAGGAGGACTGCCTCATGGCTCCCGTTCGATTCCTGCGATCTTTCTTGGGCGGGCTACTGGCTGTCGTGGGTCTGATGGCCTCCGGCCAACTCAGCGCTGCGGAGCCTCGGCCCAACATCGTGGTGTTTCTGGTGGACGACATGGGCTGGCAGGACACGTCGGTACCGTTCCACTCCGTGGTGACGCCGTGGAACCAGCGCTATCGCACGCCCAGCATGGAACGGCTGGCCGCGGCGGGCATGAAGTTCACCCAGGCTTATGCTTGCAGCGTCTGCTCGCCGACTCGGGTCAGCCTGATCACCGGCCTCAACGCTGCCCGGCACCGTGTGACCAACTGGACGCTCCGCAAGGACACCGGCACGGATGCCCGCCACCCAACGCTGGATTTCCCCGCCTGGAACGTCAACGGCGTGAGTCCGGTGCCGGGTATTCCTCGAACGGTCCATGCCGTAGCCCTTCCGGCCCTCTTGAGACAGGCCGGCTACCGCAGCATCCATGTGGGGAAGGCGCACTTTGGTGCGATCGGCACCCTGGGGGCTGATCCGAGGAACCTCGGGTTCGACGTCAACATCGCCGGCCACGCGGCGGGCGGCCCCGGCAGCTACCTGGGCACGCAGAACTTCAGTGCTGCCTGGCGCAAGGGGGAGCGGATCTGGGATGTGCCGGGATTGGAGCAGTACCACGGCAAGGACATCTTTCTCACCGAGGCCCTCACAATCGAAGCGAACAAAGCCGTCGACCAGGCGGTGGCCGAGGGCAAGCCGTTTTTCTTGTATATGGCCCACTACGCGGTACACGTGCCCTATGCCGCGGACCAGCGGTTCTATCCCAAGTACCGGGAGGCCGGCTTGGATCCCATCGAGGCCATGTACGCCGCGTTGGTCGAGGGGATGGACAAGTCGCTGGGGGACATCCTGGCCAACGTCGAGCGGCACGGGCTGGCCGACAATACGATTGTGCTGTTCATGTCGGACAACGGCGGGCTGAGTGCCCACGGCCGCGGCGGGCAGCCCCATACGCACAACAAGCCCCTGTCGAGCGGCAAGGGCTCGGCGCACGACGGGGGAATCCGCGTGCCGATGATCGTCAAGTGGCCGGGCGTCACCAAGCCGGGTTCTCGGTGCAGTCAGTACGTCATCATCGAGGATTTCTTTCCGACGATCCTGGAGATGGCAGGCGTCGCGGACTACCGGCAAGTCGGCGGGGTGATCGACGGCGTGAGCTTCGTGCCGCTGCTGAAGCAGGCCCAAGGGTATCCCCAAGACCGCCCGCTGTTCTGGCATTACCCGAACTGCTGGGGACCCACCGGCCCAGGCATCGGACCTTCGAGCACGATCCGGCAAGGCGACTGGAAGCTGATCTACTACCACGCAAGCCGGAGCTACGAGCTGTTCAACCTGGCAACCGACCTCGGCGAACAGAACAATCTGGCGGAAAAGGAGCCGGCGATCCGAGGGCGACTCGCCGCCGAACTGGGCAAGTTCCTGGCGTCGGTAGGGGCGCAAATGCCGCGCCAGCGGGCAGACGGCCAGCCGGTGCCATTGCCGGGAGGCCAAACGCCGCCATAGGCGGTCATTCCGTCGCCATGGCAAAGCGGGCGCGGGTCATTTCGCTCCCGGGATTTCGTTCACAACGTCTTTTGCGCGCTCACGCGGAGTGACCTCGCAACGGAGCAGTCGCCCGTCGCGATATTCGACCTCCACCACCGTTCCCCGCGGGGCATGGAGCTTAAAGGCCGCGTTCCACCGCGCCGGCCAGGCGGGCAGGACGCGGATCTTGCCGCCGTCGGCCTGCAAGAGCATCTGCTGAAGGGCGATCATGGCCACGCAGCCGTGATCCTGGTCGGGCGTCCAATCGAAGTTCGGCCCCCAGAAGGCCGGGAAGCGGCACTCCGGGTTCTTCCGGGAGAAGTTGGCCGCAACCATCCGGCCTGCCTCGTCCCTCAGCCCCAGCAAGGCGGCCTGGATGGAGTCTTGCTGCCAACCGCCCGTCCCCTTGTGGACGCGGTGCTCGAACGACCGCAAGCCCAACTCCAAGTCCGGCTTGCCGAGGCCGTAGAGCCGGAAGGGGAAGATCGCATACAGTTCCGGGTTCTCGGCATTGTGCTTCGGGCCCGGCTTGTCGGCAAAGCCAAGCATGGTCTGGCCCTGGACGTGCCGCGTCGGCAGTGGCGGCAACTCCTTGAGCAACCTCTGCCACTGCTGACGTTGCTCGGGCGTGGCTCGATCGGCCGGCAGACCCAGCAGACGCGGCAGGATGGACCGCAATCCGGCGATCTCCGGGACCGGGTTCACCGAGTCCCAGTACGTCTCCAGCGATTGGGCCGGCGACAAGCCGATCCGCCCTTGCTCATCCCGGGAGTAGTGCCGATCGTAGAATGTGACCACCTCGGAAGCCACGGGCAGGAGAGTGCCGCGGAGAAACGGTTCGTCCCGGGTGAAGGCGTAGTGGTCGAGCATCATCGCGACCAGCTCAATGCCACCCTCCCAGTGGTAGCGGATGTACCGGTTGTCGGTCAGGCCGTCCGGCTTGCCCTGGCGGTTCCAGCCGTAGTTGTCGTTGACGTAGGTCCCCCAGAAGTACATCGTCTCGGGCCAGAACGCGCCGTCGTGCTTGTAGTACCTCTGCGTACGGACCTTCGCCAGCGGCAACGTGTCGGAGTACATGCGCCACAGCGGCAGCATCAGGTCGAAGTCGCCGGCGGCGAGCATCGACCAGTAGGGGAGGCGGGTGTTCTGGAACCAATACGGACCGCCCCAGTTGCGGTAATCGGCGTCGAAACGCTGCCCCTGGACCACGGCGTCCGCGGTGAAGATCGACCCGTTGAACTTGATCGGCATCGCGCCCCGGCCGGCACAGGCATTGATGAACCGCTGGAGCGCGTAGCCCCGGGTGACCGCCTCCGCCTGGGCATCGCCGTCCACGTAAATCCAACTGCGATTCCAGAAGTCGGTCCACCAGCGGCGATGGGCCGCGAGAAGCTGCTGAGCGTCCATACCCTCAATGCGGTCCACCAGCTCGTCTAACCGCTTCAGCCAGCCTCCGGCGGAATCGGTTTGACCCGTGTCGGCATAGACGGAGATGCGGCACTGCCGGACCGGCTGGGCCGTCTTGAGCGACGTGGGACTCGCGCGAAGCATTCCGCTGCCGCAGATCGCACCGCCGAAGGTGCGGCGAAGCAGGGGGTCCTGGGCGGAGTGAGCCAGGTCGCCCAGGGCCTGGTGCTTCAGATTGTCCGCCCAGATGGACCTCTCATTGCGGTGATACCAGACGACCCGGTCTTTGGGAGAATCCACAATTCGATCCGGCTCGACGAACACGGGCGCCGGACTATCCATGAGCCCATAGGCGGAGAATCGCTCTTTGCCCTTCAGCTCTCGCCGTGCGGTTCGCCACATCTCCAGGCTTGCCTGGACGTCGGCAGGCGACTTGCTCTCGACATCGACGTGCGCCACCGGATGGTTCGCGTCGACCCACACGCGGAGCGATACGGCCTCCTGGCCTGCTCCGGCCTCGATGAGGATCTCGCCGCTGCCCAGGCGGAGTCGCTGCCTGAACGGCTGCCCTTTGACCAGCGGATTGGGCGAGAGTTTGACGCGCACACGGCCCAGCTTCAGCAGCCGCGCGTTTTCGCTCCAGGCGTCGGTCTTGGCGAGATAGAAGAGCAGGTCCCCGCCCTCCTCGACCCAAACGTTCAGACCGATGTCGCCGTTGCCGATGGGCATGGACCCCAGAGAGTCCTTGCTCGGGGTGCTCCAAGTGACGTCGCACCGCTGGAGCGGCTCGGCGATGGCCGGCTGATCCGCAGAACATGGGGCGGCGAGGAGCGCAGTGGACCATAGAAGAATGACCGCCAATCGTTGGATTGTCTTACGTCGCAGCATGGACCATCTCCTCGGAAGGGTTGACAAAAGAGACCGTCGAAGATTGCGCTCCTGTGAATCTCTCTCGGACGCTGTACGGAGTCCCATTGTACCCGAGACCGGCGACTATTACACTTGGTCGAGCCACCCGCGGGCCTGACGCTGGCCGGGGCATTACATCTGGTGCCGGGCAACTCGCCGCTGTCCGTGGACCGGATCGTCATTTTCCGCAAGCCGTAAGGCTGGGCCCTATTGGGCGAGGCCCGCAGTCCATCGGAGACGAGTAACTCCGGGAAGAAACGAGGAGCAACCATGTCGAGAAGCCAAGTTGACTGCATTCTTCTTGTTCTTGTCGCGGCAGCCGGCGTGGTTACTGGCACGGCCCCTTGGGATGCTGCCTTCGCTCAGCCTCCCGAGCCAGAGGAGAACCTGGTCACCAACTCGTCTTTCGAGCAAGCCGGTGCAGGCTCGATAGTTCCGGCAGGCTGGCACGGAACACCTCAGGTCTACACGCTTGATGCGGGCGTGGCCAAGACCGGCAAGGCTTCCTTGAAGTATGCCAACCACGACTCCAAGCAATACGTGCTGTGTACTCAGAAGGTATCCGTGCGCCCCGGCTGGAAGTGCCGCTTCGGAGTGTGGATCAAGACCCAGAAGATCGAGGGAGACGAGTCCGGGGCGACGATCTGCCTGGAGTGGCAGGGGAAAAACGGCCAATGGCTGGGCGGCGCGTATCCCGCGGGCATCAAGGGCACCCGAGACTGGACTCGCGTCGAGGGTATCACGCGACTTCCGGAAGACGCCGTTTCGTGCCACGTGGCCTGCTATGTCCGCCAAGGAATGACGGGCACGGCTTGGTTCGACGACGTGCACGTCGTCCGCATCGCGGACCCACCCATGCAAAGCGTTCTCCTCTCGCCAGTCTATCGCGGTCAGGTCACGTCGGTCGGCCCGAGGGAAGCCCGGGTGCGAGCGCGGTGGAATCTGGCGGACCACGACCTGAAGCCACGGGACATCCGTGTCCACGCCGCCCTGGTGGGCCCAGGACAACAGGTTCTCCAGGAGACAGCCGGCCAACCCAAGGAAGGGAGCGGTGGTTACCTCGACCTTGCTATTCCCCTGACCGGCCTGGAGCCGGGACGGTACGACCTCGCGGTCCGATTGGAAGGGCCAGGTGCGAAAGGACTCCAGACGGACCACCACGGAATCGAGTGCCTGCCAAAGGGCGCGCAGCTCACCTGCCGCATTGACGAGAACCGCCGGCTTCTGCTCAATGGCAGGCCGTTCTTCCCGATCGGAATGTACTGGAGCAGCATCAATCCCCGGGACATTGAGATCTATGCGCAAAGCAAGTTCAATTGCCTCATGCCCTACGGGTCGCCGACCCGAGCGCAGATGGACCTTGCCCAAGAGCACGGGTTGAAGGTGATCTACTCCATCAAGGATTGGTACGCCGGCTCCGAAGGGTGCCCGCTCTCGATCCGCACCGCTGCGGAGGAAGAGCCGTTGGTCCGGGCGCGGGTCCGGGAGTTCCGCGAGCACCCCGCACTGCTGGCCTGGTATCTCAACGACGAACTATCGCAGCAGTTCCTGCCTCGACTGGAAGCCCATCAGCGGTGGGTCGCCGAGGAGGACGCGAATCATCCGACCTGGGGCGTGCTCTACCAGTTCCGCGAGGTTGCCGCGTACCTCAAGACGTTCGACGTGATCGGGACCGATCCCTACCCCATTGGCCGAAGCCCGGCCTCGATGGCCGCCCAATGGACGACCGAGACCTTCCGGCAGGTCGAAGGGGCTCGGCCGATGTGGCAGGTTCCTCAGCTTCACAACTGGGCAAACTACGCCAAGACCGACGCGGAGAAGAAGCGTGGGCGAACGCCGACCTGCGAGGAAGTTCGCAGCATGGCCTGGCAGTGCATCTGCGAGGGAGCCACGGGGCTGGTGTTCTACTCCTGGTACGATCTGAAGCGAAACCCCGACGTGCCCTTCGACGTGCAGTGGCAAGGGCTCAAGCGGCTGGCGGCGGAAATCGACCGGATGGCGCCAATCCTGCTCTCGGTCGAGCCGGTGCCGGCGATCGGCATCCAAGGAGCCCGGCCGCGCTGGCTGCATTGGCTTGCTCGCAGTCATGCCGGCAAGCTGTACCTTGTTGCGGTCAACGACGGGGATGGCGAGGGCAGGATTATCTTCCGCTTGCCGTCGATTCCCAAGGGCGTCCGGGTGTTCGCTGAGCATCGCCCGATCCAACTGACAGGAACATCGCTTCAGGTCGAACTGCCTCGGCTCGCCGTGCGGTGCTTCGAGATTGAATGAGGACGGGGACATCCTTGTAGTGGACAAGCCAGCGGGACTCTTGACCATCGGCACCGAGAGAGACAAGTCGGGCATGGCGGAACTTCCAGGCCGCTACCTCCCCCGTTGCACGCGCGCGGCAAGAGCGTTCGGCAATCCCTCTCCTCTTAAACGGGCAGCGGATCGAGATCCGCGTGAGTACCATGAGTACCTCAATCAATGGTCAACTGCAGTCGGTGAGGCGAAAAACGCTCGCCTAATACGTCACGCCGCCGCTTAGCATCACGGCGTCGGAGGGGAAGGCGTCGGGGGTGTTGCTACGGTAGAGGATCTTGCGCCCGAAGACATAGGCCACTTCCACCCGGAAATCCAGTCCCACCAGATCCCATCGCTCCAGGCCGAGGATGATGCGATAGTCGCGGTAGCTGAACACGTCGGTGATCCCGGCCCGTTGGATGGCCCAAATTCCGCCGCCCAGGTCGCCGGCAACGTAGATCCAGTCCTGGACGTCCGGGCCCTCGGCGCCGGCCCAGTAGACCCGCTTGGCGATCTTCGGCCGCGGTGACACCAACTCGAACTTGTACTCGTCGTTGGGAGTCCAAATCAGCCCGCCGATCGGCAGCACGGGCACGTCTTCGCGGTCGAGGTACGACGCTCCGGCCACGATCTTGGTGTTCTCGGTCCAGTTGATCACTCCAGCGGCGTAGCCTGTGATCCGCAGGGCGCCATCGCGGGTCTGCTGGAAATCGCCATACAGCCCGGGCGTCACGGCGAGGTCGAGCCCGAAGCGGGGAGTGAACCGCCGCCACCAACGGAACTGCAAGTAGGCGTCGTACACCTTGGGCGGAAGGTCCGGCGCGGCCGGACCGTTGAGGACGTGGACGGCGAAGCCCGGGGTGATCAACATCGGCCAACGTTGCGAGGGAACGGGCAAGGCCAGGATGGTTTTCAACTCGAGGTCAGTCATGTCCCAGCCGTGCTGGCCGCTAGAGGCGAGCCAGGCTGCGCTGAAGATCAGCTTCTGAAACAGGCCGGAACGTGCGTCGCGAGGCCGGTCGGGGTCGACCTCCTCAGCCGGCGGGGCATCCAGGGGATAGTCGAGCAAGGGTTTGACGCCATCCGCGCTCGGCTGGCTGTAGGAAAGGACCTCTCCTGAAAAGGGCTCGGCGGGGGGCAGTTCCTCCGCGTCTCCCAAAGCAGGCAGTTGGATCGGCGGCCGGGGTTGCTGTTGTGCCGCCAGTGGCGCGGCCAGCAGAAGAAGCGGGAAAAGAAGACCCAACTTCGGTTCTTTCACAGCCTGTCCGCTCACTACAACAAACACCCTCTCAGCGCCCCGGGCATCCCCGGAGCCCCTGTCGGGAGAAGCAAGGAACGCCGAAAAGATCGAACACTGCCCCAAGGAAGAGTTCAATAGCAGGGACGCTCCCGCAGGTCAAGATCGGCTGCGGCGAGATTGCGGCGAGGAAGAGGAGGGGAAATGGGAAATTCGAGACGGGGTCCGTCGCCGACGCACGCCGGATGCCTCCCGACGCTATCCGATTTCGGGACGCACGCCGCGTCGTCGAACAACCACAAATCTCAGTTGCCCCAGCCTGCCCCTCTGGGGTTCCAGTGGCTATGATAATGGGAACGGACCCCGTGAGCCGCCACAGGCATTGTAACCTTCTAGCCCTCGGAGCCGCGCCATGGTCGTGTCTCGTGAAACCCGTTTCAGGGCTTTTTCACTCGTCGTTGCATTCATCCTAGTGTGTGTTGGCTCGTCGCACGCGGCGGCCCCCAAGACACTGCCGCCTCCTCCATCGCCGTTTGGCTCGGCGGAAGTCACGCTCGACGGATCGGCCGCCCCGGCAGCCAGTCTGTCCGTGTGCGGTTTTCGCTTAGTGGCCCGGGATAAGGGGCCCCAGGTCGTGGTGATGGAGCCAACGGCGGTCCTGGCCAGCTTGCAGCGGAACGAAGAGGCGGTCCTCAGCATTCCCGTCCGGCTTTTCAAGGGCCCCTTCACCATCTCGGCGCAGGCGACCCTCGTCGAGGGCGAGTCGGCCGAGGTCAGCCTGTCGCTCGACGGCAGGGGCATGCCTCAGGTGCTCCAACCGGGCCGGCCGATCCGCCTGGAGTCGGTGGGAACCGACGGCGCCGCCAGAATTTCGCTGCGTATGAAGCCCACCAGCCAGTCGGCCCAAGCGGTGATCGGCTGGTCAGCGATCCGTCTGAAAGCCGCAGATCGTACGATCGACGTTGCGGTGACGCTCCCCGCGACCGATCTGGGGATCGGCCCGCCGGCCGTCCTCCCGCCTTTGCGGCCGGCGATCGAGCAGGCGCTGGTGGAATGGGACTGGCGCATGCAAGATGGTATTGGCACGCCGCGCGAGCCGTCGACCTACGCGGCGGCCATCGAGCAGACGCTCCGACGCGGCGACGTCCTGCTGGTCGACCTCCAGAGCGCCGGCGCTCCGCTTGCCTCCGAGGCCGCTCAGTGGGAGCAGTGTCGCACGCGGTGGAAGGAACTCTCCGCCGCGGCTGCCGAGCCGTCGCAATGGGAAACGCTTTGGCGGTGCGTTCACGTGCTGCGGCGCCGCATCGCTCTGAGCAATCCGTTGGCGCAACTCGGGCCGACGGCCCTTGTCAAGCACGTGCCGGCCATGTTCAGCCATCAACTGACCCAGTACGAAGGGAAGTGCGCGCGGCCGGGCGGCGGGGTCTTTGTCTTGGAGAACCCCGGCAAGTCGATGCGTTGCCGCCAACTGGCCGCCGGGGCCCTGCCCCTAGGAAACTACGAGCACCTGGATGTGTCCTGGGACGGCAAGCGGATCTTGTTCGCCTACTGCCACGCGGAGACGTCGAGCCGAGATCGCGAGCAGCATCTGGAGCGGCACTACCATGTTTACGAGGTCAATGCCGACGGCTCCGGCCTGCGCCAAGTGACCGACGGCCCGTACGACGACTTCTCGCCACGGTACCTGCCCGACGGGAACATCCTGCTCCTTTCCACTCGCCGCGGCGGTTTTCACCGCTGCGGGCGAGGCCCCTGCAACGTGTTCACCTTAGCGCTGTGCAAGGCGGACGGCTCGAATCCCCACCCGATCTCGTTCCATGAAACCCACGAGTGGGACCCGGCCGTGATGAACGACGGGCGCGTGATCTACACGCGGTGGGATTACGTCGATCGCCATGCGGTCCACTTCCAGCAACTCTGGTCGGTGCGCCCGGACGGGAGCGACGTGCGGATTTTCTACGGCAACAACACGTTCAACCCGGTGGGCGTGTGGGAAGCCCGGCCGGTGCCCGGCTCGCGGCGGATCATGGCCACGGCGGCGGCCCATCATGCCATGTCGGCCGGCTCGGTCATCCTCCTGGACATTACTCGGGGTCACGACGGCCTGGAGCCCATCACGCGATTGACGCCCGACGCCCTGTTTCCCGAGAGCGAAGTCCCGGTGCTGCCTGGCTGGTACGCCCCGGTGGGCGTGAAGAAGAAACCGGCCATGCCCACCGAGCAGTTGCGCTGGCCGGGCCATTGTTACAAGAGCCCCTACCCGCTCTCGGAGAAGTACTTCCTGGCCTCCTACAGTTACGACTCCCTGATCGGCGAGCCCAACCCGAACCCGGCGAACATGTTCGGCCTGTACCTGGTCGACGCCTTCGGCAACAAGGAACTGCTCTACCGCGATCTGAACTTCTGCAGCCTCTGGGCCATGCCGGTCCGTGCGCGTCGGCTGCCGAGCATGGTGCCTTCGGTCGTGGAGCCAAGCGACAAGCCCGAAGGGACTTTTGTGCTCCGCGACGTCCACTTGGGCTGGCCGCCGTTGCCGCCGGGCGCGATCAAGCGTCTGCGCGTGGTTCAGGTGCTGCCAAAAAGTACTCCGCACGCCAACTCGCCGACGGTGGGCATTCCGAACGCCTCGCCCGGCCGGCAGGTCCTGGGCACGGTACCGGTCGAGCCGGACGGCTCGGCCTGTTTCCGCGCCCCGTCCGGGATCGCCTTGGCCTTCCAGGCCCTCGATGAAACCGGCCAGGCCGTGCAAATGATGCGCAGCCTGACGTACTTACAGCCGGGCGAGACCTGCTCCTGTGTCGGCTGCCACGAGCCGCGCACCAGCGCGCCGCCGACGGGCCACATGCCCGCCGCGCTGCGGCGCGCGCCCTCGGTCATCCAACCCGGCCCCGACGGATCCAGGCCGTTCAGTTATCCGATCCTCGTGCAGCCCGTGCTCGACAAGAAGTGCGTCTCGTGCCATAACGCCAAGAAGCCGGACGGGAAGGTCATCCTGACGGGCGAGCCGCAGGGCCGGTACACGGCATCGTACAACGCCCTGGCCCCGCGTGTGCCGTACTCGGCCTGGGGCAACGCGGGCGGCAGCGAGCCGACGACCATGCCCGACCGCTTCGGCGCCCGCGGCAGTAAGCTCACGAAGCTGCTCCTGGCGGGCCATGAGGGCGTGGTGCTCACGCCGGAAGAGATTGAGCGACTGGTCACCTGGATGGACACCAACGTGCTGTTCTACGGCACGTTCAACCCGGCCGATCAAGCCCGCCAACAGCGCGGCGAGCGGATCGCCGGCCCGGAGATCCAGTAGCGATGCACCAACGACGAGCGGGGTGGCACGCCCAGAGCGAAGCGATGGGCGTGGAGAATCATCGCGGACGCAGCCACGCCCTTTTCAAAGCCTCACGGCATGCCACCCGTCCCGGCCGGATGCGTCACGGTCCTGCTCCTCAAGTAGGATTCCCGCCGAGAACGCGTGGCGGATCTGTTCGTCGAACCCGGGTCGGCAGGAGCATTGCGCTACGATCGCAAAGTTGCTAACGGATGAGTTGCCAGTCCATCCGCTCCGCTTCCGTCGGTGCGTCGGAAAACGCGACCGTGAAACCATCGGCGCGTTTGTGCTTGATCCATGTTTTGGTCTCCCAATAGGGTGAGACGGTGATGAAGTAGACAGCATTGGCCTCGGGGGTCGCGAACTTGATCACGACCTGCTTCGCCCCGGCCGGCACCGGCACGTCGATCCCGCGGAGGTTGTTGGCTGCCACGGCGGTTCCGGACAGTCCAGTCTGCCGCGTAACGCTGTGGTCGTTCAGGCACAGGTTCTTGCCTTCCAGCATGAAGTCGCCGTTGTCGGGTCGCGCGTACAGGCGCACTTGGCCCTTGGCGGTGGTCCAAACGATGTCCTGAACGCTTCGGTTGTGGATATCCTTGATGTTCAAGGCGCTGAACCAGTGCTTGTGGAACACGTACTGCCCCTTCGGGATGTCGTATTCAGCATCGGCGACGAAATATGGGTCATGGCCGTCCCTCCCCAGGGCCTTGATCACGCCGGAGCAGACGTGCTTACCGTCTGCCGCATACGCGCTCCAAGAGTTGCCCACTTGATAGCCCCGCAACGAAGGAAAGTAGAAGCGGGCATCCTTGCCTGCCCGGACGTCCCGATCGAGTTGGCTGGAGATGGAATTCACCCCCCCTTGACCCAGTTCTCGATGTTGACCGTGTAGCCGCCGCCTTGCCCCGGCACGTCATTGACGATGTTACGCTGGAAGAGCATGCAGCCGCCGCTCAGATTGCTGATCCCGTTCTGGCCTTCGCTAGGCACGACCCAACGCCGAATGCCGCCCCGGTTGTCTTCAACAAAGATGCCGACCTTGATTTTCGGGTCTTGGGTCTGCTTGGGGATGATCTGCCAGAAGTCCGCCGGGGCGTCCTTGGGTTCGTC
>Ga0172371_10004148_pt1 | contig 22096 bp, 10 predicted proteins | sample Lak12m_FD_114543 | JGI IMG/M metagenome (GOLD analysis project Ga0172371, IMG submission 114543) | Freshwater microbial communities from Kabuno Bay, South-Kivu, Congo - kab_022012_12m | ecosystem: Environmental > Aquatic > Freshwater > Lake | place: Democratic Republic of the Congo: South-Kivu...
AGTTCGTACCCACGAGAGCGTGCGACCACAGCACCAGGCAGGCACACAAGACCCCGCCCCTCCCAACCGACCTCACCCAGAGGGCGACACAGGGCCAGCCGCTTCGGATGGCTTAATGGTTACCCCACCCGGTGCGCCCTAGACCTCGGCAGGGAGCCACTCGGCATAGGCAGGGCCTCGTCGAGTCCACGGGCCGAGCCCTTGAGACCAGACCATCGGCAAGCCAATGGCTGCGGGGGGCACTCACCCACCCAGCCGGCAACCGTGATGAGAGGCCAAAGAAACCAAACCCCAGACCCGAACCCGGGACCCGGAACTCCCTCGGCCCTCGCCCCCGCCTGATCGGGCTACCGCCGCCGGCGGTTCGCCAGCCAGTCGACGGCGTTGGCGAGGAAGGTCGCCTCGGCCGGGAGCAGATCGGCCTCCTTGTCTCCCGGTCCGATACCGAGGCCCAGGCCGCAGGCCAGGAAACGCCCGCGCCCATGCCGGCCGAGGACCGCCACCGGGACGTCCTCAACGGCCTCCAGCACGACCGTCCCGGCGGACCCGGGTCTGAGACCGACACAGTCGCCGAAGGTGGACCGCTGCGGGCCGTCCGGGATCCCCTGTCCCAGGGCCTGCCGCCCGGCGAATCGCCACTCGCTCGTATCCACGGGCTCTGCCCCCAAGGCGATGTCGGGGAAGAGCGCAGGGAAGCCCCGGATGCCGACCAGCGCATGGGTGACCATGATGCCCCCGCCGCGATGCACGAACTCACGGACCGGCTCCCAGGTGGCGCTCTCCCTCAGCCCCCGGCTCAGCGCGCGCGGCTGGGGCAGGATGACCACGTCGCAGGCGGCCAGACTCTCAGGCTTCAGGTTGAAAAGCGGCGCGACGTTCAGCCCACGACGCCCGGACAGCGCTGAGAGGATGCCCGCTGAACCATACGTATCCTGCTGCCACACACCGACCTTCACTCCGCCCCTGCCAGCGAACTCGGGAGGGCCCGTTCGCCGGCGCGCGGCGGCGGCCTCGTCCTGCGAGAGCACCCGGACCGGCATCGAGCGCGAGAGCAACGGTACGGGTTCCGTGGCGCGCCCCGCCTGAAAGGTCCCCGTTACCTCGATCTGGTAGACGCCCGGCTCCCGCGGACGCAGCTCGCAGTTCACCCCACCCGCCACCTCGTCCACCTCGAGAGCCGACCCGGCCATGAAGGGGTACCCATTCCGCAGCACGGCGATGGCAGGCGCAACGTGGTATGGCCGGGTTGGGAACGTGCCGTCGATGGTCAGGCGGCGCCGCAGCGGATAATCGCCCTCGAGGTCGGGGTCCCCCGCACTGGCCCGGAACTGGAGGCGGACGGAGGGGTGGTGCGGCAACAACGGGCCCGCCGAGCCCTGGCTCGCGCCCAGCGCCAGCAACGGCGCCACCTCGGTGGCAAAACCCTCGGTCAGGCTGAAGCAGACGAAACCCTCGGCCCCCAGCAGCCGCGCCAGGTCGATCTGCCCGGCCGTCCGCGCTACCGATGGGTGCTCCCAGGAGCCGATGCCACAGTAGAGCGGTATTCGCCCCCCGACGGCCGCCAGTTGCTGTTGCAGCAGGCTGGTCAGGAAGGCGTCGGAGGCGGTGTAGTTCATGGGGCAGAGGAAGTCCAGCCAGCCTTGGGTGACCCACTCCACGGGGTCCTGGGCGATGGACTCGCGGGCCCCGTCCCAGCCGCCGAAGACCGCGGCCGACACCCGGACCCCGGGCCGCAGACGGTGCGCGCCGTCGCTCACCTCCCGGACCAGGCGGGAGATGCTGCCGCGGCGCCAACGATTGTAGTCCTCGCGCAGGGCTCCCCCCGGAACGCAGTCACCGGGCCAGTTCGCGACCGGGGCCCCGTGCCACTGCGTGAAGGCCGCGCGGGCGCTGTCGCTGAAGTCGCACTGCTCTCCCGGGTAACGGATGTAGTCGAAGTGGACGCCATCGACGGGGTACTTGCGCACGATCTCGAGCATGGCTTCGCGCTCCTGCCGGACGTTCTCCTCCAGGTGCGGCGCCAGGAAGGTGCTCGCTTCGCCCGTCCGGGTGACCTGGGTGCGGCCGGCCTGGGTGTACTGCGCGCGGACGGCGGGCGGGGTGCGGTGCCCCATGTTCCAGTTCACCCGCCAGACGTGCAGTTCCACGCCATGCTTGCGGCAGGCATCCAGGCACTGCTGGATCTGGTCGCCCTTGAGAGCCACGTCCGGGTGGACCGGCAGCACCTCGCTCGGGTAGTCCGCCACCGCCCCCCAGCACATGTTCGGAAACACGGCGTTGAAGCCATTGTCCGCCAGGGCCTTGATGGTCCGATCCCAACCCCAGTCCCGGATGCCGTAGGCGGAGTGAATCCAGGCCCCACGCAGCTCGCCACGGCGGGCCGGGATGGTCAGCAGGTAGGCCTTCTCCGCCGCCTGCAGGGCCTCCTTCGCGAGGGCCTGCGCCTCGATGTAGTTGCGCTCCTCGGCCAGGCGCGCGGCCTGGACGCGCAGCTCGATGGCCCGGCGACACTCGACGAGGGCCTGCGGCCGCCCGCAGTTCCCGGCGCGCGCCTCCAGGACGCCAAGATCGGGGCAGTCAGCGAAGTCCAGCGGCGCCGAGAGCCGCTGGCGTAAGGCCTCCGCCCATGTTCCCGGGACGAAGTGCTCGACCACGGCCAGAAGCCACTGCTCGCCCGCCTGCGGGTCCTCGTCGAGGTAGACATGCCCGAAGGTGAACCCGCGCGGGTGGACCGTGAACGCCGGTATGGCCTGCCCCTCGCCCTGCACCAGGGCCCATGACCCGGCCACCCGTGCTCCGCCGTTCTCCACCAAGGCCGGTACGACGATGTTCCACGACCGCTGGCGCATCCGCATAGGGGTATGCGGGATCAGCGTAGGCGCGAACTGGACCCCCTCCAGTTTGGGCAGGTCGGTTCCCCCCCGGTAGGTGCCGCTCCGCACCCCGACCAGGCCCAGCAGGCGGGCGTCGGAGCAGAAGAACAGCCCCAGCTTGCCGCCCTGCAGCACGTAGGCCTCCAGGCCCGCCGCAAGGTCCGCCGGCACGCCGGGGTTGTAGGCCAGCAGGACCAGTCTCGCCGCCGCCAAGGCCTCGGCGCTGACGTCCCGGTCGGAAAGGACAGTCGCCCCGATCCCGGCCTGGGCCAGCCGCCGCGAGAGACGCCCCAGGAAGCCATCCACGGTCTCCTGGTCAAGGGCCTTCGTGGGCTGGCTGACCACCTGCCGGACCAGCAGCACGTCCGCGGCGTGCGCCAGGCAGACGCAACAGAGGCTCAATCCCAGCAGTCGGACGAGGCGGGTGGTCATGGCTGCTCAGCGCTTCACCGCGGTCATGGCGAGGACGTCAGCAAGATAGGCGGCACCCGGGCGGAAGGCAACTGCCGCCAGCCCGCGAACGGAGCGGTTTCAGGGCCGCCGAGGCGCCGCGGGCAAGGCCGGCTGGACTCCTACGGCCGGCCGGGCTCGATTCGCCATGGCTCCTGGGTACGGAAGGGCTGGTGGAAACGGTTCTGGAGCTTCCCCTTCTCCTCGAGGTGGACCATGCAGGCCCGCACGCAACCACGGCCGCCGCAGATGGCCCCAGGGTGATGGAAGCTGTCCCATCCCGCCCGGGAGTAGGCGAAATCCTCCCGCAGGCGGTTGGCCGCATAGCGCGCGTAGGCAGCCCTTTCGGCCTTGGGCCGCGTGTCATCCAGGACGCTACGCATCAGGTCGTTGATGGCGTCGTTGGCGAAGGGGTTATACTCCGGCGATGCCGCCTGCCAGCCGATGCTGCACTTGCCCTCGTCCAGTTCGCCCCACTCGACCTCGCGGCCGGCAATGGTGACCTTCACGGAGCGCTCTGCCGAGATGGCGTTCGCGGGACAGTCTCTGACGCAGCGCTTGCAGCGGTCGCATAGGGGTGGCCCGCTGTAGAGCGGGTCCGCCTCCAGCGGCGCATCGGTCAGCAGGAACGCGAAGCGCTGACGCGGGCCGAACTGGGGGGTGAGGAAGACCTTGCTGTAGCCGATCTCGCCCAGGCCGCAGATGAAGGCGGCAATGCGGAAATGCAGGAACACATCGGGCCGTGGCTTGCCCGCTGCCACCGGCTTGCCGGCGTTGATGCCATAGCGCACGCTGGTGTTGCTGTAGAGGGCCGCCTCGTAGCCGTTGTCCTCGATCCGCGAGCCGAGCTGCCGCAACACCATGGGCGCATGCACGTCGTTGATGTTGGCGTAGCCGAGGGCAGGGTAGGCCCCGAAGAAGGTGCCCTCCTCGATCCCGCGCAGGAGCCCGCGGTGCACGCGGAAGCCCAGGCCCACGATGGCCTTCGCGCCGGGGAAGATGAAGCGCGGGTCGCAGTCCCTCGGGGCCCCCTCGAAACGGTCCATACTGCCGATGCCCACCAGGTCGGCGCCGCACTCGCGGGCCCACTTCTTGACCGTTGCCGCGTCGAGCATAGCGAGACTCCTGAAGCCGCCTGCGGCATGGGGATCCGAGCCGCGTCAGGCAACGTACGGGTACGCGGGCCGAATGCAACCGCGCCGAGGCCATCCTGCGCCGGGACCTACGGTAGGTGGCGCCGCCCATCGTCCCATACGGCGGGGCCCCCGGAGGGCCCTCTCCGCCGGGCGGCGTGCTATGTTCCCGGGATCGCCACGTCAGGCCTGTATACCAGGCACCAGGAGAACCGGCCCCATGCGTATCGGCTTCGGCAGGCAGGACATCACCCCGCGCGTCGGGGTGGAGCTTTGCGGCTTCGGGCCCTTCCGTTGCCGGCACAGCATCGGCATCCGTGACCGGCTCTGGGCCCGGGCCATGGCCATCGAGCAGGACGGCGCCCAGGCGGTCATCGTCGCCTGCGACCTCGTCGGCGTGCCGCTGGCGGTGACCGAGAGGGTCCGATGCCTGGTCGCCCGCGAAACGGGCCTTGCCGGGGACCACCTCATGGTCTGCTGCAGCCACACCCACAGCGGCCCGGCCGTCCGCAGCTACAGCGGCTGGGGAGAACCCGATCCGCCCTACTGCGAGACCCTCCCCGCCCGCATCGCCCTGGCCGCCATAGGCGCCCTCGGCGACCTGGCGGAAGGCACATGCCAGTACGGCGAGGCGCCCTGCGAGGGCATCGGCCTCAACCGCGAGTATGACAAGGACGCGCCCCCGCTGGAGGACGTGCTCAAGGACTCCTGGCGGCCGGCCAAGCCCGAACTCACCGACACCGTCTGCCGCGTGCTCACGGTGCGGGGTCCGCAGGGACCTCTGCGCGGTTTCGTCAGCTACTTCGGCTGCCACCCGGTCACCTGCTGCCAGGCAACGCGCTACATCCATGGCGATTACTGCGGCGTCGCCACGAACCTGCTGGAACGGGAGAACCCGGGGGCCACAGGCCTGTTCATCCAGGGAGCCCAGGGCGACGTCAACAGTTGTGTCGTCCACAAACCGGAACAGGAGTCGCTTCTGGCCCTCGACATCATCGCCTCGCGCTATGCCCATGCCGTGCGCCAGGGCATGCGGGCGGCGGGGCCCATGGCCGTGGACCGTCTGGCCACGGTCCGCGAACGGGTCGTGTTCACCCGCAAGCCCTGGGGCGCCGACGAACTGCGCCGACGCCTGGCCCCCTGCGAGGAGTTCCTGCACCGGCTGGATGCCCACGACGACTTCACCGATGGCAACCGCAGTGTGCGCATGGAGATGGTCTATGCGCTGGCGCTGCGCCAGATGCTGGCCCGGGCGGAACGCGGCGAGGACCTAGCCGACCCCACCGAGGTCATGGGCCTGCGCCTGGGTCCCCTGGCCCTGCTCGGCAGCGGCTTCGAGACCATGCAGGCCATCAAGAACGAGGTGGTTGCCGGCGCCCGGGGACCGCACACCTGGGTCGCAGGCCTGACCAACGACTCCGTCGGCTATGCCCCCGATCGAACGATAGCCGCGCGCGGCGGCTATGCCGCGGACATGGTTCCGCTGATCGTGGGCACCCTCCCCTACGCCGGCGTCCACGACGAGCTGGTGGCGGCACTCCTGCGTCTCGACCGAAGCCTGGCCTGAGGCCACCGTGCCGCAGCCCCGCGACGCCACTCATGCCCTGCTGTCGGCCGCCGGTGGAGCGCGGCATCTCCGTATGCCGCGGTGCTGGGATGCGGAGATCCCGGCTTCCGGGGACCGTCGGCGCGCAGGCCGCGGGCGCGGAGCTTACGTAGACCCCACCGGGAGCTCTGCGGCGAAGCCGTAAGTCTCCCGTTTATCGGTGCTTCCGTCACTGGCAAATGACGGCCAGTGAAGGAAGATCCGCCCGAAGAACGCCAACGGCTCGTGGCGCAGGCTGCCCTTCGGCCCCTTGGCCTCGCAGAAGAAGACGTCGGAGAGATCGGGCATGTAGACCAGGAGGTCCGGCGGCTGACAGGGCCTCTTCCCCCGGCCGAGGGCGGCGGTCTGCCTCTCGGGGAACGCTGCCCCTAGTCCTCCTCTACACCCAGCCAGCTCCCGCCGACGTGGTCGGTGCCCAGGCCCGCTTCAGCGCCGCCTGTGCCTTGCCCAGGAAGACGCCCGACGGTGGGTGCCCCTACGCATCAGTTCGGCACGTTGCGGGCGTTGGTGATGACGACGTTGCGGACCCATTCCGGCCCCGACGCCACGGTCACCGGTTCAGTGGGTCCGTACTGCACCACATCGCTAATGCGTGATTCGGAGAGCGAGCCGGCGATGAGAATCGCGTAGCGCGCCCGGCTGGTGACCTTGCGGACGGTGACGTTGAACGTATCCCCCAGTGGCGCGATGCCGCCGTAGCCCGTGTCCCCGATCTTCAGCGCCGCCCGGGCAGGACCCCACGCGAAGTCGGTCCCTCGGGCGTCGGCAGGGGTCGTATCCGTCAGGCCGTCAATCAGGATGTCGTGGATTCTGACGCCGCGGTTGTTCAGGACCCGTACGATGTGGTTCCCTCCACTGCAGCGTCCGTTGATGCCCCTTATCGTGACGTGGTGGATGTCGTCGCGCTCTCCCGCGTAGCGGCCAGCGCCGGGAATGCCGGTCAGGGCAATCAGGTCGTCGCCCGTGTAGCCCGTAATGCTCTCGATCAGGATATCGTGGCACCCCATGCGCAGGTCAATGCCGTCCTGGTTCAGGATCGTCTGCCGGACCCCGTCGATCATCTTGAACTGAGTGGAGGCGAAGCCAAGGTCCCGCAGGGCGCCGTTGGCACAGCGCTCCAGGTTGATGGCCCAGCAGTGTGAGTCCTTGACCGTGAAGCTCCGGAGGCTGAAGTCCTCAACCGCGGTCAAGAAGATCCCGAAGTTGCGCCCGTCCCCTTTCTGGCTCTGCCCGGCAACGCCAGCATCCGTGCCATAGGTCTGTGTCCCCAGGGTCTTCCCGCCGTCGCCGGTCGCCCGCGGATGGTCGGCGCCTTCCAGAACGACCGTGCCGACGCCGCGGACATGGATGTTCCGCGTGATGCCGCCGTCGCGCCTCACGTTGCGCATCATGTTGTCGCGGCAGCGGTCAGAGAGCTTGATGCGGCAGTTCTCCAGGTCCAGCGTGGTATTGCCCTGCAGCAGGATGGCCGAATCGAGCAACCAGACGGCGCTTCGGGTCGGACCCCTGAGGTTCTCCCGCGGGATCACCACCCGTTTTCCTGCGGTCGCCGCGACCTCGATCGCGCGGTTGATCCGCTCCACGTCCGATCCCTCGAACTCGTTCGGCGTGACCGCGGGCGCCTGGCGGGCCTCGCGGACACTGGCATTCGCTTTGGCATCTGTGCTGTTCACGGCGTCAACACGGCTCCTCTCCGCTGAGGGCGCCGGCGGTGTGCTGGCGTCACCCGTGGACACACTGCCGCAGCCGGGGGTTGCCCAAGCCAGGAGTCCCGCCCAGAGAACCGGGACCGCCAGCCTCGCAACCTGCACGGTGCAAGGCCGCCCAAGGCCGCCTGATGCAGATCCGTAAGTCATGAGAACACTTACGTTACGGTCGGGACCGGACCGGTTCAACCGGGTTCTGCCGTGCCGCAGAACAGCAGGAGCAATGCCGGCAGCGCAAGACCTGGCGTCCTCCACAGGGCCCTCAATTCGCCCCCAGTCCCTTGCACCAGGGACCACGCTGCCCTACCTTCCCTCCCGTGGTCAGAAGGCAGTTTTCCCATTGGCTGGCATGGCGTGTCGGCAGGGCCGCCACCCGGGCGCGAGGAAGCCTGTGCCGTCGCGCCGGCTGATGCTCGGACATGGCATGTCAACGTGACGGTGGCGCCTTGGTCGCGGATCGCCGTCTCCCCTCGGACTGGGCCGACGCCAGCGGGCAGAGAATGGAGAAGCCGGCATGGTGGTGAGAGGATGGTGGCGAGCCTACGGCTGTGCTCTCGTCGTGAGTCTGCTGGGCTGGACAGGCCGCTTGCCGGCCCAGACCCCGGCCCCCGACCTGGAAGAAGCCCAGTGGATCTGGCTGACGGTGGATCCGGACCTGGCACTGAACAGCTTCCCCGGCGGACTGATCTACCTGCGCAATGCCTTCGTCCTGCCGGACGCGCCGGCGGTGGCGTCGGCGGACCTCGTCCTAACCTGCGATAACCTGTTCGCGGCGACGTTGAACGGGCGAACGGTAGGCGAGAGCGAGAACCCGGACGCCTGGAACCAACCCCAGCGTTTCGACGTCGCCGGTCTGCTCACGCCGGGCAGCAACGTGCTTGCGGTCGAGGCCGTGAACACCATCCCGGGTCCCGCGGGGCTCATCCTGAAGCTGGTAGCTCACCTTGAGGATGGCACCTCGATCACCTGCGTCAGCGACGGCTCGTGGAAGGCGAACGATACCGCCGACGTGAACTGGAAGCAACCGGAATTCGACAGCAGCACCTGGCGCTCCGTGCGGGTCCTGGGGCCTTTCGGGATGCCTCCCTGGGGCAAGTTCGCGGTTCCGGCCAAGGCGGTTGCCCCCGGCACTCCTGCCGGGAGCTCCGTAGAAGCTGAACCGAGCGAGAGCTTCGTGTGGCCGGCGGCCATCCTCTTCGTCGGCGACGACTGCAGTCTCTACATTCCGCGAGGGGGAACAGGAACCGGCCTCGACAGTCTCACGGTCACCCTCTTCAACCCGCGTGACTCCCGTGCCTTTCCCGAGCACGATCTCCCGGCGCCGGTGAAGGTCGGCCACAGACTGCTGGCGTTGAGGCCAGCCGGTCCGGGCGCGACTCCCGAGGTCCTGTTGGATGCCGGCGCCGGGGCCATCGGCTCTCCCACCGTTTCATTCGACGGCGCCTGGGTCTACCTGTCGATGGCTCGCGCGGGAGATGGCTTCTACCACATCTACCGCTTGCCTGCTGAGGGGGGAGTCCCCCAGCAGTTGACCGATGGCCCATTCCACGACATCGACCCCTGCGAACTGCCCGACGGGCGCATTGCGTTCACATCGACTCGGGTCGGGACGTTTGAGGAATACCACAATCCCCCTTCACGGGCGCTTTTCACCATGGTGGCCGATGGCAGCGGTATCAGGCCGTTGACATCCACCTTCGTCTTCGACAACGAACCGGAAGTGATGGCGGACGGACGGGTCCTGTTCATCCGCTCCGACAACTTCTTCGACCGGGGCAAGGTCGAGACCCTGCTGCATGCCGTGCACCCAGATGGCACAAGCGGCTTGACGGAGTTTGGCCTGGATGTCGCCCCGGAATACGGTGGTCGTCTGCGCGCGTTCAACTGCGGCAGTCCCGCTCCCATGCCCGACGGGCGGGTCGCCTTCATCACAGGGGCCGACATCACCCTCGGGCGACCGGGCTCGCCCATGGGCGAGTGGCAGCACCTGCGCGTGCCCGCCGGCGACGTGGCGGCGCTGCCCGACGGGCGCTTGCTCTGCACTCTGGCGCGGACAACGTCCGTCATGCGGGCGATCAAGGAGAAGCGTCCGGCCAGCCAGTTCAGCTACGAGAAGATCGGGGTCATCGACCCGGACGACGGCACGGGCAAGGTGACGATTCTGTACGATTCCCCTGGCAAGCCGTTGCATTCGCCGGTCTTCGTCGGGGCGCGCCCTCGGCCCTCGGTCCTGGCGTCGGTGACCCAACCTGGGAACATCGATGCGCCATCCGCCACCGGTGTGCTCTACTGTCAGAATGCGCGGTTCACCCAGAACACGACAGCCGGGTGGCCCCACGTGCGTGCCATCCGAGTCCTTGCGGGTCGGGGATTGACGGCACGTTCGTCGCATTCCTACATTGTCCACGCGGGCAGCGAGGTCATCGAGTTAGGCACGGTGCCCCTGGCCCCCGACGGCTCGTTCGCGGTCGAGGTGCCGGCAGATACCGCCATCGCTTTCCAGGCGGTTGATGCGGAAGGTCGTTCCGAGCTGAACGAGATGTCGTGGATCACCGTGCGCCCGGGGGAACGGCGGGGTTGCCTTGGCTGCCACCAACCTCGAGCGGTTACTCCCACGCGGGCTCGTCCGTTCCCGCAGGCGGCCCGCGTGGCGCCATTGCGGCTGGTCGGCCAGGGCAACCCGCACCGCTTCCGCGGCAACAACGCGGCGGTGACCGGGCTGATGGAGATGCAATTCGACCGCTATCGCGAGGTCGCCGGCATGAATCGCCACGGCGGGACCCGTGATCCTGCCGCCACCGGGGCAGAGGAAGTCGCGGAGCTGGTGGCGCAACTGGGGTCTGACGATGCCGGTCTGCACTTCTCTGCGGCTCAGCGGCTGGCGGTTTTCCGCGCCTCGTCGGCAAGCGCGGCGTTGGCCAAGTGCCTGCGTGACGATGGTCGGGAGGTCCGGGTCGCGGCCGCCATGGCGCTGGGCGTGTGCGGCGGGCGAGATGCGGTACCCTCGCTGTTGCTGGCCTTGGTCGACCCGGACCCCCTGGTGGCCCAAGCGGCTGCCATTGCCTTGGAGGACCTGACCTGCCACGCGGAGCCCTCGTTCGATCCCTTCTCACGGTACCGCGGCTCAGAGCGCTGGGTGAACTGGCTTCAGGCGACAGGCTGGGAGAACCTCGAAGCGGGCCTCATCCAGCAGCTTACCGACGGAGAAGCAACCGATGACCGCCGCGCCGCCGTGGCCTTGGGCCACATCGGTCAGAGTGACCTTGGGCGCGAGACGTTGCGAGACTACCTCAGGCGCGAGCGCAACAACAACCCGCTCCCGGCATGGCGCCCGTACCACTTGGGCGACGGGGCCCGCTTCAACTCCCTGGATAGCGTCAATCCACGTTCGCTGCAGGCGGTAACCCGGGCCTTGGGATACCTCCGCGACAACACGGCCGTACCCCTGCTCGCGGAAACGCTGCAACAGCATGGTGACCCGGGCCAAGGGAACCTGTTCCTGGCGGAGGCCGTCGTGGAGGCCTTGGGGCTCATCGGCACCCCCGAGGCCGAGAACGCCCTGATCGAGGCGTTCGGCCGGCTCGGGGAGTACCCCAGCTACACGAGTTGGTACGGCGACCACGGCGCCTTGATGGCATGCCATGCCTCACCGATACACTCCTACGCCATTGAGGCCCTGGACTCCATGGGCTCGACCCACGCCGCCGCCATCGTTCCCGCGCTGATCATGTCAGTCCCGACGGACTTCGACCGGGCGCTGCTTCTGGCGAACGACGACTATGAGACTCTGACCGGTCGGGTGATTCGCCGCAACGATCCGGAAGGGACCGTGGTAGAGACCTGCTTGGCGATCCTCGGAGATGCCGAGTCGGCCCCGACGCCGCGCATCGCCGAAGCCATTGGCCGCATCCATGGCTGCTGGGCTGGCACCCCGGGACCGGAGATCCGGGCCGCACAGATCCTCTCGTTGGTCTGCAGGGAGCGCCGGTATGAGGCCCGGGTACGGGCGGCCTTTGCTCGTTACCGGGCCGAGGAGACCGTCATCAAACGCGTCTTCGATACTGGTATACCGGTCGTGGATGCGCTGCCGCGCAAGCACTGGTGCTGCTTCTACCTGGCGCGCACCTTGGGCAATCTCCGGGACCCGGCTTCGGTAGAGCCCTTGATGACGGCACTTGCTCAGTCCCAGCCCGAAGCCGCCGGTGGATTCCCCGATCCGCTGGGTCCGGGGGTCCACTTCCTGCACAACGATCTGACTCCGTGCTGGCGAGCCGCCGTGGCTTGGGCGCTCGGACGCATCGGCGATACCCGGGCGACTCCCGTGCTGATGGGTGTCATGGGCGATCTGCTCAACGCGCCGGACACGCGCTTCGCGGCGGCGCTGGCGATGGGAGGGATGGCCCCGGCCTCGACGCTCCCGGCGGTCATGGCGTTGGCCACCGATTATCCGGAAACCGCCACGCGTCGGGCCCTGCTGCAGGTTGGCGCCCGCTTGGCCGGCCAACCCGTGGCTGCACCCACGTACTGAGCCCTGGCGTCTCTGGGACCGCATGGCGACCGGCGCCATGCAGGGCTCCCGCCGCCGAGGCCGGCACGAAGCCGCCTGCTTCTGGCTACGTGAGGTCCGCGCCGGCGGCCGTGCGCCGACGGTCCCCGGCGGCCGGGATCTCCGCATCCCGGCACCGCGGCAGCGAAGGAGGCCCACCCGCGCCTGCTGCGTGCCGTCGCGAACCGCCGAACCGCGGTGCTCCGGCCAGAGGCCACGAGCCGAATGGGTCAGTACCTGAGGTTTGCGCCGAAGTCTGGCGTCTCGCCCTTCTTGACCGCCTCGGTCCACGCCGCCAGCCTGTCGGCGCCCATCTTCCAGAAGGTGCCGCAGCGCGCGAAGTACTGCAGAACGACCTCCTTCTCTCCCTTGGACAGGAGGTCCCTGGCGAGGGTCATGTTGGGACCGAAGGAGTTCATCTGGGGTGAGCCTCTGCTGTCGGCGGACGCGAGCAGGCGTCTGCTCGCCTCGGGGACATCACCCGCCGCCAACGCGAGGGAACCGAGGACTTGGTTTGAGTCCTGGATGGCATTCCCGTAGTTCCAGTCGTCCTTGTGCTTCGGGGCCGCTTCGGCGAGCTCTTCCGCGAGGGCGCGGGCCTCGGCGGTCTTCCCATCCTTCAGCGCCATGCGGGCCGCGCGGCCCAATGCGTAGAACCGCTCCGTCTCGGTCTTCGCCGCGCTCAGGTCGCCCTCAGCGATCTTCCCCAGACGTTCCTTCTCGGCTGCGGACGGACTCGCGTCCGGCGCACTTCGACACGGCAGGGCGATGGCCAGGGTGGCCGCCAACACGGCAAGCGCCATTCCACGTGCATTCATCCGACACGGCCTCCACTGCAGGGGACGCTAAACAGACCGTGGGGGTCCCGTCGCCCTGCTCGACGGGCCACGCCAGACTTGGGCTGGCAGTGCGGCCCGATGGACCAGGAGCCGCAACGGCGCTGCCGCAGGCCGAGCCACCGTGGCGGTCGGGCGCCGCACAACCTACCCCCGCGAACCCCGCCAGCCTACGCCGCCCACCATGAAGCTAACGTGCGGCACGCCACGGGTCAATGGCGCCGGCCATGACATCAGGGCTGTTCCAAGAAACCGGCGTCAGGCTCGCGATGAGGCCCCCGTAGGTCGCGGCTGCCACCCGCCCGCGTGCGGGCGACGCGACTCTAGAGGGTGACGTCAAGGCTGCCGTCACCTACTCGCCCGGCCTGCGGGGTGCGGGTACGCCACCCCGCAGGCCGGGATCCTGAAACAGCCCTGCCATGACATCACTCCTCTGCGCAACCTGGGTACTACCCCATCCCGTGCTCCCTTGGCGGGAGTCGCCGTGAGGCGGATCAGTCCCCCGATGGTTGCCCTGATCCTCATTCCCCCCGGTGCGGTCCCAGCGCCCGGCTGAGGGCACCCCTGGGGACAGCGCGGCGTGGACGGGCCACGGGCCACAGGATGGGAAGCCCAACCACAAGACCCAGGAGTCTGCTGGACTGCCGTAAGGCCTTGCCTGTCAATGGCCCACGGGGGCACTGCGTAACCCCTCAGTCCCGCCCGCCGCGCTCCAGCCGGCGTTGCACCGCCCTGCCAGGAGTCCCGGCTTCACCCGGTCGCCATTCCGCCTGAAGGCGGCACTCCTGGCGCCAGAGCCATCCCGGCCCCTGAGGGGTTACGGCGCTGCCGCGCGGCGCTCTTGAAGTCCCATAGCCAAGGCCGTATCGTTACCCCTAGCGAAGCTCCGCCTCAAACCGCCGAGAGCTCCCAGCGGTCTGGAGGCCGGGATCTCCGCGTCCCGGCGGCGGGTTACGGAGAACCCGCCCTCCAGGCGTTCCCGGCTTGGCCGGGAACTTCCTCAACGGTGTTGATGCTGCCGCATCAAGCGCAGCTAGGACCTAGCCATGGCCCGACGGCACACGTGAGATGGGTGTCACGGGGCCGGCACGGCGGCGTCGGGCCGGACCGGGTGTTCCACCGGCCAAGTGGCACGCAGGTCGTCCGCATACAACCCGACCTGCTCGACCGGCATCGGCCTGAACCCCAGCGCCAACGCTGGCGAGCCATCCCGTAGCCGGTAATCGTCGCGAGCCGGGTCCACGAACCCCGGGTCCGCCTCGGTCAGGTTGTCGCGGATGGTACCGAACTCCTTGGCCTTCGGGCAGATCCGGTCGAAGGCGCTGCGGAATGCCAGGTTGCGCTCGACGCGGTTCCCTTTGGGGCAGCCGGGATCGTCCTCGAGCACGCCCGACAACGCCGGGTAACGCTGCCGCCAGAGCTCGCCAGTGTATGGCATGGCCTGGAGGTTGGCGGTCATGGTGGTGGGCACGCTGTCCTTGGCCCAGCCGAGGCCGCGGTCGTCGATGTGCATGCCATCCTTGCAGTCCACGATGGTGTTGTCGGTGATGACGTTGTCACGGCCCCCACCGATGAGGAACGCGCGCGGCACACGGACGATGAGGTTGCCGGTGACCGCCACGCCGGAGAACAGGTCATCGAGGTAGATGCCGTTGCAGCCCCGTCCGCGGAACCCGTACACATCATGGATGTAATTGTAGCGCACTATGTTGCCACGCATACCCCAGTCCCGCCCGGCGTAGATGGCGCCCGAATCGTTTGCCTCGTAGCAGACACTGTGGACCTCGTTCAGCTCGATCCGATGGTCGTTGCCCTTGAACCAGAGCGCGATGTAGGGCGCGTCGTGGATGAGGTTCCGTCGGGCCACCTGCCCAACGCCGATGAGCTCGACGCCGGTACAGAAGGTGCGTTTGAGCCGACCGTACCGGCGGATCCAGGTGTTCTCGAGGAGGTGCCCGGCGGGAGTCAGGCTGGGCCGGTCACCGCCTTCGAGAGTCACCGCGCCATTGCCCGTATCGCGGATGTCACAGCCGACCACCGCATGCCGGGCCCCACCGGCGACGACGACGGCGCGGTAGCCGGTATTGCGGAGGGTGCAGGCCTCGACCCGTATGGCCTCTCCGCCGGTCACCTCAATGGCATTGCCCCGGACCGCCTCGACCGTCAGCCCGCGGAAGGTGACATAACTCGTGTCCGTGGTGCGGATGCAGGCAGGCTGCACCGAGAGCACGACGCTGCCTTCCTGCAGGGGCGCCGGCGGCCACAGGAGGAGCAGCCTGCGCTCGCGGTCAAGGTACCACTCCCCGGGCTGGTCGAGCTCGCAGAGCAGGTTGAAGGCGTAGTACCACTGCCCTTTGCGGTAGCCGTAGGAGTGCGGCCTGCCCCCCAGGGCAATGAGCCGCTGTGCCGGGGCGATGCTCTGGATGGGCTGAGCCCCTTCGGCCCAGTCCCAGAACCAGAAGCCATTGAGCCAGGCAGCCGGCTCGCCAGCCCAGCGTTCCGGGCGGTCGCCGTCGTATTGGATGACAGGAGCCATGCTGCCGGCTACACCGTGGACCGTGGTGGGCTGCTCGGCCGACACCCCGGCCACGGTGGCGAACCCCTGGTTAGGCCAGCGCGCCAGCGTCATGGGCTGCGTGTCGACAAAGACCTCGCAGCCACGGCCGTCCGGTTCCGGGGAGCCGAAATCGGTGATGTCCAGCCCCCTGAGGTCAGCCTGCAGGACATGCGCTCGGGCAGCCTCAGGCAGGCGTTCACGCAGGATGGGGTCGGTCACGGGAACGAAGATCGAGACGGTCACGCCGCCGACCAGACGGGCCTGCCCCCGGGCCTCGGCGGTATAGACCACGGGGCCGGCCGCGGTCCCGGAGTCCTGAGCCGTCAACTCCAACGGCCGGGACAGGGCGTGGATCCCTGGCGCCAGGTGCACCACGGCGCCAGCGGGTAGACGCCCCGCCTGCCGCAGCCCGCGGATCTCGTCACGGGCCCGCTCCAGCGTCCTGAACGGGCCGCCGTCTGCTCCGGGATCGGGCCGAGTCCCCGTCCAGCCGTCGCGACCGGCCGGGGCAACGTACAGATTCAGCGGCTCTGCAGCGCAGGCCATAGCGACGCTGGCAAGGCTGCAGGCAACGGCAAGTCGTGCCATCCGGGGACCCTCCCAACCCGGCCGAGCCGGAACCAAGACGGCGTGCCGAAGTGGCTACCGTCGGCTGGGTTGCTGATGGACCATGGGTGCCATGTGCACCCACGTACCTTAGTATGCCGGTAGCTCGGTATGTACTGCAACCTACCGCTGATCGATAAACTAAGTGCACACGACACCGCTGCTACCCACAGTCCCTACCGGTCCCATGCGTTCCCACCAGTCCTGATCAGTCCCATCAGTCCCATCATCCGGACGCGCTCCGCCGGGTCGGCGGGACGGAACGTAGGGGACCCATGGGAGTTGTGGGACGCGCAGGACCGGCGGCGCGGCAATGGGGTTGCCTTTCCGATCCCGGGATGCCACGTGGAGAGCCCTCTGGCCCGGGTCGCTCTCTGGCCAGACGCGCCCCGGATGACGGGCTCGACCCCAATGGCCCTCATCCCGGCGGCGCGGCGACACCACGTGCCCGCCTCGACGATGCCCCGGGAAGCGGGTACATTGGCACAACCTTACCTGGCCAAGGCAAGGAGGACGTACGTGCCATGCCACATCCCCTGTTCGACCGCAGCAGGCTCGATGTCCGGCCCCTCCGTGAGCGCCGTAACAAGGTTCGTATCGAGCGTGACCATGTGCCGCCAGGCACTGCTCCCGGGCCGTTGGGCGCGGCGGCGGCCACGGCCATCGCCGAGACGGCCCAACGCATCCGGCAGGCACGCCAGGCCGGGCGGCCGGTGATGCTGGCCTTCGGTGCCCATGCCATCAAGAATGGCCTGGGACTGATCCTGGCGCGGCTCCTCGAGGCGGGCTGGGTCCAGCACCTGGCCACCAACGGCGCCGGCATCATCCACGACTGGGAGTTCGCCTTCCTCGGGGAATCCAGCGAGGACGTGCGCGAGAACACGGCCATGGGCCGCTTCGGCATCTGGCAGGAGACCGGATTCAACCTCAACCTCGCGATCCTGCTGGGCGCCTATGACGGCCTGGGCTATGGCGAGAGTGTCGGCCGGCTTATCGCGGAGGAACGGCATCTGGTCCCCTCTCGGGACGAACTCCTTGACGCCATCAGCCGGGCCCAGGAGTCACCCGACGCCGCCGAGAAGGCGGCGGCTGCCGCCGACCTGCTGGCGGTGCTGGAACGCCACGACCTGGAGAGCGGGCTCGTGGAGGTCCCACACCCGTGGAAGCGCTTCAGCATCCAGGCGGCGGCCTATGGGCTGAATGTGCCTTTCACCGCGCACCCTATGATCGGCCATGACATCATCTACACACATCCGTTGAGCCACGCCGCCGCCATCGGCCGCACGGCCCAGCGGGACTTTCTGGTGTACGCCCACAACGTCTCCCGCATCGCGGGGGGAGTGTACCTCTCCATCGGGTCGGCGGTCATGTCGCCGATGGTCTTCGAGAAGTCCTTGTCCATGAGCCAGAACCTCGCCCTGCAGGCCGGGGCGCCCATCGCGGGTCACCTGATGGTGGTGGTGGATCTGGCCGAGTCGCGCTGGGACTGGAACCAGGGCGAGCCGCCGCCGGAGTCGCCGGACTACTATCTGCGCTACTGCAAGACCTTCAGCCGCATGGGCGGGACCATGCGCTACATCTCGGCCGACAACCGGGACTTCCTGCTGGCCCTGTGCCGGGAGCTGGGGGTCGGTTAGGCTGGGGGCTCTCGGCGCCGCCGTGGCCGCTACCACTCGTCGCGCTGGCGCTGGCGCTGGTAGGAGAGCCACTCGGGAAGGTCCGTCGAGCGCAGCAGGATCCAGGCACACCAGACGTAGACGCCGCCGAACACGAGATAGGCCAGGAAACGGACGGGGTCCAAGGCGCCGCGCTGCACGGCCACCGTTGCCAGCCCCGCCAGGCCGGCCAGTCCGGCGGCCACCCAGAGCAGGTGACGGGCGAGCTTGCTGCCGTACCACAGGCGCCAGCACAGCCAGGCCGTCGCCCCCAGCGCCATCATCCCCGGCAACGACAGCCGCAGCCAGTAGAGCCCCACTGTGTTGAGCGTCACCAGCGGCGCCAGCAGCAGCCCGATGATCAGTCCGGTCTGGGTCCGGCCACGCCGCTGCACGGCGTTCATTCGGGTTTCCATCTCCTCGGTATACATCGGCGCCAGGCCGAGGCGGGCTTCGTCACCCATATAGGTGGCCGGTAGTCGCTCGCCGTCACTAGCGTCGTGACCGCAGGCGGGGCAGATGTCCCGGCTGAAGACCACGTCGCGTTTGCAGTGTGGGCACTTCTGTATCATGGTGCGCTGAACGCCTCGCCACCGGCCCGGCCTGGCCTGCCGCCTGGCGCTACGCGGCGCACCGCGGTGCCGGTACGGTAAACCGGTAATGTAGCCTGGATTCCCGGCCGTGCCGCCTCATGCCTGCGGCTGCGAGGCTGAGCCGTCTTCTGGGGTAGTCAGGGTGGAGACGACCGATGAACCGCCTGCTCGCAGGGATCGCGGCGACTGTGCTGACAGCCACTCAGGCAGCGGAGGTCATCCACAGCCTGGATAGCGTCGAGGGGGTCGCCCTGACCTGGGGCACCAAGACAGCCCCTCACCGGGCTGAGACTGTGACTGGAGAAGGGCTCACGACGGAGGGCCAAGGTGCCTTGCGCCTGGCCTGGACCTCCGGAGTGGCTGACGGCAACCAGTACTGCGGTGTCATGATCCGCCTGCCCCGGGCTGTGGATCTGCGCGACACGGCCCTGACGGTGGACGCCATGAGTCGGACTCCCAAGGCTGAAGCCTTCTACCTGCGAGCCTACAATGCCGGCGAAACGGCGCCGGCCTGGAGCTTCAGCTCATGGGGTGGACTGCTGACGGCGGAGTGGCGGACGTTCCGTTTCCAGACCGGGTTCAGCCCAGACGGGCTGGACTGGGAGCCCGGGGTCGTCGCCGGGCGCGTACCCACGACCGTCGACCGGATCGAGGTGGTCATCGGTACCCACGAGAGCAGAACCGAGATCGAGGCCATCCTCGACCGGGTCTGCCTGGCGGAGAGGGTAGGCACCATCGATGGGCTGATGCAGGCCGTGCCCCTGCACCCGGAGACGCCCCTGGTCCGCGCCGGCAAGGCAGCCTGCGTCGTGCTTCATCCTGCCAGCGCGGAGGGCGCCCGGGCGGCGGCACAGATCGCCGAGGCCGTCAGGGCCCGCTCGGGGGTCGCCCTGCCGACCCGGCCCGGGACCCGCGAGGACGCCCAACCGGCTGAAAACACGATCATGCTGGGCACGGTGGACACCAACCCGGCCATAGTCCTGCTGTACGCGCGCGGGCTGACCCCGGTGGACAGCGTCTGCCCGGGGCGCGCCGGGGCCCTGGTGCACAGCCTCTGTGACCCCTTCGGCAAGGGCGCCAACGTGGTGGTGGCCGGGGCTGCCGACAGCGAGGGCCTGGCCAAGTCGACCGCCCTTCTGGTGGCGGCCATCACGGCCCTGCCCGCGGCGCAGGACTTCACGCTCCCCCGGGTCTTCGAGCGTTCCTATGGTGCCGACTTCCTCAGCACGTACGGATGGGCAGACGACGAGCCTGCCCCGGACCGTCTGGCGAAGGGCCTTGAGGAAGGGCAGCGGGTCTTGGACCAGGGCCAGCATACCAGCATCGCCGGGCTCCTGAAATCCGTGGCCAACCGTTACCGGTTCACCGGACATGGCGTCGAGGCCAGGCTGTTCGTGAAGCTGTGGGACCTCTATGCTGCCAGCGCCAAGGCGGATCCACGGAAGTTCGGGGGGGCCTGGGGCTTCGACAGTGACTTTCCGAGCCGGGAGGTCGTGTCCGGCTGGGACGTGCTCGAAGAGGACCCGGGACTGACGGACGCCGAACGCCTCCAGACCCTCAAAGCCATGGGCCGCTGGGTGAGAGAGGCGGTCGTGCCGGAATGTGCGTCGGCCGCCCGGAGCCAGCATCTCCTGAACAACCACCAGACGTTCCCTTCCCTCGGGTGCCTCTTCGCTGGACTCTACCTCACCCAGCACTACCGGACGGTCGAGGGAGAGCTCTGGCTGAAGCTTGCCGACCAGGCTTTCCGCAACCAGTCCCGCTACTACAAGCCCCATGAGGACTGCAATGGCTACCAGTGGCTGACCAACAGCCATGTGCTCACCTACGCCGTGGCCCGTCCTGACCTGACCGTCTTCGACAACGGCAATGCCGCCCGCATCATCGACTTCTGCATCGGCAACATGGACAACCTGGGCTACCAGGTCCCCTACGGCGACACGGGGAGCTGGGCCTGCTGGAACAGCGAGATGATCTGCCTGGACCTGATGGCCTTCGTCACCGGCTCACCCGAAGCCCTCTGGGCGGCCAACTACAAACGCCAGGTGAAGGGTACCCGCCCCGAGGCCGGCAGCTTCTTCCAGCTCGGGTCGGCACCGGTCCCGACCCGCTACAACGGCGTCCACGTCTGGCCGCTGGAACCCCACTACTACGCCTCCCAGGGAGGTGAGAACCGGCCGCCCCTGGCACAGTGCTTCGACAAGATCTCCTTCCGCGAGTCCATGGACCCTCAGGGCCTCTATGTGCTCCTCGACGGCCTCAGCAATGGCGGCCATAAGCACCTCGATGGCCACAGCATCCCGCGCATCACCTGGTACGACCGCATCTGGCTCGCCGACAACGACTACTTCAAGGCGCCCCTGAAGTTCCACAACTCGATGATGGTCATCCGCGATGGGGAGTCTGCCGCGATCCCGCCCTATGCTGAACGGGTCGGTGCCGGCGAGTCGGGCAACGTCGGGTACTGCCGCACGCGCCTGACCAACTACGTCGGAACGGACTGGGAACGGACCCTGGTCTGGCTGAAGGCGGACCGGGCCCTGGTGGTACTGGATCGGCTCACGGCCCAAAAGGCCGGCGAGTACCAGTTCCGGCTCCTGTGGCACGGGATGGGCCAGGCGGAACTCCGCCCCGAGGGCCTGCGCCTGACCCAGAGGGGCCCCGGCCTCTGGATCCAGGTGGCCCCGGGCCCCCGACATGACCTCCAGGACGACGAGGAACTGGGCGCCAACTGGAAGGGCTATGCGCATGCCGAACCCGTGGTCCGGTCGCTGTCGTCCGTGGCCTCGGTACACCTCGACCCGACGGAGTCCTACCTCTTCGCCACCGTCTTCCACGGGACGCCTGAGGGCCCGGGTGACGCCTGGCGGATGGACCTCGTCGACGGGCTGCCCGCGCTGGTGCTGGGGACATCCGCCGGCCCCGCCGCGGTCGGGCTGGGACGCGTGGACATGACGACCCCGGATGGCCGTTTCGAGACCGATGCCGACGTCGTGGTCGGGAGCGGGCGGGGGCTATCGCTTCTCGGCGTGACCCGGGCCACCCTGGACCAGCGCCCGCTCTACGAGAGTGGTGGCAGGCCGTCGTCCGTGGACCTGACCGACGTCGATGTCAGCGGCGCGGTAGCAGGTCTTCCTGTGGCCACCCGCGCGCCGGCAGCCGCGCCGGTCTCCGGCCTGCCGCAACTGCCGGTCGTCTGGACTGCCTCCCCCAGGCCGGAGAGCGCTGTGCTCACGGGCAACCGGGGCCTGACCGGCGCCGTCGCCGGGTTCGCCACGGTCACCTCCGAGACCGCCCCCGCTGCCCGCAACGCCTTTGCCCCGGAGGCCGCCAATGCCGTTGCGGCCCTGACCGATGGTACCTGGGCAGGGACGGTCGACTCCGTCATGTATGCGCCAGACCAGCCGGTGACCCTCCGCATCGCCTTCGGAGCGACCGCCGCCGTGCGCCGCGTCACCTGGCACCAGTGGTGGGCCAAGACCTCCAGCAAGAACACCGCCTACCTGCTCGCCAAGGCCACCCTCCAGGCCAGCAA
>Ga0172371_10004151_pt1 | contig 22086 bp, 22 predicted proteins | sample Lak12m_FD_114543 | JGI IMG/M metagenome (GOLD analysis project Ga0172371, IMG submission 114543) | Freshwater microbial communities from Kabuno Bay, South-Kivu, Congo - kab_022012_12m | ecosystem: Environmental > Aquatic > Freshwater > Lake | place: Democratic Republic of the Congo: South-Kivu...
GAGGAAAACGGATTTAAGTGCCAGCGATAATACCACTGGTATTTGCTGCGTAGTGCATTGTGGGCTTTAGCGAACACCCGGATGCTGACTTTAGTACTTTGCTGGATTGCGACTATCTCAGACTCAAGCTCGGCCTGCTTTTTTCTCGCCAGCTCCTGGACAGCAACCTCTTCTTTGACGAGAACTTCAATATTTTCTTTATCTTTTGGCAACAATGGCACGCCAAAAACCGCGGATTGCTCCGACTTTCTTTCTTTTTTACGAAAAAATCGTTTTATTAGCCCCAAAGCTCCCTCCGAAAAACAAGATCAAGAAAGTTTTTTCTACATACAGAGTATACCAATGGATAACAAAACTATCAACCCCAAATTATTGGATAATTCCACCGCCAATTATCTCATCACCTCGATAAAAAACCGCCGATTGGCCAGCCGTCACGGCCCTAACCGCCTTTTTGAGTTTGACCAAAACCGATTTATTTTCAAGAAAACTAATTTTGCAATCAACCGCTTCGCTTCTGTATCTTATTTTAACTTTAATTTCTTTCCCCTTTTCCTCCTCGCCGGTAAACGGAACGATCCAGCTTACTTTTTCGATCGTAAATTTATCCGACCATAGGTCTTTATCGTCGCCGGCTATCAATCGATTTTTTTCTTTATCAAATCCGATCGCATAGATTTTTTTAGAATTACTTGTTTTATTTTTAGTATCTTGTGAAATCCCCTGCGCCTGCCCGATAGTATAATTGATCAATCCTGAATGTTTCCCAATGATATTGCCATCCTCATCCGCAATTTCGCCAGATATAAAATTATTTTTTGATAAATTTCTTCTCAAAAAATGGCGGTAATCATCCTCAACAAAACAAATTTCCTGGCTTTCTTTCTTTTCATAAACCGGCAGATTGTTCTCTTTGGCAATCTTTCTGACCTCGTCTTTGGTCATATCAGCCAAAGGAAAGACGATATGCGAAAGCTGGTCCTGATTTAATTGATAAAGAAAATAGGACTGATCCTTTCTGACATCCTTTGCCTTAAATAAATGGAAAAGTCTCTCCCTACTGTCATCTCGAGCGCTAGTCGAGAGATCTTTTTTATTATAAAAGATTTCTCCGCTCGCCTTTGGCTCAGTCGAAATGACATCTTTTGTTGTCTTTTGCATTTTATTTGGGATTTGTGGATCAGAATTTAAAAATTGATTAGAAATTAGGAATTTAAAATTAGAAATTCCAGAGTCCTTGGAAACTCTGGCATAGTGTCCTGTCGCTAAATAATCGCAACCGGTTTTCTTGGCAAAATCGAGCAACCAACCAAACTTGATTTTCTTATTGCAAACCACGCATGGATTTGGAGTGCGAAGATTTTTGTATTCATCAATAAAATAATCTGTCACCGCTTCTTTGAATGGCTCTCTCGCATCAACGACATAAAAAGGGATGCCGATCTGGTCAGCCACTCTTTTGGCATCCATCTGAGCTCTTTCGTCACAACAAGCGTTTTCCCCCGTTCCACAGGGATCGCCCGTCTCGCCTTCAGTAAGCCGAGGCTGATGCCAAAGTTTCATAAAAAAGCCAACGACATCATAGCCCTGTTTTTTTAAAAGCAATGCTGCAACAGAGGAATCCACTCCGCCCGACATCCCCACCGCAACTTTTACTTTTCCTTTTCTCATTTGCATCTTGTCATTGCGAGCCATTGAATGTAATGAAAGGCGCGGCAATCTTTTAAATAGATTGCTTCGTCATTTCACTCCTCGCAATGACATTAAATAATATTTTGGTATAGATCTTGAAATTCAGGATTATCGTTAGTGATTAAATCGACCTTTTTCTTCCTTGAACCGCCTTTTATCTGCTTCTCTCTAGCAATAGCAGAGTTAATATCAGAAGTTTGCTCAAAGTAAACTAGCTTATTAACATTATATTTGGAGGTAAAACCATGAGTTAGTTTGCTTTTATGCTCAAATACCCTTTTCGCTAAATTATTAGTAACACCAGTATATAAAACGGTATTTGTAGAATTAGCCATTATATAAATAAAGTAATTCATTAAAACCCTTTTTTTGTCATTGCGAACCATTGAATTCGCGAGCTGGCGAATGAAAGGCGCCGCAATCTTTTTGATGGATTGCTTCGTCATTTCACTCCTCGCAATGACAACTAAAAATCATTGACAATTCTACAATAAATTGTCTGATTTAGCAATCCGTTTTGATTATTTATGGCAATTGTGTTATCAATTGCTTAGATTCACCGATAGTAATCGACACAGCCTGCTCCTTCATTGGAGCAGAGAAAATTGAAAAGGAGAAATGTTATGCCAAGTCTGTTGGCCGTACCATCGCTCCTCACTATTGTTGCTCTTTGCCTGGTTATCGCGGGCATCTGCTGGTTGAGATCAGGACAGTTTGGACAGGCCATAAGTTTTTTCGTGTGCAGTGTTGTTTTGGCCTGCCTCTGCCTGATCCGCGCCATCTGCGAGAGCCTCGGCAATTTGGGACTTTTAACATTTGCCGGAGCAATATTCATTGTCCTGGGTGCTTTGGAAGAGCGCGAGGGCAGTACCCCGAGATGGGCATGGATTATGATTATCGGGGGGCTGGTCTCGTGTATTTTCTTCGGCTCCTGGTGGGGATTTAGCTCCTAAAAATCGTCCGAATCCCTCTTTCGCCCTTTTTTACTTCAATGATGGGAAATCCCCCATCGCTGTCATCTTTCGACAGCAACGGTCGTGCATCAGCCAGACAGGCAGATGCACATTTTTGTTAGACGAATATTAGAAAGATTATGAACTGTGATCTTTTCGAATTAGATTTTGAAATAGCATCGCCACAGTCACGGGTCCGATACCACCGGGAACCGGCGTATAATACGAGGCCTTTTTATAAGCAGATACATCCATGTCGCCTTTAAGTTCACCGTTTTCTTCAGCCGTGCCGGCATCAATTAAGACCGCACCGTCTTTGATCATATCTTCCTTTACTATTCCGGCCTGACCTGTAGCAGAGATAATCACATCATAACCTTTGATTTGATTTGAAATATCGCCGTTCCTCCGATCAAACGAATCAGCTTTAATCCCTTCGTTTTTTAACGCTTTTAAAAGCGGCGTCCCAACAAGAAATCCTTTACCGATCACCAAGATTTTTTTATCTCTTGCCCTGCTTTGTTCCAAGGCCTCCAAAATTGCCTTTACAACTGGCGGATAAAAATCGGAGTCGAAACCAAGACAATAACGCAAGCCGTCAATATCCTTTTTAGGGCTGATGGCTCTTATCAATTTATCACGATCGAATTTTCCGGCCACCGGTATTTGAATCATAATACCGTCAGTCTCGGAGTCGTTATTTAAAAACTCGATTGAATCAATAATATCTTTTTCACAATCCTTCTCTGTAAACTTATAGAGGCAAAACTGTATTCCGGCCTTTTCGGCCAGTTTCTTTTTCAATTCAACATATTTTTCGCATACCGGATTGTTTCCCACCAAAAAAACGGCCATCGTCGGCTTTTGATCCATTTTGGCAACTTTGTCGGCCAATTCTTTTAAAATTTGGTCTCTGATTTTTTTTCCGTCAAAAAAATTATTCATTGTCATATTGCAATATTGTTGTATTGTTTTTGTGCTTTATCAATATAGCAATATAACAATACATTAATATGCAAATCCTTACTTTTTCTTTTCATAATTTTCAATCGCTTTGTGGATTCCATCTGCTGATAAGATCGAACAGTGATATTTTTGCTTTGGCAAAATCCCCAAAGCCTCGTTGATATCGTCGCGGGAAACTTTTTTGGCATCTTCCAAGCTTTTGCCCTTTACCAACTCTGTCATCATACTAGAAGAAGCGATGGCTGCTGCACAACCAAGGGTTTTAAATTTAATATCCTCAATAAACTCTTCGAGTTTATCAGCTTGGAGTTTGGAGTTTGGAGTTTGGAGATCTTTCTTCCGACTCCCGGCTCCTGACTCCCGACTTAAAGTTGGCCTCCGGCCTACTTTTATATATACATACATTACATCGCCGCAACGAATATTGCCAACTTCTCCGACGCCGTCGGGATTCGAAATTTCGCCGACATTCCTCGGGTGCATAAAGTGATCAAGTGCTTCTTTTGTATATTCCATAATTTCCTTCGTTAAATCGTTTATCGGTTACGATGCCCGTATCGTTTAGAGGCAATGTCGTTCATAATTCTAAGCCAATTGACCTTAGACTTTTGACGAAACGGGCTTCCTTACCGTAGGACTCTAGACAATTACTTAAACGGGCTCATCTCCCTTAATTTCTTTATTATCGACGGCAAAACATTAAGTACCTTATCAATTTCTCCCTCTGTTGTATAGCGAGAGAGAGAAAATCTTATCGATCCGTGGGCCTTTTCAGGCGGGATACCCATCGCCGAAAGAACATGGCTTGGCTCTAAGGATTTGGAAGTACAAGCCGATCCGGAAGATGTAGCGATTCCTAGAAAATCAAGATTTAAAATTATTGCTTCTCCTTCAGCGTTTATAAAAGAAATATTTGCAATTTGCGGAGCTCGTCTGAACTCTGAACCGTTTAAAACGGTATGTGGGATTTGATCCACAATTCCTTGGATTAATTTATCTCTTATTTTTGCTAATCTCTTTGCCTCATTTGAATCGATTAATTCGGGAAGGGAGGCCGGTCCTGACAGGATACCGCTCTCCGACCTTTCTTTCAAAATCAAATCTAGTGCTTTGTGGAGTCCGGCGATACCGGCGGTATTTTCCGTTCCGGCTCGCTTGTTAAATTCGTGCGCACCTCCGGTAATCTGAGCCTTAAGAGGAGTTCCTTTTTTTATATATAAAACGCCAATTCCTTTGGGACCATGAAGCTTGTGAGCAGAAAATGAAAGTAAATCTACGCCTAGATATTCTGGAGAAAGTTCAAAAAATTCAGCGGCCTGCACGGCATCGGTGTGGAAAAAAATCGGTTTACCGGACTTGTCATCCCGAGCTTGTCGAGGGATCCCATCACCGCGTACAGCGGCAATACGCTCTTTATTAATTTTTTTAATTAGCTGACCAATTTCTCTTATAGGCGTCACGACTCCCGTCTCATTGTTAACATAGATTAACGAGACCAATATTGTATTATCCCTTATTTCCTTTTCGACCATTTCCGGTGTAATCAATCCTTCGCTATCGGGTTTTATATAAGTCGCCTCAATCAAACCCTGCTTTTCCATGTCCTCTACCGTATGCAAAACGGCATGATGTTCAACAGCGCTTGTTATAACATGCGGCAGTATGTTAGGAGTTTGGAGTTTGGAGTTTGGGGCTTCTCTCCCGACTCCCGACACCTGACTCCCGACTTGAGCGATCAATCCCCTAATCGCGAGGTTATCTGATTCGCTTCCTCCGGCGGTAAAAATAATTTCCTCAGGTTCGCATCCTACAAAAAAAGCAACGAATCTTCGACTGTCGTCAACAACTTTTTTCGCTTCTTGGCCGAAGGTGTGGATTGAGGACGGATTGCCCCAATACTTTTCGGATGCCCAATCCATCGCCATTATTACTTCTGGCGCCGGCTGTGTAGTAGCAGCATTATCTAAATAAATTTTATTCATAATAAATATGGACAGCTAACCTTCTAACGAACGAATAACTAATTAATTCTTTTCGTGCGTTTGATGAGTCGTTCGTCGCTCATTCCTGATTTAGTTTGTTAGCAATCTTTCTCAAATCTTCCATACACTTTTTGCATTCGTGTCCGGAAACCAACCTCTCAAATTCTTTCTTTGACAGCAAAAAGGCAACCCCTTTTGAATAACGGTTTATCTGATAAACCTCGTTGGTGTCTTCAACCTCTCTAATAACTCGAGATAGCTGATTTTGCAGTTCGTTTGTATTTACTAATTTCATAATCAATCCGATTAATAGATTAAAGTTATGTAAGAAGTAATATAACATTAACGGAGAATCTGTGTCAATACTAACAGAAGTTATCTATAAACCGATTTCTCGCGGAATTGTCATCAATCCTTAATTTATCGTTGCAATATATTTATTACTTCCTCATCAGAAACCTGTGGAAATTCTTCATAATGAGAACCGATTGCTCCAATAAAACCTTTCGATTCTACAAGAGAGATAACTTCGTCTGCTTCGCCCTTGACCGTCTTTTCTGCTTCTTTCGAGATAACCGGCACCGCTACAATAATTTTTTGCGGTTTTTTTGCTCTTATATCTCTGATTGCCACCAACGTTGAGAGACCAGTAGCAATGCCGTCATCAACCAAGACAATCGTTTTACCGCCGATTTTAATGTTTCCTTTGTTTTGTAAATATAACTTTTCTTTTTGCTTTGCCTCTTTAATTTTTTCGGATATTTCTTCTTTTAACCATTCCGGCCCGATATCGGCAATCGCCGCCTCGTTGCTAGCCAGAACCCCGTTTGCTGTTATTGCGCCGACAGCGTATTCAGGATCAAGAGGATGGCCAATTTTCTTAACAACGATCAAATCCATCGGTAAGTTTAGTATCTGTGCGATTTCTTTTCCCAAAACAACTCCTCCCCTTGGCAATGCCAAGACAAGAGCATTTGAGCCCTCGAACTCTCTTAATCTTTGAGCTAGCAGCGTTCCTGCTTCTTGACGATTTTTAAAAATCAGCATAACTATTTTTTATCTCTAAAAACGCTTTTTTTCATTAGCGGAATTTATCATCTTGACATAGTTAAGCCTTAATAATATGATTTATATATCCCCCATAGGGGGTTATCAATTAATCAGAGAGGGTTTGAAATGTCTTGTTGCAAATACAAAAAAGACTTATTAAATCGCCTTTCCCGTATCGAAGGGCACCTTAAAAAAGTAAAGAAAATGGTTGAGGAGGATAATTACTGCATTGACATCATCACTCAATCCCTTGCCGTTCAGTCGGCACTCAAGGCTGTCGATGAAAAAATTCTCGACAACCATTTCAGAACCTGCGTCCGAGAGGCTATTTTATCCGATCACGAAGTAGATACCAAAATACAAGAAGTTATAAAAACCCTAAATTTTATGCGCAAATAAAAATGAAAAAGATAATCTTTGTTCCCATTATACTGCTTTCTATCGTAGTTCTGATTGGTTTTATTATTTCGGAGAATATGCATCCGCAAACCTCTAGAACCCCTTTGGAGATTTTTTTAAATAAAGCCCACGCCTCCGGCGAGGTAAGCGAAGCCTACAATTTTGCAATGGAAAATCCCGACGGAATTATGAACCGCATCAACTGTTATTGCGGATGCAGGGAAACGAACAATCACAGAAACAACCGCGAATGTTTTATAAATCCGCCGCAAGAACAACCATCGAACGGATCATTTGACAAAATGGGTTAAATTGCGGCCTTTGCATAAAGATTGCCCTAAAAACCAAACAAATGTATTTGCAGGGCCAAAACAGCAAAGCGATCGAAGATTATATTGATTCTTACTATGGCCATAGTTCAAACTAGAACATTTTTTATAATTTAGTTTCAATTATTAAAATTATTTTAAAATGAATTACTGGATTATTTTCTTAACAGGTCTAACTACCGGAGGACTTTCCTGCCTAGCGCTTCAAAGCGGCCTTTTGGCAAGCGCCATTATTGAAGAAAAAGAAGAAAGCAAAGTAAAGATCAATAAAGCAAGGACAATATCAATTTTTCTTGCTGCCAAACTTATTGCCTATACAATTTTGGGAATCCTCCTTGGCGCAATCGGGAAGTTTATCGGTTTATCCCCCAAAATGACTGGGGTACTGGATATTTTTATCGCCTTCTTTATGCTGGGTATCGCCGGAGAAGCTCTTAAAATTCATCCTGTTTTTCGTTATTTCCTTATTCAGCCGCCAAAATTCATTCGCAAAAAAATTACACGGTTTGAGGGCCAGAAAAGCGATTTTACCGCCATCTTACTTGGCGCCCTTACGGTTTTAATACCCTGCGGCACAACGCAAGCAATGATGGCATACGCTATCACATCCGCAAGCTTTTATCAGGGCGCCGCCATTATGTTTGTCTTTATCCTCGGGACAATCCCCGTTTTCTTTATTTTGGGATATCTCGCCACGGCGCTCAACGATAAATTTAACAAGATTTTTAAAAAAGTTATCGCAATCCTTTTGATTATTCTTTCTCTATTTACCTTTAGCAGAGCGTTTAAATTAATCGGCTGGCATATATCCTTTGGTCAAAGCAATAAAGAAAACACTTTGGAAGCGCCTGCGGCAGCCCCTGTTTCTGATGGCAAGTTGCAAAAAATAACCATCAAATTAAATGACAATTATGGCTACAATCCCTCTGTTATCCAACTAAAATCAGGAATACCAGTCCAAATAACACTCGAAAACGATGGAGCTTCTGGCTGTATCAGGGCGTTTGTTATTCCCATGCTTAACAAACGCGTCATATTGCCTGCCGCGGGCTCTATCACCTTCACATTTACGCCAACCAAAAATGGCGCCATCCCTTTTACCTGTTCGATGGGAATGTATGATGGAAAATTTATTGTAAATTAAGAGGATTATTATGACTAAAATAGATTTAACCATAACCGGAATGCACTGTACGAGCTGCAGCATCGAGATCGAAAGAGAGCTTGAAAAGACAAAAGGGATTTTGGAAGCCAATGTAAATTTTGCACTGTCCAAAGCAACCGTCGTTTTTGACAATTCTCAAATAAGTACCGAGGAAATTTTAAATATTATTAAAAAAGCCGGATATGAAGCGATGGTTTCTGAAAAAAGGACCCCCGAGATTGAACGCTCCGAGGAAAAAGGCTTTTTTAATAAATTTGTTTTTACAGCGATTTTTTCCATTCCGCTTTTGTATTTTATGTTAATTAATATATTTTCAACCCACGAAAGCTCAGAAATCTTACCCTATGCCGGCATTATATCGCTAATTTTAGCAACTCCGGTGCAATTGATCGCGGGAGCAAGTTTTTACAAAGGGGCCGTAAATGGATTTCTACGCCATAGTTTTAATATGGATAGCTTGGTTGCCATTGGCACCACAACCGCTTATCTATATAGCCTCATTAATTTCATAAATTACTCATTCAACAATCATTCCTTGCTTGGAAAAGAAGGTATGATGATACCAAACCTTTATTTCGAGACAGCAGTATTTTTGATTGCATTTATTTCTCTTGGCAAATGGCTGGAGGCAAAAGCTAAAGGCCGGACCTCCGACGCTATAAAAAAGCTGATGGGGCTGCAGGCCAAAACGGCAAGAGTATTACGTGACGGTAAGCCATCAGACATCCCCATCGGAGAAGTCGTGCATGATGACATTATCCTCGTCCGACCCGGTGAAAAGATACCCGTTGACGGCGTCATCACAACCGGCAACTCGGCAATCGATGAGTCGCTGGTAACGGGCGAGAGTATGCCTGTCGAAAAGCAGGCCGGTGATAATGTCATCGGCTCAACAATTAACAAAAATGGCAGCTTTGAATTCAAGGCCACTAAAGTCGGCGCCGAAACAATGCTGGCGCAGATTATCAGATTGATTGAAGAAGCCCAGGGATCCAAGGCCCCGATCCAAGCTTTTGCCGATCGGATCTCTTCTTGGTTTGTGCCCGCCGTGATCCTCATTGCCACACTGTCCTTTGTCGTTTGGTTGTTTATTTTGGGCCAGTCTCTCACCTTCGCCCTTATGGCGTTCACTGCAGTTATTGTTATCGCCTGCCCCTGCGCACTCGGTCTCGCCACGCCCACGGCGATTATGGTAGGGACGGGCAAGGGTGCCGAACGGGGTATCCTGATCAAAGGCGGTGAGCCGCTTGAGGCGGCAGTAAAGGTCAGGGCTGTGATCTTTGACAAAACGGGCACCATCACCAACGGCAAGCCGGAGGTGACGGATGTAGTAGTAATAAATAAAGAATTGAGTACCGGCAATGAACAGATTTTGCAGTTCGCCGCGTCTCTTGAGTACAGCTCCGAGCATCCACTGGCAGAAGCGATAACCAAGAAAGCGGCGGAAGCAAAAATTAACATATCAAAAATTGAGAATTTTAAAGCTATCCCCGGCCATGGTATTGAAGGCAAAATTGATCATACAAAGTATTACTTTGGCAACCAAAAGCTGGCCGTAAACATACTTGGCCCAAAAGCCCTTTCAGTAGAATCGCTTACACAGATGCATCAGCTAGAGGAGAAGGGAAAAACCGTAATGATCCTTCTGACTGATAAATATCTCTTGGGTATGATCGCCGTAGCCGATACTATCAAAAATACTTCCAAACCAGCAATTGAGAGATTACAATCCATGGGACTGGACATGTATATGATAACGGGAGATAACTTACGGACCGCAGAGGCAATTGCCAATCAGGTAGGAATAAAAAATGTGTTAGCAGAAGTGCTACCTGAAGATAAAGCAAGCGAGGTAAAGAAACTCCAACAAAAAGGCATAAACGTCGCCATGGTAGGTGATGGCATCAACGACGCACCGGCACTCGCTCAAGCCGATCTTGGCATTGCGATGGGTTCAGGCACAGATGTAGCCATCGAGACCGGAGGCATCATTTTGGTTAAAAACGATTTGGCGGATGTGATTAAAGCGATTAAATTGTCGAAAACTACATATCGAAAAATTAAGCAAAATATCTTTTTCGCTTTAATTTACAATGTGATTGCCATCCCTATCGCTGCCGGTATTTTTACTAAGTATGGCTTCACCCTCCGACCGGAATTCGCCGGTCTGGCGATGGCAATGAGTTCCGTCTCAGTTGTCACAAACTCTCTTTTGCTTAAGAATTTTAAGACCAAATAATTTTATTTAATTCCAAAGAATTTTTGGGCTTTTTTGGTAGTTTCTTCTTCCACATGCACCATAGGCACATTTTTAATCTCGGCGATTTTTTTTGCCACCTCAACGACATAGGCCGGTTCATTCCTCTTGCCCCGATATGGCTCGGGAGCAATCAGCGGGCTATCGGTTTCAATCATAATCGAACCAAGCGGAATTCTTTTAATGGCTTCAATCGTATCCGGATTGGCATTTTTGAAAGTTATCGTGCCGGTAAAAGAGATAGCAAAACCCATATCTATTATTTTTTCAGCGAAATCATAATCGCCGGAAAAGCAGTGTATTACGGCTTTTATTTGGTTTTTATAGGTTTTTAAAACCGCCAAAGTGTCCGCATTTGCCTCTCTTGTGTGAACAATGGCGGGCAATCCCGTTTCTAGCGCCAAGTCAAGCATCTGCTCAAAACAAAACATTTGCTGTTCTCTTGTCGGATAATGGGAATATTTTGAAGATCGTTTTAAGAAATAATAGTCAAGACCGACTTCGCCAATGGCAACAACCTTCTGATGGGCCGTAAAAGATATGAGTTTGCCTTTCGATTCAATATCAAGGTCATTTGCGCAGTGAGGATGAAAACCAACGGCAGCGTAGACTTCCGGATATTTTCTTGCAATATCAAGAGCGTGTTTAGAACTCTCGATATCTACGCCCGGATTCAGTATTCTTAAAACTCCCGCTTCTTTTGCACGGCCAAGCACGGCCGAAACTTCGGTTTTAAACTCGGGAAAATCCAAATGGGCATGTGTATCGATAAACACGGAGAAATAGAAAATTAATAGTTAATAATTAAAAGTTTACCCCTTTAATATTATAAAGATCAAGCATAAGAGAATTACCAATGCTGATCCTAAATCTCGCCGGAATAATCTATGCTCCTTAAAATAAAAATACGACGCCAAATATGTAAGGACTGGAGCAATAAGTAAAACTAGCGTTGTTTTTACAATTCCAAATTCACCATAACTAAAAAATTTTAAGACCATAAAAAGAACGCCAAAAACCGCGTCAAGCACGATTAACCGTGTTGCCGTTTTATCCATCGTGTAGTCTTCTCTTTTTGGTTTGAAATAATAAATGAAGACTAAAGCCATAAAAAAAGTTCGGCAAAAATAAAGGAAAGCAGGTGAAAACACAAGAAGTAATTCTTTTATTATCACCGCTTCGACAGCCATAAAAAACATTGCCAAGAATGACCGCTTAATGTTTGCCGTTATTTCAATATGGCTTTTTTTAAGTCTTCCCAAAACTAACGCGCCACTGGCGATAAGAGCCGCTATAAAATATCCAAAATTACGCTCATCCGGATAAAACAACGCCGCTAATATTATCGTAGTTATGGGAGTAAAGAGAATTACTAATTCGAGCTCATGCAAAGATTCCTTTTGAATACTTGTATAAAAACGAAAATTCCAAAAAAGCGCCGTAAAAAGCATCGACAAAAAAAGTAAAACGAATTTGAAGGAAAAAAACTTTCCGGCGTCAAAGTAAAAAGAGGAAGGCACAAATATCAGAGTAATAACGGCAAGACAGACAAAAAGAAATGCCAAATATTTCCGGACGGGGAATTTCCGAAAATCAAGTATTATTTTTGCTACTATATCTCCCCCAGCAGATCCAACTGAAGCTATGAGAGCGGATAACATTTCCCTCCACGATTTTTCGTTTAACGTTGACCGTAATAAATAGATATTCGTTTCGTTTTACCTTTGACGCAACAAATATCGATACCGTATAGCAAATAGCTAACACTGCTACTTGCTATTTGCTTCTTGTTCCAATCTTGGAAACAACGGCTCGGCCTCCAAAGTCTCGAGCTGTTTCTTCATTTTAAGCGCGATTTCCGGCATAAATGGTTGTAAAGCGGTTGAAATTTGAAGCAGCGGAAAATAAATGTTTGAAACTAATAAGTTCCTAAGTTCCTCGGTCTTGCCCTCTTTGGCAAGCACCCAAGGTTCTTTTTCGGCAATCAACTGATTTTTGGAGCGAACATAGGACATTATTTTTTCAAGCGAAGAAAAAGTATTCGCCACCCTCATCGAATCGCAGATATTGAGATCTTCCATTGTTTCTTGTTTATCCAAGACCTCTATCGGGCCTAAATCATATTTTTTGATCATGGCGATCGTTCTTTGAATAAGATTGCCTAAATTATTGGAAAGATCGGCAGTATATTTTTCATCCATTTTGGGAAAAGATATATCGCCGTCTGAAAGATAAGGCATTGAAGCCAAAAGAAGATAACGAGTTGCATCAACCCCATACCGCGAGACAATTTCCTCGGGACCGATAATATTGCCCAAGGATTTGCTCATTTTTTTGCCATTTATAGTTAAATACTCGTGAGAAGCAACCTGCAAAGGTTCAAAAACACCAGCAGAAAGCAACATCGCCGGCCAATAGATGGCATGAAATCGCAAAATACCTTTGCCAATCACATGAATTTTTTTCCCTTTGTTATCGGACCAATACTTTTGAAAAAGTTCACCATCCGTAGCGTAATCAAGCGCCGTAATATAATTAGAGAGAGCATCAACCCAAACATACATTATCTGATCCGGATCGTCCGGCACCGGCACTCCCCAATTTTTCGCTCGCTTTTTAGACCGCGAGATTGAAAAATCTTCGAGCCCTGATTTTATAAAACTGATTACTTCATTTCGGCGAAAATCGGGGGTGATAAGTATTTCGTTTTTTTCAATCAGTTCGAGGAGTTTGTCCTGATATGCAGAAAGCTTAAAAAAATAGTTTTCTTCTTCAACAACTTCGGGTTTCGTGCCATGTTCGGGACAGCAACCGCCAACAAGATCTTTTTCGGTTTTAAACTCTTCGCAACCGACGCAATAAAAACCCTTATAATTTTTACTGTATATATCTTCTTTTTTGAAAGAATTCCAAAGTTTCTGCACACCCCTAAAATGACGATCTTCCGTTGTCCTGATAAATTGGTCGTAGGAAAGATTCAGAAGCTCTTTTAGCCCGGAAAAGACTTTGGCGTTTTCCAATACAAACTCAGCAACAGGTTTATTTGCCTTCTCCGCCGCCTGCACATTTTTCAAACTGTTTTCATCTGTGCCGGAAAGGAAATAAATGTCGTCGCCAGCCTCTCGGTGGTAGCGGGCAAGCACATCGGCTTGAACCTTTTCAAAGGCGTGTCCGACATGCGGTTTGGCGTTTACATAGTCAATCGCTGTAGTGATGTAGTATTTCATTAGATTGAATATAGCAGAAGAAACGACCTTTTTCAATTATTCTAATTGCCTAATTGATCTAATTGCTCTAAAATTTTACTTCTTAATTTGGCGGCTCTTTCTTCAAGGTCAAAATTTTTAACCATCACCCTCCCGTTTAGGTTAATTAGAGTAATTAGAAATTAGGATAATTTTTTCGCTACCACAACTATTTCGCCTTTTAGTTGATGATTTCGGAGATCATTTGCAACATCGGCAACTTTTCCGCCCCAGTATTCCTCAAACATTTTTGTTATTTCGCGAGCTATAAATACCTCTGTATCTTCTCCAAAATACCGTTTCAGATCTTCCAATGTCTTTTCTAAACGCATAGCTGACTCATAAATGATAATTGGAACATTAAAAGAAATAAGTTTCTTAAACTGCGTTTCACGGCCTTTTTTCTTTGGTAAAAAACCGGCAAAATAAAACTCCTTTTCAATCATACCAGAAACTGAAGCCGCCGCCATTAAAGCGGAAGGACCTGGAATCGGAATAATTTTAATACTGTTGTCATTGCGAGCCATCTCAACTTGTTGCGAGGCGCGGCAATCTTTACCACCAATAGATTGCTTCGTTATTTCATTCCTCGCAATGACATTCTTAATTCCCAATTCATAATTCCTAATTCGATAAATTAGTTCTTGCCCCGGATCAGAAATACCTGGCGTCCCGGCGTCCGTGACGAGAGCCATACTTTTTCCAGCCGATAATTGCTCGATAATATATTCAATTTTACTTATTTTAGAATGCTGAAAATAAGAGATAAGCGGTTTTTGAATCTCAAAATATTTAAGCAGTCGGCCGGTTACGCGGGTATCTTCACAAGCGACAAAATCAACACTTTTTAGTGTCTCAATCGCCCTAAGTGTTATATCCTTAAGATTTCCAATTGGAGTTGCAACGATAAATAATGTTCCCATAAGCTTATCATACCATAAAACAGTACATTTGACTATCTTAGGGAAAGATACACCGAGATTAAGAGTGCGGCAAGAGCAAATAAGACTGCTCCCCAGCCGAAAAATTTAACCCAGCCGGGGTGGACTTCTTTGCCCATAATTTTTTTATCACCCCCGACAATCATTATCACCCAGAGAAGCGGGATAGCAATAACACCGTTAAGCCAAGCTGAATAATAAAGGGCTTTGATTGAGTTAATTCCGATAAAATTGAGCGCAAGGCCAATAAAAATTGAAACCGCGATAATAATATAAAACCCTTTCGCTTTCGTAAACTTATTTTGCAGCCCCTCTCGCCATTTCATAATTTCAGCAAGAGCATAGGCGCCGGAGCCAGCCAAAATTGGAACAGCCAATAGGCCGGTGCCAATTATGCCAAGTGCAAAGAATAAAAAGGCGTAATTACCGGCGAACGGTCGAAGGGCAGTTGCTGCCTGCTCGGCAGTTTCAATATTGGTAATGCCGTTTTGAAAAAGAACTTTGGCACAAGTGACGATGATAAAAAAGAATACCAAATTGGCCAAAATCATTCCACTTTTCACATCCGTTCTCATACGAGCGATTCGCCCTTTCAAGCGAAAAGGAGAAAGTTTGGTCGTGTCTTCATGAATTGCTTGGCTTTCTTCAACCTCTTCGGAAGTCTGCCAAAAGAAAAGGTATGGAGTAATAGTCGTGCCAAAAACGGCAATCAAGGCAAAAATATATTCTTTGGAAAAATGAATCTGCGGAACGAGTGCATGAGAGAAAACGGTTCTCCACTCCGGATGAGCCATTATGCCAGCGGCCACATAAGCAAATACGGAAATGGTTAGCCATTTCAGAACTTTGGAATAAGTTTTGTATGGAATAAAAATCTCTATTCCTAGTATAAGAAAAGCAAAAACAATCGCCGCCAAAGAAAAATTAACCGGAACAAGCAACCTGAGGGAGGCGGCCATTGCCCCAAGATCGGCACCTATATTTACCACATTGGCGATTATCAAGGCAAGCACGATGCCAAAAATTAGCTTTTTATTATAATGCTTGCGCAAAACATGAGACAAACCTCGGTTTGTGACAACTCCGATGCGGGCGCAAGTTTCCTGTACCGCCAGCATCATCGGCAAAAGCCAGGCTGCCATCCAGAGTAAACCGTAGCCGTATTTGGCGCCGACAGCGGAATATGTACCAATTCCTCCCGGATCATCGTCGGAAGCGCCAGTGATTAAACCCGGACCGAGTGCCCGCAAATACAGCATTGATCTTTTCCAGGGATTTTTTAGAAATTTTCTGGCTTCTACAACCTCAACTTCAGTAATGCGAATAGAGCCGTCGGCAGCAACAACCGCCTCCACCAAACCCCAAACAATTAACTTGCGTGCCAGAAGAAGCGGTATTCCTAATTCATTTCTAAATTCAGAAAGAGTTAGCAAGTTTCGGGGATTTGCCGTAATCGACGCATCAACGGATTTTAATCCTTTGATGATTGTTCCCACTACAGCTCTGTGATCAAATCCGGTTTTAACACCCGGGTTATTATTGCTCTCCATCTGCCTCCATTGAACTCTCGGAATTAAGAATTAAAAATTAAAAATTAAGCTGTATGCCCATAATTCGTTATTCCTGATTCATAATTCGAGCTACTCCCTGCCACTGCTCCAAACTCAATTCTTGCGCTCTAACACTCTCCGATAGACCAGCTCTTTTTATTATACCGCTTGCTTTTTGTTTGTCGATATGCAATCCCGCCGCTATATTATTTGCCAAAGTTTTTCTCCTGCTGGCAAACCCGATATGCACCAAGCGAAAGAATTCCTTCTCGCCATAACCCTTGCCATCTTGAGCCATCTCGAAGCCGCCCTGGGCGAATGGAGAGAGGGGCGAGAGATCCTCTTGCACACAAGATTTCTCCACCGACTTCGTCGAGTTGAAATGACAATTAAATGGGTGGATGTTCTTAATCCTCAATATTGCGGAGTCTACCTTTGGTACCGGAAAAAACGATTCTTTCGGCACAATTCCAATAATTTCCGGCTTTCCATACGCTTGCACCGAAACAGACAGCAAGGACATATCTCCCGGTTTGGCGCAGATTCGTTCTGCCACTTCTTTCTGGGTTAATAAAACAATAGTTTCCGGTTTATTTTCTTGCGTTAAAAACAATTGAATGATTTTGCTCGTGATATAGTATGGGATATTAGCAACTACTTTGTATGGCTTGTCTTGAACCAATTCAGGGATATTTAATTTGAGAATATCAGCATTCCTCAGCTCAAAATTATTATATTGTTGTATTGTTATATTGTTATTCTCCGCTCCTTTGCAAGGGGAAACTGGGGTAAAGTCGAACAATTTAGCAATATGGCAATTTAACAATTGAACAAGTTTGCGATCTAATTCTACAGCAATCACCTTGCCCGCTTTTTTTAGCAATTCTTCGGTTAACACTCCCATGCCCGGTCCAACTTCGATTATTAAATCTTCCGACTTCAGATCAGCAGCCTCGACAATTTTGTTTAATACATTTCTGTCGACTAAAAAATTTTGCCCCAAAGAATGTTTGGCATAGAGACCGTGGGATTTAAGATATTCGATTAATTGAGTCTTATTAGTTAATTCAGTCATAAGATTGCTATATTGATTTCTTGTTATATTGCTAATTTTTCAGAGGTAAATTTAATCAGATGATTTACAGAAATCGGTAATTTAGAAAGTTCAGCTAAAATGTGATCATATTCTTTCCTGCTTATAAGTCCCCTTTTAATAGATTTTTCATTCCAATCTAATGATTCTTTAATAGAACCATAACTATAACGATAGAAACAAATTTTATCCTTCTTCCCATAACGGCCAAAACCTTCCGCTATGTTGGCAGATATTGAATCCACAGCTCTGACAAATTGGTTTCCTACTGTACTTTTTTCAAAATAATCCCATTTAATAACTATTGCCCAAACAAAGTTGGATAAAACAAATGCTGTCTTGTAGGATTCTAGATCATTAAGTTGTAAATATTTCTTTTCAATCATAAACAATATAACAATTTAGCAATATGGCAATGACTAGCTATTTAAATGTTCCTGGCCATCTGCCGGCATAGCCATGTGTCACGGCCCATGCCGTCACATAAATTTGCGATCTCGCGTCCCAAATACTAGCACCTGAATATCCCGCTTTGACTGAAACCGAGCTCCAAAATCCGGGATCGTATTGGAAAAGCCCCTGATGCGCGCCGCCTTGGCCAACTGAATCGGCATTACCGAAACTTTCCATCTTCATCAAATCGCATAGTCGGTTTGGATTAAGTCCGTTTCTAGCTGACGCGTCAAGAACCCAATCGTTATAGGCACACCAACCGGTGATAACCGGTTTCGTCCCGATAATCAAAATCTCATCCACCGGTTTTTTCTCTATTTTCGTGTTTATTAATCTTCTGGAAACTTCGACGCCATCTTCTCTTTGCACCTCATAAGCATAGACTTTTGTTCCTTTTTCACCTGACTGCTCAAGCCTCGTTTTTCCTTCGTCTAAAGTATTATCTTCTTGGCGTATTATTTGGTAATCAATTGGTTTTCTTTCCCGCATTGTCGTGATCGCTACACGTATAATTTTGATGAGCATATTGTTTTCAAGCGGCACATCTTTGGCAAAATTTATTTTATCGTCATCACCAAGTTCAATGTCTTTTTCGGAGAGCATTTCCCCGACTGTTTTAGACCAGCTTCGATAAATCATCTCCCTTTTCCCATCTATCACAGTTATTGCGGGTGCACGATAAATGGTAATTTTACTGCCCATTCTCATCTTGATTGCCGGAAAAGCAGAGAATTTATCTTCGGGATATGGTTTGGCGCCAATCTCTTTGGAAATCAAAAAGGGATCAGACAAAATACTGTTCCCTGAAAAACTTCCTTCCAATTCTCCGTTATTTTTATGCACCTCGATAACATACGGCTTGGTTGTTTCAGACAAGACGGTTGCTTCTTTTTCTATCTGGGAGTTGGAATTAAATGTAGCGAAACACGCAGGCAAAACAAGGCCCGCCAGCATAAATTTGAAATTAAATTTCATAGCGGTATTAATATTTTACCGCAATAAATGGGACCGTCAATTGTCGACAAGGTAAATCGCTAATTCTGATCTCAACAAAAGCAATATTTAGAGTTCGTCGCTCATCTTGAAACAGCAGCAAGAGCGCAATTATAAATAAGGAAAATGCCAGATAGGCAAACTAAAAATAAGTTTCCATCCAGAAAGCAAGTAATCGAAAAATGGTCTTACCTGCTAGAATATATCTTTCAAAAATTCAGGTTGGTAACCCCTCCATGCTAGACGCTATGTAACTACATTAAATACCTCGACCGCTATGGTGTCAAGGTCAGCAACAAGTAAGATACTTAAAATCAAAAATTATTACTTTGGTTTTTTTCTCCAAAACGTATTGAAGATAAGAAGGGAGAATAACAGAAATGAAAATTACCAAAATAATTAAGAGACTAATCAGCTGGATCTTGGAAATCTTTATCAAAGAGATGCTGGAAAGAATTATAGAAAATATCGAACGGATGTTCTAACCTGTGCGTTTAAAGTTCTCTTTAGATTATATCCAGCAAATGCTCTGGAATATTCTCAATGAATCTTGATTTTGGGTTAAACTGCAACCGACCGTAGAGATTGCGTTCACCCGCATAAATCAAATATAGCCTTTCTTTTGCTCGGGTGATGCCAACATATGCAAGTCGGCGCTCCTCTTCCATTTCATTCATATCCATCAAAGCGCGAGAATGGGGAAAAATGCCTTCCTCGACGCCAACTATAAAAACATTCTTAAACTCCAGCCCCTTGGCAGCGTGAAGCGTCATCAGCGTGACAACACCCTTATCTGAATTCATTTGATCAGTATCCTGTACTAGAGCAACCTGCTCAAGGAACAACTCCAAAGGAGTCTGCTCTTCGTTATTGCTGTATTGCTGTATTGCTGTATTGTTGTTTGTTTGTGATGATTCTTCTGTCGCTAACGCGGTTTCTGGATTCCGGATCGGGTTCAGAATGATAGCTTTTTTTGGTATATTGGAACTTGATAATCGAGACTTGCTTGGTAATTGATCCTTGATACTTGAAATTTTATCTTGGGCTTCCAGTTGCTCTGCGACCGTGATAAGCTCAAGAACATTTTCCCAACGCCCTTCTCCTTCCGGAGTACCGTCCAGCAAAAAGTCCTTATACCCTGATTTTACCGCAATGTTCAGAATCAATTGGTCCAAAGGAGTTCCAAGTTCATAAAGTTTGTAAAGTTCGTAAAGCAATTTATAGAATTGCCGGACCTTGGCGGGAAACTTATCCCAGGAATTCTTAATTTCCAATTTTAAATTTTTATTCAATTCTAAATTTCCAATTTTTAACACTTCTTCCGTTTGATCATTAAGTATTTGAAATTGATTGGAAATTAGGAATTGGTAATTAGAAATTTGCCTTATCTGCGCCAGGGTTTTCTCCCCGATGCCCCTCGAGATACAAGTTGCCGCTCTTTCCAATGATTCAAAATCAGCCGGATTATTTATTAGGCGTAAATAAGAGATAATATCTTTGATTTCTTTCCGCTCATAAAAACGAACGCCTCCGATAACCTTGTATGGTATATTAAATCTTAAAAAAGTTTCTTCTACCGCCCGCGATTGAGCATTGGTTCGATACAAAACAGCACAATCATTATAGTTTAGAGTTGAGCGATTATAGTTGAGCGAATCACACTTGACGCTTGACGCTTGACGCTGAACCAGCGATCGTATTTCCATTGCCGCAAATTCAGCCTCGTCTTTTTCATTTAACGCTTCATAGACGGTTATCGGCATTCCTTCGGCATTTTCCGTCCAAAGTTTTTTATCGGTTTTGTTTTCATTAAATTTGATTACATCATTAGCTGCGGCAAGTATCGTTTTCGTCGAGCGGTAATTTTGCTCAAGCTTTATCACTTTTGCACTTTCATAGTCTTTTTCAAAATTTAAAATGTTTCGAAAATTAGCCCCGCGCCAAGAGTAAATCGATTGGTAATCATCACCCACCACCATAATATTTTTGTGTCCTGATGCCAATAATTTAGCCCAAACATATTGGGCCTGATTTGTGTCCTGATATTCGTCAATCAGAATGTATTTGAAAAGTTTTTGGTATTTTTCTAAGATTGCCGGATTGTTTTGGAATAAAATAACACATTGCATGATTAGGTCGTCAAAATCCATTGCGTTTACTTCCCGCAAATATTTTTCATACCGCTCATAGACTTGGCTCGTCACTTTTTCGAAAGGCGAGTTAATATATTTCTTGTACCCGACAGCGTCAATTAGCTCGTTCTTTGCGCCGGAAATAAAATACTGGATGGAATTGGGATTAAATTTTTTGGGATCAATGCCCAAATCGCGCATCAAGCGTTTTATCACTGACTTGGTGTCATTATCATCATAAATAGTAAAATTGCGGGAAAAGCCAATGTAGTCGGCCTCACGACGCAATATTTTGACACATATAGAGTGAAAAGTTCCCATCCACGGAAGCCGATAATTTTCCGGAAATCCCAGAAGATTTGCCACTCTCTGCTCCATTTCCTTTGCAGCTTTATTTGTAAATGTGACAGCTAAAATATTATAAGGCGAAACTTTTTTTTCCTTGATAAGATAGGCTATCCGATGCATTAACGCCTTTGTCTTCCCGCTCCCCGCTCCGGCAAGAACCAGCACAGGGCCTTCGGTCGAGATGACAGCCTCTTTCTGCTCAGGGTTTAAATTTTGAAGTAAATGAGACATAAGTAAATTGCTATATTTTTATAAGGTTATATTGCCCCCAGACAAGAGAGGAATATGATAATGTATTTGACTAAAATATTTTATCCTATTTCCGAACAAATGCCAAACACCTAACTCTTGCTAAAATAGCAATAATGTGTTAAAATCACGCTACAAAGGAGGAACATCGTGGTGATTGAAATTTTGCGCAAACTGGCCAAGCTCCCGCTGCTTGACTGTGATCCAGCCAATCTGGAGCCCGTGCCCGAAGAGTCCGAATTGCCGAGCAACACCCGCCTCGAGGAAGCTCTCAAGGAAGGCTCGGCAC
>Ga0172371_10004153_pt1 | contig 22083 bp, 22 predicted proteins | sample Lak12m_FD_114543 | JGI IMG/M metagenome (GOLD analysis project Ga0172371, IMG submission 114543) | Freshwater microbial communities from Kabuno Bay, South-Kivu, Congo - kab_022012_12m | ecosystem: Environmental > Aquatic > Freshwater > Lake | place: Democratic Republic of the Congo: South-Kivu...
GTTAAAGAATTGGAAAAGAAACTTTCCGACGAGAATTTAACAAAAAAAGAAAAAAGAATAATCGGTCGTCGCTTAAGATTTATTCAGGCAATGAAAGCGGGTGTTGCATATTGTACTTTGCACAAGAACAAAATAAATGAGGAGACTTACTGCGAAAAAAGATGTCACCTTGGAAATCACGGAAATGGATATTGTCAACATTTGGCACGAAACTTCAATGATTGGCCAAAACCAAAAAAATATTAATTTCTAAAAACTTCGCGCATCCGACGGCAAAGCCGGAATTTGTTTACAAATTATAATCCCTTAAAAGTTTTGGAGTTTCTGAAAAACTTTTTTTTGGATGAGCGGAAGCTCATCCCTCCACCCAGAGTCGAACTGGGCATCTCCCGGGTTCTGTTAAAGAACTATAGATTCTGATGAATCTATTCTTGTCGTGCTTCATTTTATTTCCTCGACGGAAAATCTGCACTAGACATTTGTCTACAGCCAGGCGCTCTACCGATGAGCTATGGAGGGTTTATTTTTTATATAACAACCATTCCTTTGGAAAAGGTAGAATAGTTTTTCTACCAGTGTAATTTCTTTTTTCCAAAAAGAAACCCATGAGCTATGGGGGGTTTTTCACATTACATATCATTTATGTAATATTCCGTAGCGAAACTATCTTCTACACTTGTAGTTTTCTTTGCCATGGTAGGATTTCTTTTTCTAAAAGAAATCCCCCTAAGCTATGGAGGGTTTGTTTCTTTCTAACCTTTCTTTAATTAAAAAATAAGTTTGTTTTTAAAATCTTCGTTGTTAGAATTCAGAATCTGCAATATTGACTAGTAATCTAACAAGTTGTCTTGCTGGGGCTCTAAGTTCCTCAAGCCCACCAAGTTTTTGAATGGCTTCATCAATATATCCTTCAAAAGTTTTTTGCACCTCATCTTTTGACATTGCTCTTTGTTGATCTCCACTTATCTCCTTAGATTTGTAGTTAATATAATCCCTAAAAAATTGGGTTAAAAAGAAAGTCTTAGATGTAACCTCCATCTCTTTCGCAATTTTTTCTCTGAGGTCTTCTTTTTTCTCTCCGAGAAAATTAAAATCTTCTACTGCATCATACTCTTGTCTGAATTTTCCAATACCATAATCAATTGATCTTCCAGCAAGGATTAGCATATTTTCTGGATTATCTTCCATACTATCAACTTCTTTTTTATGCTCAGAAATATCTCCGTACCTTGAGATATGGTTCAAAGCACTATTAGAAAGATTAGCAATTCCAATACTAAGCGTCATTCTTTGCGCCGGATTTAATCCAGAACTTACTTCTTTAAGTTGGTTCTCTAAATCTATTCTCATTACTCTACTCATTTAATTTCCTTTTTAAATTTTTGGTACTATATGTATTGGTGCGTTAGTTGATCCTCAAGTATAACTCTTCTTAGTAAGAATTAATCAGTTTTCGTTGCTTGTTCAGAAATAAAGAAAGCCTTATTCGAATGAGTTTCTTTTACCTCTCCTTTTCTGTCGTATACAACCGTCGCTGCGGGCAATACAAATTTACCCAAAACTCCAACTTTCGAATAAATAATATAACTCAAAACTTTTGTTTCATGTGCGTGCATTTTGTCAAACATCCATTCAACTCTTCCTGCTTTTTCATTAACTCTAACCGGTTGTTCGCCACCGAACTTTTCGTACATTTTTGCAAGAGGGGGAAGTCTGTCAATAATACTAACTTTCTCGACGTAATCTTTAGCTCTAACGGTCATCGTAACTTTAAGCGCGAATTCTCCGCCTTTAGCCTTAACGAATGAAACACTTTTCTTAACTTCAACATGCGTTTTAGTATAAACTTTTGCAAGTCCGGCAATTGCTAAAATAAACAGAACAGCTATGAACGGGAAAAGCCAATTTGTTTTAACTTCTATGTCTAAATTTTCCCCTGGCTGAAGTTCTCTGTTCCAAGTGTAGAAAACTTCAAATCCTTTTCTTTCAACGACATCCGGTTGCGGACTTATCGTCGTGAAAAGTCTTGAAATCACATTTTTTTGAATTATAGTTTGAGTGCTCGCAACAACATTTCCCTGATTTGACTTTCTCGTAACTTTAGTATTAATTATGAATCCCTTATCCCTCTGAACTGAAGTAACAATATCTTTTTCCAAAAAATTTATAGTCCCCTCAACGTAAGCTTTTTGTTCGCCTATTTCAACCTTTGCAGTCAGAGTATAATATCCTGCAGTAAGATGTTTAAATTGTTCCTTGTCTAATTGAATTGTAAAAGTTTTTTTCTCCATCGGAGCAAGAGTAAAAGTTTCTTCCTGTTCAAAAAAAGGAGAACTAAATCTAACTTTCATGCCGTTAAAATTAAAATTTTCTCTATTCTTAATAAAAATAACCATCGTTTGTGACTGAGGGTTAATTTGTTCAGCACCAACATTGACCGCGTCTTCCAAATCTACCATTTTAAACTTGAAAGTTCCGGAGTATCTTTGCAAATCCCTAGAATCTTTTATCGTATAATCCAAAGAATAATAACCGCGATAATTTAAACTTGCCCTCGGGAAAACCTTGACTTCTACTTCTTTCTTTTCGCCCGCGCTAATCGGAACATATTCTATCGGTTCAATCGGGAAACCAATTAGATTGAAAAATTTGAAACTTTCCGAACCACCATTATTTTTTATTTCAAGATTAAACACTGCCGGTTGATTCATTCCAGTAATCATAACTTGGTCGGAATTAGTTTGGTTAACTTCTAAACTTTCTGCACCAACGAACATAATCGAGACAGCAAACAAAACCATCATCAAAACCAAAACTCTTTTTACCATAAGATTAAGAAAAATAATTTGTATTTAAACATTTCCCTACATAAAAATTTGACGTTTCTCAGAAAGTTTTGTAATAAAATCAAGTTTGTCGTCGGAAAATTATTTTTGAAAATTCTATTTTTTTCCTTCATGGAAAGTTGTTTGTTAACTTTCTATAGCGAAGCGAGGTAAAAATTCTATTTTTTTCCTTCCAAATCCAAAAATGCTTTTGCTTGAGTAATATAATCATCACACGTTTTAATTAATTTTGTCTGCATTTCATCAACTCTTGCAGTAATAACCCATTTTTCATAAACTCCTCTTATGAATTTTCTCGTCGCTGTTGACTCAAATTTTCCCTCATAATCTCTCAAAAGTAAACCCTTAACTGCCATGTCAACTGCTCCTTTATTCGTCGCTATTTTGTTTCCTTTCGAATCTGTAATGTCAACTTTAGTCATTCCGGTAATTCTGAATTTAACCTTAATTTGAAATTTAAAATAATCCGTTATTTTTTTGCTTGCAACCCATTCAATTTCCACAAGTTTTGAATCTCCCGACATTTTCTCAACGTATTTTTCTTCAATAAGTAAATAACCCTCTTCGTCAGCAAACCAGCTATAACAAAAGTTGTAGAAATCATTAAATGAAAATACTCCGTTATACTTAACTCGGCTCTTGAATAGTTCCTCTTTTTCTACCATTGTTCGTTGAATAATTATTCCAACAGGAAAAGGTTTTCGTGTTTAAATAGTTAACGATAATTACTCTCCAAAATAAAAAATTATTCTTCTTTGATTAAATCTTTGCAATTTTCACACACCTTCATTTCGTTTATCATCAAAAGTCTGTCCTGATTTCCACACTCTTCACAAGTTCCCTCGTCGTCCCCAGCAAAACCATCTTCATTAAATCGTTTTAACCTTTTTAGTTTTTCAGACTCTTCCCTTATATTTTCGAGCTCATCGAATTCTGGGTAAAGTTCCGGATTAAAATTTAGAATATCTTTTGTTGTTACCATTCCGACAAGATTGTCTTTTTCGACGACGGGAAATCGGCCAAACTTCGTTCTTTTCATTTTTTGAATTGCTTCTTCTATTGTCGCCTTCGGGCTTATAGTTATAATCTTTTTTGGCGAAACATCTTTTGCTTTTATTGTAGACAAATCTTTCTGCGACTTTTTTGTTAACGCCCAGAGAATATCCCGATTTGAAATAAATCCAAGAAGTTTTTTATTTTCCGAAAGAATCAAACTCCCAACCTTTTTTTTAATCATCATTCTCGCACAATCTAAAAGTGAGCTGTCTGGCTTTATCAAAACCGGTTCTCTCGTCATTATATCACAGACCAAAACCCGTTTCATAAATTATCTTAGTTGCTTTTTATTAAAAACATTCCCTGACATTTTATAGTTATTCAAAAAGTTTATAAACTATTTTTAAGGAGTAACAGCATGGAAAAAATAAGACCGGGCATTTGTTCTCTTGATGGAAAACATCCGGATGCGGATAAATACAAAAGAGAAAATCAGGAACTTTTTTTAGCTGTGCATCCTTTTTATAGAAAAAGTAATTCTACCGGAAAAAGGGTTTTTGAAGACGAAAAAAGTAATTATTTCAACGCAGTCAACTCGCTTCTTTCAATTTATTCTGGTCCGATTGTGGTTATGGAAACGACCGATTCTATGCCCGAAGTCGAATCCCATTTAATTTCAACAGGTAAACTTGAGAACAGATTCCTTATCGAAACCGAAATTTTTTCTGCCGTTCCAACAAAGATTAGTTTTTCAGACCTAACTGAATTTCTAGAGAGTATAAGACACGGCTCCATCAACGTGCTGGGAGGATATCTAATTAAGAATATTACTGGTAAAAAGCTAGGTGGATGTCTCGGTGGAGTTTTAAACGAACTTGCCCGAACAGGAATTGACTACAAACTTTGTGATTCAATGATTTACTCACTCCCTATTTCTGCAGAGAATTGCAAATTTTAATTTAGTTTTCTAGTATGAATTTCAATATAACAATCTTTAAATAACTCAGAAAAACTTTAGTTTTATCTTTACCATGGCTGAAAAAAATTCAAACATTCTTCCGGACGATGTACAAAGGCTTCTCGGAAAAGATGCTCAACGAAATAATATTCTCGCGGCACGAATGGTTGCTGAAATTGTTAAAACTACTCTCGGTCCGAAGGGAATGGACAAAATGCTTGTTTCACCGACGGGAGATATAATTATTACCAACGATGGAGTCACTATACTTGAAGAAATGCAAATAGAACATCCAGCCGCAAAAATGATTGTTGATATTGCAAAAACACAGGATTCGGAAGTTGGCGACGGAACAACAACTGTTGCTATGCTTGCGGGAAAGTTGTTGGAGAATGCGGAAAAATTATTGGACAAAAAAATACATCCTACCGCGATAACCAAAGGATATTTGCTTGCTGCGGAAAAGTGCCAATTTTTTTTAAATCAGATTGCTTCGAAGATTACTTCTTACGACGAAGAACTTCTGAATCAACTTGCTATGACTTCTATGACTGGCAAGAGTGCCGAGAGTTCAAAAGAAAAACTCGCAGGGATTGTTGTGAGAGCAGTTAAGCAAATAGAAAACGATAAGAAATATGATTTAAACGACATCAAAATTGAAAAATCAAAAGGTAATGCCGTAGACAATACTGAGTTAATTTCGGGAATTGTTTTAGACAAAGAAAAAGTTTCACAGGAAATGCCGTCGTCAGTTCAGGATGCACGAATAGCTTTGGTCGATTTTCCTCTCGAAATAAAAAATCCGGAGATTGATACTAAAATTTCAATTTCGTCGCCGGAGCAATTACAAAACTTTTTGGATCAGGAAGAAAGAACAATAAAATTAATGATCGCAAAAATTAAAGCGTCGCATGCAAATGTAGTTTTTTGTCAAAAAGGTGTTGATGATTTTGCGCAATATCTTTTAGCCAAAGAAAAAATTTATGTTTGCCGACGTGTTGCACGTTCTGATCTTGAAAAAATTTCAAAAGCTACTGGAGGAAAAATAGTCGGAAGTCTTGGAGAACTTACAGAAAATGAACTTGGAAAAGCACAGGTTGTCGAAGAAATGTTGTCCGGTGACGACGGAGTTATGACCTACATTCGAGGATGTTTGAATCCAAAAGCTTTGACAATCTTGATTCGCGGAAGTAGCGATCATCTCATTGATGAAATTGAGAGAGCAATTAAAGACGGACTTGGTGTTGTGATGTCTGCGCTAAAAACCGGATTGATTGTTCCTGGGGGGGGAGCAATCGAGATTGAATTAGCCAGAAGATTAAGACAATTTGGTCAATCACTTTCCGGAAGAGAGAGATTAGCTGTCGAAGAATTCGCGTCGGCATTGGAATTTATTCCTTCAACTTTGGCAGAAAATGCCGGTCTGGATCCAATTGATATTCTTAACGAAATTAAAGCAAAACACGACGCTGGAGAAATAAATGCCGGTTTGAACTTGTTCAACAATAAAATAGAAAATGTTCTTGACGCAAAAATAATTGAACCTCTAAAAATAAAGAGTCAGGCAATTCTTTCCTCAACTGAAGTAGCGACGATGATTCTTAGAATTGATGATGTTATTGCTTCGAACGGAAAAGGACAGGGAATGAATTTTTCCGGAAATAAAATGAATGAGGATTTCTAAGAATTTTTGAAATGGGTTATGAAAACTACTCTTGGGACTTAGATGACATTATAAAAATTGGGGATTTTGATTTATTTTGCGAAGAAACAAAAGTTGGATTTCACCTCGCTAAAGACAGATTCAAAAAATTGAACAGAACATCTGGTGCCGAAGCATTTCGCGAATTTGTTTATCTTGTAGAGAACTTAAGGGATCGAGTTGTAAAGATTACAGATCTTCCTTTTTTAATGAGAGCAAAAGACCAAGAATCTGAAGTTGCAAAAACTCTGGAGAACAAATCAATTCAGTTAGGTGTTGAATATCAAGAGATAGAAGATAAACTAACTCATTGGTTAAATGGTCACTGGGTTGATAAAAAAAAGAGGCTTAAAAGAAAAAATGTATCGAATTTTCTTAGTGCAATTCCAAATCAAAGATATTATTTTGAAAAAAGATTTAACTTTCTTCTTCCTGAGAATGAGGAGTCATTAATTTCTTTTGAAAAGGAAAATGAACGAAAAACTTTGGAGGATCTTTGGACTTCAGTCAAAATAATGAATTCTAAAAAAAATGCTTCTGTTCATTTTGATATTTTTCGAGCAATAATTAATTCACAAAAAAATGAAGCAAAGAGAAGGGGTTATGAAAGTGTTTTGTCGATGGAAAATTATCTAAATGATATTCCTGACAGCTCTGTTCAACTGGTTTCAAAAATATGCGACAAAAACCGGGGAGTTTTTTTTAATTATTTCAAAGACCTTGAAAAAATGAGGGGCAAAGAGCTGGACTTCGAATTTTTAGACGGGCTTGAGTTCGGAAATTCTTTGGATTTTTCATTAGAAGAGGCGATGAATGAAATCCCTTCTTCCTTCGATATTGTTTCAAAAAATTTTGCTAAGAAAATGCAGGATTTAATTGAGTCAAAACATTTAGACCTGCTACCTTCGGAAAAAAAGAAAAACAGCTGTTTTTGTTTATCTGTTTCTCCAAAAATTGCTCCTTATATTTTTATGAATTATCGTGGAAAATTTGAAGACTTGACAAATTTAATTCATGAATTTGGGCATGGAATTGCATATTCTTTTATGAATTCTCAATCTCCTTTTTTTGGCGATGCCAGCCCGTTTATCGACGAGGTTAATTCATTATTTTCAGAACAAGTTCTTTTGGAAAGGTTGTGTCAGAGTAACAAAAAAAGTGTTAGAAATAGCGCAAAAATGAAAAGAATTCATGATGCATTTTTTACTGTTTTTTTACAAAATTTTCTTGCTGATTTTGAAACGCAATCTTATGCTAAAATAGATGACCTCAATTCAGAATCCATTTCTTCTATGTATGAAAATATATTCTCTTATCATACTTCAAATTTAATAAAAGTTGATTCTAATTTTAGCCATGGATGGATAGAAAAAGATCACTTGGTTGAAGCCCCATTTTATCATCAAAAATATGTTATCGGGTATCTTTTGTCTGCCTCATTATTTGCACTGTATAAAAATTATGGTAGAGAATTTATACCCAAATACGAAAGATTTCTTTCAGGCATGAATTCACGAGACCCGCAGGATTCTCTTCTTGAAATAGGGATAAATATTAATTCAAAAAGTTTCTGGAAAAACGGATTTAGTATAATTCAGCAATGGGAACATGATTTTAAGGAGAGTTTAAAAAAGTAGATTTTTTACTCATTTTATGTATTTCCATATTCTAATGACCGAGCTATGCAATTCTCAATGCAAATATTGTTACGAGAAATCAATGCGAGAATTTGAAAATGGTCTCGACAAAAAATTCCAATTCGATTTTTCTGCACCGGTGGATTTTTCTGCTGATTTAGGAAAATTGAAAAAATTTATTTTGCAGGACAAAAATCCGGTAATAATTTTTTATGGTGGAGAACCTCTTTTGCAAATTAAAAAAATAAAAAAAATAATTGATTCTCTCTCGGATATAAATGTGCATTTTTGTATGCAAACAAATGCAAAACTTATTGACAAACTACCTAAAGAATACTTGAATAAATTTTCAAAAATTCTGGTTTCCATCGACGGAAATAAAGAAAGAACAGATTTTAATCGTGGAGCAGGAACTTACGATTTGGTTTTGAAAAATCTAAAATTAATTAGAAAAAATAGTTTCAAAGAAGAAATTGTCGCGAGAATGACTTTGAGTCCTTTACCAAAAACCAACATTGACGTATCAGATATTTGTGAACAGGTAAAACATTTATTTTCCCTCGGAATTTTTGATTCTGTCCACTGGCAAATCGACGCTGGTTTTTACAAAAACGATTATAATAAAAAAGATTTTTCTGAGTTTGTTAAAAAATACAATTTATCTGTTTCAAAACTTTTGGATTTTTGGATTTCAGAAATGAAAAATGGAAAGGTTTGCGAAAATCAATTTCTTTTGGAAATTGGCAAACCTCTCAGAAGAAAACTTTGCCAAAAATCCTCGAAAAACGAATTACGCAAAGTTCTCTTAGGAAAAGTTTTGAAAATTTATCCTTTCCTCGGAATTTTTGGATCTCTCTATTCTAATACAAAAACAAAACTACGCTGTGGCGCAGGTTACGGAGGTTACGCAATTACCACCGACGGAAAAATTGCTGCCTGCCCGATAATGAATAATATTTCTGATTTTTGCGCAGGAGATTTAAATTCAAAAATTTCTGAATTAAAAAAATTCGATGTGATTTCGCCATGCACAGAATGTTCTTATTTGAATCTCTGCGGAGGAAGATGTTTGTATTCAAACAGAGCAAAACTCTGGCCTGAAAAAGGACAAAAATTAATCTGCTCGACGATAGTTCGTCTAATTGAAGAAATCAAAAAAAGAATTCCAGAAATAAAAAGGCTAATCTCCGAGGGAAAAATAAAAATTTCTGATTTTGAATACGAGCGTTATTTTGGTCCTGAAATAATTCCATAAATCTCGTGAGAGATTTTTTTGGATAATTTTAGAGATTGTTCCCGTTTTAAAAAAACCCAGCATAAACAACACATAACAAAATAATTATTCCCGCGATTACATTTCGCCATTCAAGTTTTTCTTTTAATAATTCCCATGCAAAGAAGTAAACCAAAACTGGTCCCAGCATGATTGTCAGCGTCGTTGAAACGACCCCCAAGTTGACATAACCATAATAAATTATAAATCTGTAAGCAACCCATATCGCTCCAATGGCCAACATCTGAATAAGAAATTTTTTATCCTGAGGAAATTCTTTTATTCTCGTTTTTACAAAAATTATACTCAAAATTAGAACTCCCGTACATCGGAAAAAATAAAATGTTAGTGGGGTATAAAAATCAAGAATTAATCTAGAAACAATTAATTCCAATCCGAAGAAAAAACTTCCAGCGATTGCGCACAAAAATGCTTTGTTAAAATTAAGATGATGTCTTCTTACATGAGAAACAACTAATGCCAACCCCGCAATAACTGCCGGAATAATCAAATGCAAATTCCGGTCATAAAGTGCGGTCCCAAAAACAAAACTAAAAATTATTGAAAGCAAAATTACAAAAAGTGGTTCCATGGCCCGAGCAGGTTCCAGGTTTGAAATTTTTTCGTGCTTTATCGAATAGTAAGCAAAAAGATTTGCCAGCGTCGAAAAAATCACAACTAAAACTAAAATGGCAAGATTTAGTTCAGTAAATGCGTTAGGATGAACTTTGCCCAGAAAAAACATCAACGGTAAAAGAATCAGCACTATTGCCAGGAAACCAAGAACATGAAATGCTTGAAAACTTATCTTTCTAGTTCTTAATAAAAATTTTTCCCAAATAGTTCCAGTTGCCAAACCCAAAACACCAATAAATGGTAAAATACTAAACATTTTTAATTATTTTTCCTCAGGAAAAACTCTGAAATTTATCCAATCTTTCCTAAAGATTGTTTTTCACCTCGATAAAAATAGTAAAAAAGAGTTTATATTTGTTTTGACAATTTATTAAACCCGATTAGAGATTTGAAAAAAATATAACTCAAAATATTTATATCTGATAATCAATGCTGTCTGCCATTGCTCTTTTTACATATTCGATTTCTTCATCTTTGGTGAGTAGCCCAACTCCGCAAGACATCCTCGTTGTAACAACTTCCCCATTATTAGGAATTATCTCTGAATAAATTACTTTTTCTGGAGAATCACCAAAAAGAACAACCGCATTTGGGAGTTGTATCGTTCCCATAACACAACTAAACAACAACCCGTCAGAAACTTTTCCATCAAGACCAATATGTCTGCACAATCTTACTTGATTATTTCTTGAATTCATATTTTCTCATTTAGATAGAGATTATTAAATCTTTCTATGGAAATAAGATTACTGAATAAACCCCAAAATCTTCTCAGCTACAATATCGTCGCTTGGGATCTTGTTGTAAATGGTATTATGGCTTCGTCCGTCGACAAAAAGTGTTTCAACATAAACTCCTTTTTCCTGAAGTGCATTTTCAAAAATAGTTACCTGATTTTGAGGAACTAATTCGTCATTCTTTCCGATTATCAAAAAGAATTTTGTGCTGTCTCCACTCTGAACATTTCTCGACGGTGATGCTTCTTCTTTTGAAGTTCCGTTAAGGAAAGCATCAAGAAAACCGTCAACTTTATTTTCATGTTCGTAATAAGAAACCAAGTCGGTTGGGCCCGCGAGCGAAACAACTTTGTCAACATTTGTTCCGCCGAATTTTTGTTCTTCAACTCCGTATAAATCAACTAATTGTCCTCCGGCTGAATGCCCGACTAAAACTATTTTATGTCCAGAATTTAATTTGAATCCTTCTGGATTTGCGTTTATATAATTCAAAACTGAAGTTATATCATATAGTTGTGAGGGATAAGTCCATGTCGGAGCAAGTCGATAATTCATATTCACGACGCTGTAACCCCGATCTGCAAAAAATTGTGCTGATTGTGAAAAATAATTTTTGTCTCCCGCAACCCAGGCACCCCCGTGAACAAAAACAATCAAAGTGTTTGAATTTTCATTTCCTGCCGGCGGATAAAAATCAAAAATTTGCAAAGGTGCGGGCCCATAACGAATATTCAAAATAAAATTTTCCGACGGATTTTGGTTATTTGGATTGTTGTTCTGGTTTGTCGAATGATTTGCGATATTAATTAATCTCCCTATCAAAAGCAAAACAAATATACCTGCGAAAATGATCAAAACAATTTTCGTAGCTTTTTCCATGACTTATCGAGGAGAATGAAGTTTTTAAGTATTTTGAAAAAGAAGAATTATTATTTTGTCCATGATGGGAATTTAGTGCAGAATAATTTATCTAAAATAGGGAGAATGTTTCTTTCGTAAAAACTCAAAGGAGCAGCTCTGTCCATAAATTTAATCGCGTCTTTAGTAGACATTCTTGCTAAAACAGATAAAAGAGATTCTCTGTGTAACTCAAACATTTTTTCTGCTCTTCTATATCCTTCTTCATGCCAAAAATTATTCCAGGCCTCATCTGGAGTTTCTCCTATCAATAAACCAGTATTTTTTGTTTTTGTAAAAGATGTAACCTCTTCTGCTTTTGCATAAACAAGCCCGCCATACCTTCCTACTGTTTCATTAACATATCCTATCTGTAAGCCATCTTCTGATTTTATTATCGGATTCAACTGACGATGTATATAATGTGATACTTCTTCACCTATAACAAAATAGTCTTCAATATGAGCGGGAGTAATTCGAATAAGTGCTTCACCAAAAATATATTGAGAATTTTTTCCAAGTTCAATTTTCAGTTCTCTAAATTTTTTTAACTCCTCTTCGCTAACTCTAAATTTATTAAGTAATATCCTTCTCACTCTTTCTACTCTTGTTTTAAGTTGTTGCTCTAGATTTGTCATTTTTTTACATTATTAAAAGGTTATATAAAATCTTCCTTTATTATAAGAGAAGTTTGCAAAAATCAATTTTCCCCGAAAATTTACAAACTTCTCCGAATAAAACTTTGCCAAAAATCCCAGAAAAACAAATTATGCAAAGTTCTCATAAGGAAATAAAATGCGCCACCCGGGAGTCGAACCCGGCCATCGTCCTTATTGCATTTCGAAATTTCTTGAACCCTAAATTGTAAACAATTTCCAGCTAAAGCCGTCGGATTCGCAAAGTTTTCTTCGAAAACTTCTTGGCAAGGACGAATTCTACCGATAAATTAGCAGCGCTCGTTCAGAGAAATTCTTTTCAAACAAATTCTCTTAAATTTAACAAGAAACATAGTTTAAAAGATTTTTCGATTTGAAAAATATGGAATATGTTGCGCGAGAGCATTAATTAAAAAATGAATGCTTTATTTCGCGACTTTTTGATTATAAAACCCTGGGACAGATGTTCGAGGCGTCAAAAAGATTCCCCAAGCCTCTGTCCTGGGTAAAAGAGGTGATAGAAAACCAAGACGTTTAAACTATTTAAATCTTTCGTTCATGTTGTAACTTATAAATTGCGACATGTTTATAAAAAGTGATTTCTTGTATAGAAAATGAAAACAAATTATCTGAAAAAATTTTTGGTTGTAGGATACTTTTTGTGGACGGGATTTTTGTTAAGTGAAACAGCTCTTAATGGGGGTTCACAGATTTTGTCTCCAAAGATTCACAACGAAGAAGAATTAGAATTAATCTTAAAAGAAGAAGTTTCAAAGCTTGGTATGAATGACAAAGAGATTACAGCAAAATTTGGCAAGTCAAGATTAGGTTTTGGACAAACTGCATTGTACTCAAATGGAAGATATGAAATTATTTTAGACGCGGGGAAAAACCGGGCAAATTTAAAACATGAATTATATCACATCTACGACGGGCATTTTAATTCTATCTTAAAAATAAAAAATCCCCTATCAAGAATGGTTTACTCTTTTTTTGTTTGTGAACCCCAATCACTTCTATATCAATCTCTGGGAATTAAAATATGAATCTAAAATAATCAACTCCTATTTAGAAAATTAATTTGCCCCGAATTATCTATGGCCCCACGAGGAGTTGAACCTCGGACCGCTCGGTGTAAACGAGCTATTTTACCGCTAGACTATAGGGCCGTTAACTAAATCACCAAATAATGAATTAAAAAGGTTTCGCCTACATCTTACAATTTTTCAATCCCCTCACAAAGTAATAACATTTATAAGTGCTAATTTCATTTTTTTATTATGTCAAAGGAAGAATCAAAACGCGATCACGAAAAAAAGGATTCAGAATCTCCGGAGATGGATTTTCTAAACAGCAAATACGAGGATAAAAAGCCCGCGATTTCTGAAAATGTTTCTGAAGCCCAAAAAGAAATGATGAAGACTAAGAAGGAGCTTGATAAATTAAAAAGTTTTATAATAAAAAAATATCCTTTCACTCAGGCAATCGGGATTTTACCTCCACAATCAATAAAAATGTTTATCGACGAGGAAGAAGTCCCCAAGGAAACAGAAAAATTTATTCATCTATACATGATTATTCCTGAAGAAAAATTTAAGGAATCACCGAAGATAAAAGCGGAAATTGTTAAAAAATTAGAAGAAGTAAAATCAGAACAAAAAATTTGGGTCCAGGTTAAAACTTCCGTCGATGTTTGGGAAAATTGTCTTGACAGTAAATTTACAATTACTGAAGCAATCGGAATGTCCTATCCAATTTTTGACAAAGGAATCCTCGGAGCATTAAGGGTCGCGTCGATTCACAAATCACTTGTCCTTCAGAAATTTGAAAAATACGTCGTGAGTTATGTAATTGGTGGAAGTTTGGTCCGTGGCGAAGCTCAACCAACTTCAGACGTTGATGTTTTTATTGTTATTAATGATACCGACGTTAAAAGAATGCCAAGATTAGAACTTAAAGAAAGATTAAGGGGAATTATTTATCAATATATTCAGGAAGCTACGGTCTTGGCCGGAGTTAAAAACGTTCTTTCTCCGCAGGTTTATTTATTAACTGAATTTTGGGAATCAGTAAAAGACGCCCACCCAGTTATTTTTACTTTCATTCGTGACGGAATTCCATTGTACGATCGAGGGACATTCATGCCATGGAAAGCTTTGTTAAGAATGGGAAAACTCAAACCTTCACCCGAGGCTGTTGATATGTTTATGTCTATGGGCGACGGAGTTATTTCCCGAAGCAAGAAAATTATGCTTTCAGATATTTTCACAAATATATTCTGGGGAATTACAACTCCCGCTCAGGCATTGTTAATGATGAACGGATGTCCTCCGCCAAACGCAAAAAAAGAATTGGTTCCAATGTTCAAGAAAGAATTTTTCGAAACGAAGATGATTGAGAAAAAATATGTTGATTTTATAGAAAAAGTCGTGAAAATTTGGAGAGATTATGAACACGAGTTAATCAAAGAAATTTCCGGAAAAGAAATAGACCAAATGCTCGTTGAGACGGAAGATTATCTCAAAAGATTAAAGGAATTGAGAGAACAAATCGAGAAAAAAGCGAAAGAAAAAACAGTGTCTGATGTTTACAACGATTTGATTAAATTACTTGAAGTCAACTTCGGCAAAAAATCTCCGAATGCGTTAGTTGACGATTTCGAAAAACAACTTGTTAAAACCGGAAAAATGTCGCCACAGCATTTTAGAATTTTAAATGAAATTATTTCTACTAAGGCCGATTTCAAAAAAAATAAACTGAATTCACAAAAAGTCGACGACGTTAGGAAGAATGCTTCAATTTTGATTAATGATTTGATGGAACTAACTCAAAGAAAAGATTTAGTTAATTTAGAAAAAGGAAGAATGCAATTGAAGTATACAAAAGATGGAAAAGAGCAAATTGCTGAATTATTAAACTGTGAAGGAATTTCATTCCTTTTTGTCGAGAAAAATGTTAGAAAGATTTTACCTTCCGAGGGTAAAATCGAAAATTCTACAATTGATGAAGTTAATCATGCAGTTGAAAAACAGAAATCAAAACATAAATTGGAAATTAATCACAAACTCTTCGAACTTTTGAAAAAAGAACTTGGGGATTTTGAACTTAGTTTATGATTTTGAATATAAATCTTTAAAAAATAGTTTTTATTTGATTGATAATGGTAAAGCCAGCTTGTGAAATTTGTAAGACTCTTTATTCATCTGTTCAGGATGCTCAAAAATGTGAATCGAAGGGGTATACTGGACCAAAAATTCCCTTGGGGCTGGTTTTAAAAAATCTAATCAGCGAAGGAGAATATGCAATTTTAGTTCCAGAAGATTCAGTAGGGCATGAAAGAGTTTATTCAAGTTACTCTACAACTGATTTAAGAGAAAAAGGAAACTTTCTCAGCTGGAATAGTCTGGGTCATTGTGAAGACATTGGATTTGATGTAATTTCTTTTTGGATTCAAAGTCGACAATGTGGGGTTTTAACTAAAGATGAATTTCAAACTATGAAATCCTTAGTGGGAAAATTAACTCTCAATGAAAGTTTAGAACAAATTTTAGTAAAAAATTTAAATATAAATTATCCAAAAGAAATTCTTGACTTGAAGTAAATAATTCTTCATCACATAAATTCTTTTAAATGTTCTTTCTTGGATAAATTAATGCCAAAAGAAAAAAATCTTCGTCAAATTCTTTACCACGTTGAAACTGATATTGGTGAACAAGTTTCGCTTCGACATCGATGGACTTTTCTTATTGTTAATAGTTCGGCAGAATCTTCTCTGATTAAAGAAAGAATTTTGAAAAATCTTGCTCCGTCGGACAATTATTCTCAACATGCCAACGGTCTAATCAAAAATTCAGAAGGTTTACATTATATTGCTTTTTCTCTGTCGAGCGATACAGGAATTCTTCGTCCCGATCAGTGGAAAAAAATCTATGATAAGCCCAATGGAATAAATTCAGAAAGAAAATTTTCAGAAAGAAAACCAAATCTTGAGGAATGGTTTGACAAATACGTTTCAACAAATCTTCAGAAAAGATAATCCCTCGAAACCGGTTGCGATTAATTAACTTTAAATTCTATCCTTTCTTTCGTTTATTATGAAATATCTTTTCCTCCTCGGAAGAAATCTGGAGTTATCAAAACAGGAAGTTTTCTCCTATTTTGAAAATCAAAAAAATAAAATAATTTCTTTTGAACTTTTGAAAAATGCCTTGCTCGTTGATTTAGAAAATTTGCCCGACAAGTCTATAATAGACGACTTCGGCGGAGTTATTTCAATGGGTCGCGTTTTCGAAGAGGGGAACATAAAAAATATTTTTGATAAAATCGATAAGAGGGAATTATACTTTGGTAAAAATAATAAATTAAATTATGTTCTCTGGGATTTTGTGTCGGACAATTCCGTTGATGAAGTTTCTGATTATCTGAAAAAAAGATTCCGCCAGGAAAAAATAAAAGCAACCGAGAAACCATTCTCAGGAAATGTCTCTTCGCAAGATGGAGAAAATTTTAAGAAAGTGAATTCTAAAAATATAGACGAAGAATTTTTCATTTTTGGAAATTCAAAGAATCTTTTTTTTGGGAAAATACTTGAGAAATATGATTATGAAAAAGTAGAACTTAGAGACATGAAAAAACCTTTCCGTCGTGAATCACTCGCGATTTCTCCACGTCTCGCAAAGATTATGATAAACCTTTCTCAGCCGGAAAAGAACGGAAAAATACTTGATCCGTTTTGCGGAATTGGGGTTATTCTTCAGGAAGCCCTGATTAAAAATTTCAACGTCTTCGGAATCGACAAAGATTTTGAAGCAATTCAGCAATGCAAAAAAAATATGGAATGGTTTAATTTTCAAAACTCAAGGTATAAAATTATCAACGGAGATTCTTCAAAAACAAAAATAAATGAAAAAATTTCTGCAATAGTTACCGAGCCAGACCTTGGTAGAATTTTAAAAAAAATTCCGACGAACAACGAGGCAGTTAGAATGCTGAGTGAATTTGAGAATCTGATAATTAGAGTCATAAGGAATTTTAAAGATATTTTACTTCCAAAAGGAAAAATTGTTTTTACTTCACCATTTATAAAAATAAATTCCGGGAAAAGAATTTCGTGCAATTTTGAAAGGATTTCTGAAGAAACCGGATTAACTCTCGCGAAACATTTTCCGATTGATGATTTCAGGGAAAATCAAATTGTCGGAAGAAAAATTATTGTATTAGAAAAAAATTAGTTCTTTCTTAATTTTGCAAATCCTTCAAACGCGACGATGATTCCGAGGATAATCATACTAACCGAAATTCCCGCGAGAATAAAATTTCCCGAACTCAAATATCCCCCACTTTTGAAAGTCAGATAAGCTAATGCAGAAAGAGTTGTCACAAGGACAAATATCGAAGGAATTACTAAGAACTTAACTTTTTTCTTTTTTGAAACAAAATAGGCAGCGACGGTTATAAGCGATATTGAGGCGATTAGCTGATTCGAACTTCCGAATAATCTCCAGAGCGTGTCATAAGAATTTGTTACCGCAAGAAGCCAAGCCGGAATTAAAACAATCAGCGTCGTAATAAATCTATTTTTTAATTTTGGAAATAAGTTTTCAGAAAGAATAAATCTTCCGAGGCGTGTCGAAGAATCAACTGATGTAAAAATAAATTGATTTACCATAAATGCTCCCAGCAAAGCGGCGAAACTTACACCAATGAAAGGAATATTCAATTGTCCGATAATGTTTCCGAAACCGGTCGAAAATAAAACTATCCACCCCTTTTCCAATGTTAATTGAAATGAATTTTGCATCCCCAAATTCCATGACAATCCGGCAATTGCGATAATCGTAACAACAACTGCCAATCCTGCTTCAAGCAACATCCCACCGTATCCGACGGATAACCCATGGGACTCTTTTGCAAGTTCTTTGGATGTTGTTCCGGAAGAAACTATTCCGTGAAATCCAGAAATTGCTCCGCACGCTACGGTAATAAATAAAATCGGCCAGAGAGAAAAACCACTGGTAGAAATATATGCCGGAGCGTTTATAGTCGGATGAACAATTAGAATTGCAATTACACCTAGCAATAAAGTCAACAACATTTGAATTGCACTAAGATATCCTCGTGGTCTGAGCAAAAGCCAAACCGGAACTATTGAAGCAATTCCCGCGTAAACAAAAATAATAGTTACCCAAATATTTTTTGTTAAAACCTCGTCGGCAAACGGAAGAGAGATAGGGTTTTTGAAACCAATCCATGCGAGAGTAAAAACCAAAATTATTGCAATTAAACTGGCAAGTTTATAATTTATTTTTGTTTTCTCAACGACAAATCCTATAACAAGCGAAAGAAAAGTTATTCCTAAAACAGGAATTACTAACTCGGGTTTTTTAACAAAACTATCAGCAGTTGAAACGGAAAAAACAGTTAGAACGAGAATTAAAGTTACTAAAAGCATGAATCCAAAAATCCATCCGGATTTTTTTCCTAAATAATCTTTTGCAAGATTTGAAATTCCCTTTCCCTTATTTCTTACTGAAGCCATCAGCGTAGAGTAATCATGAACTGCCCCGATAAAAACAACACCAAATAAAATCCAGACTATCGTCGGTAACCAGCCAAAATAACCCACTGCAAGAATTGGTCCTATAATCGGTCCGGCGCCCGCGATTGAAGCAAAATGATGCCCAACCAAAAAGGGTTTTTTCGACGGAGAATAGTCCATATTATCTTTTTTTGTCATTGCGGGAGTTTTATTTTTGTCATTAACTCCTATTTTTTTAGCGACAAATTTTCCGTAAAAAATATATCCTAAAGTCATCCAAACAATCGCGACGATGGCAATCCAAATTGAGTTCATATTCACCTCAATAAATCTAGTTCTGGATGGTTTTAATACTTTTTTAATTATCCATTAGATTTTAAAACTGACTTATTTTATCGTTTTTATGAATTCACTAAAAAAAAGATCACTCAAATCAGGACTTTCTCCAGGAAGTTTGATTTACCTCGGTAAAAAGAAAGTGGACAAAGTTAAAATCCATGTAATAGACTACACAGAAAAATCTTTATTTGACAAAGATATAAATAAAATTGAAGAATGTTTTCTTCTCAAAAACAAAAAAAGTGTTTCATGGATAAATATTGATGGTCTGCATGACGTCGAGATTATCAAAAAAATGGGTGGAAATTATAATATTCATTCATTATTTCTCGAAGACATTTTGAACACTGATCAAACCCCGAAAATAGAATTTTCCGAAGATTACATTTTAATTATTACTAAAATGCTTTCCTTCAACAAGAAAGAAAAAAAGATTATGTCTGAGCAAGTTAGTATTATTCTCGGAAAAAATTTTGTAATTTCTCTCCAGGAATCAGAAGGTGACATTTTTGACCCTGTCCGTCAAAGAATCAGAACAGCGACGGGAAAAATCAGAAAAATGGGTGCAGATTATTTGGCTTATGTCTTGCTTGATGTTATTGTTGATAATTATTTTGCGGTTCTGGAAAGTATCGGTGAAGGACTTGAAGGCATTGAAGATAAATTAATCGCCGGAATAAATAACGGATTTCTAAAAGAATTTTATCACTTTAAACGGGAACTTTTATTTTTGCGTCGTTCGGTTTGGCCTCTTCGTGAAGTAATAAATAAAATTCAAAAAACCGAGAATAATTTAATAAAAAAACAGACTTATCTTTTTCTCAAGGATTTGTATGATCACACAATTCATGTAATCGACAGCATTGAAGTTTTTCGTGATGTTGTCGCAGGAATGCAGGAACTTCATCTTTCCAGCGTTAGCAATAAAATGAACGAAATTATGAAAGTTCTAACAATTATTTCAACAATTTTCATTCCATTGACTTTCATCGTAGGACTTTATGGTATGAATTTTCAGTATTTGCCAGAACTAAGTTGGAAATACGGATACTTTTTGATTCTGGAACTAATGGCAATAGTCGCCTGCGGAATGCTTCTTTATTTCAAGAAAAAACGATGGTTATAATTTCCGAAAAGATTTAAAAACCACTTTTAATATAAGTTCACATGATAAAAGGACGAGTTATTCAGTTTCGAAGAGGAAAAAAAACAATTCACGAAAGACACTTTCTAATTGAAATTCCTGGCTCAGATTCGAGAGAAAAAGCAACAAAATTCGTCGGTAAAGAAGTTGTTTGGAAAAGCCCGGCAGGAAGAATCATTCTCGGAAAAGTTTCGTCTGCTCACGGAAATAAGGGTGTCGTAAGAGCAATTTTTGAAAAAGGACTTCCGGGTCAGGCGGTAACGACGGAGGTTGAAATCAAATGATAGCAGAATATTCACCTAAAGGTCACTTTGGAGAATTTGCCTGTCCTTACATTGAAACTTGCCCAGATACAATAAAACTAAGAAAATCAGTTGACGACGGAAAAATGAATAGATCTCTTGCAGACCAATTTAACGAACTTTGTTTGACTGGGGGTGTTCATTGTTCCACAAAAAAAGATTTTGAAGGAATAGATTTATTAATACGTAACGGAGGACTTAGCGGTTTGGGATTGGATTAAAATGGCAATCAGAAAAGCTTTGGCATACTCAAGAATTCATACTTGTCCTTACACAAGAATAAGTAAGAAAAAAAATAAGTCTTATATCAAAGTAGTTCCGCCCCAAAAAATCGTAAAATTTTCTATGGGCGATCAGAAATTAGTTCGAACCGGAAAACTTCCATTGAAATTAACTGTTTATTCAACTGAAAAAGTTCAGGTGAGACATTCAGCTCTCGAAGCATGTAGGCAGTATCTCAACAAACAGCTCGATACTTTTTCGCCGGGAATGTATGTTTTCAAAGTTATTCCGTTTCCTCATCACATTCAGAGAGAAAATAAAATGTTGACCGGTGCTGGTGCTGATCGTATGTCGACGGGTATGCAGTTATCTTTTGGTAAATGTATTAGTAAAGCCGCTATTCTGAAAAACGGAAGCAAACTTTTCGAATTTTATTTACCAAATCAAAAAATAGTTTCTTTAACACGAGAAGCATTTTACAAAGTCAAGCCAAAACTTCCGGGAAGCGTCAGAATCGTCTTCGAAGATTTGAGTAAGGTTCAGAAAAAATATTAATTCTTATAAAATTTTTTTCCGTCGTTAAACGCTAGTTTATTACAATTTTTTCTTTACTGTGGTTATAATCCCTCAATCTCTTTTTTCCAAAATTCAAGTTGTTACTTTTATAGTATAGTAACAAAAACGAAAGGTTTATATAGTTTGACAGGTTACATAAATTAACACAAACCGATAAAAAGGGGCGATACAAAAAACCAAAATGACTAACGAAAACAAACCACAAATATCTGAAGAGGAAAAGAAAAAGAGAGAGAAAAATATTGGAATGATTAATAAACTCTCGGATTTAGCCGTCGCTGGTTCAATCAATCATCAACAGGATACTTGGGGTAAACAAATTAATGAATCAGTTAAAAATTATGTTTTAGAAAAATATGCTCAGGATAACGGCGCTGTTCCGGCTGAAGTTATTGAATACGCAAAAGCCCAGATAATGCAAGGTCAGCAAGATAGGGGAGAACAAATTCACGAACCAGAAAATATTCCTTTGGAAACTATTGTTATGGCTGCTACAGGTTTGCACGGACAACATATTTCACAACTTTCAATTAACGAACTTGCCGGACTTGCTGGCTGGAAAAATGAAAATCCAAAGTATTCAGAACAAAAAATTGCAGATTTAATGAAAAGCAAAGATGAAAA
>Ga0172371_10004154_pt1 | contig 22082 bp, 9 predicted proteins | sample Lak12m_FD_114543 | JGI IMG/M metagenome (GOLD analysis project Ga0172371, IMG submission 114543) | Freshwater microbial communities from Kabuno Bay, South-Kivu, Congo - kab_022012_12m | ecosystem: Environmental > Aquatic > Freshwater > Lake | place: Democratic Republic of the Congo: South-Kivu...
GCTCCCTATTTCCCCTTAGATTTTGATTTTTTGGCTTTCTGGTCAGAAATATATTCCGACATAAACTTAAATGCTCCGGCTGTCCTTTCCACTTCTTGCAGGTTTTCTTCCGTGGGATTTTTCCTGTATCCCTCGATTGCTGCCTGTGCTGCTTCCTTGGTTTCATCGGTCATGGAACCGCCCTTCAACGTTATGTATTTGATGTTATAGTTTATCATGCTTTGCGCGTAGTCGAACCTTTGCTCCGGGCTTAACTCGTTCTGTCCCGCTCCTTTTGCGCGCTCCTTCTGCTCCTTTTCAGCCATTTCCCTGTCAAGGGCTGCGGATTCGGATGCTTTCATGCCTGAGAGCGTGCGTTCCGTGTTGGCTATTATGCGCGCTTGCTTTGCCTTGGCGTCTTTCTCGGCGTCTGTTTCCTGCGGCGGGGCTCTTGCAGCGACGACGGGCGCTTCCTTGAGCGGGCCTTCGGACGGAGATGGCTGCACAGGTGGGACGGCTTCCTTGAAGATGAGGAGCTTGATTTCCTTTACCTCTATCTTGTCGCTGCCCTCGCTCTTCTTGTCCACAACGTCGGCGGAGTAGATGTGGAAAATGCCTTGCGAGGTCTTTATTTCGTAGTGGCCTTCCTTCGCAAGCTCCTTGACTGCGCTGGAGTTGAGCTTGAGGGAGATGCCTTCATCGGTTGAGAGTGAAATTGGCTGGTAGCCTGCAAAGGCGGCAGGCGTGCCCGGAGGCGCCCTTATGGCTTTTTTCTCCATGTTCTCCGCTGCCTTGGGGGGCGCGCCCTCAGGGGCTTTCATGATTTTGTCAAATGCCCTTGGGGGCAAGGAAACTGACTTTTGGTAATCCAGGACTTTGCCGGTTGCATTCAGGTGGGACTTTTCCGCATTGAGGATTCTCTCTGCCAAAAATGCGTATATTTGCGCCTTTCTCACCGAAGAGTCGGCATCCGACGGCTTTTGCGTTTGGGACTTTTCAGGCATTGTGGAAAGGCCTGCGATTTCCTGCATGCGTGCGTCAGGCTTGTAGCCAAGCGGGTTGATCTCCAGCTCTTTTTGCAGCTTGACGCCTTCCTCTATCAGCACCTTGTCGCCGGTGAGCCCGGCAATGATGGAAGAGTATGCCACCTGTGCGCCCGCCACGCCGGCTGCAGCCTCTTGCGCTTTCCTTTCTGCCCTGCCTGCTTCCTTTGCCTTTGCCTCGTTTTTCGGGTCTGCCTCGGCGATTGCCTTCTTTTCCTTTGCAACCTCATCAGACGACTGCTTCTTGTTCAGTGCGTCCCAAAGCATGATGTACTGCCCTGCCAGCCTGTTCTGAAGCTCGGTGTTGCCTTCGTTGCCAAGTATGAGCCCGGCTGTTTTTTTTGCATCCGCGACTTTGGCCTCGAGATTGTCAAGCCTGGCCTCAAGCTGGTCAAACGCCTTTGCGCCCTTGATATCGCCTTTTGCCATCAGCCCTTCCTCGGATGTGAAGCCTTTCACATCCCCCATAAACTTGCCGAAAATGCCTGCGATTGCCTTCTGGCCGTTCTCGCTGGTGCGAGAGGAGCGCTCGTCCTTCTGGAAGTAGGCTGTGCCAAACGTGGCGGTGGCGTCGAGCTCCAGCATGAAAAGCCTTTGCGTTATCTTTTTGGCTTTCCTGACGCCGGTTGGATCCACATTCATTGCCTCGAACATGGTGCACATGCTCTGCACGGTCTCAAGCTCCATTTTCTTTGCCTTTGCAGAGACGTATGCGTGAGAGCCGGGGGTGGCAGAGTTGATTTCACCGTCAAGCGCGGCTATTTTCTTCTTGAGGGCCTCTTTTGCGGCATTGTCGTACATCTGGCTGCCGGCCTGTTCCATCATGTCCCCGGCATTCACCTGGTTCATCAGGAAGCGCGTCCTTTCCACAAGGTCCTGGGCGAACTTCAGGTCGAATGCGGATGATTCTGGGTTGGCAATCGCATCGTTTTGCAGCTTAAGCACGTTCATCTGCGCGGCGATTGCAGTCTGCTTCCTCTCGCCCACAAACAGCCCGAAGTCCTTCACCAGGTATTGCAGCGCTTCCATCTTCATGTTGTTCCTTTCCTGCAGGTTTCGTATGAATTTTTCTTTTTCCTTTTTACCCAGCGGAGTGAACGTAAGCTTGCCCTTCGCGTATTCGGTTGCCGTCGCCCCATAAATGACTGTCCCGTTCTTTATGATATCGTCCGGAGAGAATGGAAGCGGCGCGAAACTGGGGGATGGGGTGTAGGCTTCCCACATTTCCCTTGGCACCGGGCCCAGGATTTTCTTATAGTATTGCACGCCGTCCTTGCCCTCCACTAGCCCGTAATTGCCATCCTGTGAAACCGCCATTTTCTGGGGGGCGTTCTCGCCTTTCCCGGCTTTCTTGTTAGTCACCGCATTGTCAATCGACTGCAAAATCATGTTGAGGCTGAGCTTGAGCCCGTCCGCCACGGGCGCAACCAAGTAGGAGAACGGATAGACCATGCCGGGGCCTGTGCCTGCGCCTTGCATGCCAGGGCTGAGCCAGCTTAGAAGCGCGTTTGTGTTCACCTTGTAGCTCTTTATGCTGAAAAGGTCATTTTCGCTTACATCGTCCATGAAGCCCTTTGCGTCGGTCTTTCCAGATGCAAGCTTGACGGATTTGGCGTAGTTTGATATTTCGCAGGTGATGGAATAAATTGCGATTAGGAACTTGATTAGGTCCATCGTCGTGTTTACAACCGGCTTGAAGCCGTGCTTCCATGATTCCTTTGCAAAAATGCCGCTTGCGTTGCCGCCTTGCCCCCCGTCCTTGTCATATATGTTTTTTACTGAAAGCCCGTATTTTGCAAGCAGAAGGTCTGCAAGGATTGAAATCAGCTTGACAACAGCCTGCCCGAAATTGTCTCCGCGGAAGGACAGGCCGACTAGCCTGTAAATTGCGGCTTCCTGGGGGTCTCGCGTGTTTTTAGCCGCTTCGATCAGCTGATCGCTTCTGTCAGACGGCTTGCGATTTTCTCTTTGGCTTTCTTTCATTGGCCTTATTATTGTTTTTCGCTCAGCAGAGGTTAGATTTCTTTCCACAGGAGTCCCGTCTGCATTTTTTCCTTTCAGTTCGTTTTTCCTGTCTTGAATTGCCTTCTTGTCCTCTGTGCGCGAAGTGCCGACAGGTGCGCCCGAAGCGTCTTGCTTTTTTGATGTTCCGCGGGCTATGCTGTTTGCTTTTTCGCGCTCGATTTTGGTCATGGGACTGGTTTGGACGACAGGGATTGCTGCTTTTTTCCCGCTGATCAGCTCCTGCTGCATCTGTTTTTTGGTCACTAGCTTTCCGTCTATGGTGCTTGGGGCGGTTGTATTGCCATTGGCAAATGCCTTGTCAATGGTCTCTCTGTTTTTCCTGCGCTTGTCGCCGGCAGGAGTGGCGCCCACCATCATCTTGACAAGCCTCACTACTGCGGCGAAGTTGAATCCTGACCCGCCAACGTATTGCTGCTGGAGGGTGCTTGCGTTTGTTCCGACAGATGGAACTCCTTGCTTGCCGTCCGCGCCGGCTTTCTCCCCTTTCTTGCCGTTCGGGCTTCCTCCTCCGCCACCGCCAAACGTCGCCTTGAAATCGTTCTTCATGAAATTCCCGAATCCAGTGCCCTTGCCAGGCGTGCCATTTGTGGCCTTTACGCTAGGATCGCCCGCAACGCCTTTGCTGCCTTCGCTGCCTTTTGCCTCTTTCCCGGCAGCCTTTCCGCCTTTTGCCGCGCCCTTTACGCCCATGCCAGCCTGCGCAGCCGCCATGAGATAGCCCAGCATGTCAAAGCTCATGTTCTGCACGCGCGCGCTGTACTGCCTTCCGCGCGCAAGGCGGGGCGAGGAAAGGTCGAATGCGGCAAACGGGTTCCTGCCAACTGCAAAGCTTGCGCCCAGCAGCAGGCCAAGTATGAGCATGAGCGGCCAGCAAAGCGGAGCATAGTCGCGGGGCACCTTGTTGCAGAAGAAAAGCACGTTATGGGAGAGGATATGCTCCTGGTAGTTCTTTGGGGTATACTCGTTCACTCCTTGGCAGTATGCCGGGAACGGGGTGATAAGGTCATCTCCATTTTCACCCGCATGCCCCAGCCCTGTGCTGTTCAGGCAAAGCTCCCTTGCATATAGCGAGTCAAGATCGGAAGCATTTGCCGACGCTGAAAGCGGGCAGAAGATGAACCAGTAGTCCGTGCAGCCGGGCACGTCTGGGTCGTACGGGAATTGCAGCCAGCCGCTGTTGTTTGTTACCGCGTAGCATAGCGTGGGGCTTTCCTTGTTGGAAAGGTTTGCAACGAACACAAGCGCGTTTGGAAGCAGCGTTTTCACATAGTCGCTTTCGCTTTGGTTGTAGACAAATGCGCTCACCACGCTGTATTGCGGGTCAAGGGTGATGTCGAGGTATGATTTTACAGTCGGCACGAATTTGCACATCGCAGCCTCGCACACATGGCGCTTGCAGATTCCGCTGCAGCAGTCCGAGCCGAACATGCACTGCTGCACGGTGCTCCCGTCGGCTATGCAGCAGGTTTTTTCCCCGGTGTTGATGTTGATCTTGTCGCATGAAAGCCCGGCGCAGCACTCTGCGTTTGCAGCGCACGCCTCCCCTTTTTGGATGCATGTATCGACCTTGCATTTGAGCGTGCCGGCATCGCATGATGTGCCTGCGCAGCATTCATTGCCGCCCGCAGTGCAGGGACCGCCTGCGGAATAGCAGCAGATTTTGGAGGCAGGGCATGTCAATCCCGCTGCGCAGCAGCCATCAGTAATGTCGCAGTCGCCCCCTAACCCAGGGCAGGTGCATGTCCAAGTCGCGCCAGACTTGGTGCATTCGCCGGCTGTGGGGCAGCAAGGCATCCCGCTGGCACTCTCGCCGCATAGCTGCCCGGTGTTTGAGCACTTCTGGGCACGCCAGACACAAGTATCCACCAGACCGCAAGCGCCCTTGTCATTGTCCAAATCACGGCATGTGTAGCCACCGCCAGGGCCTTTGCAGATGCCTGCGTCGATAGAGCAACCAGCAACCGTGGCGCAGCATCCGTCTTTGACATCAGCGCAGGAGTAGCCTCCGTCGGTGCAAAACCCGGGGGGGCTGCCCGCTGCGCAGCAGGAGCCCAAATCAGAGAGACCTTCACTGCACCCGCACGCGTCGCCCGCAGGGCCGCACATGAGAGTCTCCATGCAGCAATCTCCTGTCGAGCAAGTGTAGCCCGGCTCTTTGCATGCAGTCGACCACGCACTTCCTGCTAAAACTGCAAGGAGAAGGCTGGCGTAAACAAGAAGTGAAAGCAGGCGCAGGTTTGTTGCTTTGCCAGTCATTTGCACACCATGGTAAATTTCCAGGGAAATTTTCCACCTATTGGAAATTGCGAAGCAATTTGCAATGCAGTGGTAATTCCAGCCAACTTCTAAAAACCTTCCTCAAACATTCAGAAGCCCATTTGGCCAACCCACGACGAGACCTGAATTCGGCATTCCACGCAATAATTGATCAATCCGGAATCCATTTGCAGCTGCTGATCGGAGATGCAAACGTATCGCAACCGGAGGGATTGTCATCAAACTCATTGCAATTGACTTGGGGGTCGGAGCCTGTGCCTACACACGCCGCACCATCCCACATGCATTGAGTGACTGAACTGCAGCATCCTTCGGTAACCAGATTATTGCAGCTATTGATTAAATGCGACCCGGAAGAGCATGTGCCTGCGCCTGAACCAGGCTCCCCGCAGACGGGGGCTGCAGGGCCAGACACCCAATTGCAATGCCTCAGCGGGGGGAAGCCGAAGTTGTTGCAGGCAGCAGGATTGTCGTTGAAGTTCTCGCAAATGACATATGGGTTTGGTTCGGTGGCTGCGCATGTGCCGCTGTCCCAATGGCACCCGGCGACAGCATTGCAGCAGCCCTCGTTGCTGTTCAACGAAGCGCAGCTGCCGATATATTGGGACCCGCCAAGGCTGTTGCATGCTCCCGCCTCCAGATCCGGCGTTCCGCACACCGCAGGCGCAGTCCCTGCTTTGTCTATCCTCATGCACGCAATCTCCTTTTGCGAAAGCGGGATGCGTATGTTGCAATATGAGAGCACAGAGGTGTCAGGAGCGCGCCCGCAGTCTATGTCAAACTCGCCCCTGCGCGGGAACTGCAGGAACTCCGCCTGCTGCTTTGAGCCAGTCAGCGTCACATAGGTGTATCTCGAACCTTCCTGCCCTTCGCTGCTGCTTTCCAGGCAGCATTTCTCGGACGGCGAGAGGCCTGCCACGAACACCCAGTAGATGTCGCTTATGTTTGCATAGGGCTTGCTGTAGCCAGTGGCAGGCGCGCCCGGCTCTGAAATCCTGCAGAACGACGCAGATGTGTCGTAGAACTGGCTGTTGCACAGCTTGCACGCAGTGTAGTTCATGCAGCGGGGCTCGCATTTGTACCGGTATTTGAATGCGTTCTCGCCGGCAGGCATGGTGCAAAGCGTGGCATCGTTGCAGTAGAGCTGGGGAGTCGCCAGGTCAGGGTCCTCTTCCTGGAGAGCCTCGAGGCTGCACGTGCCAGTCATGTAATCATAGTCTGTGCACGGGCTGCAGTAGCACGTCTGGTTCTCGGCATATATCTTCTGCCCGTATGTGAGGGGCATGAAGCCGATTGCGCGCTTGGAGAACGATTCAAGCGCGCAGAAAAGAGAACCCTTGCCAGTGGAAATGTCGTCCAGCGCATAGGTTCGAACTGCAGGCGAGCTGCGCATCGCAGTGCCTTCCAATGTGAGGCCGGTGTTAAGCGTGCCTGTGAAAGTGTGCACGCGATTGGGGCCGTAATTGTAGGTGTCTGCGTAGGCGGTTTCTTCAGGGCCGTAGCCAAGCCCGTCTTTCGCGGACCAGTCGCTGTAGATTATGCCTGTGATGCCGGAGTCCACCATGAGCGCGGTGTTGTTGAACAGGTAATCCAGGAAGAACGTCTGGTTGCAGATAGAATTGGATGGGAATGCGAACTTCCAGATAAGGGATGGCTTGGAGAAATTCGCAAGGAGCGCGCGGGAGAAGTCCATCCTCTTTTCAATTTCGTAAACCTCTTTCTCGCCGGGCAGGAGCCCAGGGATTCCTGGAACCTGGCAGGTCGGATACCAGTCCTGCATCAGCAGGTCAACCTCGTCGGTCGGCTTGTCAGGAAGCGCGCGCGCCACCCGCTGCTCATAGCTAGGGCCAGGCTGGCTGGGATCAAAGAAGAAATTGTGAAGCTTGCCAGGGGAAGCAGCCGTGCCTATCAGGCTTGCTGCATCTTCCGATGGCAATATCTCAAGCCCCACAAGCGGAGGGGTTTCGCAGTGGTTCTTGAGGAAATCCGTTCGGACGAGCATTGCCTTCTTGCCATCCGCGGCGGAACTGGAGAATATGTACTGCGCGGAGTCGGACATGCCGTCAAAGCCAATGTATTGCCGCACAGATGGGCTTATAGCGCCCACCACCACCGAGCCTGCTCCTCCAAAATGCCCGTCAGAGAGCATGGCTGTTGTGCCAATCACATGGAGAACTGCCCCGTCGCCGCCATAAATATTGCATATGCTCTCGGGTGGATAGACAGTTGGCAGCCTGCCGCAGGATTCCGCGCAGGCCGATGCCGTTGGGTAAGTGACAGTTCCATCGCCCCCGGCGCAGTAATATGCCTCTTCACCATCTTTTTTATTGCAAAGGCATGCCCCGAGGCATTCGCCGCTTGTTGAATACATTATTCCATCCCTGCTGCAGACAGATGGATCGCTGTAACCTGAATGTCCCGGAGGAAGCGGGGCGCAATCATATGGCCAGCCGCATTGATTCTGGTGGCATCCGTCATCAGAAGTATAATAACCATTCTTGCACTCAGATGGCGTCGCGCAGCACCTGTAAACAGTGGATGGCGGGGAGCTGCATATGTATGGAGACCCGGCTCCTACCGAGGTCACCGAGTATATTTCGTCGAGTATGGGTATCACGCTGGACTGCAGGTATGATGTGAGCTTTTCCTTGAGGTAAGGCGCAGATGGGGTGGGAATTTCCGAAGGCGGCCACCATCCGCCGTTTGCATGCCACATGTCATCGCATACATAAGTGTAGAAGCCGTCCCCGTTCGGGCCCTGATGTATGTTGCCGTCGTAATCATACTCATATGCGCTTGGGTTGCTGGTTATCCTCACAGGCTGGGTGGATGGGGTGGAAAGCCCGTCCAGGCGGATTTGCCCGATGAAGTTCGGGCGCTGGCCAGGGGTTTCATTGACCCAGCCGCCATAAGGATATTCGCCAGGCACATAGTTGAAATCGCCCCTGTATTCATAGCAGCTGTATTGGCGAGGGGCACCCACTCCGCCGGGATTTTCAGGAGCGCCCCAGCTCACTTTCTGCACCGCAAGCGTGGCATAGGTGCAGCCTGCGCACCAGCCCAAGTCCTTCAGCACAAGATAGGGGGCGGATGAATTCGTCAAGGTGCCGCTTTCGTTCTTCCCGTTGAGCTTGCAGATGCCGAGCTTTGTCGGGTCTGGGAAGTTCAGGTTGAAGTTGTACTTCCAGTATTTTTTCGGGCCGTTTGTGGAAGTGCAGAGTGTTTTTTCAGGGTAAACATCCGCGCAGGAGTATTTGCATAACCCGCCTTCCGGGGCAAATATAACCTCTTCGTCCGTGGTCAGGAACTTGTCGGTTCCCTCATCATAATACTTGTCGTGCATGACGCATCTCCACACAGGGGAGGCCGTCGGGTTCCCATTGTCATCCTTGGGCGAGACTTGGCAGAGGTCAAGCAGCTTTGGCTTGGGGCCTGTGCCATCGCCTGCGGGCGCGTAAAATTCAAAGCTCGTGGTGGGGGCATAGGGCCCGCCTCCCACATTGGTATGATGGGAATAGTCTGGATAGAACATGGGCGCATTGTTTCCGAAGCGGGCAATGACTGGGTTTGTCGAAATTCCATCCTCGGTTGCAATGCCTGTGTTTGCCACAATCATGGCGGATGCATCGTCGAAAAGCATGCAGGAAGGATAGGGCGTCTGCGAGCCGCCGTCCTGGTTGAAGATTTTGGAGGAGCAGTAGCATGCCATGGACAGGTTGGTGCTTGCATTCATGCACATGCCGCGCTTGTAATGCGTGTTGTCGCATGCGCCGGACATGCAGTCCGAGCCGGTTTCGCACTCGAACGGGAGCCTGCCGTTCTGGTCAAACACAGTGTATTGGCCAAGCAGGTTCTTCACATAGTAATCATAGTCAAAGTCAAGGGAAGAGTATGCGCGGTTGTCAAAGTAGGTGCGAAGCTCGCCCAGCTGGTTTATACTCCCGTCGCCAGTTATGTTCATGTTCAGCGTGTTCCACCACGGGCCGCTCACCCATCCATTGCTGCCCTTTTCAAAATCATCGCACCGTATTGCCTCCACTGTGCCCTCCTCCCCCACGCGCCAGAACGGGTAGGCGACTTCGCCGGTGGGCCCTGCAAGGTACGAGCACGGGGCCGAGCTTTCGGACTTGGGGTTGTTGTTGTCCACCATGTAATCAGACACATACTTCATCCTGTAGCGCGCCTGGTCGGATGAATCGGTGTTAAGGAAGGGGAAATTCGACTCGTTGTTCGCGCATGCATTCGGGTTGTCGATTATGCTGCATTTCTGCTTGCAGGTGCTTTGGTTAGCATAGACAAATCCATCCTGGTTGCATTGGTATTTGTCAGGGCCGGATGCCGAGACGCAGGCAAACGGGGACACGCCTGCCCCGCAGTAAAGCTGGCACGTGGTTTCGTCCCAGAAGGCAAGCCCGGGCAGGTAGGGGGCGCCGCCTTTGGTGCAAGTGTAGTATGTGGAGACAGGCTGGCAGAATAACGGGGCATTCAGATATACCGTGAACCTGTCCACCTTTGCAGACGGGTTTGAAGCGCACACCCTGTCGGTTGCAGGGAAGAAGTTCCTCGCAGCCTCGTAGTCGGCAAAGCTGTTGCCCACGCCGAAGCGGAAGGAATTCACCCAAAGCGCGCCGCGCGCGGATTTCATCTTGTTGTAAAGCTTCTGGTTCATTGTCTTGAAGTCGCAAGTGGTTCCCTGGAGGCCAATCGAGGGCAGCTGCATGTCGTTTGCAGGGATGGCGTCGGGGAGATTGGCAGTGCTTTCTTCAAACTTGGCTTTTGACTTGTTCGCGTCCCAGTCCTGCGAAGCAGGGGGCGGGGCGGGCCTTAATTCGGTGTAGCCGCACACCATGGCGCTGCACCTGTCGTTCACGCAGCTTTTTGGCACGCGGTCAGTGCACACCGGAAGCGCCCAGCGCGCTTCTGCGCCTGTGCATTTGATTGCCCGCGATTCGTTCCACAGGCAGCTGGATGTTTTCTCGCAGTTGTCCTGGTTGGATATTTGGTTGCACGATGTCCCGTTCGCGCAGAAAATCACGCTGTTGGTAGTTGGGTCGACAAGGCAGTCGGAAACGGTGCTGAATGCCGACCCGTTCTGGAAAATGCACTCTGGGTTCCCAAGCGCAGCGCCGGTCTCATCGAATACCTCGTCCTTCACGCAGCACGGCACATACTTGTTGCTTGTGCAGCCGGAGAGGAATAGCATTGACAGTAGGGAAAGCGCGAGGAGCGCGAGTGCTGCCTTGTTCCCTGCCTTCATAACATCATCCCAATCGAGATACCATTCGCATGAGCTCGCCCATGTCGCCTCCAAGGAGCGGCGTCATTGCGCGCACGAATATGAGCGTGAGCACGAGCGCGACAAACGGGTAGAACACCGTGCCTATTGTCAGTTGATATACCAGGTCCTTGCCTTTTGTGACCGCCAGGTCCGATGCCTGCGCAGCCACGCCTGGCATCACCACGCCTGCAAGGACAACCGAGCTTCCGCGGAAGCCTGAGAAGCACACGCCTTCCTGCAATGACTGGGCAGGCGGGTTGTCCACCTTGACAAATGTGTGGTCGGTGAGCAGGAAGAACGTTGGCCAGACAAAGAAAAAGCCCACGCCAAGCGCAATGAAAAGCCCGCCCAGCCCGCGCGTGAATGGGAATATGCGAAGCACCAGGCCGAATGGAAGGAACACCGTGAGCATGTTCTTCTGTATGTATTCGGCAAACACGTACTGCGCGTGGAGCGACACCGAAACGTCGGTCATCTTGGAGGAGAGAAGGTGCGCCTGCTCCACCCGCTTGTGCAGGTCAAGGTCCCAGCTTCCGCACCACACAGGAACGCCAAGCAAGTAATAGCAGATGGACTCCTCCTGCTCCAAGGGGTAGTTCGCGCTCCTAACCGCGTCATAGGCATTGTCCACCGCGCTTATCTTCTCCTGCGTCTTGCACTTGAATGCGCCTATCGGGCCTGTGCCGAACTGCGGATCGCCTTTCCAGAGAATGAACCTTCCGCCGGGCGTGGCAGTGCAGCTTATGCTGCTTGCCCCGGTCCCCACCAAATCGCCCATGAAGTCGAATGCCGCGACAGTCTGCCCTCCGCTTGACACGTTGAAGATGAGGTCCACTGCGAAAAATATCATAAGCGAGCTTGCGCTCACCTGCAAAAACTCCGCCTTGGCATAGTTCTTCACCTCCTGGGACTCCAGGGCAAATCCCAGCATGTAGACCAGGGTGTTGAAGGAGATGCAGATCAGTATTGCAGTCACGGCAAGGGTCCACCAGCCATCCACCCGGTTGTTGAAGTATGTCTGCTGCTGGTCCACATACGCCCCGAAGTCACCGCCGCGCGCTGGGACCGACGGGAATGCCAGCGAGGCAAGCATGAGAAGCGAGAATACCGTGAGAAGGAGCGCAATGCCGTTTGGCTTCTTCTGAGAGAATGCAAAGCCTGCGGACTGCAACAAGTTGCCTGGGAGGAGCGGAACGCTTTTTGCTGCATTTTTTCTTCCCGCCATCTAAATCATCTGCCCGAGCCGTGACATGTCAGCCTCTTCGCCTAGGAATCTTGAAAGCTCCCTGCCAAAAGCCGCAATCACTATGAAGTTGATTGCAGGCAGGAATACCGCTGCGAGGAATATTAGCACGTTGAGCCTGATGGCGCGCGCGGGCTCGTTTGGCGAAAGGTTGTTCATGGCGTCCTGGCTCCTGCCAATGCCTTCCATGCCCCACTCCTCATGCCCGAAGCATGGCTCAGTGCCTGCAGGGCTGCAAGTTATCCCGTCTTGCGCTGCCGTGGAAAATATTGCGGAGCCTGCGCAGTTCCTGCCGTCGCGGGCGCACATCACCACTGCCCCGCTGTTGCCAGCGGACAATGCGTTTGCCGTGAAGCCGGGGGCAACATATGCGTCCGCCACCAGCATGAGGGGGTACATGATGTATAATGAAACAAAAATCGCAATCAGCGAACCGCCCAGGTGGCGCATGAAAGGGACAGACCTGATTATGAGAGCCAGGGGGAGGAAGACGATGAATAGCCCGCTATATATGTAGACAAGCGTGAAGTACATGAAAATTGCCGAGAGGTAGGAAACAGTGGCAATGCCCATCATGTTGTTGGATATTGCAAGGTTCATGCTGTTCCCGCTGAAAGGCGCGGTGCTCACGCTTGACAGGGAGAACAGGCAGTCGCCCGAGCAGTCGAATGTGTTGTACGACGTCCTGATTTCATACGCGCCTAGGTCATAGCGCAAGGACGCCACGTTGGAAAGCGCAAGCGCGGCGAGGTTCTCAGTGTAGCGCATTGCCCCGCCATAGAGGCTGTCCGACCCGCCCCCCGCGGACTGGTAGATTTTCGGCATGGAAGAGACTCCGAAAACGTCCTTGAACTCGCCGACCTGGAAAGTGCACATGGAGGAGAGCACAAACAGCACGACTGCGACAATGGCAAGCGATGCGAACACCTGTATGGCCTCGGTCTTTGCCCAGGTGAGCATGCGCGCGCTTTGCGCAAACTCCCCGCCGATATAGACAAGGGAAATGAGTGCAGCCATGGAAAGCGCTGCGATTCCGCAGAGCAGCATGGTGTCGTTGAACTTGTCAAGGTTGCAGGTGAAGGGGTTGTCTGCAAAGGAAAGCGAGGAGGCGGCAAGCAGGCTGATGAAGAGGAAGAACGCCGCCCGCCATGTTTTTTTTGCTTGCATTTTTGCACCTATGAAATCCTCGCAAGCGAGGAAACGTCTATGTCGCTTCCTATCATGCGCGCAAATGTCCTGATGAACGTGAGGGTGATTATGAGGTTGAGGACCGAGAGGAACAGCACGCGCACCATCACCTGGTAGGAGATGCCGTATATCAGGTTGTAGTCGGTGAGCTGCGAGCCATAGGAGGTGAATTCGGAAAGCGCGCTTGACACCGAGGGGTCCCTTGGGTCGCACTTGCCCACCAGCGGGATTGCAGCGCTTGGGGGCATGGCTGCGCCATGGAGCAGATTATCAGTGGCGAGTATCACAGCCGGATAGACTGTGTAGAAGCCGAACCCTATTGCAATGAGCCCTCCTCCTGCCGACCTGCTTGCCTTGAAGCAGCGGAGCAGCAGCCCCAATGGGATTAGGATGGAGAATGAATACGCCCGCGCAAGCGAGAGTATGAAGCCCTGCGCATAGGTGTCTGCAAGCGCCACCGTGGTGGAGAACGCGGCTGCCGTGAGGCTTCCGCGGTAGGCGTTGAACGGGCTGCAGTTGTTAAGCGAAAAGCCCACGCCCATGAAATTGCAGTACACGCCCCTTGATGCCTCCTGCCCGAGTATGCTTGAAACTTCCTCCATATTGTTGAGCCTGCCTGCTGCAGCCTGCTCAAGCGTGTTTATCTTGACGGCAGCAGCGTCCATGGCTCCAGTTATGCCGGTTGCAGTGGCATTTGCCGCATTCAGAGTGGCAACGACATACTCGTCCACCACGGCCTGCGTGCCCACCAGCGTGAGCGCCACCGCGCCTGTTGCAAGTATCTGGAGAAGCTCGTCCTGCAGCACTGCGCGCAGCGCAGGCGAGTTGAAGGCATAGCTTGCCATGTAGGCAATCGCCACTATCCCTATCGGAATGAGAAGCGCGAGCCAGAAGTATTCAAGGTTGGGGCCTGCGGCATGCAGATTGCCTGCAACCAATAGAAGAGCCATGCTGGCGAAGAATAGCAGGCGCAGCCCTTTGCCCGAATTGTTTTTTTTCACAGCCATGGATTTTTCACCGTCAGATTATCTTTCCCAAGCCAGGTATCTCTATGTCGCCGCCAAGCACTGGCGAGAGTATCCTCACGAATGCCACTACCATCACGATGCAGAAAAGCGGGAGCAGCACCGCGGGTATGTAAAGCACGCCTATTTCGCGCGTCCACTTGCCATCCTCCGAAGTCTTTGCGCCAGGCAGTTTCTTGATGAAGTCATTGGGCTCGATGTTCACAGGCCCTGCCAATGCCTCGTCGGTGCAGACATCGGAGCAGTCGGTCCTGATCGCAGGGTAATAGGTGCAGTCAAAGTCGCAGTTGAAGCAGTTTTCGCATGCCTTGTCAGGCGGGTCAGGCTGCCTGCAGGCGTCAGTGCATCCCTTTGCAGGGTCGGCATCAAGCATGCAGGAATCTTCAGGGCATGTGTCCACCAGCGAGAGGAGGTCGCTGCTCCTCCTGCAAAGCGCAGGGCAGCCCGCGCATGCCACCCCTGCATCCTCTGGGTAGGGAAGGCAGCTTGGGCTTGCAGGCGGGGCAGGCTGGCTTATCCTGCATGCCGCTTGGCAGTTTGATTCAGTGCAGTCCACATAGAGCTGAGCCCCGTTGTTTTGCACCCCGCAGTTGCCATGGTAGATGCCAGATGTGCTGTTCAGCCTGCACTGCTCTGGGCATTGGCGGCAAGCAGTGCGTTCCCCGAACTCAGGAAGCCGTTCGCTGATTTTGATTATGCTGCTGGTGTCCACCCATGTGCATCCGCTCGTGGCTGTGCATGCAGCCTGGCTTGCCTGCGACAGGCAGGCATTCGGTGCGCTCTTGTCGCAATGGTTTGCATCCCAGGTGCAGCCCGATGTGGAGCCGCACACGCTCTCAGATAGGAATATGCAGTATTCGCTGTGGCATGTTTTCGGCCCGTTGCCCACGTACTCTCCGCAGAGGGGCACAGTGGGGCTCGTGACAAAACAATACGATGGCAATTCTGCGCACAGCTCGTCACACTCAGAGTTGCGGTAGCCGTCCAAGTCAAGCACGCGGCATCCATACGGGCAGTCAGTCACGTTGGCGTCTTGGCACTCAGGGTAATCATCCTCGTTTGGCAGAGTCACGTAGATTGGGCTTGCCTGGCAGGTTGCCTCGGGGCAGCTTGCGTCGCTGCAATGATACGTGTCGGCTGTGAGGTTGATGTTTGAAAGGGTGTTGGTGCACGGAGGCTCGGGCGGGTTTGCCTGGATGGTAACATTGCTGCTGTTTAGCCATTCGCTGGTGCCAGTGCCCATCCCACGGCATGAGAATGTCCAGTTCTGCCCTTTTGAAAGCCCGCCGGACATGTTTGCGATATTGTACTTGATGCCCTGTTGCAGAGGGTCGGTGCTGCCAGCAGTCCCGAACGGCGCGCCGTTCTTGTACCATTGGTAATCATATGTCACGGTTGCCGAAGATGCGTCCGTCACGTTGCAGAAGCCCTTCAATGTGTCTGTCTTGTAAGGCAGCGTGGGCGTGATGCTGGAGGATTGCGTGACTGTCGGGTTAGGCAGTGCCTCAATAGTCAGGTTTCCCGAGTTTACCCATCCGCTGTAGGCGGTCCCGTTGAAGGCATTGCACGACACAGACCAATTCTGGCCTGCGATGAGCGGAGGAGAGATGGACGGAAGCGCCACTTCCCATCCAGATGGGGACTCGAATATTTGCCCGGATGTGTTTGCAACTCCGTTCAAGTAGTATGTATAGTTATATTGCAGGTCAGCGCCCCCATTGTCCGTTCCATTGCAATAGCCAGTCAGTGTGCTTGAAGTGTTTGCGGGGTCTGGCAATAAGCTCACACTTGTGAGATAGGGATTTGCCACGATGGGAAGCGGAGGCGTGGATGCCAGCCAGATAGTGCCGTGGCGCGAGCCTGAGCCTGCAAGGCGGATTGTTCCTGAGCCGGCTCCTGTTTGCTTGTTGCTTCCTGAGCCGCCGCTTCCAAGATCGGATTGACGAGCGGCTGCCTCTGCTGTTGCTTGACTGCTGCCTGGTGCCGCTTGCCCGCTGCTTTCAGAGCCTGCAAAAAGGAAGGCGTTCTCGCCTGTTCCGGAGAAATAAACTGGAATGCCGTTTACACACGCATACCCCAAATCGTCCTTGGTGTAGTTCACCTTGTAGCGCGCGTTGTCCGGGCAGCCGCGGCAAAGCGTGGGGTCGGTGTCGTGGTTATCTTCATACGGCCGGCAGATGAGCGGGGTTGCGGTTGTCCTGCAGGAGATGTCGCACGCGGGCGGGCTTCCAGATGTGGTGCAGTTTATGCTGGGATACTTTGCAGTGTCGCATACAACCGGCAAGTTGGCTGCGCTTCTGTCCACGTTTGACTCAGGCAGGAAGAAATTGTTGAAGTCCGCCCTCCTGCAATAATCAGGGCAATTAAGGCAGCTTGCAGGGGCGTCTTCAGTGGTGGGATACACTGCGCACCCTGCAAGAGGGGGCAACACCTCCACCATGCATTCTGGGTGGGCGTTGCAGACAGTGCATGCCGCCGCAATATCAGGAGTTTCATTGCAGGCGGCAGTGAAGTTCGGCGGGGCGACATCATATATGCTTGCCCATGAGTTGTTGTAGAGGTTCGACACCCGGCACTGCTTGGGGCACACAATGGATGCGCCTGCAGAGTTTGTGACGCTGCATATCTTGTCGCATGTGGTGTCCGTGCCCATCTGCGTGATATAGGAGCATTGCGAGGGGCATATTGCAGGGTCGTCCACGCCGATGCACGCCTTGTTGAGCACAGGGTCGTCGTATACAGGGTAAAGCCCGCTTGAGTTCTTGAAAAGGAACCTGCACCATGCGGGGAATTGTTCGCAGCCGGAGCAGTTGATGGAGAGGTTGGCAGGGATCACCCCGCCGGTCTCGTTGTCAAAGCACTTGTTCTCAATAGGCACCTGCGTGCGGCATTTGAGCGGACACTGGCCAGCGCATGCCGGGTCGGTTTCGCAGTTGAGCCTCTGGCGCACTATCTTGCAGCCAGGGTTGCAGCTTGCGCATTTTGTGATGTTGCAGCCCGGCATGTTCGTCGGGAATGGCACGTCGCGGCAGTAGTCGGGGCATTCCGAGCACGAGTTCACTGCGGAGATGCCAACCGATGTCAGGTTCCTGCAGGCCACCAGCCCTGGGAAGTCGTTCCCGGCAATGCCGTCTAGGTTCGGCCCGCCGGTGTTCCAGTTGCTTTCGTTTATGCCTGTCCTGATGATTGACTGTATGGTCGGGAACTGCACGAGCTGGCCTGTTTGCGGGTCTGAGAAAAATGCAACTGGATAGGTGGCTGTGCACTCGCCAGGGCATGCAGGGTCGGACACCGCAAGCGTGCGCTCGCCGTACACCGTGACATTGAGCGTGTACCATGCAAACGCGTAGGTGAGCGGATAGACGATGAAAAGCGAGATTGCTATCGCAAGCAATAGCCCGCCCAGCTTCCTTGTGAAGAAGAACGTGCGAAGCACGATGCCGAGCAGTATGAAAAGCGGCGCAACGCCGAACGTTATCACGTCTATGAAATACCGCTGCGCGTAGATGCTTGTCAGGATCTTGCTCACCTGCGAGAACATCGCGCCGTGCCGCTCTGCGACAAGCGAGTCGCCTGCGTTGAAGCGGATGGAAAAGCCTGCGAATGCGAGGTATATCTTGTTCATGTTTATGTTGTAGCCGAGCGTGGCGCGCTTCATCTTCGTTATGGACTCCTCCAGGTTGTTCTTCGCAAAGCCCGAGCCGGTGTCATAAAGCGTGGTGAGGTAGAATTTTGCAGCGGTGACATAGCATGGCTCGGATGATGCGCAGACCACTGGCGGGTCGGCGCCCTGTATCGACAGGCGTGCGACCTCGTCGAAGAATGCCACCAGCCCCACGAGCGAGACTATGATAAGCGCGGAAATCACCGCCTGCTTGATCTCGTTGTTCGCAAACGCCTTGATTTCTGGCAAGTTGAATGCCTTGCCTATCATTGCCGCAAGAGCAATGATGGAACAGACAATGGCGACCCCTATCAGTCCCATGGACTTCCAGTCAGAGAACCAGCCCACCTTGTAGAAATTCGAGGACGCGCCCACCACCGCGCCGCCCCTGCCGCCCTGGCTGCCGGATGAAAGGTTTTCAATCGCGCCCACCGGCGAAAGCCCGCCTGATGCGCCCGAAGTGTCCGGCAGGGGCATCACATATACCGCAGGGTTGAGGGTGCATACTCCGGCAAGCTGGGTGCATTTGCCTGATGCAGAGTCGCACACCAGGCATTTTGCGCAGTCCGATGTGCTTCCGCATGCTTCGCCATATCCTTGGGTGCCGTCGTTTGAGCCGCACCCGCCCGCGCTTCCAGCAGGCGTCCAGTCGCAGCCCATCTCAAGGCAGGCGACCTTGCTGTCCGTGAATCTGGAGCAGACCACGCTGCGCACGCCGTCCGTGCAGGACGAGTCGCCTCCTTCAAACTCCGGAGTCCAATCGCAACCAGCTTTGCTGCAGCAGTCCTGGCCCAACATGTCTAGGCAGATGACAGGACTTGTGCCGCTAGGCGAGCTGCACGTCCCTGTGCCAGGATAGGATGCGCTGCACGCGGGGACTGCATATGCTGTAGAAGCGAGCAGGAGGAAAAAGGCAAGGCTGAGGAAAAGCACGGAGCCGGTGACGCGCTTGTTTTTCAGTGCAGCTGCCATAACCATCACACTATACCGCGATTGCGCGAAGCGCCTTTGATATTGCCATTATGCTTGTGACCGCCACGATTATCACCAGGTTGGGAAGGAAAATCGCCTGGGGGATGGTGGAGCCTATCTTGTAAAATGTCGTGGTCTTGATGTCTGGGGGGGGAGACACGGAATTGTCAAGCCCGTATGAATGGAACTTCTGGAGCGAGGGGTCCACAGTATAGGGCGTTGATATGTTCTTGACATTGGTTATGAAAACATCCCCGCTCATGGCGTACATTGTGGGCACCATGATGTACATCCCGAAGAATAGCGCAATCAGCATGTTGCCGAACTCGCGCGTGGGCGGAACCAGCCTCATCACAAAGGCGAACGGCAGGAGGACGGACGCGCCCATCCATGCAATGCCCTGGAGCACGTATTTTTGCGCAGTGAGGCTTGCGATTATGGGCATGTACAAGTCTATCAAATACTCGCGGTTCGCGGAATGCGCCTTGCGGTTCGCCCTCATGGCAACGCCGTCCCCCCAGAAAGGCGAGAGGCCCAGGTAGAGGTATTTTGTGGCGTCAAGCTGGTTGGTGATGCTATCCGAGGAGAGCGTCTTAAGCACATTCAGCCCGTTTGACTGTATGAGGGTGTCAAGGTAGCGCTGCGAAGCTATGATGGGGTTTTGCTTCCCGGAATAGCTTACCGCTATTTCGCACGACGCGGTGAAGAAAATAAGTATGCCCACGAAAAGCAGGAGGGAGATTATCAGGTTGAATGCCTCGTCCTTTGCCCACACGCCCATTGCAGGGTCCTCGCGCACTTTCGAGTACATGTAGGCAAGCCCTATGGCAAACGAGACGATGGCAAGCGTGATTGCTATGAACGACAGCGCCTCGCCCCCGCCCGACTGGGTGTAGCTTTCCACGCTGCAGGTGGAATTTGTGCCGATGTAGGTTGGGAGTGCTGGGACTGATGCAAAGCACGCCGGAACGGCAAGCGCCAAAAGCGCGAATGCAAGCCTTGCGTTCATTTTCATGTCAAACCAGCTTGGATAGCCCGTAGAGCTGCACCTCTCCGCCGAACGCGGTTGAAAGCGCGCGCAGGAGGGAGAGCGTGATTATTATGGGGATGAGGAATGTGACTAACGAGATGACCGTGAACTTTGCAACTGTTGGGAGCCCGTAATCCAGTATGGGCTGGAAGTAGTCGTTCATAAGCGCGTCTTTCTTGGTGGCGGTTTCAAGCCCTGCAAAGACAATGGCCCATAGGATGATTGGGAAGACTGACTTGATTATCATGAAGACGATGTTTATCACTTCCTTGCAGGTCACTTGGAAGCATGTGAGGAAAAATGCCGGGTTTACTGCGTTTACCGGTATTGCATTAAGCGCAGTGCACACCGGCAGGCATATGATTAGCCACCATCCGATTTCCCCGCCGATTATGGGAATTGGGCTGTTCACGAACATCTTCATGTACTCGTTGCAGACAACCGAGGCCATGGGCGGGTTCTCCGCGTCTTTCACCACCACGTTTGCCGTGCCGTTCTTGATGTCTGGCTGGAACGTCTTGTAAACCTCGCCGGAGAGAAGGACCGATGTCGGGAATATCACAGACGCCCCGATGGTGGCTGCCAAAAGCGTGCCGCCCAGCCTGCGCGTGAAAGAGAATGAGCGCAGGAAAATGCCGATTGGAAGCAGCACTACGGATGCTGTTGCGAAGAATTGCAGGAACGCCGCCTGCGTTGCGGCAAGGAGCATGTAGGTTGCAACCGCGTCAAGCGCCTGCCCGAGCTCCATCACAAGGGGCGAGAGGCCTGAGCCTGGCGCCTGGTTGTAGGAGATTGTGAAATACCCCGCTGCGGAAGTGCCTGCCATGTAGGAGTAAGACGCGACTTTTGCAAGGTTGAAATAGGCGACTGCAAGCTTCATGTAAAGCGCCTGCGCGTCAGCGTACATCATCTTCAATGAAGTCTGCGAAGCAGCTATCATGTCGCCGGATTCGCCGGTGAGGAACTGCGCTGCCGTGTTGGTGCTCGCTATCAGGGCAATGCAAAAGACTGCAATCACCATGCTTTTCATAAGCTCGCCAAGCTCGATCCTCACCCAGGCCTCAAGCACCTGCACCTCGAATGCCTTGGCAGCCATGTAGGCAAGCCCGAGGAAAGTGGCAGCCATTATCACCGCAAGCGCAGTCCAGACATAGATGTTGTCGTACCAGTTGCCGGATGCGCCGGTGGCTGCTACGCCCCCGCATACGCCGTCCGTGCAAGCCAAGCCATTGCAGCAAGCGGTGGGGTTCGTGGAGCATGATTTTGTGGCAGGGATGCAGCCAACGCACTTGTTTTCAGGCCCGCACACCCCGCTGCAGCATTTGCTGTTGTCGCCCCCGCAGTCATACCCACAGTGCGTCTTGGTGCCGCATACGCAGGAAGTGCAGCTCCCGCCTTGGCACAGCATGCCCGAGCAGCAGTCCGCGCTTGCGGAGCAGCCGCTCTCGCCTGGATTCACGCAGGCTTCGCATATTCCATCAGAACTGCAAAACCCTTCGCAGCATTGCAACTGCCCGTCAGGGCATGCCTCCCCAATATTTGAACTGCAGAGAGGATATGCCATGCCAGCGAGAGAGAGCGCAAGGAATAGGATAAGAAATAGGTGTTTTGGTACTGATGCCCCTCCCATGCATTTTCGTCGCTGGTGAGGTTTATATGCTTTTTGGGAGGGTGCGCGCGTTATTTTTCAAACGTCGGAAAATAGTAGAAATTCGGGAGAAGCACGATAATGAGCGCGCCCAAAAGCGCAGGCAATGCCATGCCAATGTCAAACCTTCCGAAAAACAGGCTGCCAACCAGCACGAAAGCGAAAAAAATTGCTGCGACAATAAGGTAATCCCTGATCTTTTTCTCGAATTTCGCGCGCTTTGCATTCGCCTCGGCCAGGTGCTCCCTGCAGGCAATGGTGTGCTTTGCAGGCTGGCGGAAAAGTGCGCGCAGCCATCTTGCAGCGCGGATGGGGAATTCCGGCTTGGCGGGAATGCCATTGCGCAGCTCCCCGCAGATTATGCAGACTCCTCTTTCCATTGCTTGTGCGCTTGCGCCCTTGCCCGAAGCGCTTGCATGCGCGCCTGCATTTGCGCCCTTTTTCCCCTTGTCTGCGTGAGGTGCCATGGCGCAATTTCTCCACGCTCCCTTATAAAGCTGAGGATGCCAATTAACGTGTGATATTTATGGCAGATGATGGCATTTCCACAGAGGCTGATGAGCACGAAGGGCACACGCACGGGCATGATGAGCCGACAGAGGAAGAGATCGCGCAGATGTATGCGAATTTTGACAAGGCAGGCAGGATTGCCGCCTCTGTCCTGAAGGAGGCGCCCAAGCTCGTGCTTCCCGGCGAGTCGTACTTCGACA
>Ga0172371_10004159_pt1 | contig 22066 bp, 16 predicted proteins | sample Lak12m_FD_114543 | JGI IMG/M metagenome (GOLD analysis project Ga0172371, IMG submission 114543) | Freshwater microbial communities from Kabuno Bay, South-Kivu, Congo - kab_022012_12m | ecosystem: Environmental > Aquatic > Freshwater > Lake | place: Democratic Republic of the Congo: South-Kivu...
AAGGGTTGACATCGCCTCCGGGCGTCCGATATTATCGGACGGCTTTCGAGGAAGCCGTCCATGCGGAACGTCTACCTTCTTTTTTCTCCTTTCGGCGATATCAAGATCCGGCGGTTCGTCATGCCCCTGGGATTGCTCGTCGTCGCCGGTTCGATCCGCAAGTCGCCGCATTTTGGAAAGGACGACCGGATCCATATCTGCGACACGTTTCGGGAGGTCCTGGCCCGGGCCGAAGCCCATAAAAGCGACCGGCTTCACTTCATGGTTTCGGCCATCGGCGCATTCCGGGGCATAGGGCGGCCTTCGAATCCCGCCATAGACGCCGTAAAAAAGCTGAAGCGCCGGCATCCGAAGATCGTCTCCTGCGTCGGAGGGCCGGCGGTGGCTCTGTACCGGGAGGATTTTCTCCCTCATTTCGATCTCGTCTTTCAAGGGGAGATCGGCTCCCTTGATCTTCTCGAGGTGCTCCGGTCGGGCGGGAGGTTTTTCCAGGCGCCGACGGCGGACATGGATGCGGAACCGCTCGACTACGGCATCTTGGCCGGGAAAAAATTCCTGACGGCGTCCCTGCAAACCGCCCGCGGCTGCCCCTACGATTGCGCCTTTTGCAATATCGGCCACATCTTCGGCCGGGGCGCCCGCTCGATCCGTCCGGAAACCCTCGACGCCCGGCTGGAGGCGTTGGCGAAGGTGCATACGGGATTCGTCATCATCGCCGATGACAGCTTCGCCGGGGCGCAGGAAGACCGGATGCGGGCCTTCTTGGATGTCATGATCCGTTTCCAGCGGCGCCGCGGTTACCCGTTCCTCTTCGGCCTGCAAACGCCGGTCCGGACGTCGCGTCGGCCCGAGATTCTCCGGCTGATGCGCGAGGCGAACATCGTCGCGGCCTATCTCGGCATCGAAAGTCCGTCCGAGGACGCGTTGACGGAGGCCGGGAAAAAGCACAATCTCGAGGAGCCGCTCGCCGAACAGGTGGACGCTTTCGCCCGGAACGGCATCGCCCCGTACCTCTCCCTGATCCTCGGCCTGGACCGGGAACCCCCGGACATCGCCGCCCGCCTGCGCGGATTCCTGGACACCGCCGGCTCGCCCTTCCTGATGCTGGCCTTGATCACCCCCCTTCCCGGTACGCGCGTCCGGGCCATGGCCGAAGCGGAAAACCGGCTGCTGAATCACCCTCTTTATATGGAAGACTTCCTGATTTCGATGAAAACGGACCGGCCCTATCTGGACGTCATGCGGGATTATGGAGACGTCCTGACGTGGTTTTTTTCCACGCGACGGCTTTTTTCCTATTGCGACCGGATGCGGGACCGGATCGCGGAAATGCGGGATCCCGAGGTCCTGGGCGCGTTTCTGAAGCACGTCCGGCCGTCCGTGTTCGTCAAGGCGGTGGTCCTTTACATCGGGCTCTGCCTTCAGGCCGGAGCCTGGATCGGCCTGGCCGGCCTGTTCCGATTGATCGGAAAGCCCAAAGCCGAGGTTTTTGATCATCTGATCATCAGGGGAGTCGCCGTCGGAGGGAAAGCGGGATACCGGAAAATTTTGCGCCGGGTCAAGAAAGGCCTGGGCAGGCTCCGGGCCGCCGGATTATATCCATTCGAAAACGAGACGAATCCCGGAAATATTAAAAATATCACTTGACAGGTCCGCCTCGTTGGGTTATAAACCCGCGGAAATGAAAATGAGACGCTCGAACCGGACGGTCGAAAACGCGGTTCCGGGCGTCCGTCTTCTTGCCCTTTCGCCGGTCGCGGCCAACGCCGCGGCCAATAATAACGTCCCCTTTTAGGGGACATCTGCGTTTGAATCAAACCCGTCCCGTTTCGGGCACTCGTCTGCCCGCCCCTTGGCCAAACGCAGAAAATGAAAGGATGAAACCATGTTGACCTTGCGCGACGAACGGCGGCAGCTGACCTCGGAAAAGGTCCGCCACGCCGTCCATGTTCAAAGCCATATCCTCGGCCTCGCCCGCGGCTTTCTCACCGCGAGGGGCTTCATCGAGATTCTCCCCGTCGTCATCTCGCCCTTCACCGATCCCTTGACCGATTACCGCGTCCGCGGCGAGATCGAATGCTACGGCTTCCGCTACCAGATCACCAAGAGCATGATCTTTCACAAGCAGATGGCCCTGCTCGGCTTTCCCCGGATCTTTTGCTTCTCGCCCAACGTCCGCATCGAGCCGGCCGAGCGCCGGACAAGCGGCCGCCACCTGATCGAGTTCGTCCAGCTCGACCTGGAAGTCCGCGAGGCCTCCCGGGACGACGTCATGGCTCTGGCCGAGGATTTCTTCGCCCACCTCTTCGAGCGTCTCCCGGCCGTCGCCTCGGTCGAGCTCAAATTCTTCGGCCGCGAGCTCCCGCGGCTCCGGCGCCCCTTCCGCCGGATCGCCCACGACGAGGCCGTCCGGGATTTCGGGAAGGATTTCGAGATCGGTTTGTCCCAGAGCCTCCGCGAACCCGCTTGGATCGTCGATTTTCCCATCGAAGCCCGGGAATTCTACGATCGGGAATACGCCGACCGGCCGGACGTTTTGCGGGACATGGATCTCGTGTATCCGGAAGGATTCGGAGAGGCGCTTTCGGGCGGCGAGCGCGAGCACGAGGCCGCGGCGATCGAAAGTCGCATCGTCCGCAAAGGGATCGACCCCGCGACCTATAAATATTACCTCGATTTCGCCCGGGACGGCCTCCCGTCGTCGGCCGGATTCGGGATCGGGATGGAACGGCTGACCCGCTACATCTGCGGCCTGGACGGCGTGCGGGATGCGCGCCTTTTCGCCAAACTTCCCGGGACGTTGAGCCTTTAAATAAGGTAAACTACCTCCCGGCGGAACATAAGGAGAATGTCATGAGCAAGGAAATCCGAGGGCTGAAGCCCGATTCCGAACCCGCCCTGGTCGTCCCTCCGGCCCAATTCGCCGGCCTCGATCCCTCCCTGTCCGCGATGACCGTCGTCCCGGGAAGCCGGATGTTCGAGATCCGCGACGCCCTGGCCGTCTATGAGCGCGACGTTCCCGGCGGCGAGCAATTCGATGCCAGCCAGGGCGACGGGGGAGCGAGCCTTCCCGGCGTGCCGGCTGAGATTTTCGAGGAAGCCAACCGCCTTCAAATCAAGCACGGCAGCGCTTATGATCAACCCTACGGCTGCGCCGCTTTCCGCAAGTCCGTCGTCGAGGATTACTGGAAGCTGGACGCGAACCTGGGCTGGGGCCCGGAAAACGTCATCGCCGTCCAAGGCGGCCGCGACGGCCTGCTCAAGGCCTACGAAGCCGCGTTGTTTCTGGGCCGGGGCCGGCGGGGAGATTTCGTGATGACGTCCCGCGTTCCCTGGATTTCCTACAACTGGGGACCGTATCTTATCGGGGCCAACGTGCTTCTTGCTCCCGGAAGCGAAAACGAGGCCTGGCGGATCACGCCCGAGGCCGTCCGCGCCTCGGCCGAATATGTCCGAACATTCGAAGGCCGCGAAATCGCCATGCTCGTCGTCACGAGCCCCGACAACCCGACCGGCCGGATTTTGGAGCCCGCGAGCCAGGCCGATCTGGCCCGGGCCGCGTTTGCGGCCGGAGTCCCCTTTGTTCTTTTCGACTGGATTTATCACCGGGTCACCGACACGAAACCTTATGATCTCAACGCCTTTCTCCGTCTCTTCGATCCCGCGGAGCGCGAGCGCTGCATCTTTTTAGACGGAATCACCAAATCGCTGGGGGCGAGCAACGTCCGCAACGCCCATCTCGTCGCCTCAAAAAAGTACGTGAAGTTCATCCAGAACCGCGCTTCCCACGCCGTCGTTCCGTCCTTCCACAGCCAGGCCGTGGCCATGGCCGCCTACCGGATGGGCTTCGAAAAGGCCTGCGCGGGAATCGTCGGCCCGACCAACGAAAGCCGCCTCGTCCTGTCCGCTTTTCTGGCTGAAAAGAAGATCCGGGCGATCCTCGGCAAGGGTTATTATGCGTTCATCGACGTCGGCCCCTGGCTCGACCGGGCCGGGATGAAGGATTCGGCCGACATGGGATCGTATCTGGCCGAGCGGTTCGGACTGGCCGTCGTCCCGGGAGTTTATTTCAGCGAATACGGCGGGCGCTGGATCCGTTTTTCCTACGCCCTTCCTCCGGATAAAACCCGGCGCGCCGCGGCGCGCTTCTGGGACGCGCTGGCGGCGCTCTGAGATCCCGGGCGGAGCTTTTTCATGGAAAAGAAGGACTGGGCGAAATTCGCCGAAACTTACGCCATGGCCGTCGAATCGTCGCTGGCCAGCCACTTCGCCCGCGGCTCGTCGGGCGTAGAGATCGAATTCAACATCCTGGACCACGGCCTGCGGCCCGTGACCCGGATCGGCTACGGTTCGGAAAGCCGTTCGTTCGCCGACACGTTGTACGACGAGCGTCTTCCGGCCTGGGCCAAAAGCCGGGCCCAGCGCGAGGTCTTCCATTGGATGATCGAATTCGCGACCCGGCCCTATTATTCTCCGGTCGGGGCGGCCTGCGAGGTCAAGCTGCTGGAAGGCCTCCTGCTCGACGTCCTTTCCGACTTCGGCCTGTCCCTGTCCGACCGGTTTTTCCTCCTCCACGGCAACCTTCTCTCCCCGGTGGCGCCCGACGCGGGGAGCATTCCCGAGGGCTGGAGCCTGGCCAAGAAGCGTTACCTGGCCAAATGCGTTTCCCTCTTCGGCCCCCGCCTGGCGACGGCCGGAATCCACACCAACCATTCCCTGCCCGAGGCGCTCCTTTCCTGGGATTTTTTCCATCTGCCCCGGCGCGAACGGGAAAGCAAAACGCTCGTCGAATTCCGCAACCAGGCCATGATCCGCATCACCCGGCTTCTCCGTCCGTTCTGCCCCTTGTTCATTGCCGTGTCGGCGGCCTCGCCGCTGAGGACGGAAACCGCGGAAGGAAAGCCCGTCGTCGTCTTCGACGCCGCCGATTCCCATCGGCTCCTGACGTTTCCCAATCCGGAGACGCTCGACGTCCCTTATCTTTACGCCAGCCACGAGGATTATCTCCGCATCTCCTGCGGCCTGGTCCGCAGCGGCCTCCGCTTCGGCGGCAACAACTGGACGCCGGTCCGGGCCCGGTCCGACGTCGATCCCGTCAACCGGATCCTGTCGACGACGTCGGAGCAGCTCGCCGAGCTTTACCGCCGGGGGCTTTATTCGCCCGACGTCCATTCCGGCCTGGATGCGGCCGAGCGGGCCTTGATCATCGAAAACCTGTGCGCCATCGTCGACCTGCCGATGAGCCGGGTGGAAGTGCGGACCGACGAAGGCGGCGATTCCCTGGACCTGGCGATCGCCAAGGTCGCCTTCAAGGAGCTTCTCATGCTCCGCGTCTACGCCGATCCGCTGTTCGGCCGTTCCTACACGTACGGCGAAGCCGAAATCGCCGCGGCCAGGAAAAACGAGGCGGACGCCGCCGTCGGCGGATTGGACGCCCTCGTTTCGCTTCCCTTCGGCGGCGGAAAGGCGACGATCCGGGAATGGCTGGGCCGGGTCCTCGACGAGCTTGATCCCCTGGCCCGGGCCATGGATTACGCCCGGTACCTCGAGCCGCTGCGGGAGATGGCCGGAGGCGGTCCCAATCCCGCTTCACGGATGAGAGCCTGGTTTTCCCGACGGCTCGCGGGGGCGCCGAAAACCTCTTCGGGGGCGACCGTGGTGCCCGGAGGATTGCTCAAAGAATGGCTAGAGGATAGAACCCGGGAGGTCGCCGCCGACGTCCGGACGATCATGGATCATCGCTCCCGTCTCGGGGATGAGGCGGCCAAGCTCGACGAGCTCCTCGATCCGTTCGCCAAGGCCGGCCGGGACAATCCCCTCCTTCCGGTCCGGATTCAGACCGGCGAAAGCGCCGCAGCCGCCGTTCTTTCCGGAGGCCCGGTCGAGGAAGTCCTTTCCCTGGCTTCCACCCTCATCCGGTTTCCTTCCGTGACCTGCGGCGGGCAGGAGCGGCCCGAAGACATCGCCCGTTGCGGCCGGTACGTGGCCGGATTTCTGCGCGAGGCGGGCTGCGAAGTATTGTTTTACGACCGGGAGCGCTATCCGGCCGTCCTGGCCGCCTTTCCCGGGGGGCTCTCCGCTCCGGTCACTCTTTCCGGCCATTACGACGTCGTCGGGCCCGATCCCAACGAAACGCAATTCGAGCCCCGGATCGAGGGCGATTACCTCTGGGGGCGCGGTGCCGCGGACATGAAAACGGTCGCGGCTTCCTACCTGGTCTGGATGCGCCGGGCGATCAAAGCCGGTCCGCCGTATCCTCCCGTCAACCTGCTGCTTGTCGGTAACGAGGAAAACGGGGAAACCGAACCGTTCGGAACGCCCCACGTCCTGGCCGACCGGAACCGCTGCGCCTCCTGGAGCCCGGAATTCATGATCGTGGGGGAGAGGACGGGAGAAAAAGGCGATGAGCTTTGCGGCGAAATCTGCGCCGAAAACCGGGGCGTGGTCCGGCTCCGGATCGTCGCCCGCGGAGAAGCGAAGCACAGCGGTTTCGCCTCCCTGCCGCAGGACATCATGGCCCGGCTGATCCGGGCCCGCGACGTCGTCGCGGACCTCCTGCCGGCGCATCTTTCCCTCAAAACGGACTCCTCCTGGAAAAGCTCGGCCTGGTTTCCCTTCATCAACGTCGGCGTGTCCGGCCTGTATAACATCACTCCGGACAAGGGCCTCCTCGGACTGGAAGTCCGGCCGATCCCCCAGGACGATGTGCCCGGATTGCTTGAAGCCCTGCGGACGGCCCTGGCCGATCTGGATCTCGAAATCGAGCCGGAAGTCGTGGAAGGCGGGATCGTCTGCCCCTCCGGCAATCCCTGGCTCAACCGGTTGATCGCGGCGGTCGGCGCCGTTTCCGGCCGTCCGGCCGGAATCGGCCGCAAGCTGGCCGGAACGTCAGCCCGTTTCGCTCCCGGAGGAAACGCGGCGATCTGGGGACAAAGCGGAATCGGGCCGCATGCCCGAAACGAGCGCCATTACATTCCGAGCATCGCCCCGTATCTCGAGATTCTCGACGCCTTCGCCGAAAAACTATAATTTCTTCATCGACAAGGCGATCCGTTTCCGTTCCCGGTCGACGCTCATGATCCGGACGCGGACCAGCTGGCCGACCTTGAGAATCTTGTGCGGATCGGAGATGAATTTTTCGCCCATCTCCGAGATGTGGATCAGGCCGTCGTGGTGGACGCCGAGATCGACGAAAGCCCCGAAATCGACGATGTTTGAAACCACGCCCTCCAGCACCTGGTCGGGCGTGAGGTCTTCGATGGTTTTGGCGTTTTCCGAGAACGAGGCGTAACGGAACTCCGCCCGCGGGTCCCGGCCGGGCTTTTCCAGCTCCTTGAGAATGTCCTTGACCGTCGGCAATCCGATGCCGGGCGCGCTCAACGTGTGCGGATCGACCTTCTGAAGCAATTCCGCGTTTTCGATCAAGCCGCTGACCGGAGTGCCGAGCTTTTGGGACATCTCTTCGACGAAGGCATAGCGTTCCGGGTGTACGGCGGAATTGTCCAGGGGATTTTCGCCTCCCGGGATCCGCAGGAACCCCGCGGCTTGTTCGAAGGTCTTTTCGCCGATGCCCTTGACCGTCTTCAGCTCTTCGCGCGACTTGAAGGATCCGTGTTCGGCGCGGAATCCGACGACGGCCGCGGCCGTCGCCCGGTTCAATCCGGAAACGTGTTTGAGAAGCTCCTCGGAGGCGAGGTTGAGGTCGACGCCGACCGCGTCGACGCAGCTTTCGACCACGTCGTCCAGCGACTGCTTGAGCGTGGCCTGATCGACGTCGTGCTGGTACTGGCCGACGCCGATCGACTTGGGATCGATCTTGACCAGCTCGGACAGCGGGTCCTGGAGGCGCCGGGCGATGGAGATCGCCCCCCGGACGGTCACGTCCAGCCGCGGGAATTCCCGGGCGGCCGCTTCCGAAGCGCTATAAACGCTCGCGCCCGACTCGCTGACGACCACGCAGGCCGGGCGGCTTTTCTGGGGGAGCTCCTCCAGGGCGGCCCGGATGAACGTCTCCGTTTCCCGCCCGGCCGTTCCGTTGCCTACGGCGACGAGGGCGATCTTGTTTTCGCAGATCATCTCGAGCAGAGCCCGTTTGGCTCCGTCGACGTCGTTTTTTGGAGCGTTGGGGAAAATCGTCCGGTATTCGAGGAATTTTCCGGTCCCGTCCACGGCCGCAAGCTTGCAGCCGGTCCGGAAGCCCGGATCGACGCCCAGGACGGCCTTGCGCCCGGCCGGAGCGGCCAGGAGCAGGTCGCGGAGATTGTCGCCGAAGACTTTGAAAGCTTCGGCTTCGGCTTTTTCCCAGATCTCGCGCCGGATTTCCGTTTCGATGGCCGGCGCCAGCAGCCGTTCCAGGGAATCCAGGGCGACGTCGACCAGCCGGGCGGCGGCGGCGCTTTTTGGGTGGCGGACGAAGCGGACGACGAGGTTGCGCAACGCCGGTTTTTTAGGGTAGACGAGATCGATTTTCAGGACTTTCTCCCTCTCCCCTCGGACGATGGCCAAGACGCGGTGTGAGGCGAGCTGACTGACGCTCTCCCGAAACAAGTAGTACATCTCGTACTTGGTCTTCTGGCCTTCAAACTCCTTGCGGGCGGAGGTGACGACCACGCCTTCGGCCCGGACCAGGTCGCGGTGGGCTTTGCGGGCCTCGACGTCTTCGGCCCACTCTTCGGCCAGGATGTCGCCGGCGCCTTGCAGGGCGGCCTCGGTCGTCTCGATCCCTTTGGCCGGATCGATGTATTTGGCCGCTTCGGCCGCAAGATCCGCCTCCGCGGCCTCCAGATCCGTCAGCCAGCGGGCCAGCGGCTCGAGGCCGGCTTCCCGGGCCTTGGAAGCGCGCGTCGTTTTTTTCGGCTTGAACGGGAGATAGAGATCCTCGAGCTCGTTTTTATCCGTGATCCCGTTGATCTTCGCTTCAAGCTCGGCCGTGAGCTTGCCCTGTTCCCGGATCGTCTGAAGGACGGTCGCCCGCCGCTCGTCCAGCTCCAGAAAATACTTGCGGCGGCGGGCCACGTCCCGGATCCGGGCTTCGGTCATGTTGCCCGTCTGTTCCTTGCGATACCGGGCGATGAACGGGACGGTCGCGCCTTCATCCAGGAGGGCGAGGGTTCGGCTGACCGGGGCGATTCCCAGCTTGAATTCGGCGGCGAGGCGTTCGGCGATCTCCACGAAAAGCTCCTTTAAATCGGGTCCGTTCTCGGAGGAAAAACAATATCCCATACCCGGGGGGCGCCTGTCAAAGCCGAAAGGAGACGGGCTTGGCGTAACAATAGGCGCATCCGCGCCGGCAAGTCCCATAGACGCCGATGTCACGGCTTTCCACGCAGCCGCAGGCTTTCCGTTGCCGCGGGTCCTTGCGGGCGGATACGGGGCGGCCGCAAAGCCGGGAGATGAGCCGATCATCGACGCATTTGCCCGGACGGACGCCGAACCGCTCAAGGCCGATTTCTTCCGCGCAGCTTTGCATCTCCATTCCGCGGATCGCCGCCGCCTCGACCATGGCCGGGACAAGATCGGCGAGGTCTTCCGGCAACGGCTCCCGGACCGTCAAGCCGTCTTTTTCGAGGAGACGGAAGCGGCGGACGGCCGGGCGGTAGAAGTCCACCAGACTGATGACGACCCGTTTCGTCGCGCCGGCCAGTCGGGCGGACAGGCGGGCGAATTGTTCCAGGTGAAAAGCCGGTCCGGTCCGGTCGGAAAAGACGATCGGGTCGTATCGCCAGACGACCCGATCCGGGCCGATTTTTTCGGCCAGGCGCCGAAAGGCGGCGATCGCGTCCTCGCCCCTCGGGCCATGGGGATCGAGGGCCTCGGGGCCGTCCAGGAGCGTGTACTGGAAATAATAGAAAAAGCCGCGCGCGTCGAGCTCCGCAAGATGGGGGAGAAGCGGCCTCGGATCGCGCGTCCAGAAGACGATCGCTTCAACCTCGTCCGGGGCCAGGGAAATCCGCGATGTCTTTCCGGGCGCGCGCGGATGGGGGACGTCGACTCTCCCGGCCCTGACCGCTTCCATGAATTCGCCGGCGAAATACGACGGAATGTCCGTCCGGCGGCTGGCGCTGATGATCATGGCCGGCCCGGCCTTTGGTCAAGCCTTCGGGGCTTCGGCCCAGACGGTTCGAAGCAGCGTCAGCTCGCGGTCGTCGCCGCCCCGGGAGAGGCGGTGGAGAAACGCCGGACGGCCGGCGTTTTCCGGCAGCTTTTCCAGGCGGGAGACGATCGTGTCGCCGTAAAACGCTTCGGCCCGGTAATTGACTTCGATCGACGCCGGCCGGCGGGAGAAAAGAATCTCCCGGGGCACGGTTTCCAGGGCCCGGTGGATGTAAGCCGTGGCCGTGAAATGGCGGTTGATGTCGAGGTCGGAGAAAAAGACGGGAAATTCCCTTCGGCCGTCCTCCCGGGACAAGCCGGGGAGGGAGGGGAAATCGTCGGCCACCGCCCGCCGGTCCAGGAGCGGGAAGCCGGCCATGTGCTCGGCGGTTTTCACCGGGCGTCGCGTTTCCTTATCGATGATCAGCCAGGAGGACGTCGCCCGGGCGGCGGGGCCCCGGCCGTTGGAGGCCTCGAAATCCCTGACCGCGTAGAGCGGGAGCTTGGCCGACGGCCAGGTGCGGATCTCGATTTGTTCTCCCCAGGCCGGGAAGCGCCCGAATTCGACATGGAAGCGCGACAGAACCCAGGTCCGGTTGAGCTTGAAAAGATCGGTCACGCCGAGGCCGAAGGCGCCGGCCTGCTCGGACGCGGAATCCAGCAGATAATCCAGAAAGACAACCGGTTGGATCCGGCCGGATTGATCGAGATCCACGGCCTGGACCTGGAATTTCTTGACGTGGACGGGGTCGGTCATATCGCGTCTCCTCCGCGGGATCCCAGTATAGAAAACCCGGCCCGCCGGCGCAATCGCCGCCGGGAGATTTTCGTTTGACAGCGGGGGCGGTAAAGTCTATAAAGGACAGGATTCGGAGGAGAGAAATTCATGGCGTTTCCGATCGGATTCGATAACGAAAAATATCTGGCCGAGCAGGAAGCGGCGATCGTAGAGAGAGTCCGCCGTTTCGACGGCAAGCTTTACCTGGAATTCGGCGGCAAGATCCTTTTCGACATGCACGCCTCGCGCGTGCTTCCCGGATTCGATCCGAACGTCAAGATGCGCCTGCTCCAGAAGCTCCGGGACCAGGCGGACATCCTCCTCTGCATCTACGCCGGAGACATCGAACGGAAGAAAGTCCGGGCCGATTTCGGGATCACCTACGACGCCGACGCCCTCAAGCTCATCGACGACCTGTCCGAACGGGGCCTCGAGGTCCGCGGGGTCGTCATCACCCGGTTCGAGAACCAGCCCTCGGTCCGGATTTTCCGCAGCAAGCTCGAGCGGCGGGGCGTCCGGGTCTACACCCACCGCTTCACCCGCGGCTATCCGACCGATGTCGATCTCATCGTCAGCGACGCCGGCTACGGGGCCAATGAATACGTCGAGACGAAAAAGCCGCTGGTCGTCGTCACCGGCCCCGGGCCGAACAGCGGGAAGCTCGCCACCTGCCTCTCCCAGCTTTACCATGACTATCGCTTGGGCCGGAAGCCGGGTTACGCCAAGTTCGAGACGTTCCCGATCTGGAACCTCCCTCTCAAGCACCCGGTCAACGTCGCTTACGAAGCGGCCACGGCGGACATCAAGGATTTCAACGAAGTCGATCCGTTCCACCTGGAAGCGTACGGGACCGTCGCCGTCAATTACAACCGCGACGTGGAGGTTTTCCCCGTGGTCCGGCGGATCCTGGAGAAAATCACCGGCGGAGAAGCGCTCTACCGGTCGCCCACGGACATGGGCGTCAACCGGGCCGGCTTCGGCATCGTGGATGACGCCGCCTGCCGCGAAGCGGCGCTCCAGGAGCTCATCCGCCGCTATTTCCGGTATTCCTGCGAATACGCCCTCGGTTTCGTCGAGAAGGAGACCGTCGAGCGGGCCGAGCTGATCATGCGGGAGATGAACGTCAAGCCCGAAGACCGGAAAGTCGTCGGGGCGGCCCGGGCCGCGGCCGAGCGGGCCAAGGCCGGGGGCAAAGGCCACAAAGGCGTGTTCGTCGGGGCGGCGCTCGAGCTGCCCGACGGAAAAATCATCACCGGCTCCAATTCGCCCCTCCTCCACGCCGCCTCGAGCCTGCTCCTCAACGCGGCGAAAACGGTCGCCGGCATCCCCGACGCGATCCCGCTCCTTTCCTCCTCGACGCTGGAGGCGGTCGGGCGTCTGAAAGAGGACGTCCTCGGAATGAAATCGGCCAGCTTGAACGTGGACGAGGTCCTCATCTGCCTGAGCCTCGGCGCGGCGGCCAATCCGACGGCCCAGCTCGCCCTGGACAAGCTCAAGGACCTCCGCGGTTCCGAAGTGCATATGACCCACATGCCGACGCCGGGCGACGAAGCCGGGCTCCGCCGCCTCGGCCTCCATTTGACCTCGGACCCGAATTTTTCGAGTAAAAATTTATTCGTCGCCTGACCGGTCGATTCCGGGTACAATCATTCCTGGAGAAACGAAATGGCTTCCATTCTCTTCTACCTGGGCGGAGGATTCTTCGCCCCGTCCCGGATTTTCCGGCGCTTGCTTGGCGAACGCCGCCGGTTCGCCAAGGGCTTCCGGATCATGCTGTTCATCGGGATCCTTTACCTGATCTCGGTCGTCGGTCTGGCCGTCGCCGGAGCCCTGCTTCCGGCCCCCGGTTTTCTCCCCCTGGACGCGCATAACTATTATTTTTATGAGATGTTTTTCGTTCTGCCGGCTTTTCTTGCGGCCTGGCTCCTGGGTTCCGGCGCGGGCACGCTCGTTTCCCTCGCCCTGGGAGGACGGGGCCCGTTTAAAGCGGCGGCGGCGGCCTGGGCTTTTGCTTTCGCCGTCCCGTCGTTTATGATGTGGCTCCCGCACGCCGCCTTTTCCACGTTTCTCCTGCTCGGGATGTCCCAGAAGGAATTCATGTCTTACACGGCCGCTTCCGGGCCCATCCAGACGGCCTTTCTGATCTATCAGGGCCTGGCCGTCTTGCTCCTGGTCGTCGGCTCCGCCAAGGCCGCGGCCGTCGGACGGTCGATGCGCGGGGCGGCGGCCCTGGTCTCGGGATTGTTTGCGGCCGGCGTTTATGCCGGAATCATCGGCTATATGATCCGCTGAAGACGCGTTCCATGCGGCACGATATCACTCCGGGCGAGCGGCGGGTCGTTCTCCTTGCCGCTTCGATGGGGGCTTTTCTCACGCCGTTCATGGCGGCGTCCCTCAACCTGGCCGTGCCCGGCATCGGCCGCACGTTCGGCATGTCGGCCGTCCTTCTGGGTTGGGTCCCGAGCGCCTATCTTCTGGCCGCGGCCGTGAGTCTGATCCCCTTCGGCAAGGTCGCCGATCTTGTGGGCCGGAAAAAGATCTTCAATTGGGGGAGCCTGGTTTACGCCGCGGCCTCGACGGCGGCGATCTTCGCCGGCTCGACGGCGGTATTTCTCGCGGCGCGGGTTTTCCAGGGGATCGGCGGAGCGATGATGATGGGCACGGGCCTGGCCATGCTGACCTCCGTCTATCCGCCGCAGGAGCGCGGGCGCGTCCTTGGGATCAACGTTTCCTTCACGTATCTGGGCTTGTCTTTGGGGCCGGTCGTCGGCGGAGCCCTGACCCATCATTGGGGCTGGCGGAGCGTTTTTGCCGCCAACGCCGCGGTCGGTTTCGTCCTCGTCGGCCTGGTGGCCTGGAAGCTGAAAGGGGAGGAATGGACCGGCGAAGTCCGGGAACGATTCGATTATCCCGGCGCTCTCCTGATGGGCGCGGGCCTGGCCGCCCTGATGCTCGGGCTGGGCCGGTTGCCGGCCCCCGGCGGCTTCGGCCTCGTTCTGGGGGCGGCCGTGCTTCTGCTCCTGTTCGTTTTCCGGGAAAAAAAGGCCCCGGCGCCTCTTCTCGATACGGATTTGTTCCGGGGCAACCGACCGTTTGTCCTTTCCAACCTTGCCGCCCTGATCAACTACAGCGCGACGACGGCCGTCGGCTTTCTCCTGAGTTTGTACCTCCAGTACGTCAAAGGCCTTTCCCCGCAAACGGCCGGGCTCATCCTGCTCGCCCAGCCGGCGATGATGGTCCTGTTTTCCCCGCTGGCCGGCCGGCTTTCCGACCGGATCGAGCCGCGGATCCCGGCTTCCGCCGGAATGGGGATCCTCACGGCCGGGGTTTTGTTTCTGGCGGGCCTGGGACCGGCCACGCCGATGGGGGTCGTCATCGGCACGCTGGTCGTCCTGGGATTCGGCTTCGCCCTGTTTTCCTCGCCCAACACGAACGCGGTGATGGGCGCGGCGGGTCGGAACGCGGCCGGCGTGGCCTCGGCCGTTCTTGGAACGATGCGCCTCACCGGCCAGATGATCAGCATGGGTTTCGTGACCCTCGTTTTCGCCTTGCGGATCGGCCGGGTGCCCATCACCCCCGAGGTTCACCCCGCGTTTCTGGCCGCTTCGAGGATCATTTTTATCTCGTGCGCGGCCATATGCCTGGCCGGCGTTTTCGCCTCCCTGGCCAGGGGAACGATCCACGTCGATCATCGTCTCGAGAACGTCAAGGAGGATTCATGAAAACCGCCGCCGATTGGATTCGTCTTTTGAATCTGGCCGCACACCCTGAGGGAGGCCATTACCGGGAAATCTACAGGTCCGCGGAGATCATCCCGGCCGGCGTCTTTCCCGGCCTTTACTCCGGCCCCCGGCCGGCGTCCACGTCGGTCTATTTCTGCCTCGCTCCCGGCGAGAGGTCCAACCTTCACCGCCTCCGCTCCGACGAGATCTGGCATTTCTACGACGGGACGGCCCTCAACATCCACTGCTTTTTCGACGACCTGACCCATCGGGTCATCCGGCTGGGCCGGAATTTCGAGGCCGGAGAGATGTTCCAGGCGGTCATTCCGGGCGGGTGCTGGTTCGGCGCGGAAGGGCCGGGGCCGGGGGATTGGGCCCTGTTCGGCTGCACCGTGGCCCCCGGCTTCGATTTTTCCGACTTCATTCTCGGAAAACGCGACGACCTTCTGGCCGGTTTCCCGAACCACACCGACATCGTCCTCCGCCTGACCCGTTGACTTTTTGAATTAATTCCTATATAAATACTAGGAATTGATCCGGGGCTCGCCCGGAGAAAAGGAGTGGTCATGAAATCGCGCCGAATCGCCGAAGGGATTTCCTCCGTGGGAGCCGTGGACTGGGACCGGCGGCTCTTCGATTCCCTGATCCCGTTGCCCGACGGAACGAGCTACAATTCTTATCTCATCCGGGGAAGCGAAAAGACCGCCCTCCTGGACGCCGTCGATCCGACCAAAGTCGATATTCTTCTGGAAAATCTCCGGGACGTCCCCGTCCTGGATTATCTGGTCGCCCATCACGGCGAGCAGGATCACAGCGGGACCATTCCGACGATTCTGGAAAAGTATCCTCAAGCCCGCCTCGTCTGCACGCCCAAAGGCCGGGACATCCTCATGGATCATCTCGGCGTGGCCGCCGACCGGATCGTCACGGTCGCCGACGGCGAGACGATCTCCCTGGGCGGAAAAACATTGGAATTCGTCCATACCCCCTGGGTTCATTGGCCCGAGACGATGTGCACCTACGTCCGCGAAAACCGGATCCTTTTCTCCTGCGATTTCTTCGGCTCGCACTTCGCCCAGTCCGGCCTCTTCGTCCAGGACGAGGAAGCGGTTCGGCTTGCGGCGAAGCGCTATTTCGCCGAGATCATGCTGCCGTTCCGGACGGCCATCCGCAAAAACCTCGAGCGTCTCCGGGTTTATCCCCTCGATTACATCGCTCCGAGCCACGGACCCGTCTATGACCGGCCGGATTTCATTCTCGAGGCGTATCGCGACTGGATCTCGGACCAGCCGAAAAACAGCGTCGTCATCGCCTATATCTCCATGCACGGCAGCACGGAAAAAATGGTGAGCCGCCTGGTAGCGGCTTTGGCCGCCCGGGGCGTGACCGCCCATCAGTTCAATCTGACCGGCGTCGACCTGGGGAAGCTGGCGGCGGAGCTCGTGGACGCGGCCACGATCGTTCTGGGCTCTCCGGCCGTTCACGTCGGCCTCCATCCCAACGTGGCCTACGCCGCTTTCCTGGCCAACGCCCTGCGGCCGAAGGCGAAATTCGCGGCCTTGATCGGTTCCTTCGGCTGGGGGCAGAAATTGGCCGAGCAGACCCTCGGGCTTCTCCCCAATCTCAAGGTCGAGGTCCTGCCGCCGCTTCTGGTCAAAGGGATGCCGAAGGAGGCGGATCTTCAAGCCGTCGACGCCCTGGCCGGGACGATCGCCGAAAAACACCAGGCCGCCGGGTTGTCCTGACGATGGCCGGACGCGGGGATCTGGATCAGACCGCGCCGAATTTCATGACCGCCCCGAGGACTTCCTCGTGGGTCAGCCGCGTGCACTCATGCGGCGAGACGATAAGACGGTAGTTGAAGAAAGGACATTCTCCGCCGTACCAGACCGGCCGGTCGGCTCTCCCCAGGGCTTCGGCTTTTTTCCCTTCCAGAATGTTGATCGCTTCGGCCAGGCCGCGCAGATTGACGCCGGCGAGCGGATCGACGCCGAGGCTGTAGCGCAAGCCCTGATAGTTGGAAAAGACGAAGCTGAAACCGCGGCCGAGGGGGGATCCTTCGCGGTCCCGCCGGGCCCAATCCTTCAAAAGAAAGCTGTGGGGGTCGACGACGATCAGCCCGTCGACGAGAATTCGGCCCGTTCCCGCGATCTCGGGAAGTCTGAGCGCGATTTTCCTTCCCTGGTGAACGTCGCTCTGGTACCAGGCGTTGTCTTCTTTCACTTTTCGGACGGCCTGCTCATAGCGGTCGACGCCCGCGAACATCGTCCGATCTTCGGTGATGTCGCGTCCTTCGGCCGCCCGGGCGTGGAGAAGGCGCATGAATTTCAGCCCTTCGGCGATCCGGTCGAGGTTGGCTTCGTCCGGAGGTTTCTTGGAGCCGACGAACATCGCCCGAAGCACCGCATAGGGCGTGGCCCCCAGATCCACCGTCGCCGGCAACAGGGCCGCATCGACGATCTTGGCGTAGGCCGCCAGCCGCCGCATGCCTTCGTCGATCCGTCCGGTTTCCAGCAACCGGACGGACAGAAAGACCGCCGCCAGGGCGTCAAAATCGGGCAGGGTGTGGGTGACGATCGTGACCGGCCCGCAGGCGTCGGCCGACCTTCCTCCCGGCCGGAGATGATCCAGGACGAGCTCGGGATGCTTGACGACGAGCGAGGCCGCGCATTCGCTTTCCGCCTCGGGGAAATGATGATCGAGGACGCCGGGGGCCTGGGCCATTCCGACGTCGAGGACGAGGCGTCCGGGCGCCGGCGCGCAGCGCGCCCCGAAGCCCGCGAATTCGTAGCGGACATCCATGCGCTTGAAGATAGCACACAACGCCGGATAAACAAAAAACCGCGTTTTTCGTATAGGTCCTCGAGGAGAACGACGATGATCATCACCACGACACCTTCGGTGGAAGGAAAAACCATCACGAATTACCTCGGCATCGTCACCGGCGAGGCGATCATGGGGGCCAACCTGTTCAAGGATCTGTTCGCCGGCATCCGGGACATCGTCGGCGGCCGGTCGGCCGTTTACGAGCGCGAGTTGCAGAACGCCCGGGACGTGGCCATCGCCGAAATGAGCGAGCGGGCGTCCCGGATCGGGGCCCAGGCCGTCGTCGGCGTCGACCTGGATTACGAGGTGCTGGGGCAGACGAACGGGATGCTCATGGTTTCGGTTTCCGGGACCGCCGTCCAGCTCGGCTGACGCGGCCGCGAGACGCCGGACCTGAACGCGGCGGAAGCCGCGGATTTAAATTCTTTTCCGGTTGGCATGGCCTCCGCGGGCGAAGAGTCCGGTTCGTTGCGGCTTTTCTCGCGGATCTGATTCGGCTCCGATGGAACTCGCGCTCATCCCCTTGACTCAACGGCTGGAGGAGTGAGCGCTCAAACATCATCGATCGGCAGGCCTCTTCCGGGCCTGCTTCCCTCATCAGATCGCTCGAAAAGCCGGAACCGGACAATGCCCGCTTCGGCCATGCCATCCGGTAATAAACTTCGTATCCGCGGCTTGCTCTATTTTTATGTCCGGCGTTCCGGACGCTTTGCTGATAGCTTGCCGGCAGGTCACGAAAAATCGGGGTTAAGTTTCAGGCTTCGCATCACTTAAAACGACGCGTTTTTCCATCATCGATCGGCCTGAGCCTTGCTCAGGTTCTCGTGCCAACTCGGCCTTGCCGAATGGTACCTGAGCTTTGCAGGCTTGGCAGTCCTCCCCGCCCTTGGCGTGAGGGCAGTCCTACGCGACACTTTGGAGCCAGGGCGAGGTTCTCGTGCCAACTCGGCCTTGCCGAATGGGAGAGGAGCGGAAAGGGCCTGGATGATCTTCAGACTCCCTGAGGGGAAGGGATATTTGTCCAACGATTTGATCGGCACCAGGCGGATCGAACGGTTCTTCGAGAGGACCGCCGAGAGAGCGGCCGGACCGCCGGCCGGCGCCGCTTCGAACGCGTGCAAGGCGACCTGGTATCGCGTATACGCGTGCTTGACGGCCGCCAGGGGCCGGACGTCGTCGATTTCCAGGCCGAGCTCCTCGCGTATTTCGCGCTTGAGGGCGTCCTTCAGCGTTTCCCCCGGATCGACTTTTCCGCCGGGGAATTCCCAGAGCCCGGCCAGAAGCCCTTTTTCCGGGCGTTTCTGAATGAGGACGCGCCCCCCGCGACGGATGACGGCGACGACGGCCGAAATCTTTTTCAAAGAAATCTTTTTCGGCGCGGGGATGACTTCCTGTTCTCCCCGGCGATAGGCCCGGCACAGAGCCCGGCCCGGGCACCGGAGGCAGAGCGGATTTTTCGGGCGGCAGACGAGCGCCCCCCATTCCATGATCGCCTGGTTGAAGCTTCCCGGCGATCGGCGGGAGATGACCCGTTCGAGAACTCGACGAATGGGAGCGTCGGCCGCGGTCCCGGCCCGTCCCCGCAGGCCGAGCATCCGGCTCATGACTCTCCGGACGTTGGCCTCGACCACGGGCAGGGGCCGGCCGAAAGCGAGGCTGGCCACGGCCGCGGTCGTGTACGGCCCGAAACCCGGAAGGGCGGACAAGACGGCGGGATCGGCGGGAAACCGGCCGTTGTGTTCGGCGACGATGATTTTGGCCGTGCGGTGGATATTCCGGGCGCGCTGGTAATAGCCCAACCCTTCCCAGGATTTCAACACCGCCCGGAGCGGGGAACGGGCGAGCGCCCGAACGTTTGGATAGGTCCGCAACCAGGCCCGGTAATAGGGGACCACGGCGTTGACCGTGGTCTGCTGCAACATGATTTCGGAAATCCAGATTCGGTAGGGATCCTTTGTCCGCCGCCACGGCAAGTCGCGCTTGCGGGCGGCATACCAGCGAAGCAACCGGGCGCCGAAGACGGCCTTCAGGTCTCCTTGAAGACCCATTTGCGGACCATGGCGAACACTTCTTCCCGGCGGATGGGCTTGGCCAGATAATCGTTCATCCCGACTTCCAGGCAGCGATCCCTGTCTTCCTTCATGGCGTCGGCGGTCATGGCGATGATCGGGATGTCCTTGTATCCGCGATTCCGGAGGACCTGGGTCGCTTCCAGCCCGTCCAGCTCGGGCATGTGGAGGTCCATGAAGATCAGATCGTACCGCTCCGGCTCGGCCGTGAATTTCTCGACGGCCTCCTGCCCGTTGTTGGCCACGCTCATCTGGTATCCGGCCTTGGTCAACATCACCTGGGCCAGCCGCTGGTTCATGGGATTGTCCTCGGCCAGAAGGATCCGGACCGCGTGCTTGGCTTCCTCGACGAGGACGTGCTGGGTGATGATCGTTTCCTTCGCCTTCTCCACCTCGGGCTTGGCTTCCTCGCCGATCAGCCGTTTGAGCATGGCCAGGAGCTTGTGCCGCTGGATCGGCTTGGGCAGGAAGCCGTCGAAGCCCGATTCCTTGAACATCTTGATCCGCCGCGAGATCGAGGAGGAAAAGGCCAGGACCTTGATGAGGCTGATCCGGGGGTCCGCGTCCTGGCGGATGACGTGGGAAATCTCGTAACCGCTGATCTCCGGCATCTGGATGTCCAGGATGATGACGTCGTACGGATCGCCGGCGGCGGCCGCTTCCCGGAGGGCCGGCACCGTTTCGGGCGAATTCATGAGCGACGTGGTCCGCATGCCGGCGACATTGAGGGCATGGGACAGGACGACGAGGTTGCTTTCGTTGTCGTCGACCAACAGCGCCCTCTTCCCGACCAGGGCCTTGATCTGGGGCTGTTTATCGACGACTTTTTCCGACTTGTCCACCCAGGCGGTGAAATGGAACGTGCTGCCTTTGCCCGGGTCGCTTTCCGCCCAGACTTCGCCGTCCATCATCTTGGCGATTTCCCGGCAGATGGCCAGTCCGAGCCCCGTGCCCCCGTACTTCCGGGTGACCGAGCCGTCGGCCTGCTGGAACAGCTCGAAGATGGTCTCCAGCTTGTCCTTGGGAATGCCGATGCCCGTGTCGCGGACGGTCGCGTGCAATTTCAACCGCGTGTCGGTCTCTTTTTCGACCTCGACGGCCAGCTCGATCTCTCCATCCTCGGTGAATTTGGTCGCGTTGCCCATGAGGTTGAGGAGGACCTGCCGGATCCGCGACGGATCGCTCTTGATGAATCCGGGCACGGCGTCGCCGATGCGGCAGATGATCTCCACCGGCTTGTTGCCCAGACGGGGCTGGGTGATGCTGCAGACGTCGAAGGCGGTGATTTCCAGGTCGAAGTCGATGTTCTGGAAGGTGAGCTGGCCGGCCTCGATCTTCGAGAAATCCAGGATCTCGTTGATGAGCGAAAGCAGCGCTTCCCCGCTCTTGGTGATGTTCCGGACGAACTCGACCTGTTCCTCGCTCATTTCCGTGTCCAGGAGCATGTCGGCGAACCCGATGACCGAGTTCATCGGCGTGCGGATCTCATGGCTCATCCGGGCCAGAAACATGCCCTTGGCCTGGCTGGCGGCTTCGGCCGTGTTTTTCGCCTGCTCGGCGATTTCGTTGGCTTTTTTCAGGGCTTCCAGGGCGTCGCGGAGGGCCAGCTCGGCCCGTTTCTGTTCGGTGATGTCCCGGGAGATGCCGAACGTCCCGATGGTGTTCCCCTGGACGTCGCGAAGCGGCATCTTGTTCGTCGAAACCCAGGATTCCCGTCCGTCGGCCCGGGTTTCCTTTTCGATCAATCCGACCAGCGGCCGGCCGGTTCGGATGATGGCCTGCTCATCTTCGAAGGCCGGTTGGGCGTGCTCCTTCGTGAAGAAATCGAAATCCGACTTGCCCAAAGCGTCGGACGGATCCTTTAAACCGAACGCGTCGGCGTGGGCCTTGCTGATGCGCAGAAACCGGCTGTCCCGGTCCTTGAAATACACATAATCGGGCACGTTGTCCATCAGGGCGTTCAACAGGCTGCGTTCCTTGTCCAGGACTTCCTCGGCCAGCTTCTGGGCGGTGATGTCCCGGGAGATGCCGAACGTCCCGATAATGTCCCCTTTGTAATAGAGAGGCATCTTGGTCGTCGAGACCCAGGAAACCCGGCCGTCGACGCGGGTTTCCTTTTCCACGAGGTTGACGATCGGATTTCCGGTCCGGATGATTTCCTGTTCGCCGTCGAAGGCCGGCTGGGCATGCTCCTTGGAGAAAAAGTCGAAGTCCGACTTCCCGACCGCTTCCGCCGGATTCTTCAGGCCGAACGATCTGGCGTGCGCCTTGTTGATGCGAAGAAAACGGCTTTCCCGGTCCTTGAAATAAATGTAATCGGGGATGCTGTCCATCAGCGTCGCCAGATACGCGGCGAGAAGGCCGTTTTTCTCGGCGGCGATGCGGTTGAAGGCGGGCCGGATTGGCTTCTGTTTCTTCAGCGACGGGATTTTGGCTGCGGGCGTTTTTTTCGCGGGCTTGGCTTTGACCGGGCTTTTACGGGCCGGAACGGGTTTGGAACGCTTTTTCATGAATCCTCTCCTTCTCGGCTCGCTGGAATTCCGTCCTCGACTCCCGGTCCCGACCGAAGGCGCGGCGGC
>Ga0172371_10004161_pt1 | contig 22061 bp, 19 predicted proteins | sample Lak12m_FD_114543 | JGI IMG/M metagenome (GOLD analysis project Ga0172371, IMG submission 114543) | Freshwater microbial communities from Kabuno Bay, South-Kivu, Congo - kab_022012_12m | ecosystem: Environmental > Aquatic > Freshwater > Lake | place: Democratic Republic of the Congo: South-Kivu...
AGTTCTCTCTATGAAATAGCGAATAATCCAGATACTAGGATATTTATCGGGAATGCCGTGTTATCAAACGCTAAGTCATTCCTTCGTGAGATCAAAGGACACTTAGAGCACAACCAGAAACTAATTGACATTATTGGAGATCAAAAGAATAAAGACGATAAATGGACTGAAACAGAAATTATCATTAAGGGAAGAACAAAGAACCTGAAAGAGCCTACTATTCAAGTGGCTGGCGTTGGTCAATCCTTAGTATCTCAGCATTATGACTTGATGATCCTAGATGACCTTGTTAATGTTGAGAACGTCAACACCCCGGAACTAATTCAGAAGACGATTGACTGGTACAAAATGGCTCTATCATTACTAGAACCAGACGGGAAATTGATCATTATTGGCACTCGCTATCACTTCGCTGATCTCTATGGCTTTTTGATTGATAAGTACTCAAACGACCCCAGATGGCACATTGAAGTCCACCAGATTTATGACGACAAGGGTGACCCAATCTTCCCCGAAAAGTTTAAACCTCAGTATATTCAAGAACTTCGTGAAGATCAGGGAAGTTTTATTTTCTCTTGTCAGTATTTGAACAAACCCGTTGACGATGAGAATTCTAAGTTCAAAAAGAGCCAGCTTAAATACTTAAAAGACTTACCAGATAAACAATTCTACACAACGATGGTAATTGATCGTGCTTACTCTCTAGCGAAAACAGCAGACTTTACCGGCTTTACCGTTAAGAAACAAGATGGTGAGAACTTCTGGTATGTTCCACTGGCAAAGAGAGTGAAGGAGCATGAAGGCAAGATCATTGATCTAATCTTTGATTACAAGAACTATTTTAAGGTTGACAAGGTCGGCATTGAGCAGAAAGCCTTTAATGACACTCTAAGACCTGTCCTAGAAGAAGAAATGCGCCGGAGAAACGACTTCTTTGAGGTAATTGAATTAAAAGGAAGAGCGTCTAAAGTATCAAGGATTGAGGGATTAGTGCCAAGGTTTGAGTCAGGTTCAATATATTTTGTTGGTGAAGAAAAAGACTTTGCTGATTTAGAGGACGAACTCTTAAAATTTCCAATGGCTAGACATGACGACTTAGTTGATAGTTTGGCTTATCACAATGACGAAGATATGCAGAGCGTTATTCCGACAAATGAGGCCAGAATCTTTACTGGCGGTGACTCTGTGACAAGATATGGGGCGCAACCAACAACTTTTAGGACTTTTAAATGATTGAACAAATACCGACAAAAGACAAGTGCAAAAAATGCATTAAAAGACGAGAACAGGGGTATATGTACTGTCTTTGTGGCAATAAGTTATGGGATTCTGAATTGATAATTAAGATTGGTGGCAGTATCGAAACAGGTAATACTAATCAGGGTTGGCACTAAAGGAGGTAATCTGCACTTTCGAGAATATATTGAAGAAACGATAATTCTAAGACTAACCAACACTAGGCCAAACGACTCTCCGGTTGACTATCTTGTTTATTGTTCGCTATTGGGAGAGCTCAGACCAACCATCCGAAAAATATTAGACGATCGCCGAGTAATTGGTTTTACTCGAGATGACCTAGAGAGCTTTTTCAATTTAAAAGTTTATCAAATTCTATCCAGAAGTCAGTATGACTTTAAAAGATCACCCAGATCATTTTTTAAAACTGTCTTTACTCGATTTTTAAATGATATAGACCGAATGAGAGAATCCTGTTTTAAAAAGGGAATGGATATTGACGCGCTCGATAACTGCAAGCATTTTACAATCATCGACGAGAAAACAAAGGCCAAACGTATTGAAGATTAATAAGTAATTTTTCAATACAATGGAAGAAAAAGACACACTCAAAGACGAACGCATCAATAAATATGTTAAAGAGTTCTCACGCTGGAAAACAGATTTAGAGCCCTATTGGGATCAGATCGACAAGAATCAGGAGATGTATGAATTCTACAAGTCGGAAGCCTCCGAAACAGACTCTGATGTTTCTTTGAATACCCCTTTTGCTATTGTCGAATCTTTGGTTGCTAAAGGAAATGACACTACTATTGATGTGACAGTTAAGGCTAAAGGCCGAAATGATATGTCTGACTTTGAGCAATGGGTATCAGCAATTCTCAAAGATTCAATTGAAGATCAGGATGTCGCTGATTATGTAGGAACTTTTAGAAAAATCAAAGAGGTTTTTTCCAGAGAGTTCTATATTAAAGGAAATGCTTTTGCTGAAATAAACTATCTCTATAAAACCGCAATTGTCAATGGCAAGAAAAAGGTTGTTGCCGACAATCCTTACCTTAAAGTTCTTCCCTACAAAACAGTTATTTTCAATCCTTCAAAACAAGCTGACAGTTCCAATGTTTACTTTATTGAAAAGTTTGTTGAGTGGAGTGAATTAGAATCTCAGGAACAGGATAAATCCGGCAAGGGGATCTATTCCAACTTAGTTGAACTCAAAAAAACTTTTAAAGGAAAAAACAAACTCCAAGATTCGCCCAACGATGACGCTTTTGTCGTCGATGGTTCAAAGACTCCGAGAAAGGTTGCTCCGATTCGCCTACTTGAGAGATGGGAAGGGGCAAAACTAATTGTTATTGCCAACGATAAAGTCATTATAAGAGAAGAATATGATCCCTTCAAAATCGGTCGTTGCCCCTTGCTTGTCGGAATAAACTACAAACAAGAAGGCAGACCTTACGCTTACGGTGAGATTGACGCTATCTACAAACCTGTTAGAGCCCAAGACACGATCATCAACCAAAATATCGAGATTATCAACAAATACCTAAGAGACTCCGTTGTGGTTGATCCGAACGGCAGATATAACCTCGACAACTTAATGGCTGTAATGCAGTACGGCGGTGTCACATATGGCGATCCGAAGATGATCGGTAATGTCCCTCGTATCACTCCACCCCAACAAGCCTTTATGCAGATTGACATTATGCAACAGGCCATCGAAAGGGCGGCTCGTTTCAGCCCTTATGCTTCTGGTGTGCCATCCCAAGCAACGGACAAAACAAAGGGGACTCTTGGGGGTATCCAAGCAATGCAGAGTGCTGCTGAGCCTAATTTCCAAGTTAAACTTGATGCAATTCAGGATTGCTTTATGCGACCAATAGGCCGGATCTACTTGCAGATGATCGCTTCTCTAATGGGCGACAATGATATTCGTTATGCCATCTTAAAGGGCGAAAAACCAATGTGGGTTAAAGCGACTAAAGGTATTCTACTTGGTCAAGCCACCCTTCAAGACATGGTTGTATCCGGCATGGTGACGGAAAACGATCTAGCGCAATTTGCCCAGGAAAACGGTATCACTCCAGATCAAATTCAGACTAAAGAAATGATCTTTGATGTTGATTGGGTAGTGGATGTTTCTCTCAACTCTCAAAGTAAGACCGACAAGATTTCTAATGCCCAACTCAAGATGACTTGGGTTGATTGGTCAAGAAATATGGGCGTTCAGTTCTCACCAGATAGGGTAGCAACTCAAATCGGCCATGAGATTGGTGTTGACGATCCCGAAGAACTCTATTTATCCGATGAGGAAAAAGGCCAGATGCAACAAAAACAAATGCAAGAACAGCAGACTCAAGTTCAACAATCCCAGCAAGCCGATCAAATGAAAATGCAACAACAGGTGCAGATGGAGCAAATGAAACAGCAAGCCCAAGATGATCAGGCATATAAGCAAGCAAGAACTCAAGCGATTCTAGAAGCGATGAAACAGGCTCCCGCAATAGCTTAACGTATATGAACTATAGGAGGAAGATGTTTTTCAATCGAAAAGAGCAACTCAAAAAAGACATTAAGGAAAAAGAGATTTATTCCCGGCTTTTTAATAACCAAGATTTCAAGAAATGGAAAGAAGAAGTCATCGACAAGCGCCTTGAAGTTCTAAAAAGCAATGTCTTGCAGATTGATCGTCAAAATCCCTACTGGCGAGAGGTGGCTTGCGACTTCATTATCCAATATCAGGAAACAGAATTTGCTTTTAAAAGATATTTTGAATCAATGAAAGCGATTGAAGATTATAACAAAAACCAACTAAAAAACCTTAAATAACGAACACGGCGCTTGGGGTGTAGTCCTCCTTCGCCCTAAGCATCGTGTTTATTAACAAAGTGTCGCCTACTTAAATAGCGTATATGGGTCGCAACCAACACAAGGCAGAAAGGAAATCGTCATGGAAGACGAAAAAACAAACGCAGAGGAAACTGCTGTTGAGGAAACTCAAGAAACAAACACCGAAGCATCGGATAACGGCAGTGAAGCCGAACAAAACTCATCTGAAAAATCGGGCGGAGATTTAAAGGTTGCTTTATCGCAAGAGAGAGATCGTTATCACTTTTTGCAAAGCCAACTCGAAGATCCCAACTTTATTTACCAGCGTGCTGTTGCGTTGGGATTGGCAGAACAAGAACAAGCCGCGCAAAACGAAGCGGCTGATGACACTCAGGAAAAACCAGCCGGGATGTCATACAGCGATTATCAGTTCTACCGATCACTTGAGAAAGCTCAGGAGAAATACTCCGATCTTTCCAAAAACTACGCTGACCAAATGGCTATTTCAGCCATCGTTAATCGCGAAGGGTTAAGTCCTGAAAAAGCAGCTGACAAATTCTATTCTCGCTTTAATAAGGTGAAAGAAGAAGCTAAGGCTGAAGGTGCAAAACAACAGGAAACTACAATTAGCGAAAAAGAAAAGGCACAAACCGCCTCTGGCGTGGCTCACAGTAGCGACGCTGCCGAAATGGATGAACTAAGAGATCAGATTAGAAGCGGTGATAGAGTCACATCTAAGAACGCTTTAGCTGAACTCGTTAAAAAAATGGATAAGAAAGCAGGAATAATTTAAGGAGGACAGAAAGTACTTAAATGGCAGACAAAAGCTATTCTTACGGTGATGTATCCGTCCGACAGGACTTACTAGATCAAATCCACGATCTAAACATTACTGAAACTTATGTTACTTCCAACGCTGGCAATGTTGCCGTCAACGCAACTTACCACACTTGGAACGAAGACCCGATTGAGGCTCAAACTTCTCAATCTGGAACAATCGAAGGTGCTGATACTACCTACTCAATGGGTACGCCTAGCGGCTATGCCAATATGACGCAGATCATTGAAAAAGGTGTCAAAGTGACCCATTCCAATCAGGATTCGACTCACGCCGGGTTCTCTGATAAGTGGGCTCGTGAAAAAGCCAAAAAGATGCTCGAGTGGAAAAATCAGTTTGAACTTTCCGCTGTTATCGGCACTTTAGCTTCAGGCGATGGTTCTGCAAATGCTCGCAAGATGAACGGTATCATCCGTTTTGCTTCGACTCTTGCAACGCAGGAATCGAGTGCGACTTTGGATTCTGATGCTTACAACACTTATATGGGTAATGCATATGATCAAGGTGCTGACATTGATACGATTTTAGTCGGTCGTGTTTTGAAAGAGAGAATCTCGGGATTTACGACTCCAAACACCCGAAACATCGCTGCTGGCGATAAGAAAGTCATCAATACTATCTCGGTTTACGAAGGCGATCATGGTACGCAGACCATCGTCAAACACAGATACATTGATAGCGGTGCGACAAGCGGAAGTCACGCCCTTTGCGGATATATGTCTGATTATGTCAAGGTTGGCTACTTAACCAATCCCGGCTATGAAGATCGCGCGCAAACAGGTGGTTTCAAAGCTGGTGCTATCTATGGTGAGGCTACGGTTCAGGTTGACAATGAGAAATCTATCACTTTCATTGATGGTTTAATCTAATCTTTACGAGAAGCTCCCTTTCGGGGGAGTTTCCGCAAGGATTAAGGAGGACAATTGAATACTATTTACGACAAATACGACAACACGGTTGGCGAGGATCGCTGGTTGTTAATAGATGGAGCTATTAAAGCGTTTATGCGTAGATTCCCTTATGAATGGGTGGCTTTTGTCGAATATATGAACTCAAACAGGACGGAATATGGATTGGCGACTAAGGAAAATAAATCGCTTCGTCAAGCAAATTTCCGCAGAATTATGGAATTCCCCGAAGCCTATGACCCGATCAAAGACCGAACATACAATCTTTATAATGTTGTCAATAAAATTATTCCGGGATTTACCCAAATTCCACGAATTAAAAAAGAATTTTTAAAGCGCTATCCCGCATTTGGCGGCGGCGATAAATACTAGGAGGACAATGATTGCTCTTGCGATGATTATAAAAGACGATAGCGAAGCACCGAAACTTAAAAGATGCTTAGAGTCGGTCTATAAATATGTAGACGGTATCTATATTACCGGCACAAACAAACCAGATCACAAAATCAAGAAGATTGCCGCCAAGTACAACGCTAACTATTCATTTTTTAAATGGACTAAGAACTTTGCGGAGGCACGCAACTTTAATTTTGCTCAAGTACCGGAAAAATACGAATATATTCTATGGCTTGACGCAGATGACCAAGTTATCAACCCCCAAAATTTAAAAGAAATAGTTAAGTCAGAAGCTGATATAATCGACCTCCCCTATATCTATGCTAAAGACAAATATGGAAATGTTGTTGCCAGACAAAAAAGAGCGAGGATTCTAAAACGAGTCGGAGAGTGGAAGCAACCAGTTCACGAACACTATGTGGAGAGCCAACCAGTTAAAAGACTTTATTCCGATAAGGTGATAATCGAACACGATAAGATCACCGGAGAATCTGATGCCTCTACCACTCGAAACATTGACATTTTGTTGTCTGATTATCTAAAGGACAAAGAGAACCCCGAACCTCGCACATTGGTGGGTTTAGGGAACGCTTTTTACGCCTTGCAGAAATTCGAGGAGGCGATCGAGTTCTTTTTAAAATATATTAAAGTCTCCGGTTGGGACGAGGAAAAGTATTTGGCGATAGCCAGATGTTCTCAATGTTTAAATTGGCTAGGAAACCAAAAGGAAGCCATAGATTTAGCTCTAAAGGGTATTCAGTTAAGACCGGATTGGAGTCTTTGCTACTTTAATGTCGGTGAGTTTTATCTGGCACAGGGAAATTACAGAAAAGCGATTGATTGGCTCTTAACTGGCTTTACTAAAAAGACACCGGAAACAGTTTTAGTCACCAACGATCTTGATTACACCATTAATCCGATGGGCAGACTTGCTTATGCTTATCTTTATACCAATCAGATTGACAAAGCACTGGAAATAGTGTCTAGAATGCCGGATATGCCCGAAATTGGAGAATTGCGGGGACTTATTTACGAGGCAAACGCCGTAGAAGGCTTTGTAAGGCATTTTCTTGATGTAGTTGGCCAAATATACTCTAAAGACCAGAAAAAAGCCGAGGGATTGTTTGATTGCCTACCGGTAGGGCTAGAAGAAGATGTAAGGATATTAGAAGCAAGAAATAATATTTGTTCCCCGAAGAAACACGAAGGTATTACTTATCTTTGCGGTAAATCACCTGAAATTTGGGCTGATCCGTCAATTATAACCGGACTTGGTGGAAGTGAAACGGCTGTTGTCCAATTAGCGAGGGAATTTAATAAGTTAGGTCATAAAGTCGAGGTTTATAACAACAGTGCTGATTTGGAAGGGACTTATAACGGAGTCGAATACAAATCTTTTTGGAAATTTAACCAAAATGACGAATTTGACACTCTAATCGTCTGGCGTAATCCCGATGTCTTTCAGTTTCCAATTAAGGCTAAGACTAAAATCCTTGATCTACACGATGTCCCAAATCCTAATAAGTATAACCCTGAAATGCTTAAAAACCTTGATTATATCTTTGTTAAATCTGAGTTCCACAAATCACTTTTGCCTGATTTTGCTAAAACAAAGGCAGTTATCATCGGAAACGGTACAAAAATTCAAAATATCCCTTCGGTCGAGCGTAAAAAATCAAAACTTGGATACTTCTCAAGCTATGACAGGGGATTGATTCATCTATTAGAGAACTGGCAGGAAATTAAAAAGGCAGTGCCTGAGACTACGCTTGAAATTGCCTATGGCTGGGACACTTACGATAAGATGAATGGCGACCCCAAGTGGAAAGAATATATTAACTCTTTAATGAACCAAGAAGGCATTACCCATCACGGAAGAATCTCTAAAAAAGAACTGTACAAACTGATGTCTCAATGTGAGATATGGTCTTATCCTTGCCACTTTGAAGAAATCGATTGTATCGTTGCTCGTGAGGCTCAAACTCTTGGTTGCTATCCAGTAGTGACAAATTACGCCGCCCTAAAAGAAACTGTCAAGTTTGGCGATAAGGTCGAGATAGATGTAAAGGGTGATAATTGGAAAACTTACATTAACCAACTGATTAAGAGGCTAAAGGCACCAGGCAAAATTGCAAAGGTGAATTTTGACTATTCGGAAAGGGCAAAAGAATGGCTCGAAAAGATAAAGTAGTTTTTACCTCGGCGGTTTGCGATACGCCTCATCTGGGGCATCTAAGAATGTTTGAGCAAGCTTCCAAACTCGGCAAGTTGATTGTGGCAATTCCTTCGTCAGACAGCAACATCAGTTTTAAGGGTCATCCCACTATTAACACAATGGAAGAGCGCTTAAGGGTTGTCCAAGCTCTGGAGCCTGTCTATTTGTGTATTGCTTATCACTCTTTAGAAGAACTAAAAAAACTCATCTACACTATTAAGCCGGATATTGTTTGTCGAGGTGACGATCAAGTAGATTTCAACGGTAAAAAGGAAGCTCAAGAAATGGGAGCAAGGATTGTCTACTTTCCATATTCAAAAGATATTAGTTCAACAGAGATAAGGAGAAGATGTCAAGCGCTTTAGAGAACCTGAAACTCACCAAGAAAATACTTGATGAGCAAAATATTCCTTTTTCACTAGAAGCAGGTACGCTTCTTCTCGCCTATCGTGACCAGAAAGTTGATGAAAGCGATGTTGATATAACAGTCTTGGATATAAATAAAGTTGACCTTAATAAATTCAAGAATCGAGGCTTCGTTGTTGACCATATTTATAGTCATCCGATTGTTCCCGAATATTCACTTAGGAGAAATGGCGTAAAGTTGGATATTTGGACTAAAGCATTTCGAGATGGTCAGGCGTGGTGGTGCGCTTTTGATAGGAAATTAATCCCCCAACACGTTGGCGAGAGTCACTTTAGATCTTTTGACAGGTTAAATATCTGGGACGAGATTTGGAATATTCCCCACGATACCAAAGGATATTTAAAGGCCAATTATGGCGATTGGGAAACTCCTCGCAAAGAATGGGATTGGCGTTTTGATCCTAAAAGTATAGATCACTCTTGGAGAACTGACATATGAAAGTAAGTATTATAATCGCTACTTTGCCAGAAAGAAAAGACTTTTTAGAGGAAGCGTTTGAATCAGCCAGAAACCAAACTGTTCCCTGCGAGATTATCGTCGAAGATGGCACTGACGGGGCTTGTGTTGCCCTTAACAGAGCTGCTAGACGATCTAGCGGTGATTTTATCTTTAATCTAGATGATGATGACATTTTGCCTGAATATGCAATGGAACGATTAAAAAACGAGATAGGGGATAGCGATGTTATATTTTCAGATTTGCTTCTATATCCATCATTAAAAACATTTCAACAAAAATTTACAGGGTATGATGATCTTATTCAAAACAACACCCTGCCCGGCGTGTTAATGACTACTCGCAAAGCATGGCAGAAAGTTCCTTTTGTTGAGGAATTAAATACTGGTTATGACCGAGAGAGGAATTTAAGATTTTGTGAAGCCGGACTCAAGATAAAACACCTGCCGGAATACCTGTATTACTATCGGCAACATCCTAACCAAACTCAAAAACTCTTTCCTAAAGAACAGACTCTAAATAATTTGGAGAGCAAACGCAAACGTATTGAAAAGTAAGAAAGGACTTTCAATATGGCTAGTTTGCTATCTCTAAAAAATTTCGTTGCTTCACAAATGGGGAAAACAGACGGAGCAACCGCTAATTCCAAGCGTGATATTTTAGTTAATCGTTCTCTTGATAAATTCTACAACGAGGCTCAGTGGACTTGGCTTGATGCGACTAAAGATTTCGAGACAACCGACTTCACAAGTAATGTCGCCTCTCTTCCAACTGATTACAATAAAAAATACTCGCCCTTAAAGGTCTGGGTTTATTCGGGAGGCGTGAAATACACTTATCGACCTGTTGTTTGGGATCAGGTTGACTCTTATCCTGAAAGCACTCCAGTATTTGCGATCTCCAAAACTCAAATCAAAGTCAACACGCTTCAATATGGTGCTCCCTCAATGTTATACACGGCTAAGTTTACCGATTATGCCCTAGATAATACCGACAACTCAGAGGAACTCTTGTGCCCCGACATTTATTTACCGGGTTCTTTTGCCATTGGTTCTTATTGGCTCTCTGCCGAACGATCAAGCGGAAAACATCAGGAGTTCTTAGACGAATATCGCAAGGAACTTCCTCTTGCAATTACTGACGACAAAATGAGCCGAGCCACTGAGCAATTAGATACTTACACTTATAGGAACGGATACAATGGCGCAATCAAAGTACGCTGATGATGCGTTAAAATCTTTCAGCCTAAAAGGTTATGACGGAGGTTATAACTCTTTTCAGAACTCCAAAAGAGACACTGCTGATAATGAGTACGCATACGGTCAGAATGTCGAAAATGACGATTCATTTTTATATCTGCAGAAAACTCATGGCGAAACCAAGATAAACACAGAAATCTCAAACGGTTATGCAGTTAAACATCTTTTTGTCCACCGGAAATCAACCGGTAATGAACTTATTGCTGTTGCCGGAGCTACGATTAAAGTCATTCTTCCAAGCGTTTCTACTTTAAGTGGTGTCACTCCCACTGCCGATCTGTATTACACCACTTTTCAGGGGGACGATGACAGAACTTACTTTTTTAACGGCACTGACGATCCGTTTTATTACGATGGATCAACCCTAACGGCTATTTCAACTAATCTTCCGACTAACGGTTGTGGGGAAGTGGCGATTAATTATGCTAGACGGTGTTATACGGTTAATAAGACAGATAAATCAAGAATAGATTTTTCCGGACAGTATTACCCTGAGTATTCGGCTGGGTCAATCTCAAACTTTATGGATTTTCGCTCAGCCTCTTACGGGGGCTACTTCAGGCTTCCTAGAGGGCAAGAAATTACCACTTTATATGAATCACTTGATGGTCTTTTGATCGGAACTTCTACCGGAGAGATCTATATGTGTGTTCCTAACGGTGATACAGGTATCTCGGACGCGCTAACTCACTCCGTGACGCTGAAGGCCAAAGGTGTGGGCATATCCTCTAACAAATCAGTTTCTCAAGTAGCAAACGATCAAGTGTTTTTCTACGACAAGGGCATTTATTCTCTTGGTTATCAGCAGTTATTCGGCAATCTCCTAAGAGCCGCGAAACTCTCAAAAAAGGTTGATCCTGAGTTTACTAACGCCGTAAAAAATAAGGTTGCTTCTGCATTTTTCAACGACAAACTCTATATCGCTTATGGAACTGGATCATATAATAACAAGCTCATTAAACTATTATTTAGAGATAAAAACTATCAAATAAGTTCTTGGTCTGCTCCTCAAACTGGGTTTAATATCTCCTCTTTCGCTATTTACACTGAATCTAACGGTACCAAACATCTGTATGCCGCTTCCGATCTTTCAACTGATTCTTATGTTTATGAATTGGATAATACCCTCTCCCTTGCCGGATTGGGGATTAACTCTGTTTTTGAGACTAAATCAACCGATTGTAAAACTCCGGTTGTAAAATACTTCGGTTTCATTGATGTCCCATACGCAATGGTTTATGGATCGCTAACTTATGAGGTAATAATTGATGAAACCAATAAAATAACCGACACACTTCAACTCGGTAACTCCTCTGATAAGGGTGCAGGTTCCGGTTCTATGCCAACAGGGTCTAAACCATCGGGTGCCAACTATGACATTAACTCAACTTTTGCTTCTCTAAAGCAAAATGACACATTCCGAATTGATTGTAATTTTGAGAGAGGAAAAGTGATCTCTGTTCGGTTCTCAAACTCCAATGCCAATGAGGATTTTAAAATCGGCACTCCGGTTTTTTACTACCAAGAAGGATCAATTTACGAAACATTATAACGAAAGGCTAATATGAAAATTCCATTAAAAGTATCAGGCGCGCTAACTGACGGAGGTACCCTCTCTGTCGGGACAACCGAAATAAATTTAAGCGTCTTACCAAGCGAGCAGACAGGCTATTTGGTGTTGGACTTTGACAAGGCAACTGGAGCCGAGGAGGTAAGTTTTTCTCACTCTGGAAGCAATCCTGTCACAATCTCGGCCACAACAGTTGAACACTCCGGCACTTGTAATTTCTGTATTGATAACACGGACGGTTATTATCAAGCGTTATTAACCCCAATCACTAATCTATCGACAATTGGAGCTAGAGCATACTTAGCCAATCTCTTAGGTACAACAGTAGAGAATTCTGTCACTAAGGTAGCTCTTGACGCAGAAAGTTATGATCTTGGTTCTAATTTTTCAGATGGTAAATTTACTGCTCCGATTGCAGGATATTACTCAATAAGCGCCACGATTAACTATGGTTCGTTGGTGGCTGATAAACGGTATGCTATTGTCATAAAGGTCAATGGTTCGCAAATATCGGAAAGTTCTGTTGGAAATGGAGGAATTGTAAATTATGTAGCGGCTGGAATTTCAGATATTATCCATCTTGACGCTGAAGATTATGTAGAGCTCTTTTATTTCCAAGCTTCTGGCGCTACTACGGTAGATGTGAGGGGCGGTTCGGATAAAACATTTATGACGATCCATTTTCTACATTCATAGTTTATAAAAAAGCCTAAACAAAAAAGAGCCTCTAAGAAAAGTTAACGTATAGAGTATTAGAGAACAATTTTTAGGAGGAACCGGGGGCTGATTCTGAGTCTAAATGTTTTTCGACAAAAAAGCTATCTGTTCGGCCCCGACCGGTAGCTTTTTTGTTTTTAAGAGGGATTGTGTCGGCTGGCACAGTCTCTCTAAAAGCAAGGAGATAAGCACCGCCTTGAGGTGTGTAAGGTTGAGCTAAAAATACCTTACGATGTAGATAGGCCAATATACTTCGATACAATCCTCCACCAATAATCTTTTCTTTTACTTGATTTCTTTACTAGTAAACGAGAAGCACTATTGGGGGAGTGGACACGTTGAAGGAATTGGAGTAGAGAGAACAAAATAAGAAATAACCTCGGGCTATATATAGGAGTCCCTATTTTAGAGTACGCATAACCATCTAAACTAGTTTGTAGCGAGTTATTATTTATTCCCCAGTTCTAAGACTACAAGATTATTCAATACTCCGATTCCAATATGAGTAAGGAAAAAATTGCCAAACGTATTGAAATACAAAGGAAACAATAAATAAGGAATAAAGATGATTAAAGTAGATGGATTATTAGAAAAAGCGCCTAAAGGATATAGTTTTAAGTATAAAAACAATCCAGATGGCACAATTGGCGTGGATTATTTTGATCCTAACGGAACACCTATTGCTAACTGGCAATTTTCTTCTGGATCGGGTGCCGATGTAAGTCAAATAGAAAAAGGGGCGCAACAAAGATATAGAAGTTTTGATGAATACCTCCTAGACAATGGCGGGACTACTTCAACAGGTCAATATGATCGAGGAATCGGGAAAAAACCTCCTTCAGATATAACCACTCCATCTGATACATCTGCCACTTCTTCTTCTCCAACTCAATCAAATATTCAAGTTGACTCCTATGGTAATGTCTTTGATCTTTCTAACCCCGATCAAGCCGCGAAATATTATCAGAACCAACAGCAATATACCAGTGAAATTTACAACCAAAAAATCAAAGATTGGCAGAATCAATGGAACCGCAGTTATGAAGATCAGCAAAATGCTCTCAGAGACTTGGGGTTTTCCAAACGGAATTACCAAAATGAGTATTCAAATTACTTCGGAGATCCAACACAGGGAATAAAGGGAACTCTGCAAAAATCTCTAGATGAACTCGATAAAACCTACCGAGGCAGAAATACCGGACTTATCAATTACTTTGCTAACTCAGCCCCCGGAATATACCAATCCGCAGAAGGAGACAATCTTGCCGAAAGTAGAAATCTCTACAATGAAGGCACAAATGATTTAAACCAAAACCAAGTACAAAATACTAACTACTTTGAGGGACTTCAAAACCAATTAAACGATACTCAAAATATCATTAATAGAAACTTGCAGGATTTAAACCAACAAAAGACTCAATACCCAACCCAACTTTTGCAAGAGAAGAATAATATGATCGGTGGAAACTACTCTAATCTTAAAAACTGGGCTAGACAGAATAATTACACAATGCCCTCCTCTGTTAAGGCACCTGAAATTCAATCAAGAACTCCCGATATTTCAGGCATAATTTCACAACTCTCCACTAATCCCTATTCCCTTTCAAATGCAACAAACTTCTTTGCCTCAACTCCTCAATCTACATTAAATCTTCAAAAGAGAATGCAAGGGATACAGACAGGAACGATAACACCTACTGATAAAGACAAAGAGCTTATGGGCATCTATTAGGAGGTATCGCGATGTCTTGGTTCACAGATTTTTTAAAGAAGGAAAAAGATAAAGTTCTCGGAACGGTAAAAAATGATGCCGATAAAGTATCTAATTATTTTGGCATCGGCAAACCCGGACTAGGGACTTTCGGACAGCAAGTAAAAAACACTCTTAACAGCGCAGTTTCTGGAGTTTCCAAAGTTGGTGAAACCGGAAACGCAAAAGACTTTGTTAAACTCAACGATGCGATAAGAAATATAAAAAATCCCACAACACGCCAAGAAATGAATCGGACGGTTAATTTTGCCCAACAAGGAAAAGTAACTCGACCTACTCAAAATGCTACTAGCGTAATGAGTAATTTTCTTAATCCTTCTATCGGACCGAAAGCCATTTTACCCCAAAATAGTCAACCAGTTCCGACAGTTAAAGACGCTTTTGGATCATTATTGAAAGCTATTCTTTATGGGATTACTCAACCTACTGTTGCTGGAGAACCTTCTGATTTGACAGGAAATGGTCAAAGCAGCGCTATAGTCGATAAATTAACTCCCCAGCAGGTTCAACAATATAACACGCAAAAAACGCAAGAAGCAATACAAGGTTCTAATGCCGGTGGTGCGACTAATGTAGCATCAACTATTGGAGATATTTTTACATTGTTTAGTCCCTATACAATAGGTACAAGAGCTGCTGGAAAAATACAAAACGCTACTACTCCAGAAGCTAAGGTTGGGGCAGGTGTCGAAGCTCTAACAGCCTTATTGGCCAAAGGAGCCATTGGGAAAACCGCTGATTTAACTACTACTGAAGGAATATTAAAAGCTGCTCAAAAATCTTCTGATCCGATGGTTAAAAGACTTCTATTAAATATTTTGAGTAAAACTCCAGAAGCGGCAGGAATAGGCGCTGGATTTGGGCTATCAAGTGGATTACAAAATAACGGTAGCGCAAAAGAAGTCGCCGAATCTACTGGTGAAGGCGCATTGTACGGACTTCCTTTTGCTGTACTAGGTGGAACATTGCAAACAGCAAAAGAGCCAAATGTATCCATACAATCAATGGCCGGACGAACAATAACGGTAACAGCCGATGATGTTAAGGCAATGAGCACCGGGAAAGAACTCACTCCTTTACAGCAAGACATAGCAAAAACCATTCCCGGTAATGTAAGAGCGCAAGCAGTAAAACAGGGATCTGTCGATTATACGATTCCGGGAGAAAAAACAGCTACAATAACTCCTTCTAAATTAGGAATGTTCCTTGGCCAAACAGAAAAGACTGTAAACTTACCAAATGGTAATACTACTACTTCTAAAACAGTTAAACCAACACTTCAACTTACCTCTGGCAAAATTCCAGATGAAAGTGGAAAAATAAACTTCGGGGCGCCCCTTAAAGATGACGGTCTTGATGCTCTTAGAAATGAAGCAAGAAAAAAAAGCATAACTGCATATCACGGAACAAACGCTAATTTTGATAATTTTGATAATAAGTTTTTGGGCAGTGCAACTGGGAAACAACCAATAAATATGAGTGGCTTTTCTTTTTCGAGTGATAAAAATGTCGCTAAGACTTTTGGGAAAAATGTAAAAAAAGTTGAATTGGATATACAAAACCCGTATGTAATAGATGCAAAAGGTAAAACTTACGGGGACGAGATGAAAACCATCATAAGAGACGCAGTCGATACAGTAGATAGGAATAAATACGACGGTATAATTATCAAAAACTACAAAGATGCTGGGACTGGCACTCCGAAAATAAGTGATCACTATATTCCATTCAGCGAAAAACAAATCTCCCAATCCCTCTCTACAAATAAAGGGGAAACTGCTCTTAGAAATGAAGCAAAAACAGGTAGATTCCACGGAACTTCATCTGAAATAAAAAACTTAATGACTGATGAAGAAATGTATTCTCCGAACAATATTTATGGACAGGGATTCTATACAACTGATAATTATTCTGTCGCTGGCGGATACGCCAAGAAAGGTGGTGGTTCTACGCCAACAATTTATGATATTTCAGAAAAAGCACCAGTTAAATTATTTGATATGGAAAAACCAGTTTCAGATAATATCTTAAAGAAGATAAACGATACTGGTCTATTTATGGAAGGTTATCAAAAAGGAACGACCTTAAGAGAAATATATGACGATATTAGGGCGATGTCATCTTCTAAAGAACTTTCGATTGATGAAGCACAAGGTCTAATGAATGAAGTAAAAGGAGTCTTGTCTAAAGAGGGTTATCGTGGTTTAGACCACACTGGTGGACTTATTACTAAAGGTGAAAAACATAATGTAAAAATTTACTGGAATCCGAAAGAAGATTTAAATATAACCCAATCCCTCTCTCCAAATAAAGGGAAGACAGTAAATACCTCTAACGATAAATTTAATAATGCCATAGCTTATATCAAGCAATGGGGGACAAGACAAGTTGATGTAAACGCAATTAAAAGTGATTTTCCAGACAGAACAGCAGAATTTGATAAAGCCATAAGTGAGATAAAAGCGAGTGAGGCGACTAAGCGGGCGTTGACAGCCAGAGAAAATGAATATGGTAACAAATTAAATTCTCTTGCCAATAACACACAAATTATGAGTCCCGATGGGACATTAAACAACGGGGCAATAAGGGATTTTCAAAAAGCTGAATACGAGTTAGCTAAGCAATACCCAGATTTACCAGTAAATGCCAATAAAATTGCATACTACGAAAAAACACACGGTATTTCTCCAAATAAAGGGGTGGGGGCTACAACGCCACCTAAGGCAACAAAAACCGAAAAAGGTATCAGACTACCACTCAAGCAGGAAAAAGCGACAGAAGGGCTTGGAACGAGCGTACTACCAGCAGGAAAGGGGCTTTCAGATGACAATTCGCTACCACCAGTAAAACCAAGTGTAAAACCAAGTGTTCCAAAATCAAGCGAGGAAATTAGACTTCAACTCCCAGCAGGCGATCCCGAAACTGCTCGCAATATGGTTAGAGCTAACCTACAAGGGAAACTAGATAACATTGAACAACGAATATACGGTTCGACTACTTCTGGCGTTACAGGCGGAACTAAGGGTGCTGGTATAATCGGAAAAGTAACACTTCCATTACAAGAAAAGGTATCTTCTGCTTTTGCCAAAGGTTTATCAAGTAAAAATCCTATCATCAGAAATATCTCAAGAGGTGTTAAAGCATTGTTTGGTCAAACTGGTAAAACAGTCGAGGGCGAAACAAGACTTGGTCTAATGAAAGGTGCAGACGATACTGCTATCCAACTAGCAAATGATGTGGAAAGTTACGCCAAAGGGCTTGTAGGGGGTTCTGAAGAGTCATTGAGGCGTATTCACTCTGTATTAGACCCAGAAATATCATCCATAAAAGTAAATGCCAAAGACCTTACAGAAAAAGAAAAACAAGCAACTAACTTTTTGCGAGAAATATCAGACTATATTAACGACTCAAACTTTGCTCAAGGCAAGATTTCATACGAAACTTGGCAAAAAGGTACTGGCGGAAGATATATTACTCGTGCTTATGACGAAATAGAATTACCACCAGAGTTATCAGGTGCTTTTAAGGATATGGCAAGAGGCAAACAAGAACTTGGTATGTTCAAGCAACGAGGTGATGTTACCGATTGGAAACTTGACCACGCTATTGAAGACCCTGCTTATCTTGTCGGAAAACGCTTACAACAGACTTATCGAAATGAGCAACTGGCAAAATATGCTGATTGGGTAGTAAAACAACCAGATATGGTTTCAGATGTTGAAAGGACTGGATATACAAAATTATCAGACAGTCCAGTTTGGGGTGCTTTAAGTGGTAAAAATGTCAGACAAGACATTGTAGAGGGTATTAGAGGGTTCTATTCAGACAACAAAGCGGTACAAGGATTATATGATTTACTTAATTGGTATGATAAACTTGCTCCTCGTCGGTTCCTTAAAAAAGTCAAGACTGTATTTAACCCAGTTACCAGACTTGGAAACCAGATTGGCAATAGGGTGTTCGGTTTAATGAACGGAATAAACCCTTTCACTTTTGAAAAGAATATCCAAACTTTTGCCAAGAAAGATTTAGCTGAAAACGGACAGATTACAAGACTATTAAGACAAAACGGAGTGCTTGGAACTGATTTTACCAGAACAGAATTAGTCAATCGTCTTGCTAAAGCCGGTGTTGATAAAAATACTTTACAAAAAATAGATGAATATATTACCAAAAGTTATGGTGCGGCTGATGACCACGCTAAAATTGCCGCTATGAAATACTGGTTAGACAAAGGCAAAACCGTTGAAGAGGCTTTAAGAAAAGTCCGAGCGGGTTTCCAAAATTATCAATCTATCGGTCTTTTATACGATATTGGTGCAAAAATACCTGTATTCGGCAACGCTTTTGTCAGATTTCAGGGCGATTTAATCCGTATGCTAAAAAACTCTGCTCTTGAAAATCCTCTTGGACTGGTTGGTATGATTGGTGCAATTTATGCAGGTGGAAAACTATCATCTAAATTATCAGGTGAAAGTGAAGAAGATTATAAGACACGAACAACCAGACTTGGAGTGCCGAGAATACCTTATACTAATGTGCCACTTGAAATTCAAACTCGTTGGGGTGCTGTAAACGCCGCCAGATTATTTGGTTTATATGATATTACTCCAGCTGGAGAGGGTATTCAAAACAGAATATCTCGTCAAATGCCAATTCAAATCCCAACTAATAAAAAAGAGTTAGGCTCAGCATTAACTTCCGACCCGCTTGTTGGGCCGATTATTGGTGCTTTGGCAAACATTGATTTTAGAGGTAAATCGGTACGAGACCCAAACGAAAATGTCTATCAGCCCACAACACTTACTCCGGCAGAACAGAACTTAAATAGATTGGGTTATTTAGGCCGAAGTTATGGTTCTGGACTCCCAACAGATATTACCAATGTCGTTAGAGCTAATATGGGGTTGCCTGATATTTATGGGAAAGAAAAAACACCAACTCAAGCAGCTTTGAGAATGGCCGGTGTTAAAGTCGAACAGTTTGGACCAGAACAAGCACAAAAAGAACGAGACACACAGGCTTATTTCGAACAATCAAGACAAGAAAGTATTGGTAAGAAAATAAGCCAGATTATCAAAGACAAACTTATCGGAAAGATAGATGAAAAAACTGCTAATGCTAGAATAAAAGCACTTGGCGGAGGCACAGCCTCCCAAGAAGGTAAAATGTTCGAGTATAACGGCAAAACGAATGTAATTATAAACGGAGACAGAAAAGAGTTTGATACCCCACAAGAAGCCCAAAAAGCCATAGACAAAGACTCTTTCGATAAATCCGGCAAGAAATCCGCCTTAATAGATGGCACGTACTACTACCGAGATAAAAACGGCAAAGCTCAAGATATGCCCGAAGCCGACTATAAATACAAAGTCCGCAACGAGAAGATGACCACCGCCAAGATAAACAAGGACTACAAAACTTGGCTCAAGCTGGCTGATGAAAAGCTAAAAGATATTGAGGCTCAATTCGCCGATGCCGATCCTCTTACTCAGTCAGAATTGCAAAACGACTATGACACTCTCGTCAATCAAATAACTAAATATCGAGGGCAGGGCGGGTTTACTAAACCCAAAACAGGCAAAGCTCCTACCAAACTAACGATCAACGCACCTAAAGTCCAAGCAACATATAAAAAAATATCAGCGCCTAAAATAGGAGGAACAAATGGAAAAGTATCAGCACCAAACATCTCAAGATACACAATTCAACCAAGAAAAATCGGAAGAGTTCGTTCTCCCCGTTGAACAACAAGTCGAGGTAGTGAAAGGGAAATGCAATCACAAAGATCTAAAGATAGAGTTCAGACGAGATGACGGACTCCTTGATTGTATTTGTTCTTGCAATAATGGTTTTCTCTTAACTGAGGAAGAATACCAAAAGATGATCTCCTAAACGTATTGAAAGTTAAAGGATAATTAAACGGATTTTCAATATGTTATCAATAAATGGCGTAAGCCCAGACACTATCCGGTCTTTTATAGAAAGAAACGGCGGATCTAATAAAAAAGAAGTCTCTGAATCTTGGCGGATATTTTTAAAATCACAAGGACTCAATGAAGCCAGACTACCCGAACTAGAGGTAGAATTTTTGCGATCAAAAGGAGGGATCGGAACAAGACTTTGGGATTTGTGGAACTCCTATCTTGATTCTATCGGATATTCAGGAAGCGTCCAAGAAAAGATAAACAAATTTTTTAAAGAATATACGCTATCTTCTTCATCAGATTTACTGATGGAAACAGGCGATTCTTTGCTCTTAGAAACAGGCGATAAAATATTAATAGAATAAAGGAACTAAAATGGCAGACACAAAAATTTCAGCTCTTACAGCAGTAGAAACACCGGCAGACACCGATGTTATTCCTGTTGTACAGGGCGAAGTGAACAAGAAAGAAACAAGAGCTCAAATTAGAGCTGGTCTAATGTCTGAAGTCAAAGACGACACCACCCCCCAACTTGGCGGAGATTTGGACGCACAAGACAAAAACATTATAGGTCTTGGTTCAGTAGGATTTACTCAGGAACTTGATAACGGCTCGAAAACAGCCTCCTTTTCGGTGGACTTTGCAACAGACCAGCATCAAAAAGTGACTCTAACCGCTAATACAATGACCATTACTTTGGACACTACCAATGTTAAGCCAGCAGTTCATCATTTAACTGTAATAAATGGTGGTTTGGCAACGATAACTTGGTCATCAGAAAGCGGAAATATAGAGTGGCAAGGTGGAACTGTCCCGACTCTTACATCATCTGGAAAAGACATTATAGCTTTTAAGTTTGACGGCACTAATTGGCAAGCAATGGCCTCACTTAACTTTAAGGTTGCCGCATAAGGAGAATTATGGATCAGAAAATATTAGACGGCAGAAATTTAGTTGAAACCTATCGTGCTGACCACGCTAAACTTTATAATGGCGAAATTATCTCAAAAGATATTCCCGCTGCCCATACGCCATTATATGAGAAACTAAAAAAAGACTTAGAAACTTTAGAATACGAAACCCCTAATGACTTTTTTATTGCTTCAAAACTAGCAGACGATACCGAAATTGCCAAACTTGCAGATAAGACAAAATATGAAAGGTGGGAATAATGGCGACGATAACACTCCGGCCGGCGGGCGCAGGGGATAAATCAGAGATCGAATCTAACGGACACTATACCGGCGCCGTCTCGGTGATGGCCGCGCTAAACGATAACAGCGATACATCCTATGCTTATCTAGAATTTAATGACTTGATTGGTGTCACATCGCTTTACACCCTAGAGGCACACGGGTTGGACGCAGGTACCACGATTGACAGTGTAAAACTATATTATCGTGGTGGCAACCCAAGCGGTTACGGGAATCAATATTACAAAGGAGTATACAAGCGTGATGCAGACGCTTCAGAAACGCTTAGTGAGGTCTTTCATGATTCATACTATACAAC
>Ga0172371_10004162_pt1 | contig 22053 bp, 22 predicted proteins | sample Lak12m_FD_114543 | JGI IMG/M metagenome (GOLD analysis project Ga0172371, IMG submission 114543) | Freshwater microbial communities from Kabuno Bay, South-Kivu, Congo - kab_022012_12m | ecosystem: Environmental > Aquatic > Freshwater > Lake | place: Democratic Republic of the Congo: South-Kivu...
ACCTTTATAACAATATTGAATTTTGTCTTTTCCATTGATTTTTAATGTTGAAACACTGATTGTAATTGTACTATTGACATTGTTTGAAACATTATTCAATATTATATTTGTGATAAATAATATAGTTTGTATCTTAATTGTAGTATTTTGTTATTTGTTTATTAATGGAAATGTTTATGCAAGTGATCAATTTATTACTACATTTAGTGATAGTTTTTCAAATCTAGATTTTAGCAAATGGTATGTTGCAACTGGAGAGGGTAAATTAATTACTAATAACGGACTTGAACTCTCTTCAGAAAATAGTAGAACATTTCCTTATTTATATTCAAAAGAAAATTTAATTCCAGTTACAGGAAATTATTTTATTGAATTTACATATAATTATCCAGAAGTAACTGATTTTGCTGTCGGACTAGGTTTGGGGGTAGTCGCGCCTGCGTATGGGTCTAATCCTGCATCATATGTTGAATCTGACATAATTCAATTCCAATTGTGGCAAGGTAATAATGATGGTTATATTTTAAAGACCCATGTTTGTCAAACCAGTACAAGTTGTAGTACACAAAGAGTTCCTGTATTTTCATTGCCTAAATCAATATCTACTGATCATACATTGAGATTTGAATATCGAGGATCAAATTTTAAAATATTTGACAATAATTCTGAAATTATCAATAATCCATATTTACTTTCAATTGGTAAACGTCCTTCTGTCGTATGGATAGGTAATCCGTTTAAACTAGACACTAACAACGATTGGACTGATATAACGATTAAAAATATTAAAATTGGAAAAATTGAAGAGACAAATGAACATATCAACTCAATAATTATTCCTGGTTTGGGGGCGAGTTGGGATTTTGGAGCATTGCTTTCGGGTAGAGATGAAGGAGACTGGAAAATCCCAAGTTTTATCACAAACTACAGCGGGCTTGTAAATTCTTTTAAGAATGCTGGTTATTCTGACGTAGGTCTGGATAAAAATCTATTTGTCTTTTCGTATGATTGGAGGAGACCTCTTGATGTTTTAGCGGACAGGTTGAATAGTTTCATTTTGGATAACTCTCCAAATCAAAAGGTGAATCTTGTTGGGCATAGTATGGGAGGGTTGGTTGCAAGAGCATATGCTCAAAAATACGGAACAACTAATGTAAATAAAATTGTTACAATCGGTTCTCCAAATAAAGGAACTCTGAAAGCCTATGGACCTTGGGAGGGGGCTGTAATTTTTGATGATTCATGGTGGAGTAAAGTGGCTCTCGAGCTTACTACTCATTTTGGAGTTATTGCAGGGGAATCGAATATTCAAACAGTCCAAAGAATTGTCCCCTCTCTAAAAGATCTCTTACCAACTTATGATTTTCTAGTATTTGGAAACAACTCACCTGTTCCAATTTCTTCCGCAAATAAAAATACATATTTGGAAAATCTAAATAATAATGTTTCTGGTATCGACTCTTTGACTACCGCCATTTTCAGTGATGGAATCCAAACAGATTCATTAATCAAAGTTGTTCCACATACAGATGGAGATTTGAGTACTTGGATTGATGGAAAACCAGCTGAAAATCCATTTTTAAAAGCTAACGGAGATGGAACAGTGACGGATTTTAGTGCTAAGGGAATGTTTTCGAATATGCTGATGGGAACTGGCTGGCATGGTGAGCTAGTTACAAAGACAGATAATATCCAAAAAATATTTAGTGTGCTTGGACTAGATCAATCAAAAGTAATCGCAGGCACAGATGATAGTAGAGACAAGGTGTTTGTGGCTGCCTTACGCTCTCCCGGAAAACTTGAGGTTTGCAATACAGTAATAAATAAATGCAATGAAGAACTTGGATATTTTGATTCAATTAATAAAATATTTCTTTTCCCTGATTATGATGGAGAAAACTTGGTTGTTAACGTTCGAGAAGATGGCTTCGGAGACTATAAACTGCATTTGGGAAATATTGACGATTCAGCATATTGGACTGAGGTGGGCGGAAAACTAGGGCATGAGGATCAACTTGATACATATAATATCCGTTCGAATAATCAAATACTGACTGCGACCTTAGTAGACGAAATACCTCCCACAACACCAACGATTACAGGATTTAAGAACCCTGCTCTGCCATGTGGATCTATCACAAACTCAAAATACAACACGGTGGATTGGAGCGACTCAACAGATAATTATGAATTAGCAGGATATGAGTATTTTGTTGATTATCCCCTACCTACTGGAACTGGAAGAGGAGTTTGGAACCCGTCGAGTTTGTGGTCGGCATCAGAAAATTATGGATCGTTGAACGAAGGTGTTCACTATATAAAAGTAAGAGCAAAAGACAAATCTGGAAATGTGTCGAGTTGGAGTAATACTTGTGAAATCACCTACGATTCAATTACACCAGAACTTGAAAGTTTAACTGAGTTTTCTGGTTGGTACAGTACTTCCCAGACTTCAACCTTCAAATATTATGACGTCAATTTGAGACACGATAATATCGACCCTAGTTGTATTATTTCTACCGAAGGAATAGCTCAGACATGCACTATTACTCCAAATGTATGCGACATGGCTGGCAACTGTAATACTGATCCTCAAATTTCTAACGGTGCAAATATTGATATGACACCTCCGAAAGCACCAAGTATATTTGCATACGAATGGGGGTACAGAATTTGGGTAGGTTGGGTGCCTGTCAAAACTGCCACAAAATATCGAGTTTACTACGGAACAAAAAGAGATGATTTGAACAACATTTACGATACAAATTATTCCTTCTGGTTCAGTAATGTTTTGCCTCAAGGTAAATACTATATAAGAGTGTCTGCGATAGATATGGCAGGAAATGAAAGTCTAAAAAGCAATATTGAGAAAGTAATAATTAAAAAACATTGGTGGTTTTGGGGTAGATAAAAAAAGCCCTACCGGTTAAGGTAGGGTTTGTTGTTTAATCTTCCCAGTAGGCTGCTGGATTTCGCCAGTCTGGGTAATTTTCTTTAAGCCAATCGCAGGCTCTTTTTATGGCCGCTCTGATATTAACATCTTCGCTTTCGTCTTCGTAGCCAACAATAGGGTTTGTGGCGTAAAGAAGCTTTCCTTCACTATCGTATATGTTAGCCACATAAAGATTTTTTTCGACCATTAATTCGTGATCGAACTGAATCGTAATCCGATGGCAAAGACGAGTAATTGAATTTGGAGGACAAGAATCATCAAGAAAGGCGTTGATTCTTTCTCTGTCTTTTTCGTCGATAACTTTGAAATGTTTGTCTGGATCGACTGCTACAAAACTCCAGCCTTCTGGCAGTCTTACGTACTGCAGATTGTCTTCACCAGCAAAGTCTTCTAGAAGCTCAAGTCCCCAACTTTCTAAAATTGCCCGATGATCAAAATCATGGTGGCCATCGATGGCTTTTGGCAAAATGCACAATCTTCTCTTAGGAGTATCTAAAACATTGTCGTTTGACATTTTTCTCCTTTTCCGATTTTGAAAGAACTCACTACCCTTTATGGCGATGAGTTTACCATGCTATGGGTTTGGATTCAAGATATGGTGGTCGCGACAGGAATCGAACCTGTGACCTCTGCAATGTGAATGCAGCGCTCTAACCAACTGAGCTACGCGACCTCATAGAACTAATGTATTTTATAATGAGATTGCGAATTTGCCTACCGAATCCAGTTTTGTAAAATCTCTCTCTGGCATGTGCATCTTTTTCACACAAGTAGAACTCGTAATATACCAATATAAATGGGCCATTTTGTCTCGTAAACTTATTTGTTCCGCTGTTGTGTTCAAGAAGACGTACTTCAGGGGCCTTCGATGTTACTCCAGTATATATTTTATTGTTTCTGCTACTGCTGAGAAAATATACGGAATACATTTTATATTTGGCCGCTCTAACCTCAGCCATAGGCTGATCAGTCTTTGACTGAAGCTGAGCTAAGAGTCCAACTTGATATATTATATCAATCGGATTAAACTGAAATGATGTCTTTTACACGTAAAGCTATTCACGTTGTTTATGAGTTTGTTGAGGCTTTTGTAATATCAGCCTCCGTTTTTGTGGTTGTTTATCTATTTTTGATGCAACCTCATCAAGTAAAAGGTGCCTCAATGTCTCCTACTTTTAAAGACAAAGAATATCTTCTGACAGACAAAATTAGCTACAGAAGAAGTGATCCACATTTTGGGGATGTAATTGTATTTAAGGCTCCAGTAAATGAAAATTTTGATTTTATAAAAAGAGTTATTGCTACCCCTGGCCAGACAGTGATGATAAAAGAAGGCCATGTATACATTAATGGCGCGTTGCTTGATGAGTATTACCTGTCAGACTCTGTGGTTACCTATGCTGGTCAATTTTTGCTTGAAGGTGAGAGTTATTTAGTACAGCCTGGCGAAGTGATGGCTTTTGGAGACAATCGTGAACATTCATCAGATAGTCGCGACTGGGGTCCAGTACCTGAGCAAAATATTGTGGGAAGAGTGTTTTTCCGTTATTGGCCAACAAATGTCGTCGGAGTTGTGTCAAACCAAACAAAAGCAGAGAATTGATTAATACTCTGTAGCGTTTTCTGGATCGTGAGGAATGATGGGGTCTGACGAGTATGCACTTACTGATGGCTTTTCTAGCATTGGCTCAAAAGGATTTGAGTAAGTTGTCTCTTCTGGAGCTGGTTCTGGAGTGACTTCGAATACTGATTCAGAATCTTTGGAATCTACTTCTTTTTCTTCTGGCTGTGCGACTTGTTTTGAGGGAACCACAAGCATGTCGTAGATTTTTTGAATCTGACCTTCGGTTTCTTCTGGATTTCCTTTGAGAACGATATGAATAGCGGTTTCAACACGGGAACGACGCATTTTGACATGAACGTTCTCCCCTATTGAGTTTCCAATGGCGGCTGCCATGTTGTCTATTGATTCATTGACAGTTTTGGTATTAAACCCGTCTGAAGGCTTTGCCTTGTGCATGGTTTTCTTGAAACGGCGTGATAGTTCTTCGGCACGTCTTACTGAGCCACCTTCACGAAGAATAATCTTGTAGGCTTCTATCATGGCTTGAGTGTCGGGAATGGCAGCAAGAGCTCTCGCATGGCCTTCAGTGATGACTCCTGAGATCAAACCATCTTTCAGGGCGTCTGGAAGTTCAAGTAGACGGAAAGTATTACTAACATAAGCTGGACTTTTACCAATACGAGTACAAATATCTGAGTTAGTTAAAGAGAATTCTTTGATAAGACGCTCAAAAGAGTTAGCTCTATCGATAGGATTGAGGTCCGTGCGTTGAACGTTTTCAACGATAGCCATTTCGAGCATTCCTTGGGGGGATGTTTCGATAATTCTAACTGGAACCTCTGTAAGACCGGCCAAACGACTGGCTCTCCAGCGACGCTCTCCAGCGATGATTTGATATCCTGCGGGAGTATGCGCGACAACTAAAGGCTGGATGACGCCATGAGTTTTGATGGAATCGATGAGTTCGGAAAGCGATTCAGGAGTGATCACTCCTCTTGGTTGGAGAGGGTTGGGTTGAAGATAGTCGAGTGGTAATCTTGCAACCGGTTGATCGTCTGCCATTTATTTTGTTATTACGTCTACGTATTTAACCCCGTTTAGTTTTCTGAATTTTACGTTTCCTGGGGCAGTAGCGTAAACGGTAAAGTCGCGACCTTTGTCGGTGTTTAGACCTGCATGAACTGCAGCTCCTCTTTGGCGAACGATGATTTGACCTGTTTTGATCTCTTCACCACCATAGATTTTTACACCTAATCGTTTACCTGCTCGTTGGGAGTGTTGTCTGGTCGCTCCTCCAGATTTGACATGTGCCATATTATTTTAGTTTATTGTTTTTGTAAGACTAATATTTCACGCTTAACATCCGCGTCGGGACGTGAATAAAATATTCCGCGTTTCAATGGATTGTAACTTAACTTTAGCTTCCCGTCAATTATTTCGCTCGTCTTATATTCTTTTTTACCGTCGTTGAACCAAGGGAAAACCATAACGACAATACCTCCTGGCTTGAGAACTTTTAACCAGTCTTTAAGACAGCCTAAATATAATTTTTCGAGACCTGGGACAATGTAGCGAATTTCATCGTTGCGGAATTTTGATTTTCCTAAGAATGGTTCGGTAACAATCGCATCGATATTTTGGAATTTATCGGATAAATGGGTGGCGTCTAAAAGCTCTACTTGCCCTGAGAAATTCATTGACTGAAGATTTTCTATGGTGTCTTGAACTTGATTAGCTAAGATATCGGATCCTGCCACTTGGAAACCTACCTCAGCAGCCTCTATCAAAACTCTACCCGAACCACAAAATGGATCGAGCAAGACTTTGCCTTTGGGATCTAGAGGAACGAGATTGACCATACTTCTGGCGATTTTTGGAGGAAGCATACCCGCCTGAGGATCGACATGGGGCATGTGACGATCTTTTTTGATCCAGTGAATGAAATTGTGAGACCAAACTGTCTGCCAGAGTTGATTTTCGGCAGAGTCGATAAAAAATTCGTCGACTTTGTGTTTTCTATTAATTACTGGAGATACACCAAACTCGTCTCTTGCGAGGATAAAACGACCTTTTTCGAGAAGATTTTTGACTTCTCCGAGAAGTTTGTCTAAGTTCTCTCTTTTTCCTAAGATACTAATTGAAAAATTCTTTGCGCTAATTTGTTTGGCTACCGATTTGGAATCAATACCAACTCCATCTAAAAGAACGGCGAGTTTGATACTGCACCCGAGTTTTTCGGCAATCTTTTTTGCTTCGTCAACAGAATCCATCGAAAAACGATAGACATTAGGGGAAATTTGGGTCGCCTCCTTTATTTGGACAGATACTTCTTCTGCCGCCAAAGTATTGTTAGCTCCGACGAACAATATGAACTGCATTTATTGTTTAAAGTTTTATAGCCTTGACAGTGAGATAACTCTCGGACTGTCTGTGACCAAGAACTTTTCTATATCTGGACTTGGCTTTAAATTTGGCTACACGGATTTTTTCACCACGACCAGTGCTGTCTAAAACGAGCTCGACTGATGCATTTTCTACGTAAGGTTGGCCTATTTTGGTTTCCTTGCCATCGTGAGTTAACAAAACCTCAGTGACCTTAAGAGAATCACCGACTTTGGTTTCAATTTTCTCAGCTGTAATCTTGTCGCCTTGTTTTACCAAGAACTGTTTTCCGCCAAGTTCAATGACGGCATATATATTTTTGTCTTCCATGTGCGCAATTATATCTCAAAGGGGGTGATTAAATCAAGCTGACGTAGCTGTAACCCAAGAAGGATAGCAAAACTTAGTAGAGAGCTACCTCCATAAGAGAAAAGGGGCAAGGTAATACCTGTAACTGGCATGACTCCTAGGTTCATCCCTATATTTACAATAGTTTGAAAGGCCATAATACTAAAGACAGACAGAGAAACGAGTGATGCCCTTTTGTCATGTAAGATTTTCCCCGTAATCAAACAGGTTTTAAAAATGAAAAAATATGCTGCCAACAAGAAAGATGCACCAAGCAAACCAAATTCTTCGACGAATGACGCAAAAATAAAGTCTGTGTGTCGCTCTGGTAAAAAGTTTAGATGGGATTGAGTGCCTAGCTTGACTCCTTTGCCGAATATTCCACCCGAGCCAACAGCGATGGTTGCCTGAATTACATTGTAACCAGCTCCTTGAGGGTCTTTGTATGGATTAATAAAGGTTTCTATTCTTTGCCTTTGGTATGGTTTAAGCAAGAGAGACTCGATTGGAATGATGACTGCAAGAAATACTGCCAAAATAACAATTAATTTTTTTAGATGTCCTGTAAATACGAGCAATGCTAAAGGAAGACAGGCTAAGGTAAGAGCGGATCCAAGATCTGGCTGGATTGCAACTAATACTACAGGAATAAATGCCAAGAAGAGGAAAAAGAGTATATCTTTCCATTTTGTGAGCTTTTTGCTAGTTAAATACGAGGCAAAAAATATGGCTAACATAGGCTTTATAATCTCTGAGGTCTGCAAGTTGAAGAAACCAAGATCTATCCAGCGAACTGAACCACGAATGTTTTTTCCAACAAGCATGGTTAGTAATAATAGAAGAATACTGGCGATATATAGCCCTGTGGAAATACTAAAAAAAGTTCTTGTATCGATTCTTGATAACAAAAAGACGATGATTATTCCTGCAATAACGAATTCAAACTGAGTAAAAAATAGATCTGGAGCTGTACTCCAAATAGTAACAAGGCCCAGTATTAGAACCAGAAGCAAAGCGGCGATGAATATGCCTTTGTTTGGCCGCATATTAATTTGATCTTACTACTTTGAGCTCAGATCCTTTTATGATTCTTGATACAAGCGCTTTTCGTTTGATTTCTGCTTCGTATTTTGTTGGCCAGTCTGGTAATTCTAGATCAATTACTTCATCGAGACGACAGTTGGCCTGTTTTCTCGCTTCTTGAATTGAGCGTACTATTTCTCTTGCAAGACCTTTGTCTTTTAGGTCTGCAGTAATTTCTAGATCATAGAACACTGACTCTTTGCCTTCTGCAAAATATACTTCTTCAACGTTTAATTCGTCTTTGATTAATTGAAGTAGACCTTTGTTTTCCTTAAGTGAAGAATATTCTCCTTTGACGGTAATAGAGGCTAACGCCTGCTTTATAGGAATTAAGATATTTTTTCTTTCTCCATTTCCCATTTCACAAATTCTTCTTACAAGTACCATATCTGCAAGCAAATCTTTATCAATTACTTTGTCTTTTGAGATTGTTGGCCAGTCAAGCAAATGAACAGACTCTTCCCCCGTAAGATGACGATATAAATACTCAGAAATGAAAGGGATGATAGGAGCCGATACTTTAAATAGAGTGTTAAAGACAGTATTCATTGTGCTGTAAGCAGCCTCTTTGTCTGCCTGATCTGGAGCACTTGGCCCAACACGGTCTCTGGATCTTCTGATGTACCATGTTGAAAGATCTGAGATAAAGCCCTTAAGAAGACTGACTGCTTTTGGAATCTGATAATCACTTAGATTTTTGTCCATTTCCAGTACAGTTTCGTCTAGGCGAGCTAGTACCCATCTATCTAAACTACCTATCTCTTTTGAGACTTCTGAGGTTTGCTCCCAGTTATCAAGTGAGGCATACGAAACGAAGTATTTGTAAGAGTTCCAAAGCAACATCAGAGTTGATTTAAGCTCGTTGGCCCAGTCTTCTTCAGATACGATGATGTCTTGTCCAAGAACGATAGGACTGCCCATGAGATAAAGTCTTAGAGAGTCTCCTCCAAATTTTAGAAGTGAGTCTTTTGGATCAGGAAAGTTTCCTAGACTTTTACTCATCTTGTGGCCATCGGACCCCATGATGACACCACTTACAACAACATTTTTGAAAGCTATCGAGTCTTTGATTAGATTACTCACAACATGAGTGACATAAAACCAAGCTCTAAGCTGACCCGTGTACTCAGTGATAAAGTCTGCAGGGAAACTGTCGTTAAATTTCTCTACGTTTTCAAATGGATAGTGTACTTGGGCATAAGGCATAGAGGCTGACTCAACCCAACCATCTAATACATCGGTGATGCGTTTGGCCTTTTTGCCACACTTGGGACATGTGAGAAGTACTTCATCTATGGCCGGCCTATGAAGATCGGTTACTTTTTGGCCTGACATTTTTTCGATATCAGCGATTGATCCAGGGACTATTGTCTCACCACAACTACACTCCCAAACAGGGATTGGAGAGCCAAAATAACGCGACCTGCTGATACACCAGTCTGGCGCCGCTTCGATACTTAGCTTGAAACGGCCATCTTTGAAGTGATTGGGAACCCAGTTGATGTCTTTATTGGTCTCAAGTAGTTTGCTTTTTATGTCTTGAATATTGATATACCAAGCAATTTGGCTTTTATAGAGCAAGGCAGTTGCACATCTGTGACAGTGTGGATAACTGTGAGTAATTTTTGTACTCTTCAAAATTAATCCTCTATTTGTAAGATCTTCAAGCACATATTTATCCGCTGCCTTGAAATATTTACCTTGAGCAACAGTGATTTTTGGGTCCATAGTACCTGTGTCATCTACAGATTCACCCATTGATAACTTGTACTTCTTGCCCAACTCCGTATCATCTTCTCCAAAACCAGGTGCGATATGAACTATGCCTGTACCATCTTCCATGGAAACAAAGTCAGCTCCGTAGACGTGATAATCAGCATCTGTGTATTCGAAATAAGTGTATAGAGGTTCGTATTCCTTTCCAACCAACTCACTTCCCTTGAACTCTTTTAGGATTGTGAGATTGTCGGAGCCTAAAGCATGCTCAACTCGAGCCTTGGCGAGAATATACTGAACTCCGTCTTGCTCAACCAACACATAATCGTCTTTTTCTGAAACAGCTAAGGCAAAATTGCTGGGTAGTGTCCAAGGAGTGGTTGTCCATGCCAAGAAAAATTGATTCTCCCCTTTTACTTTGAATTTTAGAAAAACAGATGGATCGGTGACATCTTTGTACGAGTTGTCCATGGCCACCTCAAAATTACTTATGGGAGTAGAACAACGAGGACAAAATAGAGAAACTCTTTTGCCTTTGTAAATATTGCCTTTATCGTAAAGCTGTTTGAAAACCCAGATAACAGATTCCATATATCCCAAGTCCATCGTTCTGTATGAGTTTTCCATATCTACCCATCGGCCAATCCTGTCGACATACCATTCCCATTCTGAAGAGACATCTTGGACATATGTTTTACAGGCAGAAACAAATTTATCGATGCCGAGAGATTCGATTTCTGATTTGTTATTGATACCCAAAAGCTGTTCTACTTTGTTTTCGGTTGGCAAACCATGGCAATCCCAACCCCAAACTCTATCCACATGCTTGCCTTTCATAGTTTGGAAACGAGGCACGACATCTTTGATGATCGAACCTAACAAGTGACCATAATGAGGCTTTCCTGTGACAAAAGGAGGACCATCATAAAAGCGATATGTGTTTTTTGCGTCTCTTTGAGATACAGATTTTTCAAAAGTTTTGTTTTCTTTCCAGTACCTGATTACTTCTTCTTCAATAACTGAAGGAACATACTGACTTTCTAATGGTTTTATGGTTTTGTTTTTCATCTTTTTGATCTAAAAAAATCCCGCAAAGCCAAGGGCTTACAGGATTAGAGTCAACAATTTTGTATTTGCTGACGGTACCATCTAATTATTTACTTTATTGTGGCTATTACGGGCTACCCGGGAAGGTCTACTAATTTCTTCTTCCAGCTTGCCGGTGATTTCGGCTCAAACGCTTTTGTTACTTTTTGATTATATCAGCCTGAGGCAGTTTTTTCTCAATATACTTGATTTTTCGATATTATAAGATATAATTTTTATTCATTAGTTCCTAACATGACAAATCAATTATTCTTGTATAAATTGTAATTAATCCTACAAATCGGAGAGTAGGGATAAGTTAACATAATTACGACCTCTCTAACTCCTTTGAGTACATCGCACTTTTATGTGATAACGAAGACTAGGGATCTTGTCCCACCCTGGGGTAAGTGCGTTTTATATCAGTAGAAACTGGAAAGATGTAAGTTAGTTTAGTTATTATTTAATAAAAAAATGTGACAGGATACCACTCAGATATCGAAACAGAAACGCTTAATAATACAAACTTTAGAAAAGTTCTTTTTACTGGTGCTCACTGCCAACTCGTAGTCATGAGTTTGCTTCCCGCAGAAGACATTGGTGTTGAGGTTCATGGAAATGTTGATCAGTTTTTCCGTTTTGAGTCTGGTGAAGGAAAAGCAATTTTGAACGGAGAAGAAGTATTGTTTAAAGCAGATGACGTTGTTATTGTCCCTGCTGGAACAAATCACAACATTATCAATACCTCATCAACCGAGCCATTGAAGCTTTATACAATCTACTCCCCTGCAAATCACCCAGATGGTACAGTACATACTACTAAGGCTGAGGCTATTGCTGCTGAAGCAGAAGAGCATCACGAATAAGCGTATTTTGTTTTTGGAATTAATACCTCGTCGTTTGACGGGGTATTTTTTGTGTTTATACTGGATATATGAAGAAAATTAATATTGGAAAGCTGTCTATTTCGATTATTATCCCTCTGATTGCAGGATTTCTCGGATTTTTTTCACTGGCCCTGCTGTTAAGACATGGTACTTGATTATTAACAAGCCATCATGGAATCCACCTTCCTGGGTTTTTGCACCTGTTTGGACAACTCTTTTTATCATGATGGGAATTGCCCTTTATCTTGTGTGGAACTCAAAAATGACCAACAAGGTGAGATGTGCTTTGCAGGTTTTTGCAGTTCAGCTGGTTTTTAACATTCTCTGGTCTGTCTTTTTCTTCGGAATGCAAAATTTCTGGCTTGCTTTTGCGGAGATTATCGTTCTATGGCTATTAATTGCTCTCACAATCGTTGACTTTGCTAAAGTAAACAAGACTGCTGCTTGGCTACTCGTACCATATATTATGTGGGTGTCGTTTGCCTCGTATCTCAACTTTACGGTTGCAGGCTTAAATTAAACCTCGTATCTGACCAAAACCAATTCTGTCATGAACAAACTCGCTTGTGTTTGCCATGGTAGCTGGAGTAATTACAAAATTCCCCCAACGATCATTGATGGCGTCTATGGCGGCGACAAGACTTTCTTTTCTTTGATTGTCATGGAATAAATCTAACTGAAGAGTGGAGCGGCTGGAAAGAGCGAAACAGGAAATGGCTATATTCCTAACTGGAAGACGATATGGTGAGTGACGAAGTAGCCTCATAGCCACACGAAAGATATCACGGCTATCAAATATTGGCTGATCAAGACTCCTACCTTCGTGAAAGTACTGATGATCCTTGTAAAGAAGTGCTATGTGAACTCCTTTGGCCTGAAAATCAGAGTGACGCATCCTAAAGCCTACCTTTTCGACCAATTTGGATAAAATCGGAGCTAACTCTTCCGGAGTAGTGAGAGGCTTGGGTAACGAGTATGAGTGACCAAAACTTTTGGTATCCCAATCGACATCATCTATCTCCCAACCCCTAAGGCGCAAGAACCAGTAATAACCGAGAATGGAGTGAAAAGCGGAGCGAAGAAGAGGAATATCGGCTTTGAAAAAATCAGTAACAGTATAGATACCAACCATGTTTAAACGTGTGGCGTTTTGTTTGTTGATACCGTTGAGATCGGTAAGGCTAAGACTTTGATAGATTTCCCGATAATTTGTTTCATTAATCTCGTCTAGACCATCTGGTTTGTGGAGATTGGAGGCTGTTTTGGCTAAAAAACGATTAGGGCCTAGACCGATGGAAACAGTGAGGTAGTCCCCTATTTCTTTTTTGATACGATCTTTAATTTCTCGACTAACAACGAACATTCCCTTTTGAAAACTAGGAGTACCTGAAAAATCTAAAACAAACTCGTCAATTGATTTGGGGACAACTTTGGGAGTGTATTCTGAAAGTATTTTTTTGAGGGCAATATGAACAGCCCTGTATTTGTCTGAGTCTGGTGTGCGCACAATTAAATCCGGACATAATAGTCGACCTTCTTTGACATGTAGGCCGACCTTTATCCCCAGACGCTTCGCTTCTATGGAAGCGGCTAAGATACAACCATTAGGGGTATCGTAGGCGGCCACAGCTACAGGTTTGTGACGCAGGAGAGGGTTGGCTTGTTGTTCGATGGAGGCAAAACAAGAATTGAGATCAATATGCATGATGGAGCTAGGACGGCGGTTGAAATCGAGATTAATTTGGGAGTCCATCGGCTATTTCTTCTAAGGTCCAGAATAAATTATCGGTGTCGAGCTTGAGACGGAAAAATAGATCGGAAGAAGTGACCGAGAAAATATGAAAAAGAGTGCGACCTTCACGAACAGTGTGATGCATACCTACCTCTGCTACGCGGATAGCCTTGCCGTCCCAGAAAATCTGACGAGGCGACACCTTTCTCAAACGGTGATCGTAGATTAATTGAACTGAGACTGGTGCTGATATTTTTTGAATCATGTTACCCGAATATTTAGCGAATAAATTTATTTAACCAAAGATTACCCGAATGGTCAAGAGACAAAAAATCCCCGGGGGTAACCGGGGAATGTTTTATTTAAATGTCAGGACAATGTTTCCGTCGTCATCATCTGGTGCTTGCTCAACTTCCCAACCAGCTTCTCGATATTGCACTAATAAGGATTCGACCACATTTATCCTAATGACACTGTTTGCATTGTCTGGTTCTTCAAAAATATCAGTAAGGCAGAGTTTTTTCTTCTCACCCAAAACAAAATTCCTCAATTGTGAGTCAATGAACTGTGCTGATTGCTTAACGTAATGTTCAACAAGAGGTTTTAAATTTTCGATTGCAACATCGTGCTTTATGACCACAGTATCCTCCTAAATGTGCAAGATGGGGATATTATACTACAGGCGTTTATTCCTCGACTTCGACGGCGATAGTACACTCACCAATGAGGGCTGCGAGAGCACCAATGGCGGCAAAAACTGGAAGCAGAACTACACCAACTACACCAATGGTGAGAGGAAACTCCATGATTGTTTTTTCGTCTTTACTTTTTATTGTGATGTGACGGACGTTTCCTTGGGCAATGAGTTCTTTGACTTTTTTGAGAAGTGTCTCTCCTGAAACTTTGAATGTTTCTTGTCTGGTTGTTTTCTTGGCTTTTGCTGACTTGGTACTAGTCTTTTTGGCTGTTGTCTTTTTTGTGGGCATATTTTTTAATATTTGTTACGTAAAAAGGCAGGAATATCTAGATCGTCTTCGATGTCTACTTCACTATGATGAACTTTGTATTTTCCTGTAAGCCTTACTTGCTCTGTTGGCTGGGGTTCTTCTGTCTTTTCTTCTTCACGTTGAATTGGATCTGGAACTGCACTTACTTGAGGTTTTAAGTATGGATTGGCTGCCTGAACTCCTCCAAAATGGCGACGATTTTCGTCGAAACCCGCAGCAATAACAGAAATTTGAATCTCATCTCCTAGGTCTTCACGGATAGTGGTACCAAAGATAATATTGGCATCTGGATCGGCGGACTGAGTGATGATGGATGACGCTTCGTTGATTTCGGTAAGAGTGAGACTCTTGCTTCCGGCGATATTGAAAAGTATTCCACGAGCGCCTTCGATGCTGATTTCCAAAAGTGGCGAACTAACAGCAGCATTGGCGGCGATGATGGCTCGTTTTTCACCAGATGATCTACCAACTCCCATAAGAGCTGAGCCAGCATTGGTCATGACTGACTTTACATCGGCAAAGTCGACATTGACTAGACCTGGGATGGTAATAAGATCAGAAATACTTTGGACTCCTTGACCTAGTACTGAGTCGGCCATTTTGAATGCATCAAGAAGAGTTTGTTCTTTCTTGGCTACATCCATGAGACGCTGATTTGGGATAACAATCAGGGTATCAACATTGTCTTTTAATTTTTCAATCCCCTCTTCGGCCTGAACTCGACGCCTGGCCCCTTCGAATAAAAATGGTTTGGTGACGACAGCAACAGTAAGGGCTCCAACATCTTTTTTGGCAATTTCGGCAATTACGGGAGCGGCGCCTGTACCTGTTCCTCCTCCTTCACCGGCAGTGACAAAAACCATGTCTGCACCCATAAGAACTTCTTTGATCTTTTCTCGAGATTCTTCTGCGGCTAATGCGCCAATTTCTGGGTTTGAACCTGATCCTAGTCCTTTGGTTCCTTTTTCGCCAATTTGAAGTTTGATATCGGCATTGGAATTTATGAGAGCTTGCATGTCTGTATTGACAGCAATGAACTCAACACCTTTTATTTTTCCCGAAGCAATCATGGTGTTTATGGCGTTGTTACCGCCGCCCCCGACTCCGAGAACTTTTATTTTGGCAAAGGTGTTTGTATCTGGTTTGACTAAGCCCACTTTATGGTAAGAATGATTTGATAAAATCGATTACTTTTCCGACAAGCTGTTTGCCGGGAATTCCTTTTATCATACCAGACAGTTTTAATCTTGGGGCAGTTTGTTGTTCTTTGTGGTGATAACCATACAAGGCAAGACCTACTGAGGTTGCATAGACTGGGGAATTAATTTCATCGGTGAGTCCGTGTAAACCTGTTGGGATGCCCAATTTGGCAGGAAGCTGCATTACACGACGGCAACTTTCGGTACAGTTTACAGTGAGAGCTCCACCTCCGGTGACTATCACTCCTGCAGGAGTCTGACCTTCCATCCCTGACTGCTTGATAACATGATTCACCATAGTAAAAATCTCGTTTAGACGAGGACGAATGATACCTTCAACGATTGTTTTTCTGGATACTTTTTTGACATCTTCCGTAATACCGATTTTGGCTAAATCAATTTCGTCAGATGACTTGGGGTCTTGTGGATCGACTTCGTGTTTGGCTTTTCCAAGGAAGTGCTTTATCTTCTCGGCACTATCGACACTGATTTGAAGCCCAATGGCAATATCATCACTGATTTTTTTGGCACCTATTGGGATAACGGCAGAGTAAACACATGAACCCTCAACATAAATACAAACACTGGTGGTTCCTCCACCAATATCGACAAGGACAACTCCAAGCTCTTTGTCTGTATCTGAAAGTACTGACTCTGCAGATGCGAGACCAGTAAACACAAGACCAGAAACATTAACACCCAACTCATTGACGCAACGAGTGACATTTTTTATGGCAGGTGTAAGGCCAGTAATAAGATGAGCTTCCGTCTCTAGACGAACTCCAGACATACCAGTAGGATCCTTGATACCATGCTGTCCATCGACAATAAACTCGCGAGGTAATACATGAATTATTTCTCTTGATGTGGGCAAAGAAACAGCTCTGGCGGCTTCGATAACACGAAAAACATCATCACTACCAATCTCTCCTTCTGTCTCGGTGATAGCTACTAGACCTTGGGAGTTTTGGGACTGAATATTCTCACCAGAAATTGAGACAAATGCTTGATCTACTCCAAAGCCAGCCATTCTTTCGGCTGACTCGACACAATCAGTAATCGAACTAACACACTCTTCGATATTTACAATCTGGCCTCTTCTAATTCCCCTACTGGTAACGGTGGCAGCACCAACTAGATTTATCTTTGTACCATCTTGAGCTGGAACAGTAATTAGACAGGTGATTTTACTGGAGCCAATGTCAATCGCGTTTATTCCTTGTGGTTTTGCCATATTTTTATCTTATGATCGGGTTTTTAAAGCTTAAATCGATCACTTTTGCGTCTTTTTTAATTGTAGCGAGGTATGTTAGTGATTGTAAAGCAGGAACTAAGCTACCCTCATCAAAAGGTACACCTATTATGATATCAGGTTCGTTGGGTCGGCTCAAGAAACAACGATTATTAACTATATATATATTTGATACATCAATATATTTTGAAATTGTCTTTATCATTTTATATATTGAAGTAACAGTTTCTGGTGAAGGTTTTTTGGTAAAAATGTATTTGATGTTTGCCCCTGTTGTAGCTGTGGATGTCATGGTGCCATTTTCCCAGAGAATAAAGCCAAGTCCTGAGTTTGCTGAAACAAATTCGTCTATTTCGCCTGTTGGCTTAACCCACCAGCCTGCAGAGTCTGTACTGCTCGGAGCTTGATCCATAGAAAGAACTGGAAGCTCACCTACTAGAAATATGTCCGCCTCTAAATACGGGCTGCTCCCTGTGAAGCTGACATTTGCGGTACTTAATGATTGGTATCCGATACTCATCTTTTCTACCGGATAGGCAGCTTTGGCAAAAGTTAACAGTTCTTTCTGATTAACAAAGAGTGAGTTTGAACCTAGTATTTTATTGGAAATTATCTGCACTTCTGGAGGACAGACTGTTTCGTTTAGCGTGCAGTTAACTTTTTTTATTGTAAAAATACTGTTTAGAATCAACAAAACGGGAATAGCAATAATAATCGGTAAAAACTTTTTGAAGTATTGCTTTATTAAATCAAGAGAGATACGTGCACGACGATTAATCCTCTTTGAGTTGTTCTCGAATGATTTGAATGATCTTTTCTGAAGCATCGGTAACTAATTTAGTTGACGGCTTGACTGCCGGTCGCTTTGATAAGTCTATTAAAGCTTTGTAAAGTGAGTCTGGTGAGAGATCTTTTTCTTCTAGTATTAAACTGCCTATTTCTTTTTGGGCAAGCTTGGCGTTTAAAAACTGCTCGTTGTGACTGACCCAAGAGATTGGGATGAGAATGGCTTTTTTCCCTAGAACCATTAGCTCGTAAACGGAGTGGGCTCCAGACCTTCCGATAATGATTGAGGCCGAACGAATGTAAGTGGCTGCATCTTCACCAAAGAAATAGGGTGAATAAATATAACGGTCTTTGTACTCTCCAAGCTTTTCTTTGATTCTTCTGGCTCTATCTGAGTCTTTGGTAAGTGTGCTAGCTCCTGTTTGGTGAACAATAGTAAATCTCTCAACTAGCTTGGGAATAATTGGGAAAATAGTCTTATTTATTACGTGTGAGCCTTGCTTACCACAAGAAATATAGATTAATTTTGGATCAAACTTTTTTGTGTATTTGCTAATTAATAGCTCTTTGCGAATTGGCAGACCAACAACAACTGACTTTTCTTTAGAAAAGTTTTTTTGGGAGGAGCCGTGAGTAAGTAGAATTTTTTTGACAAAGGGAGAGATGGCTTTGTTTGCCCAGCCAGCAATTACAGTTTGTTCATGAGTGATTGAGGGAATACCTAGAAACCAACCAACAATGACAACAGGGACTGAGAGATATCCTCCAGAAGAAAAGATGAGCTTAGGTCTGTACTTTACGAGATAAATAAATGCTTGAAGAAAACCAAAAGCAATTTTTATCCATTCTAGGGGGTCAAATTTTTTGTAGAATCTGCCTGCTTTGAGCTCTAAGAAACGTAGACCTGCTCTTGAGATTTCTTGGTACTCAGCTGATAGAGATTTGTCTCCTTTGAAGTTGAATTTGTGACCAATCCAGATGATGGGATAACCTTCCTTTTTTAGGATTTTGGCTACTTCTAAAGCACTGTTGTGATGTCCACCTGTAAAGGCGATTAAGGATTTCATGCGCGTTTTGAGATATTAATAAGAAGACCGAGAGCAATAAAATTGGTAATCAAACTAGAACCACCGTAAGAAATAAATGGTAAAGGAATCCCTGTAAGAGGTACGAGGGCAACCATAGAACTTAAATTCACAAATATTTGTATTAAAAATAATAAAGTAATACCACTAGAGAGTAGCTTATCAAATTTATCAGAAACCTTCAGGGCAACTTTAAATGAAAACGTGAGAAGCCCAACTAAGCCAAGGATAAATAAACTGCTTCCAATAAAGCCAAACTCTTCAGCGACAATGACAAAGATTGAGTCTGTTGTAGCTTCAGGAAGATAAGCATATTTTTGACGAGATTTTCCGATACCAACACCTGACACTCCACCGGAGCCAAGGCCATAAAGCACTTGATTGATGTGATATGAGGCACCAAGTGGATCATTTGTGGGATCCATAAAAGTTTTTACTCTGTCCATGCGATATGGAGAAAGAAGAATCAAAGCACCAATGGCGACTGCAAGAATAGCTACAAAAGAAGCGATTTCTTTGATTCTGGCTCCGGACAAGTAATAGATCATAAAACAGACTCCTACAGTAATGATTGCCGTACCTAAATCTGGCTGAAGCATAATAAGAATTAGATTTAGAAATAAAAGAGCGAGAAAATGCTTTAGACTTCTCTCTTGCTCTAGCCATTTGGCTATATAAATTGCTAGAGTAATTTTGAGAAGTTCTGAGGGCTGAATAACCGTAAACCCGATATCTATCCACCGTCTTGCTCCTAATAGTTTTGTTCCTATCCCTGGAATAAGAACAATAACCATCAAAAAAAGGGTAATGCCATATAAAATGTTGGCGTTTTTTTTGATTAAACTAATTGGAATATTTGAGGTGATTAATGCAGCGATGGTTCCTAGTAATATCCAAAGTGACTGCTGTTTGACGTAGTGAAATTTGTCTCCAAATGTCTTGTATGCATCAACAACTGACGCATCATAGATCATCAATAATCCAAAACAAGCTGTCAAAATTCCGGCGAGTAATATCGAGTAAGGTAGACGACTGTGAGTGCCTTTGGGGCGTAACATATTTTAAATGACGGCTAACCAGATACCAAAGATGACTAACATAATACCCACAAGCCAAGCTCTTTGGACAATTTTTGGCTCAGTCCAACCAATTTTGAGTAGCAAGTAATGTAGCGGTGCAATTGGGAGTAGTCTGCGATGAAATACTTTTACCCAAAAAATCTGAAGAACACTACTAAGACCATCAACAAGAAAGGGAAGCCCGATGATAAGCAAAGCGAGGACTTTGCCTGTAAGCAAACCAACTGTGGCAATGGTAGCACCAAAAGCGAGAGCTCCAACATCTCCCAAAAAGAGACGGGCGGGAAAGACGTTGAAGTAAAGGAAAGCTATTAAACCTCCGAGCCATAGAGCAATAAAAATAGATAAAGGTGTGTCGAGGATGGAGGTAGAAAGAAGTAAAAAACCAAACATGCTTATCATCAATAAACCTGAGGCAAGTCCGTCCATACCATCAGTGATATTGACTGAGTTTGCGAAAGTAACAACCAATAGAGCAGCAAGTGGAATAAACCAGAAGCCAAAATGAATAACGCCAAAGAAAGGGATGTGAATAATATCGATACCTAGATTGAGATACATCATGGCACCAATAATTAGGCCGAGGACTATTTGAATTAGGAATTTGTATCCAGTTCGTAGTCCTGTGTAGCCATGTTCTCTTTCAAGCTCAAAAAACTTGATTATGTCGTCGTAGAGGCCAAGAATTCCGAAAGAAATAAAAGTAAAGAAGAGAACGTTTATTTCTTCTGTAATGGGATAAACGTGCGTAATCTCAAAACCTAACCTCTTTAGAAGAGGCATGATGAAAGCAAAGATAAGACTGGTAATAACAATAATCAATAGTCCTCCGCCTTCGGGAGTTCTAGATTTTGAACGAATATGACTTGAGGCTTCGTCTGTTTTTTCTTCAGAGACGGCAGTTTTGTTTTTGAAAAACTTTAGTTTGTATAGAAAATTAACAAAGGGAACAATGGAAAAGGCATGAATGATGAAAGAGAAAATTAATACTCCAAGTAGTAAATCCATTTAGATGATGATTAGTATTTTAGGTAAAAAGATAATCAAGGCAACAACGACAGCAAGAATAGCGGAGACAAGCACCATAGCCGAAGCAACGTCTTTGGCAACCTTGGCGTCGGCTCTTCGCTCGAGAGTAATTAGATCAACCATAGCTTCGATTGAGGTGTTGACCATCTCGGCGACTAAAACAGTATTAATTGTAAAAATTAATATCAGCCATTCGGTGAGACTAACGGAAAAATAGATTCCCAAGAGAATCACAACAAAAGTGGCAAGAAGATGAAATCTAAAGTTTGGCTGAGTACGTACAGCGTACAAAAAGCCATCGAGGGCGTGTTTGAAGCTGATTCTGTGTATCCTGAAAGGATTGTACATATTAGTTATATTTTAGCAGTGTTGGGACTAAAGAAGCAGTTGTTTGGCAATAGCAAACCAAAGAGGAGCGGCCGTTTCTGATCCCCAGGGCGATGTTTGAGGCTCTTTGAGAGTCACCAACATCGTATATTGAGGATTGTTGGCTGGGAAAAAGCCTATGAAACTGGCGATCGTTTTCTCAGCGTCATAATGACCTTCAATTGGAATCTGGGCTGTGCCTGTTTTACCGGCGACTATGAGACCTTGAGGTTTTGCCCATTTGGCTTCACCCATATCAACAGCCTGAATCATGATTTGAGTCATGGCACTAGCAGCTTCTGGTGAAAGAACTTTTTTCGGTTTGCCAATTTCTTTTTCGATGATGGTTGGTTTGATATAAAAACCTCCATTAGCGATGGTGTTTACAGCCGAAACCATCTGAATTGGAGTAACAGCGATACCCTGACCAAATGAGTTGGTGGCGAGGTCAATATCTCCATAGTTTTTAGCTTCTCGAAGAACACCTGAGACTTCTTCT
>Ga0172371_10004166_pt1 | contig 22042 bp, 24 predicted proteins | sample Lak12m_FD_114543 | JGI IMG/M metagenome (GOLD analysis project Ga0172371, IMG submission 114543) | Freshwater microbial communities from Kabuno Bay, South-Kivu, Congo - kab_022012_12m | ecosystem: Environmental > Aquatic > Freshwater > Lake | place: Democratic Republic of the Congo: South-Kivu...
TAACATTGGAAAAATCCAGAAAAGACGGATCCTTACTATTATTATAATAATAAAGACTATAAATAAAAAGTCTAAAATAGACGCTTTTTTTGAAGACATATCTATTTTTATATCATCCAATTCGGAGATTTTTACATTGTATTCGCTGGCGATCAAATTGCTGACTACTGCTGCGCCCTGAAGAATGCCTGCGTTATAATTCAAATTTTTAAAAAACGGGATCATGGATTTTTCTATTATATTTTTGGCTAACGCGTCCGGTATCGCCCCTTCAAGCCCGTATCCGACCTCTATCCTGACTGCCCTGTCTTTTACAACTACAAGGATAAGGACTCCGTTATCTTTGCCTTTCCGGCCAATGCCCCATTTCTCAAAAAGTTTTACCGCATAAGTTTCTATATCTAAAGGAGAGGTTGTATCTATGGTTAAAATAGCTAATTGGCATGTAGTCTTGTTTTCAATTTCTGCAGACAGGCTTGTAAGTTTAGCTTTTACTTCATCTGATAAGATATTCGCATAATCATTTACATAGCCGGTATAATCCTGGAAAGCCGGTTCTTCGCAAAACCCAATGCCTGTAAAAATAAAGAAGCTTATTATTATAAATATCTTTTTCATGAAAGTTTTTCTATCTCTTTTAAATATCTTTCAAAAAATACTTCGGCGTCTTCGCCTTTTATTTTTTCATCGTTCATCTTATCCTTTAAAATAGCGATAAACACATCTTTAGAAAGGTTGTAATGACTACATAAATCGAGAATTATCTGCTCCTTATCTATCGGCTGGCTCTTTGTCTCTGAGCGTAAAAGCGCTCTGAATACAGGCAAAAATGAATACAATGATTCTTTCATCAATGCTTCAGCGCCTTTTTTCTTAAGCCCTATTTCCAAATAAGCCTGGCGAAGCCGTATAAGTTTTCCTTCTATTTCTCTTTTGCAAAAAAGTTTTATATTGCTCTCGTCTATTTTTAAGCCGGAAAATACGTCTTCTCCGTAAAGCAAAATATTATTTTCTTTTATCTCGATGAATTCTACAGGAAAAGTGTCTTTGGATGATTCGATATGAGATAAGGATAAAAATAAAGGCGCGGTTATCCTTTTGGATATTCCATAATCTATAAGCTTGAGAGAATTCTTTAACTGTTGAAATTCAAGATTTTTAAATACAACTGCCAGATTTATATCTGATTTTTTTGGTATAAAATATTTTCCTGTAGCACTTCCATACAATATCACGGAAACTATATTTTCTTTATGAACATCGAGGAGCCTGGAGAGATAAGGCTGTATAATAGTTTTTAATTCAGGCCTTAAGCTGTCTAATTTGAAATTTTCCATTTTAAGCCTCCCAATTTTTACGAAGCAAAAATTGATCCCGAGACGCCCTTATTTTAACTCTATGCGTCGAGAGACCTTTATAAGTGGAATATCTGAACTATGCCTTTACGGATAAGCATCACTGCTATTGCAGCTAAAAGAAGATTTGTGACTTTCGATAATGCCCTTGAGCCGGATTTTCCTAGAATTTTTATTATAAAACCGGAAAGGGAAAGTATTAAGCCGGCTAATAAAATATTTATTAATACCGATATAAGCGTGGCTGGCAAACCGTATTCGCCTATAATAATCAGTGATGTTGTCAAAACAGCAGGGCCTACAATGAGAGGGGTTCCCAGCGGCACTGCCCCGAGCTCCTGATTAGCATACTGGCTTCCTTTGCCAGGGCCCCTTATATCCGCAACAGCAATATAGAAAAGAATTGAACCGCCTGCAACCATGAAATCTCCAAGACTTATGCCCATAAGATTAAAAACAGCTTTACCTAGGAATATAAAACCAATTGCAAGGCACATGGCTGTAACCATTGATTGAAATATTATCTTGGATTTTTCTTTTTTCTTGACGCCTTCCGTAAGGGATGTGAAAAGAGGGAGTACCCCTATTGCATCAACTGCTACAAAGATAGGAATAAAAGCCAGTAAGACATTTTTAATCATAACCTACCTCATGTGGTGGTTAACGCCTATTTTTTTGATCTTCTTTCCTGCTTTTTTAATAGGCTTTTTATATTCTTGACTAAAAGATATGCCCTGACTTTATTGATCCTGATAAAACCGCGAGGCTTTTTGTTGTTTTCCATCTGATGTAATTCTTTCTATCTATATTAATACTGCTTAATTGATTTCGCTGTCAATATAATACTCGCAATTGCCGTAAGAGTCAAGACCGTTATAACCAATTAGACAACACAAGAGCACAAATTGTTTTTGCGTCTATTATTTTGCCAGATTTGAATAACTTTTTTATCTTTTTTTTATTGAATTCGAAACTTTCTATTACCTCGTCTTGCTCTGGAATCCTGTATCTTTTCGTCAACCCTTCTGCCTTAAATATAGTTATCTTCTCCGTAGAATAGCCCGGTACAGGATAGATCTCGCCTAATTTAGTAAATTTCTTTGCAGCATATCCGGTTTCTTCTATTATCTCGCGTTTTGCACAGGATAAAGGAGGCTCATTTTTATCAAGAGTTCCTGCAGGAAGCTCGTATATATAAGAATTAATGACAGGTCTTAGTTGTTTTAAGAGTATTATTTTATCCTTTGTAAGAAAAGGTACTACAAGCGCTGCGCCTGGATGTTTAATAATCTCAAACCGGGCAAGATAACCGTTTGGCAGAAATTTCTTTCCTGCAGCAAGATGTAAAAGCCTGCCTTTATAAATAGTTTTTGTTTTCATTATATATTTTGTTTGATTCTAATAGATAAAAACAACTGTAATTATACCATAACTAAGCATATAATACATATATGATTTATGATCCATTCCAGGAAAAAGCTATCAATTATATTAAAGAAGGTTATTCAGTAATAGTATCTGCCCCGACAGGAGCGGGCAAAACCGTTATAGCTGAATATATAATAAAAGATTGCCTTGCTAAAGGCACAAAAGCCATATACACAGCTCCTATAAAAGCGCTCTCCAACCAGAAGTTCAGGGATTTCCAGGAAAACTTCAAAGACCACATCGGTATCCTTACCGGAGACGTCACAATAAACCCGTCTGCATCAATACTCATCATGACAACCGAGATATTCAGGAATAAAGTGCTGGCGGAAGAAGCTAATCTGGATGAATATTTATGGATAATTTTCGACGAAATACACTATCTTGACGATTACGAGCGAGGCACTGTATGGGAAGAATCTCTTATATTCCTTCCGCCAAAAATGAAAATGCTCGCTCTTTCAGCAACTATACCTAATATAGATGAATTCGGCAAATGGCTTGAGGCAATACACAAAAAACCGCTTAAGATAGTAAAAGAAGACAAAAGACCTGTACCACTCCATTTCTTTTTTCAATGCCATAATAAAATCCTGGATAAAACCAGCGGCATAACGAATATCGGACGGCATGAGCATTTTAAGTCTAATAAGCCTGTTTCGCTGATAAAATACCTTTTTGAAAACAATAAACTGCCCTGCATATATTTTTGTTTTTCCAGAAGGCACTGCGAAAGACTCGCTGAGGAAATACTTGGGTTTGATTTTTTAAATTACAATGAAAAACAGAGCATAAAAACACTTTACCTGGAGCTCCGCCAAAGATTTGACCTGTTGAATGAAAAAAACGCAAACATGATGATGCCTTTTATAGAAAGAGGTATCGCCTTTCATCATGCTGGCATGATGCCTACGTTAAAGGAAGTCGTTGAAAGGCTTTTTACCTCGAGATTAATAAAAGTCATATTCACAACAGAGACATTTGCGCTTGGAATAAATATGCCTGCCAGGACAGTCGTATTTAACGAGCTAAGGAAATTTTACGGTAATTTTTACGGCACCTTGAAAACAAGGGATTTTTATCAGATGGCAGGCCGTGCCGGAAGGCGCGGAATAGATAAAGAGGGTTTTGTTTATTCCAGGATAAATCCACACTATACCTCTGTTCAGGAAATCAATAAGATTATTTATGGATCCCCAGAAAAAGTAGAGAGTAAATTCAATGCCTCTTACGCGACTATATTGAACCTTTACAGTAAATACAAAGAAAAACTATACGAAATCTACCCTCTCTCCTTTCATTATTTTCAGGCAAATAAACATTCAAGGCAGAAAGCTTTAGACCTTTTATATAATAAAGTCAGGCTTTTAAAAGATCTGGAGTATATAAAAAATAACGCCCTTACAAAAAAAGGAGACTTCGCGAGCAAAATCTACGGTTATGAGCTTTCCCTGGCAGAGCTTTACGAAAGAGGGGTTCTGGAAAATCTTTCAGAAACAGAGCTCGGAATACTATGCGTCAGCCTTGTATTCGAACCGAGAAAGACCAGCATCCTTCCAAGGCTCACTAAAACCTCAAAATCTCTTAAAAATATCACTGATACAGTCTTGGATAACATAGAAAAATACGAAAGAAAGTTAAAGATAAGACCTTCCAGCAAAAAATATTATTACCATCTTTCGCCTTGCCTTGAAAGTTGGATAAGAAATGAAAGTTTTGACAGCATCCTTGCTCACACAGACGCCGATGAAGGAGAAATAATACGCTATTTCAGGATGGCAATCCAGATATTAAGGGAACTCATGGACACGCCGTGCTCCCAGGAATTCAAAGAAAAAATCTTAAAATTAATCCGCATTATTAACCGGGATATAATAGACGCGGAAAAACAGTTAAGAAAATAACAAGACCAGGCCCTAGTCACAGATTGCCGAGATCAAGACCTGGTCTTGATCTCGGCAAGAGAATGTACTACCTTTTTATTCTTATATTTTTTTACTGCATTGAGCGGGCTTGAACCGCCTGTTATAAATATCGCATCTATTTTGGCCCGTTTGGCTGTCTCCATATCTATATCCATATCTCCTGTATAAACAGTTTCTTCCCTGTTCACGCCCAGTTTTTTTATTATAGTATATAAAATTTTAGGATCAGGCTTAAGGCTGTTTATCTGGTCAGCGCATAAAACAATGTTAAAATATTTTCTGATGCCAAGTTTTTTCAATATTATATTTGTATAATAATACGGTCTGTTGGATGCTATTGCCAGGAGCTTCTTTTCTTTTTTCAGCGTATAAAGCAATCTCTTTGCATAAGGTCTTAATCTGGTATATGTTAAAAGCGCTTTTGCATGGTGAAATCTGTATATCTTCAGTGCTTTTTCCATATCCTTTGCAGAAAAAAACGACTTCATGAAAAGTCTGTCCCCTCTCCCGACCCTTTTTTTAACTTCCTTGTAAGCAACTGAAGGCAAGCCAAGCCTTTTCAGGGTAAAATTAATGCTTTTTTGTATAGCCCCGTAAGCATCCGCCAGCGTACCATCCAAATCAAATATAAAAAGCCTTTTAACGCCCATAATCTTTACACTCTAACAATGTCAGTTTTGTCAAGTTCTTGGCTGGACTAAAGCCCTCTGCCACTTTCTTTCTTTAATATCTTTAGGCACATAGACATTCTCGCCTGTAAAAGGATTCTCACCTGTCCAGTACATGGCAGCTGATGCAGTCATTGGAAGAGGTATAAAATCCTGAATCTGCTCAGGCCTGATTCTTCTTTCTGAAAGATAGCGTGCCATTTCCAGACTTGCGTTTCTATCTGCGCCAGGATGAGAGGTTATAAAATAATTCACGATAAATTGTTTTTTGCCAAGTTCTCTGTTTATATCCTGAAAGCGTTTCACGAATCTTTCATACACCCATATCCCTGGCTTATTCATAAGCTCCAGGACCTTACCAGCAACATGTTCCGGCGCAATTTTTAGATAACCGCTTACATGCCCCCTGCATAAAGTCTTAAGGTACCTGTCAGACTGCTTGTCCGTCAGAAGATCATATCTTAAGCCGCTGCCTATAAAGATGTGCTTTACGCCTTTGATTTTCTTTACCCTGTCCCACAAGCTCAACGCCTTATCATATCCAAGTTTAAGATTCTGGCATTTTGACGGCATAAGGCACTGTTTGTCTTTACATGCACCATGTTTTTCCCACAACTCGCAATGCGCAGCGTATAGATTTGCAGTCGGCCCGCCTATATCAGTTATCGTGCCTTTAAAATAATCTTCTTTTGTTAAAATCTCTATTTCTTTAACTATTGATTCCTTGCTCCTGGATTGTACAATGCGCCCCTGGTGAAAACCCAAAGAGCAGAAACTGCATTCTCCGTTGCAGCCCCTGTGAGAGATTATTGAATTTTTTATTGTCTCAAATCCCGGAACTCCTCCCTCTTCATCATAAACAGGGTGCGGAGACCTCGCGTAATCAAGCGAATAGACGCTATCCAGTTCTCTCTGCGATAATGGCTTTTCCGGAGGAAGCTGAACAACGAATCTATCGCCGTGTTTCTGGATAATAGTTTTCCCTTTTACAGGATCTGATTCTAAATAAAATAATTTGAAAGCTTCGTTAAATTTACCCTTATCTTTTTCAACTTCTTCAAAAGAAGGCATTTCTATGTAATATTTAAAATGACTTATAACCTTTCTTACAATTACTGTCCCGCGTATATCATCCAGGTTCTTTACGTCTTCGCCTTTTGCCAAGCGTTTTGCTACTTCTACAATTTGTTTTTCTCCCATGCCGTAGACTAATAAATCCGCTTTTGCGTCTGGAAGAATTGAACGGCGTACGCTATCCGACCAGAAATCATAATGAGCAAGCCTTCTTAAGCTCGCCTCTATTCCTCCCAACACAATAGGCGTGCCAGGAAAAAGTTCTTTTAACTTATTCGCATATACAATTGTAGCCCTATTAGGCCTTAGCCCGATCTCTCCGCCCGGAGAATAATCATCTCTTTTTCTTTTGGAACGGTTAATGGTGTAATTGGCAAGAATTGAATCAAGGTTTCCTGCAGTAACGCCAAAAAATAGTTTTGGTTTCCCTAATTTTAAAAAATCATCCGATGTCTTCCAGTCAGGCTGAGCAATAACGCCGACTTTAAATCCCGCAATTTCAAGGATCCTGGCTATAACAGCCGCGCCGAAAGAAGGATGATCCACATACGCATCGCCTGTAACAAGGATTACATCCAGCTCATCCCAAGATCTGTCTTTCATATCCTGCTTACATATAGGTAAAAATCTTTTATCCGCCATATACCCTGCCATAAACTTGACAAAAGTGACATTGTCAGAGTGTCAAGTTTTTACCATTTCTTGAAGATAAATATTACTGCGCCGATTATCATCAGGAAACCGACTATGTAGTTCCATTTTAACTCTTCTTTGAGATATAAGACAGAGAAAAAACAGAATATAACAAGGGTAATGACTTCCTGGATAGTCTTTAACTGGGCTGCTGAAAATTGCGAATGGCCTATTCTATTGGCGGGAACCTGAAAACAATATTCTGTGAATGCTATCAGCCAGCTCACAAGTATTGCCAGATATAACGGCGAGTTTTTATATTTCAGATGGCCGTACCAGGCAAACGTCATGAATATATTCGATATTGTTAAAAGGGCTATTGTTTTCATTTCAAAATAAATCCCCGATAAAATATCTACCGGGGATTATTATATAAATTAATTTACAATCAACTGTATTTTTAATCTATTATCTGCATTTCTACCGTAGGCTCTCCTGGATAGGCTATGAAAGTTCCTAGCCCCGGGTAGCTAAAAGTAACGGAATTTGCAACATCAAATTTCACCCTAATCCTTTGGGTGGAACCTTTTGATATACTAAGAATTGAAGGAAGAGCACTTATTTTTGTAAAAGTTCCTGCCACTGGATCAACTCCAACAACAGTGTTAGGTATTATAGACGTGCCTTCAGCGTAATTTCCAACAACAGTAGATGCCTGGATGCTGCCTCCTGGGCCTGCAGTTGAGGTTGTATACCAGGTAACCGCACCGCTTCCGAACTTATTAGTAGTGTCCACACAGGATGCCTTTATTGTCATAGATGTGCTTACTGTTACTTCTATATTATTATAAGTGCCTTCAGGGACCGCCGAACCAGATACATAGCCTGCCGCAAGTTCTCCTGCATTTACAGAAGCTATGTCAACTGTCAGGTCTCCTTCGCCTACCGTAACCCATTCACCTGTAACAGAATTCTGAAGCCTGACTTTTTTCATTGTAATTTTATATGGGCTAGGAGATGTGGTTATTGTATCACCAATAACGGCAAACCCTATGTCACATATAAAAAATAGCATGGTTAAACATAACGCAAAACTCCTTAAAAATCTTTTCATTGTATCATCTCCTTTATTTTCTTCCAATTTCAATTGTCATCCCAGCTGTTTCTTGCCACTTCTCAACCTGAATATTAAAATTCCTCTCTACTCTGTCTAATGTGCGTTCCTTCAAATCTACATCAGGATAAGCTTCCTGATCCGGCTTAAACGCCTCTTTCAGGCTTTTCAAAGTAAAATTATCAAACGCCAGGCTGAAACGAGCGTCCATCACATATTCACGATCACCTTTGTTATCATCATAACTCTCCAGATTGAATATTAAAAATTTAAAAGGCTTCGCTTCGGCTCTTAATTTATTTCCTGCCATATCCTTGAATTTTTTATAGTCATAATAGTAATATTGCGCGAATAATTTTAGCCAGGGAAGATACGGGACAGGCGCGCCAAGTTCCGCGTCAAAACCATCTACTGCCTTTTCATAGGTACTATAACTTGACGTCTCTTCCACAGTCCTCTTGGGAGAAAAAGCGATATAAGAATTCGTCCTGAATTCCCATTTTTTGGCAATTGCCTCAAGGCCTATGCCTGTTCTATAGTGTTTATGAAGAGTCTGGTAATCAAAAAATGTGTTGATGCCGCCTAATAATTCTCCGTCATTCATAAGTTTTCTATATCCTAAACCAGTAGAATATGTATTTCTCTCGTCAAGCATTGTAATTCTATCATGCGTAAAAAATGTATCCACTTTATCTTCTGATTGGTAAATCGGCTGGACTGTTTCAACATAAATACGCGGCTTCTGGTCTGTTTCAACAGCTATACCATAATCAGTTCTCTTCACCCATTCAGGAACATCATTATCTTCAGCTAAAGCAAAATACGTAACCCAAAATACTGAAAATAGTAATAACGCTAAAAATAATATTTTTCTCATTATCCTACCTCCTTATATTTTGAAAATATATTACTATCTTCAATTTCCGATGTCAATAATTATTCTCCTATAACTTTTATAAGAACTCTCTTCTTCCTTTGACCGTCAAATTCGCCATAGAAAATTTTTTCCCATGGTCCGAAATCAAGTTTTCCGGCTGTAATAGCGACAACTACTTCTCTTCCCATAACAGTTCTCTTAAGATGCGCGTCGCCATTATCCTCGCCTGTAAGATTATGCTTATAGTTATCAACGCCGTAAGGCGCAAGCTTTTCCACCCATTTAAGAAAATCTTCGTGCAAACCGCTTTCATTGTCATTTATAAACACGCTTGCGGTTATATGCATTGCATTCACAAGGCATAGGCCCTCTTTTATACCGCTTTTCCTTAAAGCGTTTTCCACCTGAGATGTAATATTAACGATCTCATACCTATTTTCCGTATTCATCCATATATACTCTGTAAAAGATTTCATACCCCCCCTCCCCCCCTCCCCAATCACATAGTTTGCTTTAACCATCGTCCCGATTGCAATCGGGACGCGGTTTATTATAATAATGCTGACGATACCGTATCAACAAATAAAAACCCTTTATCCGTAAGCCTGATACCTTTCTCATTATATTCTATCAGGCCCTGTCCTGCAAGAGCTTCCAGTACAGATTTCTCCAGTTCAAGAAAATCAAACCCTGTTTTATTCTTAAACCAATCATAGCCAATACCTTCTTTAGTCCTTATCTTTACGCTTGCGCTTTCCTTTGCCATCTGAACAGGCGGCAATTCTTCCTTGGATATAGCAAGATTCATACCTTTGCTAAACCTGTTGATATACCCTTTGACATCTTTTACATTTTCTGACCTTATGCCTCCTATATACGAAACAGCTGAAGGCCCCAGCCCTACATAAGAATTATTATCCCAGTAGTTTAAATTATGCCTGCACTCGAAACCTGGTTTACTGAAGCTGGAGACTTCGTAATGAACAAAGCCTTTGCCGGGCAGATAAGACATAGCATATTGATACATCTCCGATGTAACTTCGTCGTCAACAGGCATAACTTCTTTTTTCTCCCTCATTATGAAAAGGGGCGTATCTTTTTCATAACTCAGGGAATAGCAGGATATATGCTGTATGCCAAATCCAGCCGCTTTTTCAAGCTCAGCCTTCCATGCTTTTAAATCTTCTTTGCTTACCCCGAATATCATATCAATGCTGGTATTATCAAAACTTGTTTTTTTTGAAAGTTCTATTGTTTCTACCGCTTGTTTCGCGTTATGAATCCTGCCGAGAGAATTTAACTTTTTATCGTCAAACGACTGGACACCTATACTAATGCGGTTTACGCCTCCGTCAAAGAAAAGCTTAAGCTTTTCTTTATCTGCGCTTTCAGGATTTACTTCTATTGTAAATTCTGCATCTTTTTTTATAAATTTCTTCAAACCGGTTAATAATTTATTCAGTAAATCCCGGCTCAATACGCTAGGAGTACCTCCGCCTATATAAATACTGGAAAAATCCTGATCCAACCTTTGTATCTGTTTTAAGATTACCTGGATATAAGGGCCTGCCAAGCCTTCAGCGTACAAAGCGCTGTAAAAATCGCAATACAGGCATTTCTGTCTGCAAAAAGGAATATGTATATATAGTCCCTGCGGCATTTTATTGCTCAAATAACCTGTTCTGAAAATTGTACCCAGCATTTACTGAAATACCGTTTTGTCATTAAAAGACACTGGCACGCTATAGAAATATTCATTGACCACCATATGCCTTGAGCTCCAAATCCAAAATAAACTCCAAGAAGGTAACTTAATGGAATACGTATCAGCCAGACGCTTCCGACTACAATAGCCATAACAACTTTTGTATCTCCTGCGCCGTTCAGTCCTCCTCCAAGTATAACACCCCATGCCATAACAGGCTCGAAAAGAAGCGCAATAAAAATATACCTAAGCGTCTCATTTATAACAACAGTGTCCCTGGAAAGAAACGGAGTTATGATTTTTGCATTCAGTACCACTATAAGAGTCAATATAATAACTATAAATACGCCTGTAATAGCTGTTATTATGCCTTTTTTAAATGCCTGGTCATTTTCTTTTTTGCCAAGCGCGTTGCCGACCAGCACTGCATTTGCCATATTAAAAGCAAAAGCAGGAAGGAATATGGCAGATTCTATCTTCAGGCCATTGGTAAAAGCTGCCATAATTTCTATATTCATGGCCGGAAGCATATTTAATATCAGAAAAAGCACTATTGTGCCAAGCTGCCAGAAAACCTGCAGCAATGCCGCAGGCCAGCTGATATCCAGCATTTTTTTAAATATCAAAGTTGAAAAATTAAAACCTTTTGTTATAAACCTTCTGGTAAAACCAAAATTTAAAATAGAGCCTGCAAATAAACTTATTACAGTTGCCGCGCCTATGCCCTTATAACTCATAGAAGTGCCAAAAACCAGGATGAAATTCAAGGCTATATTCAAAATACACGCAACAGTCATTGCAAAAAGGGATTTTTTTATCATATCGCATGCGCGCAGAACCGCATTTGTATTCATAAGCACATAATCAAAAATAAATCCAAGAGAATATATCATTAATAAAGGCGCGGCCAGATCTTTAACGACCTGCGGAGTCCGAAGATGGTGTATTATAGATTTTGAAAAAAATATACCCAGAAACATTGCAATTGACCCTGTAACAACCGCTGTAATAATAGATGTGCTGACTGCCAGAGAAAATTCTCTTTTCCTGTCAGATGTGAATAGCCTTGAAAGAACCGAGGCGGTCCCGACTGTAAGAGCCATACCTGCAATAATAAAAACAAAATATAGCTGGAACGCAAGCCCGTATGCTGCCTGGACTTCTTTGCCAAATTTACCAGCAATATACACATCGGTAATCCCTATTAAAAATTCAAAAAACATAATAATAGTCATAGGCCAGCTCACAGACCAGCTCTCTAAAATAACGACCTTTATGCCTTTATCTTTTATTATCTCATAAAATTTCATAATATTATTCCTTCAAACTTATAGTATATTTATTGATCATTTTTACAGGATGGTAAGATTCTTTGGATTTTCTCAGGCCACCTATACCAAGATCCTGTTCAAGATTCACATACTCAAAAGCGCCGCTATTCTTTTCAAGGAACTCATTCATCATAACCTGGTATAATCCCGGCATATTAGAATCTGCTTTTAAAACATGCACGACCAATGTATTTAAATTCAACCTCTCGGCGATAGCTAAGGCCAGTATGGCGTTTTTTATTTCAAGAGCCCCTGCTATAAGATTAAATTCTGAGAAATTCAAAACCATTTCTTTTATAGCATTTCTTTCATTATTCAAACCTTCTACGCTGTCGCAGTCCTTTATAGAGCACCATTTCTCCTCAAATTCAAGACACCTGGAAATATTAGACGCGTTAAGTTCCAGAAATCTATATCCATATTCCCCTTTGAATCTTTTTATAAGATTTCTTTTACCGTCATATCTCCTGCCCTGCAATGAGATAAGGTCGATTGTTCTATATAAATAATCGCTGTTATTCCTGTCCCCTTCAATAATAAATCCAGTGTCATTATCGAACAAATCCTTTACGGTCTCTGATATTCTTAGAAAAACGCCTTTTGAGTCATTGAGTATCTCCACGATTGCCTGTTTTATATCGCCTTGTCCAATAGGACTGAAAAATCTGTGCCTAGCGCCTGATGAAGCTGCTTTTAAAATAATCAAATCACCAAGCATTGAAATCTGAAAATCATACGCGATTCTCCATGAATAAAGATTCGTAAATGTAAATTCCGAAATTTCCGGAGGATAATTTTCAAACGCATTATCAAATAATGGTTTGTGTTCTTTTTTGAGCGGCTCGAATAAAGGGTAGGAAGGAACGTTCATTTCTTACGAATTCTCTTTATGAAATTTTCTTTTATCTTATCATCGCGCAGGCTCTCGTCATCCTCAACAGGCATAAGTTTAAAATGGCTCACAAATTCTTTTGCGAATAGGCCAGTGCCTTTTCTGGAAAACACACTGTTTAAACCACAACTCGGGGAATTGTTTTTAAATACAAACCCGCACAACTCTTCTTTTTCAAGCTGCTCCAGTCTTTTCTTAGCCCATTTAAGCATCTTTTGAGTATAGTCTAAATTGGAGTTTTTAGTCACAAGCCTTGGCGATTCAGGCGAGCCTGTTAAATGCATCGATTCTCTCGGTACGCCAAGCCCGCATTCAACTTCAGGGCACACGCCCACCCATTCCACAAATTTTCCCAGTGTGTCTATAAGATAATGGTCCAACTTATGCTTTCCATCATATCTGACGCTGTTTCCCAGAAGACAGCTGCTGATACCAAGCTTGACCTTATCCATATTGTTTTACAGTTTCATCAGAAAGCCATTTCAGATAATCTTTGCTGCCTCCGGCAATTGAAACTGCTATAATTTCAGGAATTTCATAAGGATGGCTTTCTTTAATCGCTCTTTCTACTTTTTTATAAAAACTCTTTCTGGTCTTGATTATACATACCCATTCTATTGCTGTTTCAATCCTGCCCTTCCAGCGATAAATACTTTCTATCGGCCCTCCTATCTGAACACAGGCGGCAAGCCTTTTGATTATAATGGCTCTTGCTATCTTTTCAGCATCGCTTTTCCCGGATACAGTCGTAATAACCTGCAGATAACTATTTTTCATGCTTTTATTATAACATAATCTTGACAAAACTTACATTGTCAGAATGTCAAGATCATGATTCGATTTCTATGTTGTCGATGTAGAATTCTTTTCCGGAATTTGTCAGGATGCCCGGGCCAAAGCATTTTGGGCAGTTAAAATTTGATTTTTCGTGTTCGAATATTGCGCCGCAGCCTTGGCACTTTAGTTTTGATTTTGCGGTTTTTACTATCAGCTTCGAGCCTTCAAGAAGGTTTTCTTTGGCAAGGTTATCAAAATAAACCCTGATAGACTCCTCCTGCAACCCGGAAAGATCTCCCATCACAAGCGTAACTCCGGTTATCTTTTTAGCGCCGGAGGCCTTTGCTTTTTCCAGTATCTGTTTCACTATGCCCTCTACAATATGATACTCATGCATTTTTGTATAAATCCTCGCGTTTTGTAAGCATCGGCTCTGTGTAAAGATTGCTCATCTTGAGGCATTTTTCAGGGCAGCGCTCTAAGCAATAACCTCATGCAATACATCTTAGCCTTGCTATATTCCATGTTTTACCTTCTCTAGCAACAACTATGGCCCCGGTGGGACATTTTCTCTGGCACATCCCTGCAACATCACTTTTGTCAAGTTTATGTAATTTTCCCCTGCTGGTGTTTTACGACCTCTGCCTGCACCATATATATAACATCTTCGGCAATATTTGTGGTATGGTCGCATATGCGTTCCAAAAAACGTGTGATTAACAACAATTGAACAGCCCTTGGAGCGCTGGAAGGATCTTTGACCATATAATCTTCTATCAATTCTTTCTGTATCAAGTTTCTTAGTTTATCAGCTTCAGGATCAGATAACATTACCTTCTTAGCCAATTCTATATCCCCTTTTACAAACGCGTCGATAGATGTCTTTACCATATTTTGAGCTATTGTAGTTAATTTGGGTATGTCGACTAAGGGTTTTAAAAGTGGCTTGTCTGCCAGTTCAAGCGTGCGCTGAGCTATATCTACTGCAATATCAGCAATCCTTTCTAATTCAGCATTTATTTTCATACCTGTAGTGATAAAACGAAGGTCTTTAGCCATAGGCTGGTATCTCGCTATTAAATCTATGCATTTTTCATCTATAGAAAGCTCCAGCTGATCGATATTATTATCATTATTTATCACGCTTTTAGCCAGTTCTTTATTCCGATTCTTAAGCGCCTCCACAGACTTATAAATAGCTTCTTCTGCAAAAGCGCCCATTTTCAATATATCCTGATTTAAACTTTTTAACTCCTGGTCAAAATGCCTTTCCATAGCCTTACTCCTTTCATAATTTACTGACCACTTCAACCGCGCAGGTTGCCTGCGGCAACCTGCGCGGTTTTTCTGCCCGGTTTATTTATCCATACCTGCCTGTAATATAATCTTCCGTGCGTTTATCACGCGGAGCAGTAAATATATCCTGAGTCCTTCCAAATTCTATAAGTTCTCCAAGAAGCATAAAACCTGTATCGTCTGAAACCCTGGCCGCCTGCTGCATATTATGAGTCACTATTATTATAGTATAATTATTTTTTAATTCACGCATTAACTCTTCTATTTTTGCCGTTGCCTGCGGGTCCAGCGTAGAACAAGGTTCATCCATCAACAATACATCAGACTTTACCGCGATAAGGCGCGCTATACAAAGACGCTGTTTCTGCTCCAAAGACAACCTAAGTGCAGATTCTTTCAGCCTATCTTTCAGCTCGTCCCACAAAAGAACGCTTTTTAAACTTTTCTCCACTATCTCATCTAATTTATCTCTCTTTATGTCGTTCGAATGCACCCTTTCCCCGAAAACTATATTCTCGTAAATAGACAGCGGAAACGGATTCGGCCTTTGGAAGACCATGCCTACGTCTTTGCGGAGTTTTACTAAATCCACATCTAAATCAAGTATATCTATCCCGTCCACCAAAACCTTGCCGCTTGTTTTAACGTTTTCTATCAAATCATTCATACGGTTAAAAACGCGCAGCATTGTAGATTTTCCGCAGCCTGAAGGCCCAATAATAGCGGTAATTCTATTGGGTTCGAAATTCGCGTTTATATCCTCTAACGCGTGAAAATCGCCATACCATAGGTTAAGTTTTTCTGTTGATATCTTTGCCATTAACCGAATTTTCCTCTTATATAACCATCTGTACGCTTATCCTGCGGTACAGTGAAAATCTTTTCTGTCTTATCTAATTCTATAAGCTCTCCACTTAAGAAAAAAGCTGTCATGTCTCCCACTCTGGCTGCCTGCTTTACATTGTTTGTTACGAGAACTATGGTGTATTTTTCTTTTAATTTTACCATAGCGTCTTCAACTTTTGCCGTAGAAATAGGATCTAAGCCGGAACAAGGCTCGTCAAATAAAATAACATCCGGCTCTACTGCCAGAGTCCTTGCAATACATAAGCGCTGCTGCTGCCCTCCTGATAATTTAAAAGCAGATTCAGCCAGCCTGTCTTTGACCTCGTCCCAGAGATATCCTTGTTTCAGGGCCTCTTCTACTTTTTCCGCAATCCTTTTTTTATTCGCAAGCCCGTGCATTTTTACGCCATAAGCAACATTCTCAAATATAGATAAAGGCAAAGGCAAGGGCAAGGCAAAAACCATGCCTATTTTTCTGCGCAAAAGTTCGACATCAATCTTGTTTATGTCTTTACCGTCAAACTCAACCTCTCCGTTCATCCTAAAATTAGAATTAAGCTCGTTCAAGCGGTTCAGCATTCTCAAAAAAGTTGTCTTACCGCTGTTAGAAGGCCCAATAATACTCAATATCTCATTTGGCTGCACGTCCATATTTACCTGCCTTAAGACATTGGTTTTACCAAAATTAACATAAAGATTCTTTATTTTAAATTTTACCATTTCTTATTTTTCCTAATTTTATAACGAATAATAATAGCTACCAGATTCATAAATAAAACAAGCGCCATTAAAACAAGTGCTGTTCCGTACCTTATTTTTTCATCTACATTGGGGACCTGCGTTGAGATAACATACAAGTGATATGGCAACGCCATTGCCTGATCAAAAATAGATCCGGGAAGCTGCGGTAAATAAAATGCAGCTACTGTGAATAGGATCGGGGCTGTTTCTCCTGCAGCCCTTCCCAGGCCTAAAATAGTGCCTGTTAAAATTCCGGGTATTGCATTTGGCAGGACAATATGCCTTATTGTCTGCCATTTGCTTACGCCTAATGACAAGCTTACTTCCCGAAAAGAATACGGAACGCTTTCTAATGCTTCCCGTGAAGCAGTTATGATTATAGGCAATATCATAATGCCTAAAGTAAGCGAACCGGAAATAATAGACGCCCCGAATTTAAAAAATACGACAAAAAGCGCCAGACCAAACAGGCCATAAACTACAGAAGGCACGCCTGCAAGATTAACAATAGCAAGTTTTATAAGACGATTTAATAAATTGTCTTTTGAATATTCGCTTAAATATATTGCTGCTAAAAGCCCTATAGGCAAGGCAAATATTATTGCGCCTGTTACCAGATAAATTGTGCCTATAATCGCCGGGAAGATGCCTCCGGCACGCATCCCCTGTCTGGGTATATCAGAAAGAAATTGCCAGCTTATGGCAGGAAACCCTTTTTGAATAATTATGGCCACAATCAACCCTACCGGCACCACTATCAAAAGCGTTGCCAGGAATAAAAAGAAAAAAGCTATTTTCTGGGTTTTATGAGAATTTTTCATCTATTACAACCTTTACCCGATCGGCGATCGGGATTGGTAAATTTTATTATTTTCTTTTATGTAAAAATAAATCCGCTGTAACATTAATCGCGAAACTTATAATAAATAAAACTATGCCTATTGCAAAAAGTGCAAAGTAATGCTCGCCTCCTACAACCGCCTCTCCCATCTCAGCCGCGATTGTAGCTGTAAGAGTCCTGACCGGAACAAGGATACTCTGCGGCATAACAGCCGCATTTCCTGTTATCATCATAACAGCCATTGTCTCTCCTATCACCCTTCCGATGCCTAGCATGACTGCAGCCAGTATACCGCTCGAAGCCGCAGGCAGCATGACCCTATATATAGTCTGCCAATGCGTCGCTCCCAGCGCAAAAGCCCCTTCTTTATAATTTTTCGGCACTGAGTAAAGCGCATCCTCTGCAATAGAAACTATCGTAGGCATGGCCATAAAAGCAAGCATTATAGAACCTGATAAAGCGGTTAAGCCTGTAGGCAGGTGAAAGATATTTTTAACTAAAGGCACAAGCGTTACCATTCCTATAAAACCCAGGACAACGCTAGGTATGGCAGCTAATAGTTCTATGCCTGCTTTCAGGATCTCTTTTATTTTTAAAGGAGCTACTTCTGCTATATATATAGCGCATCCCACGCCTATCGGGATAGAAATAATAGCTGCGCCGAGGGTAACAAGAAGCGAGCCCAATATAAGAGGAAGTATTCCCAGCTGCGGCGGGTCTGAGATAGGATACCAGCTTTTGCCGAATAAAAATTGAAAAGGGCTTACTATATTAAATACCGCAAGCCCTTCTTTCAAGAGAAATAAAAAAATCAGCACTACAAAAAATATAGACGCTATCCCGCATATAAGAATAAGCTTCTCTATTATAAACTCTTTAAATTTCCGCATATACTTTACTTTTTAACAGGGACAAAATCTGTGGCTAAAACTATTTTCTGGCCTTCTTCTGAAAGTACAAAATCTACAAACTTCTGAATCAGGCCTTCGGGCGAACCATTTGTATAAAGGAATAATGGCCTTGATATAGGATATTTATTATTTATAACATTCTCTATTACGGGTTCTACATATTCAGATGTTTCATTTTTAGCTATGGCTACGGGTTTTTGCTTGGCTGAAATATACCCCATGCCGTAATAACCTATAGCGCTGGAATTTCCGGCCACTTCATCGGCAATAGCCTGGGACGATGAAAGCATTAAAGCTTCGGGCGCAAACTCTTCTTTGTTATTAGGATCGTTTTTTCTTAATACATGTTCTTTAAAATAAACGTGCGTTCCGGAATTAACTTCTCTGGAAAGTACTACTATTTTTTCATCTTTTCCACCGACATCTTTCCAATTAGATATCCTGCCTGTAAAAATACCTGCAAGCTGATCTAATGTGAGTTTATCCACGGGATTCGCAGGATTTACTACTACTGCCAGGCCATCCAGGGCAACCTTTATTTCATTTGGACTTACACCTTTTTTATTGGCAAGGCCTATTTCTTTATCCTTTATATTCCTTGAGCTCATAGCTATGTCGCAACTAGCGCTTATAAGGCTGGAAAGCCCGGTGCCTGACCCACCGCCTGTAACTGCAATAAAGTCTCCTGGATTCTTTTCCATATATTTCTCTGCCCATGCCTGGCCCAAATTCACCATCGTATCTGAACCTTTGATCTGTATAGAATTCTTCCCCTGTCCTGCAAACGCTGGGACAGCAAACATAAGCATAACTAAAACAAATAGTCCTTTCTTAAACATTTTACCCTCCTTATTTTTTCTATTATAATATATTCCATATACATTATATTCATATTAAGCTAATGTAAAATCCATGTAAAATTTAAAAAGCCACTTTTAGTTTAGCTCCTAATACATTTGTATCTTTCCATTTTCCGGGGCTTCTGGTACCCTGCAGCATATAATAAATCTCTGCTTTTATATTTTTGGCCGGATTAAAGCTAAATCCGGAGGAAAACCTGTTCTGGTTAAACTGGTTAGTGCCTCCGAAACTGACAAAGATCTCATCGGATAGATACGGCTGAATCCCTGCTTTGGTAAACTTCCAGGGCAATTTCATTGTAACCTTATTACGGTATCTTGAAGAATCAGCCTGGTAATTAAAATACCTATACTCTATACGATTGCGATCCTCAAACTTAAACCCTTTAAAATCCCATGATAACACTGCGGCAATATAAGGATCGCTTTCCTGTTTGAACTTTCCTTTTTTCAATTCATATATATGACGGTATCCTCCTCCGATGCTCAGGACTTTTTTTAAATTGTAAGAAAACCCTGCGTCATAGTGCTGATAATAGAATTCATCTGCGTTATCTCCCCATCTAAATTCCTCTTCCAACGCTACTTTCAAATCATTATTGACTTTGAACTCTTCTACATCCGTATTCCACACCTGAAAATCCCCGTCATCGTACGCGTACGCATGCGCTGTTACAATTAACAGCAAAGCCATAACTAAAACTATTTGTTTCTTCATGCTTCCTCCTTTTTTAGTTTTATCATGGCTTAAGTATAGATAGTGCCTATTAAATGCGCTTCAAGGATAGGTAAAATATGAGTAAAGTTTTCGGGATGATCTAATTACTTTGGAAGGGTGAACCAGAACTTTGAACCAAGGCCTTCAGTGCTTTCCACGCCGGCATTTCCTCCGTGGAGTTCTACAATATGTTTCACTATAGACAGCCCGAGGCCCGTGCCGCCAAGTTCACGCGAGCGCGCTTTATCCACCCGGTAGAAACGTTCGAAAATGCGGGGTATGTCTTTTTCAGGAATGCCGATGCCGGAATCCTCTATAATAATTTTTATTTTACCGTTTTCTTCGTGACCATAGATTTTGATAATGCCCTTATCTTTGCTAAATTTTATGGCATTATCAAGTAGATTCATAAATATCTCTTCTACTCTGTCTTTATCCGCATTTATTATAATACTCCGGGGTAATTCATTTTTAATACCTATGGCTTTCTTTTCTAACTGGGATTTAAAATTAATAATAACCTGCTCCGTTTGTTCTTTGAGATCAAAATCTTGTTTCTTTAACTGCATCTCTTTTGATTCAAGATGCGAAAGAGAAAGCAGGTCATCCACTAGCTTGTTAAGCCGTTCCGTATGGTTTTGTATTATCTTTAAAAAATGCATGTTATTTTCTTTGTCGTCCAACGCGCCTTCGAGAAGAGTTTCTGTAAAGCCTTTTATGGAAGTAAGCGGGGTTTTTAATTCATGCGATACGTTTGCGACAAAGTCGCGGCGCATGGTTTCTAATCTTCTTATCTCGGTCATATCGTGGATAACCAGAAGACATCCGCTGACAATATCTTTTTCAAAAATAGGCGAAGCGTTTATTTGAAAGATCTTCTGGACCGGCCACATCAGGGTCAATTCGCAGGATGTGAATTTGCCTTTCTTTAAAACTACATTTATGATATTTAATATGTCATTATTGCGGATTGCCTCCAGAAAAATTTTGCCTTCCAGATTTTTCTTTGGAATATTGAATATTTTTTCTACGGTAAGATTAATAGAAACTATGCGGCTGGTTTTATCAACAACTATTCTGCCTTCAACCATGCTCTCCAGGATTGCCATAAGATGCTGATTTTTTACCTCTATTTCACTTATCTTGTCTTCCATATTTTGAGCCATTTTATTTAAGGTAGCAGCGAGTTCGCCAAGCTCATCTTTGGAATCGATGGATATTTTGTGGCTAAAATCACCCTGGGAAAATTTATGAGAAACATATATCATCTTATTAATAGGCTTGATTATTGCTTTAGTTAATATAGACCCCAAGACAAAAGCCAGGCCTAAGGCGAAAAACAGGCTAACGAAAATAACCTTTCTAATGGCAGTTAACATCTCTTTCAGATCAGAAAGAGGTAAGGCTAACCTTAAAACCCCTATCGCCTCTCCTTTATCCTTGATTGGCAAAGCAACATACATCATGTCTATCCTGAGAGTGCGGGAATAATGTATTTCATCCCCTATCAAACCGGACAAGGCAGTCTTTATTTCCGGCCGATCCGCATGGTTTTCCATATTCGAAACTTCGTCCGAATTTTTCCCGGAATCAGCCAGGACTTTTCCGCGGCTATTTAAAACAGTAATGCGGCAATTTATCTTCCCGTTCAGGGTTTTAACCAGTGAATCTAAAAAAATTGTATTTTCTTTTGTGAGATTTCCCGCACCTATCTGCGCTTCGATTAAATAGGCTTGATTTACCAGAGAGGATTTGATATCCTTAAGGGCTTTTTCTTCTAATTTTTTATCCAGAAAGAATGCAATAAATCCAAATGATATTAAAATTATAAAGACATAAGAAAACGTTAATTTGAATATAAAATTATGGCCTTTAATCTTCATCTAACTCCAGTTCAAATCTATAACCATAGTTTTTGACAGTAATAATCCGCTTTGATTCGCTTTTTAACTTTTTCCGGAGGGTTGTTATATGGACATCGACGGTACGGGTCTGAATTTCAAGAGCCTGGTCAAAACCCCAGACAGTATCTAGAAGATAGTCTCTGGAA
>Ga0172371_10004167_pt1 | contig 22042 bp, 17 predicted proteins | sample Lak12m_FD_114543 | JGI IMG/M metagenome (GOLD analysis project Ga0172371, IMG submission 114543) | Freshwater microbial communities from Kabuno Bay, South-Kivu, Congo - kab_022012_12m | ecosystem: Environmental > Aquatic > Freshwater > Lake | place: Democratic Republic of the Congo: South-Kivu...
GACCGCTTCCTCGATCAGCCGATGTACATCTTCTTCCGTGAACCATCGCGCCATGGCTCCTTCGTAACCGATTCAGCCCTTTCGCCCAATAGCATTTTTCAACGAAAACTGTGACCGGATACCATGTGGAAGACTGACTGCCGAGCACCCTCAATCCAGCGTCTAAGGAGGTTGCGGTCTTTATCATGATGTACCAACAGCCCGCGGTCATTCAGCCGCTTGCCGAGAACAGTCTTGGTGAGTGTGACCTCAGGCACACTGAGTTGCCGTGCGAACCTATTCACCAGTGCCAGAGACGTCTCTGGGTCGATATAGAGGTTGTCGTACTGTTTCCAACCTACTTGCTCTCCACGTGGCACTGGGACTCGCTTCAGCTCATCATCATCGTCGGATGCAGGCTCACCACTGGGATGATTCGGATCAGAAGAATCCTCGACGGTCAATATCTTGTGCGTATAGCCCCACAGCGTTGGTGAACCAGCAGCATCACTTGGCTTCTCATCGGGATCAAGGAATTTGAGGTGGGCCCGTCCAGTACGCAGGGCCGATCCCAAGAGCTCAAGATACCTTGTAACCGGGTCCTCCGAGAAAAGGAGTTCACGCTGTTGAGCAAGCAGTTCCTGAAGTGCAGTCAAACACCGCTGGAACAGTGATTCTCCTTCTTGTTCTCTGATGGCTCCGGCGTTGCAGGCAAACCGCAGGAACCTGTCAAAACCGGCCAGGAGATCCGCTGCAAGATCAACTGATCGGGGATGGATGCCTTCTTCTCGAAATGAATCACGGAAGTCTGTCTTCCGAGAATGCATGATGGCAACCTGTTGTTCATACTCGGGGGCCACTGACTCAAGGAAGGCAGCCAAGGTCCTTGCATAGTATCCCTGTTGGGCGGAGAACTGACACGAATCTATGTGTTCCATCTTGACGGGGTTCTCGGGATCAAGGATCTCGGCCTCCTCAATTTCGATCGTCAGATAGCGGGCATTGAGGGATTGACCCCTTGGAAGCGATTCGCCCGTGCAGAGGAGCAGGCAACGGGGAGGCTTACCCTCCCGAAGGCTTCCATCACCGCGGGCACGGTGCCTTCCGGCCCTGTTAGCTTGGGATCGAAGTAGATCATCTGCCTGCTTATAGGCTCGGAAAGCATCCGAATGGGATCCTGAGAGAATGAAATCATCCACAGGGAAAACGGTGTTCTTCGCCAAGAACGCGAAATTGGCTAGGGCTGCCGCAGTTGAGTTCCAACCCCGGAGATCTGCAATGGTCAGACTCGGACCAAAGAATTGGACGATCAAGAGGGCCAATTCGGATTTGAAGTTTCCGGTGGGACCAAGAATGAAGATGCTGAAGTTCACGGTATCCATGGCCGCCCGGAAGATGGCCGCGAATAACGGCATGACGATCCTGTCGGCCCCCAACTCCAAAAACCGAAGGGTCACCAGGATATCCTCAATCAGCCGTGTTCCTTGGAATGGCTTGGGAAGCCGGTACTTCTCGAACAGAGCGGGAATCCGCACACGAACTGGTTGTGCAGATGTCTTCATTCCCAGAATCGGGGTTTTCGGGCCAACAGCATCTAAGGGATTAGCCGGCTGGAGGTTGCGGTATGGCCGATTTTGGTCACCCTGGCTGTCCGCGGGCCCGGAGTCGGCCCCAACAGCACCGCCAGCGTGCAGGTATACCCATCGAGAGTCATTTAGGACCCATCCCAGATGGCAGAAGACGGGAAATCTGGACACCCCACTAGAGAACCACTGGATAGCTTCACGCAACTCATCCCGGACGTAGTTTCCAGCACGAATGATTGCCTCGGCCCCCAGGCACTTCAGAGGCCAATTCATCCTGTCAAACTCCTCTGCGGTGATCGTGACCAGGGATCGCTTCTCATGGAGAAGGGCTTCAAGCTCGAATTCGATTTGCTCATCCACCCCATCCGTCACCCGAAGCTCACTGATGATCTTGGCCGAGAAATTGGCCAGAGGGATATGAACTGGCTCGCCCTCTTCGTAGGTCACACGAAAGGTGCCTTCTGGTGTGAAAAGGAAACGGTCTGCCTCTCCCCATACACCAGCGTTTTCAAATGGGTAGGGAAACGCTTTGTCCAATGGATCGGCTAAGAATGCCTTAGGATCGCGACCGCTAGCGAGCACGTCGTCAGCCGCTACTCGTTCACCATGGGGACCTGGTGGAAACAGGGCATGGATCACCTTGGCCCCCCGATTTTGGAGAAACAGGGTGAACTGCTGGATATCTGCCCTTCTCTCAGACGATGCCCACACGTCCGACCCAAATGCAGTGTTGATCGTTCTTCCTTGAAACGGAATTTTCTGCCAGTCCCCAAGCACTGGCTTGTCAGCTTTCCTAAAGTGGCGCCATGCATGGGCACCAAGCACGTCAATGCAGGTCAGTCCCGCTGATGCCATCGCATCGGCTTGGATCGGACCATCTGCAATCCACAGTTCCTTGCTGGGATCTGCCACCGCTGCCCGACATACCGGGGGAACGTCGATCCTGAGGGGACGCCCCTTGGGCAACTCATATTTGGCCCTTTCTCCTTGCTTGTTGCTCCTTGGCTTATCAGGCCGGATCAGATGAGTCACAACTTGACCTTCGACGCCGAAGATTGGAATGACCAGGTTCTGCTCACTCCCTTGCCGCGGAAGGAAGTCAATCTCTTGGAGTCTCTTCCGTGACTTTGCACTCCAGTAGCCCCGTAGCTTCATCACCTCCGGAGAAACCTTTGACCTCGCCAGCAAGTCCAGGTGCGGTTCCAGCAGCCGGCCAACATTTTGGCCTTGGTGACTTGAGTCTTGATTCTCTGACATCGCAACCTCCTCTTGGTTTGGATCCGTCAGCAGCCTGGGACTCTACTGTCGCAACCCCCAGGGCTTTGAGCAGATCCGTTCGGGTGTAAATGACTTTCTTTCCCAACTTCCGGGCCTGTATCTTCCCGGCCAAGCGGAGATCACGAAGAACGTGCCTACCGACACCACAGGCTCTTGCTGCCTCATCCTCATCAAGAGCCAGCCTACCTGCCGGCCAATCGATGGCCGAAAGGACCTCGGCCACTACTTGCCGGATCAGATCCCGCATCTCCTCGGAGTCGAAATGGAGTTCCATGACCGACGCCTCACCACGAACTACAGGACGGAAGCCTGTAGGTAAGTACCAGGGAGGCACCCGATTTCGCTCGTTCCGAACCTCAGGAGCTAAACCTTGACAGCAAAAGGTTTAAGCCCGATCATGGGAATGAATTGACCTTGGAACCCGGCAATACGAGAGAATCAGGGACAATGGGGAGGAAAACGGGGTATCAGATGCGATCGGACACGGTTGCCTATATCCCCCTCCATATGTGGGACATACCCGGTTCAAACATCGGACAGCCTCAGCACGAGCAAGATGAGCCTGAACTCCGGTCCTTTGCTGACCAGCACGGTTTTTCCCTTGGGGAGACAGTCTACGAGCCAATCCAGACGGCGGAGGAACTTGAGGAAAAGGTGGCCTCGGACCCATTTGCCCTACCTGGCATCCGGAGACTTTTGGAGTTGGCAGGCCACGGCCCCTGCAAACGCGTCCTGGTTTGTGACCGAGGGTTCTTCACCCCTGAACCGCACCTAGCCACGCTGCTTCTGCACTTTCACACCCAGGGAATCCAAGTTCTCGAAATCAGGACACAGACAGATCTGACCGAAGACCAATCGCAGCTTCAGGCCATAGTCGATCGCGCCCAGCCCGAGCAACGGGAATTGGCCCGACGTCGGTTGATCACAGCGAAGTGGAGGGCTGGCAAGAAAAGGAACGGCAAGAAATGTGGGCCCAGGCCGTTTGGGGAGATCCCAGGTGAGGAGGCCATCCTGCGACGAATCTGGAAGCTTCGCCGTAAACCACCAGGACAGCCACGCACGTCCTACCGGAAGATCGCTGCAATCCTCAACACAGAAGGTCGGCCCACCCGATCCGGTCGGCCATGGCAAGGGAGGACAATCCAGGCTATCATTGCTCGAACGAGGGGATTCCTTCTGAATCGGGACAAGCCGAGACGGGGCTGGTGGGAATCAGGGTATCTGAATAGATAATGATCGCAGCAAGAAGTTCCACAGAAGTTCCACAGTTTTCGTCCGAGTTACCCGACGCTAGGCTACAGAACATGCAGGTTTTCCGAGGTTTTCTTGGGTTCTTACACCTTGGTGTAGCCCGATATAGCCTCATTACAGACTTAGGATCCAGTCCCGAAAGGGGTACCGGTTCGAATCCGGTCTCTCGCATCTCTAAGAACAAAAGGACTTGTAGCGATTAGCTGCAAGTCCTTTTTCGCTTCTTGCCGCCCATTTTGACACGGTGTTGCCCTGTGTGGCGTTCGTATTGCTGGGCGTCAAGACACTACACTAGCCCACCCGCTCGATGATCTCCGCGGCGCCATCGCACAACGAGCGGGCCTCGGTCTCGCTCTGTGCTTCGGCAATCGCCCGAACGATCGGCTCGGTGTTGCTGGGGCGGACCAGGAGCCATCGGCCGGGCCAATCGAGGCGGAGACCGTCGAGGCGATCGGCCGCTGCCTCGGGGAACCGCTGCTGGAGGGCGTCCAGCGCGGCCGGCACCCGGCTCGACTCCAGGGTGATCTTCGTCTTCACGATCCAGTAGCGCGGCAGCTCGTCAGCGAGTTGGCTAATTTTGGCGTCGCGGTCCGCCATGGCGTCGAGCAGTTGGGCCATGCCCACGAAGCTGTCGCGCACGAGCCCGACGCGCGGATCGATCGGTCCCCCGTTCCCTTCGCCGCCGAACGCGGCGTTTTGGGCGAGCATGGCATCGACCACGTTGGCCTCTCCGACCGCGGATCGGACGAACGGCACGCCGTGCCCCTTGGCGATGTCCTCCGACATGCGGCTCGTGGCACAGTTGGCCACAATCGGGCCGCGACGGCGGCGGAGCACGTGAGCGACGCATAGGGCCAGCGTGTACTCCTCGCCTAAGTAGCGGCCCGACTCGTCGATCACGGCGAGCCGATCGGCGTCGGGGTCCTGGCAGAAGCCCACGTCGGCCCCGGCCTTCGTGACCTCGGCCAGCACGGAGGCCAGGTTCTCGGCAGTGGGCTCGGGGAGGTGCTCGAAACGGCCGTCCGGCTCGCCGCCCAGCAGCGTGACCCGGCATCCGAGCGATTCCAGGAGCCTCCGCCCCAGCTCGCTCCCCGCCCCGTGGTTCGAGTCCAGGAGCACCTTGAAACCCTTGGAGCGGATTCTCGGAACATCGACCGTGGCCAGCACGGCTTCGAGGTGCGGGGCGGAGGCGTCCGGGAGGCGGCTTGATCCGCCGAGCCGATCGTGCCGGACCCAGGCGACCTGGCCCGCCTGATAGCGGGCCAGGACCCTCTTCCCCGGCCCCTCGGGAATGACCCGGCCTTCCGCCGAGAACAGCTTCAGCCCGTTGTACTCCGCCGGGTTGTGGCTGGCCGAGATCTGCACCCCGCCGGCTGCCCGGCAATGCCGCACGAGAATGCCGAGGGTCGGGGTCGGGGCGACTCCGGCGTCGATCGTGTCCCGCCCCACGGCCTGCAAGCCGGCGTGAACCGCCTTGGCCAGCATTTGGCCGGAGAATCGGCCGTCGCGGGTCACGACCAACGGTCCGGGGGGGCAATCGGCCGCGAAGGCCGCCACGTAACGCATGGCAACCTCCGGCGTCAAGCCGCCGCCCACAATCCCGCGGAGCCCGGAAACACTGATGATCGGGTCACTCATCGGCATATCCTCGGTTTGTGACGCCGTCTCCTCGCGGCGACTCCTGGCGCACCCCTGTACGTCGCCCCTTGCCCGCGTATATGCTATCGCACGAGGAGTATTACGATCAATGCGACTAATGACGACTGCTTGCAGCGTGCCAATCGTTTTCCTTTTCCTGCTGCTCGGGTGGAGCCTAGCCCAGGCGCCGACCGGCTCGGCCTTGGCCGATCCGCCGAGGTCGGCCCCAGCCCCGCCCTACGATCCGACCGACCAATACCTGGTTGAGAAGATCGAGGGCTGGCGCGTGCTCGTCAACGGGCAGTTCCGCCGCCAAGACCCGGCGCTCTACGATAAAACGCTCAAGTTGCTCGGATTCCAGCTCTACCAGATCACGCGAAAAGTGCCCGCCGGCCCCTTGGCGAAGCTCCGCAAGATAACCCTTTGGGTCGAGGCGGCCGAGCCGCATCACCCCTGCATGGCGTATCACCCCAACCCAGGATGGCTCCGCGACCACGGGATGAACCCCGAGAAGGCCAAATGCGTGGAAGTGGCCAATGCACGGAACTTCTTGGCCTGGACGCTCGACCAGCCCAGGATGGTCCTGCACGAGTTGGCCCACGCCTACCACGACCAGTTCCTCGGCGGCTACGAGAACCCCGAGATCCGCGCCCAGTTCGATCGGGCCGTGCAAGCGAAACTCTACGACGCCGTTCCGCGGATCAGCGGCAAAACCGAGCGGGCTTACGCGGCGACCAACCCCATGGAGTACTTCGCCGAGTGCACCGAGGCATTCTTCGGCACCAACGACTTCTACCCCTTCGTCCGCTCGGAACTCAAACACCACGACCCGCAGATGTACCAACTTCTGGAGAAACTGTGGGAGGTCGCGAAGACCAAGTGAGGATGAGCCGAAAGCGACGTGCCGCGACACCGTCTCCCCCCTCCCATCGCCGGGAGAGGGGCAGGGGGTGAGGGGATGCGGCGATCAAGCCGGCGGGTGGCTTGGGTGCCCATGGCTGGTTGTCAGCCAGTAGCACCCAACTGGACCTTTCAAGCGTGTCGGGCTACGAGGCACTACCCTCTATCCCACTTCTTTGGTACCATGGACAATGAGCTTGGAGAGGATTCAACCATGGGACGAATCGTGACGCAGGTGAAGTTGACGAACTTCGCCGACCCTCATAAGACGCTCACGGTCAGCGCGTTGGTCGATACCGGGGCCGCTTACATTACCCTGCCCAACGCATGGCGCGACGCTCTCGGGCAAGTCGAGCAACTGGCGGAAATCGAGGTCGAGATGGCCGACCAGTCCCGCAAGTCGGGCGCGGTTTGCGGTCCTGTCCGCGTGAAGATCGGGGAATTCAGGCCGATCATGGCGGAAGTGTTGTTCCTGGACATGCAGCCGGATGAGGACGGGGAATACGAACCGCTTCTGGGCTACATCGCCTTGGAACAGGCCAGCGCTGCCGTGGACATGCTCGGCCACCGGCTCGTACACGTCAAACGCGTTGACCTGAAGTAACGATCAGACTCCTCCCACCGGGGCAAGATAGATCGTGAATTCATCCCGTCCGTTGACCCGGAGCAGCCGGTCCATGAGGTCCTGGTGGTAGGCAGCCACCGCGCAGGTGCCGGCGCTGATCGCTTCGCAAGCCAGGTAGAGATTCTGGCAGACATGGCCGGCGTCGAGGAGGATGACCTTGTGGGCCGCCAGGCCGTAGCGCCATTCCATGCGGTAGGGGATGGCGGTCCAGCAGAACACGACCGCCGCGCGGGCCACAAACGACTGCCCCAGCGTTGCCTCGGTGAGCTTGCGAGGGGCTTGCGGCTCCTGGAACTCGAAGAGGAGCTGGTGCTCCAAGGGCAAGTAGCGATAGAAACCGGGCTCCAGGCCGCTGACATTCAGCGGGCAGAGATGCGTTTCCAGGGCATGCCGGGCGCCGGCCGAGGGCACGGTCCGCAAGGCGGACCCGTTCTCCAACACCTCGCGAACCCCCTGGGTCGCCCAGAGGAGGAACGAGAGTTCCTCGAGCGTCAGCGCCCGACGACTGAAGGCCCGCCGGCTCTCGCGGTGGCGGATGGCGTCTTCCAGGTCGACGCGCGGGACGCCCTGCCACTGGTCCACCTGCGGTAAGTCGATCCGCTCGGCATCGGCCGAATACGGCTGCTCCACCGGAGGTGGAGCAACGCCGCGCGACTGATCGGTCTGCGAGAAGTCAATCGTCAGGCGGATCGAGTCTTTCAGGAAGTAGCGGTGTTTGTCGAGCGGCGATTCGGGCATGCGTCAGACTCCCAATGACGGCGCCTAATCTCGGGAACGACGTCTGCCGGTGTGGCACTGCTTGACCGCTGCCGGGGTGCGGTCCTCCCATCGAGGATGAGCCTCGGGCCGGCAGCGGTCAAGCAGTGGCACACTCCCAGGATCATCCAACTTCATTTAGCGAAGACTTGCCGCACAGGCACGGCGAAGCCGGGGAGCATGTCTCCGCCGGGCAGCGTGTCGGACACGCCCAAGATGGCGGCCTCGCCGGGGCTGCGATACACGGCCACGGTCTCGTTCTCGGGGTCAACAACCCAAACCACTCCGGCCCCCGCCTCAAGCCAGTCGCGGACCTTGGCATTCACTTCGCTGGCACGATCGGAAGGGGACAGCACTTCGACCGCCAGGTCGGGCGCCCCGGGGAAAAACCCGCGGGGATCGGCCGGCGGGAGGCGTTCGGCGCGGACGAATGCGGCGTCGGGCGCACGCACCGTGTCGGGGTCTCGGGCGATCTGGAAACCGGTTTCTGAGCCGGTCACCACGCCCAGACCGCGGGGGTTCACGAAATTCGTCAGAATCGCGCCAATGTCCGCCGCAATGTGTCCGTGCCGAAATCCAGCAGGCGACATCATGATCAGTTCCCCCCGGATCAGCTCACAGCGCCCCAGGTCGGGCGCCTCCAGCAACTGGGCGGCGGTCGTGATTTGCTGTGTGGTCGCCATAATAGCACGATATGCCGGTGCGAGGGGATTGTCAATGATCCCAAGTGTCATGTTCAGGAGGAAAGACCCGTGATACCATGGGGGTTTCTTCCCGGCGAATGGTCCACTGCGAGGGGGTTACCATGCCTTGGTTCTCGGAGAAGTCGGAACGAATTACGCCGAAGCGGCTCGAAGAACTGATGGAGCGGACCGCGGAAGAGGCCCGCGGGCGGATCTGCCCGCGGCCCAAACGCGTGCTCCTGTTGCCGCCTGACATCACCCGGGCCCACTCGGGGGCCGGCCGCCTGACGGAGATCCTCTATCGGCACTTCGCGCGGGAAGCCGACGTGCACGTGATCCCGACCCTCGGCCAGCACGTGCCCCACACGCCGGAGCAGAACCGCCGTATGTTCGGCTCGATTCCCAACGAGCGGATTCACGCCCACGACTGGCGCGGCGGCTGCGTCAGGTTGGGCGAAGTCCCCGCCGATTTCGTCAAGGAGAGCTCGGGCGGGGCGGCCGATTGGGCCATTCCCGTGGTAGTCAACCGCATGCTCATGGAGGGCGCCTGGGACCTGGTGATCAACGTCGGCCACGTGGTGCCGCACGAGGTCCTCGGCTTCGCCAATCACAACAAGAACTACTTCATCGGCCTGGCCGGCAAAGACATGATCTGTGCCAGCCACATGGCCGCCGCCTGCTACGGGATCGAGAACAACCTCGGCACCTTGGTCACTCCGGCGCGCGCCTGCTTCAACAAGGCCGAAAAGGATTTTCTCGGCGGCCTGCCCGACCTCTACGTTCAGGTCATCCTCGCACGGAACCGAGAGAACCAACTTGTGCACACCGGCCTCTACGTGGGCGACGACCTGGAGACCTACCTCGAAGCCGCCCGGCAATCGCGCGAGGAAAACATCACCGTGTTCGATCGGCCCATCCCGAAGGTCGTGTGCGTGATGCAGGCCGACGAGTTCGCCAGCACCTGGGTGGCCAACAAGGCCATTTACCGCACGCGCATGGTCATCGCCGACGGCGGCGAGCTGATCGTGATCGCCCCCGGGCTGGAACGCTTCGGCGAGCAGCCGGAGGTCGACGCGATCATCCGCAAGTACGGCTACGCGGGCACGCCGAAGGTGATGGAACACTACCGCACGAGCCGGGAACTCCAGGATTTCGCCCACGCCACGGCCCATCTTATCCACGGCTCCTCGGAGGGCCGATTCTCGATCACCTACGCCCCCGGCCATGTCACCCGCGAGGAAATCGAAGGGGTTGGATTCCGCTACGCCGATCTCGGGGCCACACTGGCCAAATACCCGCCCGACCGCCTGCGAGAGGGATGGAGCGACCTACCGAACGGCGAGCGCGTCTTCTTCATTCCAACACCTTCGGCTGGTTTGTGGTCTACCCGAGAGAAGCTATTCCATCGACCGGCCGGGTGTGGGGGCGTATAATCTGCACATGAGACGGGAAGAAATCCTCGGGTGGCTTCGCGAGGAGAATGAAACACGGCTTTCTGCACTGTGGCAGACGGCGGACTCCACCCGCCAGAGGCATGTCGGCGGGGAAGTCCATCTTCGCGGGCTGATCGAGTTCTCCAACTACTGCGTGCGCCTGTGCGCGTACTGCGGATTGCGGGCACCGAATACTGGGCTGCGCCGCTACCGTATGACGCACGACGAAATCATGGGGTGCGTGCGTCAGGCGGTAGCGTTCGGCTATGGGACCGTGGTGCTCCAATCGGGGGAGGACCCAGGGGTCACCAAGGACTGGCTGGCGGATCTCGTCCAGCGGATCAAGAACCAGACCCCGCTGGCGGTGACGCTCAGTGTTGGGGAACGCAGCGACGACGAATTGGCCGCCTGGCGCGAGGCCGGGGCGGACCGGTACTTGCTGCGTTTCGAGACCTCGAACCGGGCCCTGTACGATCGTCTGCACCCGGCGAGGCCCGGCACCGTCTCCGATCGCCTGACCATGCTCCGCCGACTTCGCCTCTTGGGCTACGAAGTGGGGAGCGGGGTGATGATCGGCATCCCCGGTCAGACCTACCAGGATCTGGCCTACGATATCGAGCTGTTCGCCGAGCAGGATTTGGACATGATCGGCGTGGGTCCGTACCTGGTGCACCCGGATACGCCGCTGGGCGACCCGAGCTTTCGGCCGGTCATTCCGGGACACGATCAGGTGCCGGCTGATGAGTTGACGACCTACAAGGTGATTGCCCTGGCGCGGTTGGTGTGTCCCCGCGCGAACATCCCGAGCACCACCGCCCTGGCGACCCTTAACCGCCGCCACGGCCGCGAACTGGGCTTGGTCCGTGGCGCCAACGTCGTCATGCCGAACCTCACGCCCCCGCAGTACCGCGTGCTCTACGAGATTTATCCGAACAAGGCGTGCATCAGCGATTCGGCCGACGGGTGCTACGGCTGCCTGCACGAACGAATCGCGTCGATCGGTCGGAACGTGGGGGTCGGCGCCGGGGGGTCGCCCGCCTGCCTCCATCGCCAGTCGGCGATCGCTGGCGAGGAAAGAGGAGTGTAAGAAAAGGAAAAAGGGGAAAGAGGGAAAAAGGGAAAGAGAACAGTAGAGAGTGGGCCCTAGTATTTGGTTCCAGCGAGTCGGTAGATCGGTTCGTTTTCCACTTTCCCCCATTTCCCCTTTTTCCTTTCTTACACCCGTTGAAATGCACGAGAGGGTAACGAAGTACCGATGTCCCAGGTTGCCAGAATTGGAAGACTCAGCGCGAGCGCGGTTGATTTCATCGACGAGCCCCATTTGTTTCGTCTCTTGGAGCGGCAGGCCGAGGCGGCCGAAGTCCGCGACGTGATCGCCAAGAGCATGGCGAAGGAGGCGCTCAGCGTCGAGGAAACGGCCGTTCTCCTTACCGCCCAAGGACAGGGCCTCGTGGAAGAGGTCTTTGAGGCGGCAAGGCAGCTCAAACGCGACGTGTACGGCAATCGCATCGTGCTGTTCGCGCCCCTCTACATCGGCAACGAGTGCACCAACGACTGCCAATACTGCGCGTTCCGTCGATCGAACCGCGAAGTGATCCGCCGCACGCTCGACGAAGAAGAGATCCGCGGGCAGGTCGAGGCCCTGCTCGCCCGGGGACACAAGCGGCTGATCCTCGTCTTCGGCGAGCACCCGCGGTACAACGCCGAATTCATGGCCCAGTGCGTGCGGCAGGTGTACTCGATTCGGCTCGGGCACGGGAATATCCGCCGGGTGAACATCAACGCCGCGCCGCAGGACCACGAGGGCTTCGCCACGCTGAAGGCCGCGGGCATCGGGACTTTTCAGGTCTTTCAGGAAACGTACCACCACGCCACCTACGCCGAGGTTCATCCCCGCAACAGCCGCAAGGGCGACTATCTGTGGAGGCTCGACGCCATGTCGCGGGCCTTCGAGGCCGGGCAGGACGACCTGGGCATCGGGGCCCTCTTCGGGCTCTACGACTGGCGGTTCGAGGTGCTCGGCCTGGTGAGCCACGCCCTGCACTTGCAGAAGCACTACGGCGTGGGTCCGCACACGATCAGCTTTCCGCGGCTCCGCCCGGCCGCGGGCGTGACCCTTCGCGACACCTACCGCGTGAGCGACGACCAGTTCAAGCGGCTGATCGCCACCCTCCGGCTGGCGGTCCCGTACACGGGGCTGATCCTCACGGCCCGGGAGCCGCCCGCCTTGCGCCGCGAGGTGATGGCCTTCGGCGTGTCGCAGATCGACGCCGGCAGCCGCATCGAGCTGGGCGGCTACACCGAGGCCGGCGACGCCCAGAGCATGGAGCGGGAACAGTTCGAGCTGGGCGACATCCGCTCGCTCGACGTGGTGCTCCGCGAGCTGGTTTCCGACGGCTACATCCCCAGCTTTTGCACCGCCTGTTACCGCCTGGGCCGCACCGGCGAGCACTTCATGGAGTTCGCCATCCCCGGCTTCATCCAAAACATGTGTACGCCCAACGCGCTGAGCACGCTCATGGAATACGTGGTGGACTATGCCTCCAAGGAGACGTATGATACGTGCCTGCGGCTGATCGAGCAGGAATTGGCCAAGATGCCCGAAGGGCCGCGCAAGCGGGACCTGTCCGACCGCCTCCGCCGGATCCGGGAAACCGACGAGCGGGATTTGTATTTCTAAGGTTCGGCGTAGTAGTCGTAGGGTGGGACAAGCGGAGCGCCGGCCCACCGTCGTTCAGCGACACGACGAATCCCAGGTGGGCCGGCGCTCCGCTTGTCCCACCCTACAGACTCTGAATCGGGTGCTGGCTCATGTCCACCTTCCGCCAAGAACACGACCTCCTCGGCGTCCGCGACGTTCCGGCCGACGTGCTTTGGGGGATTCACACCCTGCGGGCCGTCGAGAATTTCCCGCTGGCCGGGCGGCCGGTGCACCGGGAACTGGTGCATGCCTACGGGGCGGTAAAGCTGGCTGCTGCGAGGACCAACCATGAGCTTGGCCGATGGGACCCGGCGACCATGGCGGCCATCGAGGCCGCCTGCGAGCAGATGATGGAAGGGCGACTCGACGAGCACATCGTGGTCGATGCCTTGCAGGGCGGGGCGGGCACGTCGACCAACATGAACGTCAACGAAGTGCTGGCCAATCGGGCCTTGCAGATCCTCGGGCGCCCGTTGGGCGATTACGCCACCCTGAGCCCGCTGGACGACATCAATCTGCACCAGTCGACCAACGACACGTATCCCACTGCGCTGCGGGTGGCGGCGATCCGTGGCTTGCGGCGGCTGGAGGGGACGCTCGTTGCCCTCGTGGAAGCCTTCCAGGAGAAAGAGAAGAAGTTCGCCCACGTGGTCAAGATCGGCCGCACCGAGCTCCAGGACGCCGTGCTCACGACCCTCGGCCGCGAAATGGGGGCCTACGCCGAGGCGTTTTCGCGGGATCGGTGGCGGGTCACCACGTGCGAAGAGCGGCTCCGCGTGGTGAACCTCGGCGGCACCGCGATCGGCACCGGACTGGGCGCCCCGCGCCAGTACATCTTCCGCGTAGTGGAACACCTGCGAACCGTCACCGGCTTCGGGTTGGCCCGGGCGGAGAACCTGGTCGAGGCCACTCAGAACGCCGACGCCCTGGTCGAGGTCAGCGGCATCCTCCGCACGGTCGCCTCGAACCTGCTGAAGGTGGCCAACGACGTGCGGTGGCTCAGTTCCGGGCCTGACGCCGGCTTGGGCGAACTCCATCTCCCGGAGCGTCAGGCCGGCTCCTCGATCATGCCCGGCAAGGTGAACCCCGTCATTCCCGAGGCGGTCTGCCAGGCGGCCATCGCGGCCATGGGCCACGACCGGATCGTCGTGCAGGCCGCCAGCGCGGGCAATTTCGAGCTAAGCCAGTTCCTGCCGCTGGTGGCCGACAGCCTGCTCACGATGCTCGACCTTCTGGCGGCGGCCTGCGACCTGTTCGCGCGGCTTTGCGTGGCGGGGCTGGAGGCCCGCGAGGTACAATGCCGCCGGCACGTCGAAGGGGCCACCGCGGCAGCGACCGCCCTGGTCGACGCGCTCGGCTACACCCGGGCCTCGAAGCTCGCCAGCGACGCAGCGGCCCAGGGCAAGACGCTCCGCGAGGCGGCCATCGAGCAGGGTGTCTTGACCGCGGGGCAGTTCGACGCGCTGGTCTCGCCGGAAAGAGTCACGCGGCTGGGATCAGTGGAGTCACAAGGTCGGGAGGGGAGATGATTCGGAGTGCAAAGTTAAGAGTGTAAAGTGAAAAGTGCAAAATGGAGAACATCGGCGAGCGATCGGACGGCGGTGCCTTCGCATTTTGCACTTTCCACTTTACACTTTATACTTTGCACTGCTTTCCTTAACGTCGCTGGGTGCCAGAGCCGCGGTCCAGCGTAACCACCACCAGGAGTTGCCTTCATGAGAGTCTCGTGCGATCCGGCGGCGGCCTTGTTCGTATTCACAGGCCTGTTTCTGTGCGGCGGTGGTCCGGGCGGGAGAGCCCGACCCGCGCAAACGGCTGGAGAAGCGGGTTTTCCACAATGCCCAGAGGGAATCGATCCCGTATCGCCTCTTCGTCCCGAAGGGCTACGAGGCGGCGAAGAGGTACCCCTTGATTCTGTTCCTGCACGGGGCGGGCGAACGCGGCGCCGACAACGAGGCCCAGCTCGTCCACGCCCAGGTGCTGTGCCTGGTGAGCGGCGAGGCGGCTGCCAAACATCCTTGTTTCCTCGTCGCCCCGCAGTGCCCTGACAAGGTCAAATGGGTCGAGGTGGCCTGGGACTCCAAGAAGCCGCACCACACGCCGGCCCAACCGAGCGTGGCCATGCGGCTGACGCTCGAACTGCTCGACGCCCTGGAGAAGGAATTCCCGATCGATCCTGCGCGGCGTTACGTGACCGGGCTTTCGATGGGCGGCTTCGGCACGCTGGACGCCTGCCTCCGCCGGCCGGGCTATTTCGCCGCCGCAATTCCGGTCTGCGGCGGGGCCGACGATTCCCGGTCCAAGGACTTCGCGGGCACGAGCTTCTGGATCTTCCACGGCGGCAGCGACGGAGTGGTGCCGACCGGCCGCTCCCGCTCGATCTACCACCTGCTCAAGGCCGCCGGCGCGGAGGCGAAGTACACCGAGTATCCCGGCGTGGGCCACAACGCCTGGAGCAAGGCGTACAACGAGCCCGGCCTGGCCAAATGGCTCTTCGCCCAGCACCGGTGAACGCCAGAGGAGTAGGGCGGACGGAGCGGAGCGACGCCCGCCGAGTGTCTTCGCACGTCCGGCGGGCCTCACTGCGTTCGGTCCGCCCTACGCTTGTACTTCTGAAGATGCGCCCGAGAGTGGAACGGGGACTGGCACGGCGCCGTGGGGGCGTGTAACCTATCGGTCTGTGGTGTGTCACCCTGGATTCCATCGGCACCATTCTTGGGAGGATATGCGCATGACGAAGAACCAGGTTATTGAAGAGAGCACAAGCCGCAGCGGACTCGATCGCCGCGGGTTCCTGGCCGGGGCGACGGCGGCCGGCCTCTTGATGGTCAAGCCGGAGCTGGTCGCGGGCTCGCAGGCCAATTCCAAGGTCCGCATGGGGATCATCGGCTGCGGCGGCCGCGGAACGTGGATCACCGACCTGTTCGTGCAGAACGGCGGCTACGAGCTCGTAGCGGCGGCCGATTACTTCAAGGACCGCGTCAACGGGCTGGGCGACCGGTTCAAGCTCGATCCGGCCAAACGCTTCACGGGCCTCCACGGCTACAAGCGGCTCATCGACGCCAAGCCCGACGCCGTGGTCATCGAGAGCCCGCCCTTCTTCCATCCCATTCACGCCATGGCCGCGGCCGAGGCCGGCTGCCACGTCTACGTGGCCAAGCCGATCGCGGTCGACGTGCCCGGCTGCCTCACCATTGCCGACGCCTCGCGCAAGGCGGCCGAGCAGAAACACTGCTTCCTGGTCGACTTCCAGACCCGGGCCGACGAGTTCTACCGGGAGGCGATCCGCCGCGTACACGCCGGCGACATCGGCCCGCTGGTCTCCGGCGAGGCGGTCTATTACTGTGACGGCACCTGGGGCGGCGCCGACGTGCTGGCCAAGGACCCCAAGAACCCCGAGAACCGGCTCCGCGCCTGGGGCCTCGACCGCTTCCTCTCGGGCGACGTGATCACGGAGCAGAACATCCACGCGCTGGACGTGGCCACTTGGATCGTCAACGACCATCCGCTCAAGGCCGTCGGCACCTGCGCCAAGAAGGGGCGCAAGGACCCGGGCGACTGCAACGACCATTTCGCGGTAATCTTCTCGTTCCCCAAGGATGTGCTGGTGAGTTTCGCCTCGAAGCAATACGGCACCGGCTACGGCGACATCGGCTGCCGCATGTTCGGCCCGCAAGGCATGATCGAAACGCACTACGGCGGCCCCGTGTTCGTCCGCGGCGAGAAGTCGTACAAGGGGGGCAAGAGCCCGCACATCTATAGCGACGGGGCCATTCACAACATCGCCGACTTCCACGCCGACATTCTCAAGGGCAACTGCGACAACTCCACGGTGGCCCCCAGTGTGCGGAGCAATCTCACCACGATCCTCGGGCGCACCGCCGCCTACAAGAGAACCGACGTCACCTGGGATGAGATGATGAGGGCCTGCGAGAAATACGAGTTCAACACCCGCGGGCTGACGATGTAACGTAGTGTCTCAGAATTGAGTTGCCTTATGACTCCGAAAACCAGGCCAAATCCGGTGCCACCGGCGGCTTGTCCGCCAGTGCCGAACCCGCGGACAGACAAGCTGCCCATGGCGCCCGACGAATAGAGCGTGTCGGACTACTAGGGCAGTGATTCAGCACACTTAGAAACGTTTGAAGGAGGAGACAACCATGGTTTCTCGAAGGCGTTTCCTCAGTCAGGCGGCAGGGGCCGTGACCGCGGCAGGCGTGGGAGGGCTGGTCTCGGGAGCGGGCGCCGAGCCGATCGCGGTGGCCCTCATCGGTTGCGGCGGCATGGGCCAAGCGCACCTGCGTCTGCTGGCCCCGCGCAAGGATCTGCGCATCGCTTATCTCTGCGAGCCCGACGCCAACCGGCTTGCCCAGTCGATGAAGTTCGTCGAATCGACAGGCCGGAAGCCCAAGGCCGTCAAGGACATGCGGACGGTTCTCGACGACAAGACGGTTCGGGCCGTCTGGATCGCCACGCCCGATCACTGGCACGCGCCCGCGGCGATCCTCGCGGCCGACGCGGGAAAGCACGTTTACGTCGAGAAACCCTGCTCGCACAACCTCCGCGAAGGACGGCTGATGATCGAGGCCGCGCGGCGGAACAAGATCGTCATGCAGGTCGGCACCCAGAGCCGCAGCACGCCGCACGTCATCCAGGCGATGAAGCGGCTAGGCGAAGGGGCGATCGGCAAGGTGCTGGTGGCCAAGGCGTGGAACAGTCAGCGGCGAGGGAACATCGGCCATGCGAAGCCGTCGGAACCCCCCAAGACGCTCGACTACGACCTCTGGCTCGGCCCGGCGCCGCACGTTCCCTACCAGCGGAACATGCTCCCCGGCATCTGGCGCTGGTGGTACGCGTTCGGCGTGGGCGACATCGGCAACGACGGCGTGCATGACATCGATCTGGCCCGCTGGGGACTGGGCGTGACCGAGCATCCCTCGACCATCACGGCCCTGGGCGGCAAGTACTTCTTCGACGACGACCAGCAGTGGCCCGACACCCAATACGTCGTCTACGAATATCCCGGCGACGGCCAGATCGGCCGGAAGCGGCAACTGATCTTCGAGCAGCGCACGTGGTCCCCGTACGTCCAGGAGGGGCTGGAAAACGGCGACGCCTTCTACGGCACCGAGGGGATGATGAGCCTCGGCAAGTCCGGCGGGTATCATCTCTACGGTCCCCGCAACAAGCTCATCGAGGAGGTCAAGGCCGGCAGCCCCGATCTGGCGGCCCACCACAACAACTTTCTCGCCTGCATCCATAGCGGCACCGCGCCCAACGCCGACATCGCGATCAACCACCTCACGACGGCCTTGTGCCATTTGGCCAATATCGCCACGCGAGTGGGCCGGGTGATCCGCTTCGACCCGAAGGCGGAGACGATCCCCGGCGATGCCGAGGCCGCGGCAATGCTCCGGCGCGAGTACCGCCCGGGCCACTGGGCCGCGCCCAAGGGGGTGTGACAAGAAGACGCGGAGACACGGAGGGGGAGGAGGGGATCGCGTCCGGAAGATTGATGGCGATTTGATCTTCACCCCCACCCCGGGCACCACCACGGTGATCAAGCCCGGCGACGTGGTTGAAGTCGAGATCGAAGGCGTCGGCGTGCTCAAGAACCCGGTCGCTGCCGCGCGCTAACGCCACGGCTTGTCAGGCGGGGGTTCCGGGGGCTACAATGGCGGTAGCCATTCCGCTTTGAGTGGGGGCGAGGTCGTGGGCGCGGCACGTTCAACGCGGGTCGTTTGGTCCGTATTGGCCCTGGTCGCTCTGGCGGCCATTGTCTGGGGGCTGTTCGGCGGGGGGGTGGGTGTGTGGCATTCGGGAGCATCGCAGGCGGGATCGGAGCCGTCGGCCGAGCCGGCCCAGGCAGCCCAGTCGCCCCCGCACGCTGAGCCGAAGCTCCCGGACGCCGAGCCGGCCGGCTTCACCGAGGCGCGGCGGCGCATGGTCGAGCGCCAGCTTCGCTCGCGCGACATCACCGACGCCCGGGTCTTGAGCGCGATGGGTCGCGTGCCGCGCCACCGCTTCGTCGCCCGCGAACTCGACGCCGAGGCCTACGACGACCATCCCCTGCCCATCGGCCACGGCCAGACCATCTCGCAGCCGTACATCGTGGCCCTTATGACGCAACTGGCCAAGCCCCGGCCAGACTCGCGGGCGCTCGACATCGGCACCGGCTCCGGCTATCAGGCCGCGATCCTGGCCGAGTTGTGCAAGGTGGTCTACAGCATCGAGATCGTCGAGCCGCTGGCCGAGGAGGCCCGCAAACGGCTGGCGGACTTGGGCTACAAGAACATCACGGTCCGAGCGGGCGACGGGTACCGCGGCTGGGTCGAGCACGCCCCGTTCGACCTGATCGTCGTGGCCGCGGCGCCCGACCACGTGCCGCAGCCGCTGGTGGATCAACTGGCCCCGGGCGGCCGGCTGGTGCTCCCGGTGGGCGGATATCCCCAGCAGCTCATGGTGATCGAGAAGCAGAAAGACGGCACGGTCCGCCGCAGGAGCGTGGCCCCGGTGATGTTCGTCCCCATGACCGGCGAGGCCCAGCAGGGCCGCAAGGACGAGCCGCGCAAGAAATCGGCCGATGAATAGCGTCCGCGGACGCCAAGGCCGGGCGGGCCGACGCGGTTCATCCGGCGGCAGCGTACTTGAGACCAGGAAAAGTCGCCACACGGCAAGTACGGGTTTCTCTTGATGGAGCGACTCGTGATGGACTACAATCTGGTCCTTGGATTTCCTGCCGAGATGCGGTGTCTTCTAGTGAGGTTGGCATGAACGGGATCGAGCTTCGCCCGATGGAGCAGAGCGACCGGGCGGAAGTTGCGGAGTTGATTCGTCTCTCGACCAACACCTGGTATCAAATCCGCGGCCGGCCCAGGCCGTTCTCGCGGGGACTGGAGGCGGCCGCCCTGTTTTTCGACGTCTACGACACGCTTGACCCCGGCTGCGGCGTGGTGGCCGTGAGCACGTGCTCCGGCCGGCTGGCCGGCTCCTGCTTCTATCATCCCCGGCCGACGCACGTGTCGTTGGGCATTATGAACGTACACCCCAACTACTTCGGATGCGGCGTGGCCCGGGCCCTCCTGAAATACGTGATCGACTTTGCCGAGCGCCAGCAGAAGCCTCTGCGCCTCGTGTCCAGCGCGATGAACCTCGATTCGTACTCGCTTTACACCCGGGCGGGCTTCGTGCCGCAGGTGATCTTTCAGGATCTGATCTTGCCGGTTCCGGACGAAGGATTGCCCCATCGCACGGCCGGCGATGAGAGAGTGCGTCCGGCCACCATGGCCGACGTGCTGGCGATCGACCGGCTGGAGACCGAGCTGGTCGGGATCTCCCGCCCGCAGGACTATCGGTATTTCGTCGAGAACCGGAACGGGCTGTGGCACGTTTCCGTGTGCCCGGACGACCGCGGCGGGCTGGACGGATTCCTGGCCTCCCTGAACCACCCCGGCTTCACGATGCTCGGTCCGGGGCTGGCCCGCACGGCGGAGCAGGCCGCGGCGCTCCTCTTGGTCGAGTTGAATCGCTGCCGGGGGCGGAGTCCCGTTTTCCTCGTGCCCGCGCAGTGCTCCGCACTGGTACAGCAGATGTACCGATGGGGCGCGAAGAACTGCGAGATCCATTTCAGCCAGGTCCGCGGCCCGTGCCCGCCGGTGCGAGGAATCCAGATGCCCACGTTCCTCCCCGAGTCAGGCTGAGCCTCGCTCCACCGAGGTCGCTTCCTCGACGGTGCGGACCTCCTCGTCGCTCAGGCCGTACAACTCGTAGACCAGCCGGTCGATCTGCCGGTCGGCGGCCTCAATCTGGCGCCCCAGCGCGGTCTTCTCGTGCGTCGTCCGCGCCCCTGCCGCTCGCTTCTGGAGCGAGAGCATTCCATCCACGAGTTCCACCATGCGATCATGCCGCGCGTGATCCAAACGCTTATCGAAGTCCAGCACGCGGATAGGAACGCGAGAGAGATCCACGGCCCGTTGACCGCGCCCTGGAGTGTGCCGTAGGGCTCGATCCCCCGGTCCTCGCAGATCCGCAGGAACACGATCCGGTCGATGGTCCGCTGCACGGCGAAGTTGAGGTCCCGCGAAGTAATGCCCGGATTGCGCAGGGCGAAGTTCCGGGCCAACAGGTCCCGCCAGCCTTCGATCTCGGCGAAGATTGCCTGACGCAACTGGGCTTCGTCGTACCGGCCGGAACGACGCGACTGGGCGTTCGCGTCCGAGCGTGCGTCAGGCTCATCGAGGATGCTTCTTGCCGGCATCTGATCAATTCCCTCACGGGCGAACCCTGCCTCGCAACGCACGCACCACAGCCGATCCTGCACCGAAGCCCATTTCCTTTGGGCCCTGGAGTGCGCTACCCGGACGTCGCTTCCTCAACGATGCGGACCTCCTCGTCGCTCAGGCCGTACAACTCGTAGACCAACCGGTCGATCTGCCGGTCGGCGGCCTCGATCTGCCGACCTAGCGCGGTCTTCTCGTGCGTCGTCCGCGCCCCTGCCGCTCGCGCCTGGAGCAATAGCATGCCTTCCACGAGTTCCACCATGCGATCATGCGGCGCGCGATCCAAACGCTTGTCGAAGTCCAGCACGCGGATAGGAACGCGAGAGAGATCCACCACGCGGATCGAAACGTCCAGCACGCACTTGCGGTACCAGTAGTTCAGGGCCTTTGAGTTCAAGATCCCCATCACGTAGAAGAGATGGTAAGGCACGTCACGCTTGAGAATCGCGTTCAGGAGAACGCCCGCACTGTAGGTTTCGTTGTCGTCCAGGTATCCGACGACGAGTCGCTGCCGCAGCGTCGGATTGCGGAGCTTCTGGACCACGAGGCGCGGCCCGCGGAAGAACTTCTCATCCACGGCGTGGGCCAGCCACGGGCCGTAGCTCACCCAGCTCTTCCCCCTCCAGGAGACGTGATACCGGCCGACGTCGCGCCCCAAGAGTTCCTTCTTGTACGTCGAGTCCTTCTTACGGTGACTGTGAAAGAGGCGCTTCGAGACGATTTCCTCCGCCTTCGCACGCCCAAACTGCTGCGAGAGCGTCGACCTTCGGTAGAGCGTCAACCCTTGGGTAATATCGACGATGCTTCCGAGTTGAACAACGCCGCTCTCGAACCTCTTCAGCACCCCGATGTCCGCGGAGGTTATCCTCGGGTTGAAACGCAGCAGCGGACGTTCCTCCCATACGGCAACATCGACGGGACGGCAGCGCGCTC
>Ga0172371_10004174_pt1 | contig 22024 bp, 12 predicted proteins | sample Lak12m_FD_114543 | JGI IMG/M metagenome (GOLD analysis project Ga0172371, IMG submission 114543) | Freshwater microbial communities from Kabuno Bay, South-Kivu, Congo - kab_022012_12m | ecosystem: Environmental > Aquatic > Freshwater > Lake | place: Democratic Republic of the Congo: South-Kivu...
TATCTCTCAGGGTGAAAACAGTGGATTTGAACTCAACACAACTGCACCACAACTGCACCAATCTGCACCATTAATGCAGAAACCCGCCGGGAAAGCGGGCTCAACCCCCCGTATATAGGGGTCTGCGGCGGTCATACCGCCAGATATAGGCGCCCCCGGCGAGATTCGAACTCACAACCGTCTGATCCGAAGTCAGGCGCTCTGTCCATTGAGCTACGGGGGCGCATACGAACGCGCTTATTATACAATATACCCCCGTTCCTCACAATCCAACGACGGCTATTCGGCTACTCTTCCGGCAGGTTGTAGAAGTTGTAAACGGCGGTGGAAAGGTTGGAGACCATTGTGGAGGCCGATTCCCAGATCAGTTGCTCTGGATGGTAGAGGAATACCACCAGGATGTAGTTGCCGCCGGGGGAGTAGATGATGCCGGCGTCGCCGATGGTGTTGATCACGCCGTTCACGGTCACCCAGCCGTGCTTGTGGGCAATGGAGGTGGCCTCTGGCAGACCGGCGGTCAGCAGCATCGGCAGGCGGTTTTTCAGCAGATAGCTGTTCATGGACTGGCATTCGACCTGGGTGATCTTGCCAGGGAAGACCGCTGGCAAAGCCCCACCCCCATCCTGAGCGCACTGGTAGATGTCCTCCAGCAACATCCCAATATCCGATGGGGTGGTCTGGCTGTACGAGTCGGGGTCGGTGTTGATATCTGTACGCTGGTTAGCCGGCGTCTGGATTAGCGCCAGCAGCGGCGAGCCATACGAGAAATAGCCAGCCAGGAAGGTGTTCTGTAAGCCCAGCGCTTTCATATCCTCGGTGACCTCTAAAGGCGCTCGCTGCGGGTCAATCACCCGGTTCATCAGCCAGTCCGCCGCTTCGTTGCCCGATTTATCCACCATATCGGAGAGTAATTTCATCGTCTCAGCATCCGACTGGTCGCTCATGCGGCGGAAAGAGGCTACCATGATTGGAATTTTAATGATACTGGAAGCGGTGAAGGCGATATCCGGTTGAACCGGCAAGTCTTCGTCGTTCCGATAGGCAAAGTGCAGTTCCTGGCCGTTCTGCAGATCGAGCAAATAAACGCCAGCCAAACCGTCAAAACCGGCGACTTTTATAGTCTGCTTGAGCAAAACATCCAGGTTTTGGAAGGCGGGTCGGGTGGGGTTGACGCGCTTCAGCGGCAATGTCACCTCGCGGATATCCAAAGAATACAGCGCCGCCTCGATCATCGGTACCGCCGAATCCACGTCCAACGCTTCGCCGGCTTTGCCAGCTTGAAAATTGGCCGAACCCGGTACCGGCATGGCAGCCTCGGGCGGTTGGTCGTAGCGCAAGGCAACATCGGTCAGGTACACCCGCAGGCGGTCTTCCGAATAAGTCGCCCGCAGCGGAATCTGGGTCGGGAAATTGGCGCGCCCCCACAGGTAATCCCAAAAATCTTCCCAGAAGATTTTTTGAGTGCGCTCCACATTTGCCAGCGCCAACATATTTTCCACATCCAGCGTGAAATCCACCACCGCCGGCGAGAGAAGAATGGCCGCGCCGTGATAACGCAACATCACCGGAAAGGAATAGACTTCCATCAAACGTTGCGCGGCGCCCGCCCGGTCCAGGCCGCCCACCGGCACGCCGGCCACCACCAGACCAGCAGGCAGCAACGAGCGCACCCGGCTGAAGGCCACCATCCGCATGGCTGCCAGGATGATTGACACCAGTAAGAACCCCAAAGAAATAAAACGCAAAACAGAAATAGTCCTGCGTGCGCGCACACCAGCTCCTTTAGGAACGCCGTATGCGGCGTTCCAAGCGGTTAATATACCACAATTTGGCAGTGGGAATTCGGCTGATTGCGCGGCGGGGAACAGCGGGGGTTAGCGGGATACGACCAGCTTGACCAATTTCCCCTGCTCATCCAGGGTCAGGCGGGCAATCTCTGGATGGGTCTCGCCGGAACGGCGCACCTGCTTGCTAAGCGTCACAAGGCTATGGAACACACGCGTCGCCGACGTCCCTTTACCATCCGGGCGGGCGGTCTGACTCTGCGTTCCCGGCGCGCCGGCAGAATTCTTCTGACCCGCCGCATCCTTATCCGATGCGACGCAGCCGGTCTGCGCCTGACCATCACAGCCTTCATGTTCACAAATATAATACATACGCGCGTCCGACATGCCGGGCAGGTATTTCGCCACCGCCTGCCGAACAGCATCCATCATTTCTACCGGTACCGGCCCCGTAGCGCCCGGAGCGTCATCCCGTTCACAAATGGTATGAATTTCACTCACGGGACTCACTTGGTAGCGGATGCTTGTCGGCACGCCGCCCTTACGCAGTGGATCGGCCAGTGGGTCGCCATACAGGATAAAAGAAATCAGCGTCTTTTGATCCATCCCGTCCAGATAACCGTGGCGGCGGTGCATTTCGCTGGCCCGATAAATTTTGGCTTAACGCAACGCTTCTCCGGCAAGCATACCTTCCTTGAGAAATTTCCAGAAAGACTGACCGAGCAAGTCGGCTGCCACCAGGGCGTCATCCCCCGCGCCGTAGGAACCATAAGCCATGCAGGTTGACCCGGCAACCGCCAGGCTACCCCCTTCCAGAAATTTCAGGGCAATCGCTTCATCCAGGGTGCGGTTTTGGATGTACATCCCGTAACAAGCCTCGCTAAAAATTACTTTGGGGAGATCGCCCTGACGCGCGCCCGCCAGCGCATCCTGGGGACGAAAGGCGACCGGGTAATCCACTTCGCCATCCGCCGATTTTAGCAAATCACGGTGTCCAAACCATTCCGGCGCGTCCACCAAACCATGCAGATTGAAATAGCCCAAACGCCCGCTCGGGTTCGGCACGCCGTTTATATGGTACGCATCCTGGCGCGAGCCAGGTTTCAGCGGATTGACCCCGGCCGGCGGCGAAACATGCAGCCACTTCGTTTTACCGATCGGTCGAAAGACATTGGCTGAAGCCTTTTGCCAGATAGCCGCAGTATAGCCAAAGCTTCCCCTTCCGCCGGCCCGCGCCCACTCCAATTTTGCCCTTAACCAACCCATCAAACGGCGGAACGTCGGTTGCCGCCGATGGTTGGCAGCATGAGCGATTTGGTAGCGGTGCAAGGCGTCCAACAGCATTCGGGCGTCATTACCCGCGCCGCCCGGTAAACGCCCCACCGGCCATTCTGGAATGAAAAAGTTGTGGTCACGGGTTGCATACGGATTATCCGAGGCTACTTCGGTATCCTGATCGTCCACCGGATTCGGTAAGCAGTGGAACGGCACAATCTCCGGTCCACCGACGATCAACAGCGCCCCAATCCGCTCGCCGCTCTTGACTAATGCATTATCCAGATCGGCCAGCATCAATTTTAGCTCCCAAGGGTCATCCGAGCGAGCCGGTTTCGAACCGATGGGCAATGTACAGGCCGGGTCATCGGCAAAAAAGACCCTGGCGCCCCAACCAGGCCGCCCACGGATTGCCTGGGCGAACTGTTCCATCTCGCTTTCCAATAAAGCAGAAACTTTTTCTCCATAGACCGATTGAAGACGGCTGCGGTTTGAGAAAATTACATAGATCGGGAAACGACCATCCTGGCGGGTGATGCCAGAAAGGTTCAGGCGCGCCGCGATCACCTCAAGTTCATCTTTGACCGCCTGCGTTTCGCTACTCAGCGCCTGGGTTTTGGCGCCTCGCCTGCCAACCGTAAAACGAGGTAAATTGGGGGAAACTGGCGAGGGAATCTCGGGCGAGGGAATCTCGCTGGCGGCTTCAGCCAGTCTCACCAACTCCTGGACAATTTCCTGGCTCACAAGCGGGGTCTTTTCAGCTTGAAGCGCAAGCGGAGTCTGCCCGGCCAGAGGTTGTGGGGGTATATGGACGGGCATCTGTAGCGGCGATTCCACCCCAGCCGGTTCGTCGCGGCGCGGCTCAGCCAACTGGCCGGGCGCTCCTTCACCAGTTCCCAGGCGATTCCAACCCAGGCAAGAGGTTACCGAAGCGGGCATGGGAGCATCCAACGTCAGTTCCAGGCGCGCCGGCCACAAAGAACGGAAAGGATGCCGCTCCCCCCACAAACCTCTCGCCACCTGGCCGCCCACGTCTCGCGCGGCTACCTGGTGGATCAACGCCACTGCCTGGTCAGTTTTGCCGCTTTGCATCCGCCACTGCGCCAGATACAGCATACATGGCAGACAATCCGGCCAGGTCTTATGATACTGTTGAGCAAGCTCAAGCTTTCTTTCCAACGTCTCGTGAGGTTGAACCGCCAGCAATTGCAGATGCGTCACCGCCGTTAGAGGATGCACGGGTTGCTGTTCCAGCGCCTCAGATAGCAACTTGTCGGCCAGAGATAAGTCGCCCTTCTGCAAGGCCTGGCGAGCAAACCATAGCGGCCCGCCCCAGGAGGCAAATGTCTTCCGCTGTGGAGTCTTACCTGTCAACGCAAAACATTGCGCGCGGGTGAAATTTTCCAGATCTCCCAATTGAATCCATCTTTTTTGGGGCAGGACAGCCTCTGCCGCATAGCGGGCCGCATAGCGAGCTGCATAGCGGGCCGAAAGCAGCCCGCCTTGCGGCGTCTCGGCAACTGGACGGTTATGGAGATGCTCAACGACCTCCAAAAGTAATTCCACCGCCGCGTTAAATTCCGGATCGGCGAGGCATAAACCCTGCAAGACCGGAAGCGCCTGCGTCAGGCGTCCCTCGTTCATCAGTACACGACCATAATGCAAGCCCGCCTGCAAATCCCCCGGATAGGTCGCCAACCAACGCAGGATCGCCTGGCGCGTAAAAGAATTTTGCCGCGTCGCCAGCCCGGCTGCCACAACCTGCAAATACTGGTCGCGGGAAAGCGTTCTTTGTGAGTGAAGAGGATGTCTCGTCGTCATGGCATATACTGTTTCGGGCTATCTCATTGATCTAATCGCTGCCCGCCTCACTGGCGGTCAGGTGGTGATTATGCACCAGGTTCAGCGCAACCACTGCTCCCAGCAGCCGGTGAACAGACACTTCATTTGGCGCTAACTGAGCAGCCCGGCGCAACATCGCCTCGGCAGCCATGTAATCTTTGCTATCCTTCAAGACCTGACCGGCCTGGTAATAAGGGCGAAAATCACCGCCAGCCAGGTTAATCGCCTTTTGATAGACTTTCAACGCCTGCTGGTACTCACGACGCTCCTGGTGGACGCGGCCTAACTCCAGGTAAGCATCCAGGTGATCCGAAGCTTCAGCAATCGCCTCGCTCAAATGATGGATCGCCTGGTCGAGCTGACCATTCTTGCGCATAAATAAACCGATCATGGTATGCAAATCGGCGCGTTCCTTACGCGTCAGGCCTTCCAGACCCTCTTGCAAAGCCAGGCGCGCTGCCTGTACGGCGGCTTCCGGCTTCCCGGCTTCCGAAAGCCATTCGGCTAACAAGGCCAGATAGGCGGCCTGTTTTGGATTCTGCGTCACCAATTCCTGCAAGGCGCGCAGACCCGCTTCCAGGCTCTGCGCCCGTTTGATCAGCCGTAGACGCTCTAACTGCATAGGCAAAGGATTTTCGTAAAAGAGCAGAGCCTTCTCCAGGGCAACCAGCGCCTCGGCTGGACGGTTCAAGCCATCCAGGGCGCGCGCCAGCAGGTAAAGAGCCTGGGGATGGTCGGGCTTAGAACGCAGCACCGACTGGGCCCGGCTCAGCGCGCCGCGATGGTTGCTGGTTTGTAAGGCAATCTCTGAGCGAAGCAGCAATGCATCAATCGGTTCTTCGGAACGTTCGATGGCATACTCAGCGCTGAGCGCAGCCTGTTCCAGGTTTCCGGTCAGATATTGCGCGCGCGCCAATGCCAGCCAGCCGGCCATATTGTCCGGCGCCAGACGACTGGCCTGTTCTAACGATAGAATGGCGTTGCGCACCTGACCGCTTTCCAGATAAATTTGGCCTAACGCCAGGTGATACTCGCCCTTCTCTGGCTCCAGGCTGGTTGCCCGTACCAGATGGTCGGTCGCAGCCGCCAGAGATTGCAAGCGGTTGGCGGTCTTGTATTTCAAATATACATCGGCGGCAAAAGCCTGCCAATCCGCTTCATCCGGCCAGACAGCCAGCGCCTGTTGCACCGCCTGTAACGCGGATGGAAAATTGCCAACCTTAGAGGCAGTCATTGCCAATAAGAATTGCACCATCGGCGGCTCCGGCCATAGCCAGGTGGAACCATTCGCTTCATCACAAGTCGCTTGGATTAGATCAAGAGCCTGCTGCAAATCATCCTCCGCCAGCGCCATCTGGGTAATCACAGCGGGGTCTTTACGGTAATCAGACCCTTCAAATACCGGACGCCAGCCCACTTTCACGGCTTCGCGGGCTTCTTTGTTCTTCCCACAACGCCGGTATACCATGACCAACGCCGCGACATCGGCTGCTTCTGGAATGAGCGTCTGTAACAGATATTCCAACGTCTGAGCATTCTCTTGAATCGCCCGGAACGCTGCCCGCCCACGCCGGCAGCAGACTCCCAGGGAACGTTTCAGTTCAACATCCCATTTCTCCAGAACGCCGCTATCGGCAGGGATTTCAGCGCTGCCAGCCAAGGTAGCCGCTGCCAGCACGTTCGCTTCGAAATCTCGGTAAGCCTGGTCGGACAAGCTAGCCGTTCCAGGAGCGTGTTGGCAGACATTCAGGTCCTGGCATAAAGCCTGATCTTCTGCGCACAGCATCAGCGTTTGCGCCAGCTTAAAATTCGCTAACGGTTCTTCGGGGAACATTTCGACTGCCTGGCGGTAAATGCTGATTGCTCTCTGCCAGTCCCGGCTTTCGATTGCCGCATCGCCCATCGCGATCAACTCAGCCAGGAACTGTTCTTTCGAAGTGGCGGGAGCGACGCCGCCCTGGCTGGACAGAAAGTTAATATATGCTCGAACTGCTCCCCTACAGCGACTGCAACCATCCTCACATTTGCCACGGCGGATTTCAACGCGCCCTGCAACAGCCTGAACTCGCCATGACTCTGGCGCCTGTTTCTCTAAAACGGCCACTGCCTGAGCGGCGGCGTCGGTTTCTCCGGCTTCCAGGGCCATTTCGGCGTGGAAAATCAGGTTTTCAAACCGGTTATAAGCCGGATCAGACGGCAGCATGGCCGTTTGTAAGTAAGCAAAAGCGCGGCGCGGGCGCAGTGTGGCGTTGGCCAGCCTGGCGCCTAACAGGTACAAGTCCTGATGCAGAGTTTCCTCTTGCCCCTCTCCCAGAGCCGTGATACCTTGCTCGACATGCCGTAGCGCGCCGGGCAGGTCGCCCAGACCTTTCAGTATGCGTCCCATACGGTGATGCAGACCGGCGTCCTCCGGCCATTGTTTAAGCGCTTCATCCAGATCCTGGCGAGCGCTATCCAGCTTCCCCAACTGATACAGCAGGTCGGCTTTATGAATATGCAAATCGACGCGCAGCTTATCCAACTGCAGGGCGCGCTCCAAAGCCTGCAACGCGCTCTCCGGATCCTCCAACTGCTCGAAGGCGCTGACCAGAGCATGGTATAAATCCACCAATGCGACGCCCTCGCGCGCCGGATCAAAGCGCGCGGCGGCGCTTTCCGCCTGGCTGATCGCTTTGTGCAATAAGGCGATAGTTAAACGTGCATCGCCAATCCCCTGAACAATCTTGGCTGCCTGATAGAGTTCGCCCAGGCTGATCCGTTGGGAGGCGGTATCGGTTGCCGCCAGTTTTCGGAAAACATCCAACGCCTGGGCGCGTTCGCCGGTCTGGTATAACAGCCCGCCCAGCCGGATTAATAAATCTGCTCGCTCTGGCGCCTGCTGTAACGCCAACCTCAATACCCGGATCATCTCTGCCAGCAGCGGCTGCCGGTTAAAACCGGGTTGCTCGGCGATTTTTACGCCTTGCTCAATAAACCAGGTCAGATTACCTATATCCGTCGGCGACAAGTCCAAAGCAGATTTTGCCGCCTTGAAAGCATCTTGCGCCAGGCCATTGGTCAGATAGGCCTCAGATAAGCTGCGTTGGACACGGTCATTCAACGGCTCGGACTGGGCAGCTTCTTGCAAAGCGGCTACAGCCATTTCAGGCTGTTCCAGCTTTAATGCCACCAAACCCAGACCCAGCGATAGGCGGGTCTGCTTATTGGATTCTCGATTGGCAGGCTCTTCGAGCGCCTTGCGATATGCGCTCATCGCCTTATCCCAATCTCCCAACGCATTATAGGCCTCGGCTAAGACAACGCGCGCTTCGGCGCGCAAGCCTGGCCTGGCATCCAACTCGCCGCTATAACCGCTCTCACTCCCATCCGGAGCAATGCCAAGCATCCGTTGCAGGAAGGGAATAGCCCGTGTGGCGCCGGAGGTCTGGTCGCCTAATTGCATCAACGCCTTTGCCAGATCCAGGGACGGCTGTGGGTCAGACGGGTGATCACGCACCACGTTGGTCAAGATGGGAATAGCTTTGACCGGCTCCTGGAGACCCAACAACGTCCGTGCGTACATGTAAGCCAGGTCGGAGGCGGCCAGTTGCGCTCCTTCGCCTTCAGATTGGACATGCACACCATCCCCAGCCGCAGCGACGGAACTGGTATACACCGGTTCCAGCGCCTCACGCGCCTCGCTCAAACGGCCTAATTGGAAGAGCGTCTCCCCTAACCGGGCGCTCACCTGTTGCACCGCCGCTGGGCTGTCCACCCATTCCGCCGCCCGCCGCAAACAAGGTAACGCGAGCGTAGGCGACCCCTGGACGAGGTACAGCTCTCCCAAGGCGAACTGGAGATCGCCGTCGTCCGGTAAAGCCTGGCTGGCTGCTCGCAATGTGTCGAAGGCCGCCGATTCTTGATTCGCCAGGCGATAGGTTTGCACCAGGGCTTTCCACAGCCGACCCTGTTCCGGCGAAAGTTCGATAGCCTGAGCGTAATGGTCAATGGCGGTCTGATAATCCTGGGTAGCCGCTGCTGCATCCGCCAGTTGGCTGTGAGCTAACAGGTCATTCGGCGCCATTTGCAGGATCTTCTGGCAAGTTTCAATGACCTTATCCCATTTCGTCGCGCCAGCCGCGCATTTCACCAAAGCCCATAAATCTTCCACAGTGGGTCTATCCTTGGCGCTCAGGTCAACCAGGCGCTCGTTATAAGCTTCTCCCCAGGCGTCCACCGCTTCCAGACTATCTATCAATACATTGTGAATTTCCGCCGCGCTAACCGGCTCGACCTCTGAAGCGCCTTCCGGAATATCCGCCTCGCCTGAAGCAGGTCGGCAACTTGCGACAGCCTGAGCAGCATAGGCGGCTGTAATCGCGCTGGCAGGCTGGCCGGTGTGGAACTGGAATTTTGCCAGCAACGCCAATAAATCCCGGCTGGCCGGTGATTTTTCCAACCCCAGTTGAACAGCCTCGCCTGCCTGGACCAGCCGGTTTTCTTTCAGGAAATAAGCCGCCAGCGCGACCGAATTCCTTTCAGATAACGGATTGCCGGTCTTAACCAGGTCGAGCGCTTTCAAGGCAGATTGCTCCGCCTCCTGCTTTTTATCCAACCTGTCTGCTATCAGTGCAGAGGTGAGGAAAAATTCTGCGCGTTCCGTATGGGTTGGCTCGGTCAGATAATTTTTGAGATATTCAGCAGCCTCGGCGGGTCGCCCGGCTGCCGTCAGGGCAGCGGCCAGACCTGCGGCATAACGCGCTTCCTCAGGCGCCAATTGAACCGCCTGTTTCCAGGCTTCCAGACTGGCCTCCTGCGCGGTATCCCCCCAACCATCTCCTGTCACATCTCTCGTCTGAGCTACCGTCTGAGCAAGCTGCGCGGAGATATGCCCACGCAAGCGGCGCATGACCCTCAGACCATCCGCCAACACCGGTACGGCCATATCCACCTGCCCGGCAATTTGATGGATCTGCGCCAGGCGCAGGGAATTAGCCAGTAAATCAAACTCACCCAGGGCGTCATCCGACTCTGCTTTATCCAGGCTTAAGCGACGTAGCCCTTTTGTCCCATTGAGCAGTTGAGTCGCCAACGGCCCGGCCAGGGCAGGCCGGCTGGAAACTACGGTCTGCAACAGTTCCAGCACGGACTGAGAATGTAAGCCACTGCCCAGGTAAAATAACGCATCCAACTGTTCCGCTGGCGGGATGGGCTGGCAACAATAGACATGCACCGCCAGGCTCAGCCAGTTATCGCCGTTCTCCTGCATGCCCATGGCGCGCAACAATTCCAAAGGCTCCGGGAGCATGCCATACAAACAGGCCAGGGTTGTTTTTGCTGCCGGTATGTTAGAAGCCACCGAGCGGAACGTTTCCTGCCAGGAGCCGCTCAGCCGATATTGTTCGCGGTAAGTGAGCGCCAGGAGACCTGCGTTTGCCAGATTGACCGGCGGCTGCCGGTCTTTCAGCCAGGCCTCGTATACCCGGCTTGCCTGCTGGAACAGATCCTGTTCCAGTGGTCGCAGAGGGGATAGGTGAAGATCATCCGTCGTCAGCGGGTTATCCAACGCCAGCAATGCCAGGGCTGCCGGCGACCACTTCGCCGGCTGGGCTTCAAGCGTCTTAATCGCCTGTAAACCCAAGCCGGTTTTCTCCAGGGCTTCCCAAATCCCTTTATCCTGGCGTAAAGCTACCAGCACAAAAGGCCATTCGGCGGAGGAGAATTTATTCTTCAGCAGGAGGGAGATATTTGGGTGTGTCATTTTTGTATCTGATAGACTTGAATCGCCAGCCAGCTAGCCAAAATCATCATCGCCAGACCCAGAACTGTCAGGAAGATACCAATCCCTCGCGTAGTGCGCACCAATTGATTAATGGCTTCCACCATAGTCGAGGCATTGTTAATCACTCCTGCCACTTCTTCCGCAATCCCTTTTTGAGCTAACCGTGCAGTTTGGGACACAAGCGCCTTTACTTCTGAACTGGAACTGCGAAAGACCAGAATCAAAATGCCGGAGATAAATGATACAAAGCCGAGAAAGAAGAGCATTCCAATAAGGGACATTACAAAGGTCAGTGAACTAGGCATAGACAGGGTTTGCCTCCTTAAACAAAGGGATTATGGTTTCCGCATACACATTTGGTAAGACTCTATGGCGCGCCAGTCAACAAAGTAAGCTGTTGAAAGGTTGGGAACTCGCAGGTCGCGCCTCCCGCCCGCGAGGTCAATTCATCACGCGCGGCTTGAACGCTGCCGAGGTCCAGATCGGAATGCATCCGATGGGTCAACAGACCCCAGATCAATCCTGGATCGGCGCTTTGCAGCAAGGCAGCCGTATTCTTGCACAGTTCCTGGGCGACAAACGCCTGCGCCTGCAAGGCGGCTAACGGCTCAAGCTGCGCCGGCGGCATTTTCGCCACTACAGCCGGCCCACTCAATTGCTGCCCGTCCCACTGGATCCTTCCAGCCAACTCGATCAATTCGGCCAACGAAGCGTGGTCTACGATCAAGTAGTGATCCCACCGGATATTTTTGGCCGCCAGATATTCCACGAAGGTCGCCGAAGGCTGACCCTGACCATCCAGGCCAAACAGGCGCTCCCATTCTCCTGCGGCAACGGCAGTGGATGTCGGAAAGATCGGGAAGAAAACCAGTTGCGGATTGGCAGATAACTGGCCGACCAACCATAACCCCTCTAACCTGGCCGGGCTGGCGGATATCGAATCCACCAGAATGACCAGGGTATTGCGTTGCCCCTGGAGAGGAGCAGCGAGGACGGCCTGCGGCTGTTCAGGCGGGGCAGTTATTTCCTGATGAACTGGCGTCGCTTTACGAGCGACCACCAGTTCTACGATTCCGATCAGGCTGACACAAATAACCAGGAGCATAACGAACGCCGCAAAACGCACCAGGCGGCGGCTCCTCATCAAAGCAATCATCGCGGTCCAAAAAGTGATTTCGGCGCGTTGGAAAGTTCTCATTACCTGCATCTCAATCTCTCATCGCGACATGCTCATTTTCAAGATTTTGCCTTGGGCGCTGACAATTACCCGCACGCTATATGGCAGAATCTGGTTGGTTGCAGTGGTCGCTTTTCCCTGGAATGTTAATAAAAACTTGGCTGAAGCATTGGGTAAACTGTTCCGCTCCAGGCGAAAAGGCTGGACTCTGGGGCGCTTACCACTTAATTCTGGAAAACGCCGGTATACCTCTCGACAGATATGCTCCACCAGTTTTTCGTTCATTTCTCTCGGTAGCGATTCCTGAAGAAGGGAGGCAACTCTGCCTCATAGCGCGCCGGCGCGGCCGGCTGAAGCGCAACTTCTTCGCGCTGGGCGCTGGCTGTCAGAGAAGGTCGGGCGGCGATGCGCTGGGCATCGTACTTCATCCCGCCCATCGCCTCCTCCAAAGTTGTCGAGCCCAAACCGGTGACCATCAAGATCACCTGAACGCGGCCATCCATCCGCTCGTCATTGATGACGCCGAAGACGATCTCGGTTTGCGAGCCAGTTTGCTGCTGCAAGTTGGTCAGCGCAGTCTGTACATCAAACAAGGCCAGATCATTGCCGCCGGTAAAGTTGGCGATCACACCCTTAGCGTTCATCAGCGAGACGGTATCCATCAATGGGTGATGCAACGCCTGCTCCAGAGCCTGTTGAGTCTTCCCTTCGCCCTGTCCCTGGCCGATCGCCATCAACGCGCCCCCGCCGAGCAAAATCAGGCGGCGAATGTGCGCAAAATCTACGTTGATCAAACCTGGCTCGGTCACCAGTTCGGTGATACCTTGCACAGCCTGGCGCAGCACATCGTCGGCCAATCGGAAAGCGACATCCATCGGCAAGTTGCGCGGAGCAACAAACAACAGACGGTCGTTGGGGATGGCGACCAAAGTATGCGTATGCTCGCGCAAGCGAGCCAGCCCTTCATTGGCGTTCTTCTGCCGCCGCCCCATTTCAAACGCGAAGGGGGTGGTGACAATCGCAATTGTCACCGCGCCTTGCGAGCGGGCGATCTCGGCAGCTACTGAGATGGCGCCTGTGCCGGTTCCCCCGCCCATCCCGGCGGTGACAAAAACCATGTCTGCCCCGGATAAAGCCGCCGCGATTTCCTTGCGGCTCTCTTCTGCGGCCGCGCGACCTTTGGTAGGGTCTCCACCCGACCCTAACCCACGCGTGGTATGCGGACCGAGCAATATTTTGGTCGGCGCCGGGTTCCGCTGCAGAGCCTGCGCATCGGTATTTGCCACAATAAAATCAATGCCTCTCAACTCGAGCTCCATCATTCTCTCTATGGCATTGCAACCCCCGCCGCCCAAACCCAGCACCTTCAAAACTGGAAGAGGACAACTGGCGATAGCGAAATCATTCGAAACTGGCGATATAACCGGACTTTGAAACATTGGACTCCTCTCCATCATGCGAATGTTCAAAATCGAATTTTTTGATAGACGTAACAGCTCTATCAAACTTACGATGCAATTAACGTGCCATTGTCCGAGATTCTCTCGACTTTACATCCGCTGGCGCGTAACATCTCTAAGGCTTCTGCTGAAACGGCGCCGCTGCCCCCCACCACAGTCACGCGCGCGGCCAGGCGCGCTTCCTCAAGCGAAAAACCCACTGTCGGATGAGTTTCCTGGAGCAGCGGTTGGATCAATTCCAGGTCCCAATCCGCCGCGCCCCAGGCATATAGAGGCAACAAAACATAATGTGAAATGCTGCGCGCTGGCTCAACGGCTGGCGCCGCCGGAGATAGCGATGTATCCCACTCCGCCAGGTTGAGCTCCTCGGCCAGGCCCGCCGGCGGATCACTCATCATTGTTACACCATCCATGTGACCTCCGCCGCCGGTATCATCCGAGAATAATTCCACCGGAAGGCTTTCTTCGCTGGCTGATGAAGAGCTGTCGCCGGCCTCCATTTCAGGCGCGGGCGGCGCGCCGGGCTGCCTGGCTGCCAGACGATACAGGCTGTTGACAATCGGCAGTTTTTCATCTCCGTTTTTGAACCAGCTTTGCCCGGCGAAAGCGCTCTTCTCGTGCGCGGCCAACAACCAGAAGTTGCAAGCCATCACTTCGGGAGGCATGGACGTGATCCCTTCGAGCGCCTGGTCGGCTAATAAGCGGGCGATGCTCAGGTTGCGCTCGGCGTGAGCCAGGTAATCGGGTTGGCCGCTGTCTGGTTCAAGTTGGTCGCCGGGCAGGCTGCCGGCGCGTAAAAGAAATACGGGCAAGCGACGCCCCAGCTCGCGTTGAGCGACGCCCAGGTACCAATCGAAAATCCTGAAACCCCGTTGATCTTCGCTGTCAGCCGGCGTGCTGTAAGGAGCTACGGTTGTCCAGCGCTCCGGCCCGCCAGCGCCCCACTCCAGGGAGCGATCCCCTGTCCAGGCATAAGCGCCAAGCGACAGGCGATCCAACAAAGAGTATTTTCCACGCCGCTGCATACCCTGTAAGGCGCTATGCAGAAATGACACATCCCAATAATCGCCCCCCGGTTCAAGCGGAGGGAAAATCGGCGACAAACCTTCATCCAGTGTTGCATTCGCCAAGGGAAGGTACTGATCCAGAAAGCGTTCCACCAGGTCTGCCTGCGCCCAGGTCGCCGCGCTCCAAGTGGAGCGATTATTCGGGCAGTCAAACAAGGCTGCATATTGCACGCCCCAACGCGCATAATTGCTGAACAGTAAGCGAAATTCATCCACCGCTGGAAAGCTGTGCGCCGACAACGGGAAGTGGAGCAAGGGTTGAATACCTGCGGATAGCAAGCCCTTTATAAAGGCTTCCGGGATGGCGCGCTCGCCCGGCGCCATCAGGGTCAACCAGCCAATGCCCATCTGGGTTAATCGCGGCAGCCAGGTTTCAAGATCAAGTTGCCGGTAATGCAAGAAATCGGGAAAGTAATGCAGACCAAGACGGTTGCGGGTGGGAGAAGTTTGGGATTGTTCCATGCGCGCCTCACGATTGGGTACAGCAGAGATGATGCAAGATATATGCCTGGGACTCGTTATCCGTACCGGGTTTACACCAGCGCGTAAAGACAACCCGTTTACATTCTTTTTGTGAAAAGAATACGGGATTCTTATATAACTCTGGTAAAATCCCGCCATCAGATTTTATAAACCTGGCGTATCGTTTTATTATCGGTAGATCGGTTGAAAATGTGTTTCGGAATAGAATGGAGAAACCATCATGATGGCATCGGAATTCATTAAGAATGTATCTGAGGCAGACTTCGAATATGAAGTCCTGGCTTTTTCACAACAGACGCCGGTGGTGGTAGATTTTTGGGCTGAATGGTGCGTGCCATGTCGCACGCTCGGCCCTCTACTGGAACGTCTGGCGCAAGAAGGCCAAGGCGCCTTCCGCCTGGCAAAAGTGAACGTGGATGAAAACCCGAACCTGGCCTTGCGCTATGGAATCCATAACATCCCGGCCGTCAAAGCCTTTCGCGAAGGGAAAATGGTATCCGAATTTGCTGGCCTCCAACCGGAAGCCAGGCTGCGCGAATTCCTGCGCGCCCTGGCGCCCAGCAAGAGCGACCTGGCGCTCGAAAAAGGATACAGCCTGCTCACCATGCGCCAACCGCGCCAGGCAGAAGCCACCTTCCGCACGGTGATTAAAGAATTTCCAGACAATCCCTCCGCCCAACTGGGGCTGGCGAAGAGCCTGCTGCTGCAAGGGGAGAGCCAGGAAAGCCGCCAAATTCTGAACCGCCTGCCGGCCAGCCGCGAGTACAACGCTTCTCAGCTACTATTGCCGTTGGCCCAGGCGCTATTTGACCTGGATCATAACCGCTTGAGCGAAACGGCCCCCTTAGACCCGGCCTTTAACCAGGCGATCCGGCTGGTAAAGCGCGGCAATATTGAAGCAACGATGGATGGATTGCTGGATATTCTGCGAGAGAACAAACACTACGCCAACGGCCGGGCGCGGCAGATCCTGGTGGCTTTATTCGAGCTGCTGGGCGAGAATGACCCGATTACGCGGCAATACCGCGCCGAACTGGCTTCAGTCTTATTCTAAAAAAGCGAAGACCTGACAGGTTTTTAAAAGGTGGCGTCTCTTGACCAGTCAAGAGACGCCATTTTTACATTTCATACCTGAAAGTACCAGGATTGAAAGTCCCCACTATGCCGTGTGCAGCCAAGTTTTGAACCTGCCTTCGCAGGTTGGCCTCGCCTCAAGAGATCCGCCTTGGCCTGAGCCTATCGCGTCACCCTTTGAAGATTGAGACCATTTCAAACATTTGTTGGCTCAAAACCGGGTTTGCAGCATCACGCACATAGCAGGGCAATCCAGATTATACCATAAAAGACACCTCATGAGTAGGTGATTCGGGATTAGAAACACGGTACTGATACATTTCTCATCTTTCAGATGATCTTTTCATCCGCTTTCGCTGGCGGAAGGTCAACTTTGATGTGCAATTCCTTGAGTTGCGCCGCTTCCACCGGAGAAGGCGCATCGGCCATCACATCGCGGGCAGCCTGGTTTTTCGGGAACGCGATCACCTCACGGATGTTGGGTTCATCCGCCAGGATCATGCAAATCCGGTCAATCCCAGGGGCAATGCCGCCATGCGGGGGCGTGCCAAACTCAAACGCTTCGAGCATGTGACCAAAGCGCTCGCGGGCAACCTCCGGCTGCAGGCCGATCAAGGCAAAGACCTTTTCCTGCAACTGGCGATCGTGGATTCGGATCGAGCCGCCGCCCACTTCATAGTTATTCAACACCAGGTCGTATTGCTGACCGCGCGCCTTGCCGGGGTCTTGATCGAGCAATGGCAGGTCCTGCTGCATCGGCGAGGTGAATAGATGGTGGCTGGGGTCCCAGCGTTGCTCGTCGGCGTTCCAGTTGACAAACGGGAAATCAATCACCCAACAAAACGCCAGCAGGTTCGGATCAACCAGCGCCAGCCGCTCGCCCAACAGCACGCGCAAGCGCGCCAACGACTCGAATACCACCGCCGGCTGGTCGGCTACAAACACCAGCAGGTCGCCCGGCTCGGCTTGCATACGCTCCATCAGCAGCTTGAGCTTTTCCTCGGGCAGGAACTTGGCAAAGGTCGAGCGCATTTCGCCTGATTGGGGCAGCGCCAGGTAGGCCAGACCTTTCGCGCCGAACTGCTTGACGTAATCGGTCACTTCGTCAATCTGCTTGCGGGTATATTCGGCGCAGCCTTTGGCGTTCAGGCCGCGCACATCGCCGCCGGCGGCGATGACGCTCTCAAAGACTTTAAAACCGCTGCCTGAGACAATATCTTTGACATCCTGAAGCTCCATCCCAAAGCGCAGGTCGGGGTTGTCCTTGCCGAAGCGTTCCATCGCCTGGCGATAGGTGAGGCGCGGCCAGGGGCTGGCCAGCAGACGCTTATGAGGCGTGATCTCAGCCACCAGCCGGGTGAACAGGTCTTCCGCCAGGCGCATGATGTCCTCACGCTCGACGAAAGACATTTCCAGGTCCAACTGGGTAAACTCTGGCTGGCGGTCGCCGCGCTGGTCTTCATCGCGGAAGCAGCGGGCGATCTGGAAGTACCGCTCGACGCCCGCCACCATCAACATTTGCTTCAACTGCTGCGGCGATTGCGGCAAGGCATAGAACTCGCCCGGGTGGACGCGCGAAGGCACCAGGTAATCCCGCGCGCCTTCAGGCGTGGTCTTGAACAGGATCGGCGTCTCCACCTCGATGAAATCCTTGGCGGTCAGATAATCGCGGATAAACTTCACCACCCGGTGGCGCAAGATCAGGTTCTTGCTCATCCGCTCCCGGCGCAAATCCAGGTAGCGGTAGCGCAAGCGGGTATTTTCATCCACATCTTCTTCTTTATTAATCGCAAAAGGCGGGGTCTTGGCCGGGTTCAGGATGCGCGTCTTTTTCACTTCCACTTCGATCTCGCCGGTCGCCAGGTTGAGGTTCTCTGCCCCGCTGGGACGGGCGCGCACCAGGCCTTCCACCTGAATCACCCATTCGTAGCGCGCATCCGATAGAAGCTGGTGCGCCTCAGGCGAGCTATTCGGGTCCGCCGTCACCTGCACCAGGCCGAAGCGGTCCCGTAAATCCACAAAGGTCAAGCCGCCGTGGTCGCGGTAGCGGTGAACCCAGCCGGCCAGCGTCACGGTCTGTCCGATATGCGAGCGACGCAGCTCGCCACAAGTGTGTGTTTTATACATCATTCTCCTCCAGATATTCATAAAAAATCGCCCAACGCGGCTCGCGTGGGGCGATAGATGGGCAACTTCAGAACCTAATAACCTGAACGATGCCCGGCTATCGCCCTCCGCGACGGCAGATTGGCATCACCCTGATGATTGGTCGAGACCAGCGAAGAGCAAGGGCATTTACCCGGCAGCGTGGGGCGGAGACTCATTTCAGGCTTTTCTCCAGTTGATCGTGCATTATAGCACGCATAGGGACAATTGCGCAGAGCTTGGAGTATAATTCATAGCGTTCGGTGTGGAGAACGATATGAACGGTCTTGCTTCAGATTATCCCGGCGAAGATGACATCCTCTTACTGCGTGTGCAACACCAGGAGCTACAAAGCCGAATAGCGCAACTGGAAGAACAGTTGCAGCAGCAGGCCAGCCGCGCCGCAGCAGCGGAAAATGAGCTGGACGCCATGTTGCACTATATCTCACACGATTTACGCGCGCCCTTGCGCGGCATTGACGGCTACAGCCACGCTCTACTGGAAGATTACGACGCCCGCCTGGATGAGATGGGTAAAGCGTATCTGCAATATATCTGCGAATCGAGCGCCCGGCTGAACCAGTTGATCGAAGGGCTGCTGCGTTATTCGCGGGCGATCCGCAATCCGATCGAGATCGTTCAGGTCAACCTGAGCGATATGGCGCTTGAGATCAGCCAGGATTTTCAAAGAAAGCGCCCCGAGCGGGCAGTCGAATTCCACATCGCTTCCGGCATTGTGGCGCAGGCGGATGTCGAAATGGCCTACACCCTGCTCAAAAACCTGCTGGATAACGCCTATAAGTTCACCAGTAAACACCCAACCGCCCGGATCGAGTTCGGCCAGACCGAACAGGATGGACAGGCGGTCTGCCTGGTGCGCGACGACGGCGCAGGGTTCGATACGGCTTACCAGCGCCATCTCTTTCTACCCTTCCAGCGCCTGCACGGGCAACACGAATTTCCCGGCATCGGGCTGGGATTAGCGACCGCCCAGCGCATCGTCCAACGGCATCACGGGCAGATCTGGGCCACAGCCGCGCCGGAACAAGGCGCAACCTTCTATTTCGTACTGTAAGATCATATCCATTTCATTGATAAGGAGCAGTCTATGACCGAAACGCTCAGACAAACACACCTGTACCAGTGGCACGTTAATCACGGCGGCCGGATGGTGCCGTTTGCGGGATGGGAAATGCCCGTCCAGTATCCCAGCGGCCCGATCCAGGAGCACCATGCCACCCGGCAGGCGGCTGGCCTGTTCGATATTGACCATATGGGACAGGTGGAGATCCGCGGGGCGGAGGCGGAAGCCTTCGTCAACAAAGTCGTCTCTTATGACATTACCCAGATGAAGCTGTTCGACGCGCATTACGCCATCTTTTGCTACAAAGACGGCGCGTGCGTGGACGACCTGTTCGTTTATAAGCTGCCCGACCCACAGTTTGGGGTATATTTCTTCCTGGCAATCAACGCCTCCAACCGTTTCAAAGACGTGGCCTGGCTCAAGGCGCATGCCGGTAAGTTCGACGTCGCCGTGACCGACATCTCCGATGAAACCTACATGCTGGCCTTTCAGGGACCGAAAGCGCCCGAAATCCTGACCCGCTTGGCGGACGCCGACCTGGTCAAGCCGCCGCGCTTCACCGCCGTGCAGACCAAACTGCTGGGCAGCGTTCCGGTCTTGCTGGGACGCACCGGTTACACCGGCGAAGATGGCTATGAGCTATTCGTGCCGGCGGAGGCGGCGGTGAAGGTGTGGGAAGGCATCCTCAAGATCGCCGAGCCGGAGGGCGTCAAAGCGATCGGACTGGCGGCGCGCGACAGCCTGCGCTTCGAGGCCTGCATGCCGCTCTACGGACACGAGATCAATGCCGAAATCACGCCGGTGGAGGCGCGCCTGGGCTTTGCGCTCAGCCTGGACAAACATTTCATCGGACGCGATGCGCTGTTGAAGCAGAAGCTGGAAGGCGCGCCGCGCCTGCTGGTCGGCTTCGAGATGGTCGAGCGCGGCATGGCCCGCGAGCATTACCCGGTCTGGAAGGACGGGGCCGAGGTCGGTCACGTCACCTCCGGCATGTTCGCCCCCACGCTGGATAAATACCTGGGCATGGCGCTGCTGCCGGCCGGCCTGGCCGCCATCGGAACCGAGATTGACATCCTGATCCGCGGCAAGCCGGTGAAAGCCAAAGTGGTCAAGCGACCGTTTTACGTGCCGGCCTACCGCCGATAGGCTCACTGTTCAGACTTCCGAAGTTTTGGAAACTTCGGAAGTCTGCTTCACAGCAGTGTAACCGGTTCGAGGGCAATCAGATCGTCAAAATCCTGGGGGTGTAGTTTTTCAAATTCCTGCTGGTGGACAATTTTGTATTCCCAGCGCGTTCCGGTCAGGAGGGTAGCGTTTTCACACCATAAGCGAGCAGCATAGTCTTTATGTTTAACGTCAATATCCTCACGCCCTTTAGTCTCGATCAACTGGTGGATACCATCTGTCGTCACTGCCACAAAATCTGGTTCATAATAACGCAAGTTAGCCGCCGAATCAGTGTAGGGGATGGTAAAGTTAAATATCTCCGGCAGCTTGACGAAACGCTCCACAGCCGGGGCTTTTTCAAGGAATAGAGCAAAATTCTTCTCAAACTGGTTGTCGGCGGCGACCAGGTTAAAGACCGTCTTGGCGGCTGAAAAGGCGAGGCGCGACCAGGGGAAGCCCGGACAGGTGGAAAGCAGGCGCCCCGGCTGTTCCAAGAGCGGCGTGCGCTCTTCCACAATCGCCTCGCGCAAAATGGCAACAAACGCTTTGACCGTCACGTGTTGTGCAACCGGATGCGCAATGGCTTTGATGATGAGCGGTTCATCCAGGTCCACCCACTCGCCAAAGGCGCGCTGCTCCAGAAAATCGTGGATTTTTGGGGCCAGCGCGGCAAACTGCGAAGGCAGCTTGACATCGGCAGCGATGCGCTTGGCGTAGTACGAAATCACTTCTTGAGAGGTCTGCACTTCGGGAATCTGGTATTGGCGTTCAACCAGCTTCTCTAGTGTGATAATGTCATACCCTTCATAGGTGAAATTCTGCGCGGCGGCGTCGCCGCTTTTCTTGGGCAATTGCGGAGTCTGGATATGGGTAATATCGATCGCGGCAATCTCATCCGCCAGGGTACGCTTGCGCGCCAGGATTGGGCTGAGCAACGGGATAGCAATATCCTGGTTTAGCTTTTCCGGATCGGGGAAGATTTTTTCAATCACGACCTTGTCTTTTTCGGGGTTGAAGGTCTCGAACTCAAGGTCTTCATCCTTTTCCAATTGCTCGACAAATTCGATAAATGCGCGATTGCCGATCACATCCACACGCTCGCGAAAGGAGGGCGTCTGACCGAAGGAAGGGCGGAACATCAAACGCAGACCGCGCCCGATGGTCTGCTCGGGCAGGATATTCGCTTTGGCAGAATAGGGGCGCAAGCCGACCACCACCGTGACAGACTGGACATCCCAGCCTTCACGCAGCATCAACACGCTGACAATCGCGTTGACGGGATTGCCCGGCAGGTCAATCTCGCGCGAGGTACGCCGGGCGGTCTCAAGGTCGTTTTTGGCAACCTCGCCTTGCAGATTGGTGTGTATGACGACCAGTCTTTCCCCGGCAAAATCGGCCGGGTATTTCTTGCGCAGGTAGTCTGCCACATCGTCGGCGTCTTTTGTGCTGTTCATCATGATGAACAGTAACGGCTTACGCCGCAAAGAGGCCAACTGGTCACGGTATTCTCGCCAACGCTCAACGCCGGCGGTGAGATAAGCCTGGTAGCGGGTGCTGGCAATGTCGGATTGCGCTTCATGGATGCCCGGTGCAACACCCTTGAGCGGGCGCTTGACTACGTTATCCAGAATAGCCTGCTTGAGCGGATAATCAAAAACCGTCCAGGTGAACAGGGAGCCTTTGCTGTAACGCGGCGTGGCGGTCA
>Ga0172371_10004175_pt1 | contig 22022 bp, 23 predicted proteins | sample Lak12m_FD_114543 | JGI IMG/M metagenome (GOLD analysis project Ga0172371, IMG submission 114543) | Freshwater microbial communities from Kabuno Bay, South-Kivu, Congo - kab_022012_12m | ecosystem: Environmental > Aquatic > Freshwater > Lake | place: Democratic Republic of the Congo: South-Kivu...
CTGATATTTCTTCAGAAAGTCTTAATCTTCTATTTATTTCGATTTTTAGTGCTTTTTTATTGAGATCGATCTATGGTCCGAGCCCAGCATCACTAAAACTTTTGGCATTTGCTGCCGGATTATCAGTCGCCAATCGACTAACCACCATTGCATATCCAATAATAGTATTTATCCTCAGTCCAGTAAGTACTCTACTAGTTGCCTTAGGTTTCCTATTGGGCACTTACCCCATACGTTTAGGTTATCCAACGATTTTTAATTGGGCTATCAGGTTATTCACCCGATCTGGCATACATGGTGACGGTCAAGCAACTATTTTTGATCCGCTTATCTATTTTAATTCCCTCCAGTCTCTCCTAATTTCTGACTGGCCAATGGTAGTCTTAATTATTTCAGGTATATTTTTTCTCAATAGGAAAACTATTTGGATATATCTCACTCTTATTGCTTTTTATCTAGGATTTGCCAAGTTTCCCCTGACGCATTATCAGTTGCCCAATCTGATTCCACTCTCTCTTATATCCACAACACTATTATCATCCAAGTTCAGGTATATTTTTGTGTTGCCGGCAATATACATTATCTTTTTTAACCTCCCAGTTATTATTGATCGATATTGGAAAGTGGTACAGCTTGAGAGTTATCAAGTTGTAAGCTTACAGAAATATTTAGATGATAATCCCGCCAAACACGCCAGAGTCTGGGAATGGGGTAAGTCCAAAGAATTTTTTGCACTTTGGGGAAACTCTTGGTCTGGTTATTTTACAGGCCAAGAACTTAAAAATATCTACCCTGATCGACTTGAATTGATATTGCCCGATATGGTCAGATATCCAACCGCAGAGGTTATGCCAATCGAGGAATTGTGTTTTGATCAAATCGTTATACAGCGGTCAGTTCTCCCCGAACTTAAATTAGAGCGAGAGTACTCTGTAATAGAGATTCCAAATACCAAGATGGCCATGGTTAAAACGGGGTGTACTACCAAGCTCTGAATTTTATGAAGGCAAAAATAGTCATCTTTAATAATAACCAACCGTGTTTGAATCGACTTATATTAGTTGATCCGTAGATTCTCTCCCGATATCTAATTGGTACCTCAACAACTTTTAAGTTATTCTTGACCGCACCAAAGATCAAATCATAATCTCCAAATGGGTCAAAATCGCCGAAGAACATTCTATTCTTTGAGATCTTAAGGTAGTCCGATCTAAATAGTACCTTTGTACCACAGAGGGTGTCTTTGAATCTCTGTCCTAAGATATAAGTGAACATCCATCCAAAAACCTTATTCCCCGCCTTATTAAGAATCCTCATAGCCTGTTTCTCCATTGGGTAAACTAATCTGCATCCATTAGCAAATTCACCCAGTCCTTCCGCTAATACTCCGTAAAACTTCGGTAACTCACTAGCAGCTACTGTTAAGTCGGCGTCTAATATCATTAGAATATCTCCTTTAGCTTTTGAAAATCCCAATCTTACCGCATCCCCCTTCCCTTTTCCTTTTTGCCTATACGCTATTATTTTCATGCCTTGCTTTCTTGAGTTCTTGAGTTCTTTATTTATCTTCCCCCAGGTATTGTCACTTGAGCCACCTTCAATAAATATGATTTCTTGGTATTTGCCGAACTTTGGAATACTCGAAACTATTCTTTTTATATTTCCTTCTTCGTTTCGTGTAGGGACAACTATCGATACTGAATATTCCTTTTGCTTTTTAGCTTTTGGTCTTACAATAATCCAGGTTGTTAGTCATAAATTATTTATAATTGGCAAGTTCGCGATCCAACGGTTCACAAAACTTGATATGAAAGGTACATAAACAGGACACAAGAATCGTTTTCCTTTTGAGACGTATTCCCATCCAGATAGATTGCATAGGTTGATCACATCCATATCATCCAGCCAGTTTTGTTCAACCGTGGCTTTTCTTACGCCCAAAATAGATGCTATTTTTAAAACTGGCTCCCAGAGATGGTTGTAGTAAACAATCAATAGTTTGGTATTCTCTTTATATTTGAGTTTAGAAAGATATCTTTGGATGTCCTCGATATTGCCAATCGAATTCATCATCACTAAGTCAGCTCCAACAAATTTGACTAGTCTCCTTAGATCCGCATAATAGTATGCCTTCATGATTGTCATATAATAACTCAAACATGAAAAAAAGATTAACCGTAAATACTAGAAAATGTATCGGTTGTGGCGCCTGTCTGTCAATCGCTTCCAAGTCCTTCAGCTTAGACGAAAAAGACATAAACGCGGTGAGCGTACCCTTCAATCCATACAGTGATTCAGATGAAGATGTCAAGCTAGCCATCGACGCCTGTCCCACCAGGGCAATTTCACTCAAATAGTCTAGGCCATCAGTCTTCGTACTAACATTGCCGTCTTGTAAAGGATTGGATTCCCTCCAATAATTTGCTGGGTAGATTTTCTCGAAGCAACATATGCTATTGGGTACTTTATTGGTCCCAATATGTTAAATTTCCTTGCTAAGTATCTATAGAAAAGCCGCTGGTTAATTTGATCCGAAACCACTATAGCTCTTTTTCTATCTTCTGCCGATAGTTCAGGGGTTTCATACCATGGCTCGGTGTAATCCATGTTGTATGTATTCAAATATTCCTCTGGTCTTTTAAAGGTGAGCTTCTCTGACTCTACCCAGTTATATATTTCTGTGCCAGGAATAGGAAACAAATTATTAAATCGGCTGTACATCACCGGGTATTTCTCAGCCACTTTAAATGAATCTTCTAAGTCCTTCCATGTTTCACCTCTTGCTCCTATAACAAATAATAATCGAACCTCATATCCAATATCACAAGCATTCTTAATTGTTCGTTCAATTCTCTGAATAGTCTCTCCTTTACGAAGTGCTCTAAGTATTTTATTGTTGCCTCCCTCAACGGCGACTGTTGCATATTTGAATCCCACTTCATACATTCTTTTTAAAAGTTTCTTGTCTGCTTTGTCAGCCCTTACTCCTTGTCCAAGGGCAAAAGTAAGATCCTTTTTGTTATATTCTTCTATTGCATCACATAAGTCATAGACTCTTTTGCTATCAAATACAAAGTTATCATCATCGATTGGGAACATCCGTTGTCCTTTTTCATACCAATACTTAATTTCCTCCATGACACTTTCAGCTGATCTAGGGCGAAACTTCTTTCTATATGTATGTACCTATTGTGCAAAAGACACACCGAAATGGGCAACCTCTGGATGTATAAAGGGTGACATCTGAGTATTTAGGTAAATCAAACTTTTCATATTTAGGAAATCCATAAATATTAATATCGTCAGGTAATACCGGTGCGCTAAATATAATCTTATTACCTTTTCTAAATACTACTCCGGTCACTTTATCGCATTTACAATTATTTTTTACATATTCAACCAAACTTAGTTCAGCCTCAGATATAAATCCTGCATCTAACTCTTTGACTTCCTTGAGTATTTCAGTATTTTTAAGCGTCACATGAGGCCCTCCTGCAATTATTTTTGCATTTTTAAAGTCCTTCTTAAAACTTCTTAGCAGTTCATATCCTTTTAGATAACCAGGGGTCACCATAGTCATTCCAATCACATCGGGCTTATATTTTCTAAGTAGTGCTCTTAGCTTTGGATAAGATCCAATCAGATTAAGATCGTAGTATCGATGATCTATTCCATTTCGACTTAAAGATTCTGACAGGAAACCCATGCCCACATGTGGTCTTTCTGGAATTTTTCCCTGTCCAGCGTAGATTTCAAACCTTCGATGCTCTGCCCTACCCAGAATCTCATTGTAAGAAGGATAAATCAATGCCACTCGAATTTTCTTTTTCATTTAGCTATTTTACATTTTATATTAATAATTCTAGAACTCCCGTAGCCAATATACATACTTTCTAGCGCTAGTAAATAATTTCCATAGCCTGTTAGGTAAATTAATTTGGCGATAAGTTATACCCAATTTTCGATGCATTATCTGACTTATATCAGCCAGGGTTAATGCTTCCGCACTAACAATATATTCCTTATAGGTACCTTGATTTGCTCTATGTTTAGCTGCCCATACGATTGTTCTAGCCATATCATCAACCCACACCAAACTTGTTAATCCTGGCCAATTAAGTCTTGCTAGTGGGGACCGCACTAAAATTAATTTTTTTAAGAAATCAAACAAACTATTATCCCTAGGGTTTGAACCATAAACTGTTGGTGGTCTTAAAATTGTTAGGGAGTATCTTCTCTTTCGTACATCCTTCTTGAGGATTCTTTCAGCTTCGAATTTAGTTCTGCTGTAGTTGTTGGTTGGAACAGGTATTGAATGCTCATTTATTAATCGTTGACAATCAACTCTACCGCAATACATTGCACTGGTGCCAATGTGAACAAAAATTGTCCCGCGGTTCATTTCCAAGGATGACAGCAAGTTTTTGGTCCCCAAGTTATTACAGCGATGATCTGGCAGGGCGGTATCTGTAGTCGCCGCCAGGTGAAATACTAATTCTGGATTCTTCGGCAGGTCAACTAAAGTCTTGGCATCTGTCAAGTCAATAAGTTTTACCATAACTCCAAATTTTTTCAAATACTTTCTAGCTTTCAACTCCCGTAAGTTTCTTCTCTTCCAGATCAAACACAATATCTCTTTAGTTTTGTATTCCTTTATCAATAATGGAATCAATCTCTGACCAATAAAACCAGTAGCACCTGTCACCACAATCATTCCAAAAGTATATCATTGACATTGTCTTTTCTGATGGTACCATAACCTAAATATGTCAGTCGAAATATTTAATTCCCTAAAGTATTTTTCCTTAATCGCCGAAATTTCAGAGCATTTTAAAATATCCCCGGAATATCAAAAAACAGTTGACCTTCTTTTTCATTGCTGGCAAGGCGGAGGCACTGTCTTCACCATGGGTTGTGGAGGGTCTGCGTCTACCGCCACACATTTCTCTGCCGACCTTGCTAAAACCGTTATCCCCAGAGATAAAACTAGATCAGGATTCAAAACCATTTCGTTGGTAGATAACATTCCTCTTGCCAGTGCTTGGACTAACGACGAAGGTTGGGGAAACGTATTTTCTGGCCAACTTAATCCTTGGTTGACAGAGAAAGATGTCTTAGTTGGGTTTTCGGTTCATGGTGGTTCCGGCTCGGGAAACGCCGGTCCTTGGTCTCAAAACTTGGTCAACGCCATGAGATTGGCACAAGAAAGAAACGCCAATATTATCAGTTTTTCCGGCTTTGACGGTGGAGCCATGAAAGAAATGTCCGATGTCTGTTTGGTTGTTCCGGTTGACTCCGATCCTTACGGTACTCCTGCCATAGAAGCTTTTCATGTCGTTCTGTTTCACGCCATTATTTTTGATCTAAAAGAAAGGATAAAAAATGCTTGAAAATAAACGTCGTCTAATGGAAAGCTCCGGTTGGTTCCTGGATTCTGGTGATCCAGAACAGGTAGAAAAGTGGCTAGAGGTAATCGGTGGGGTAACCACCAACCAGATGATCCTTTTTAAAAAAGAAGGCATCTTTAATATACCAGAGCATTTGAGTAAACTATGCAAGATCACCGGTCCTAATTTCCCCATTTCGGTCGAGTTGCCAGATAGCAAGGCAGATTTGGAAGAAATGATCGATTTAGCTGAAAAGTACCATGAAATGTTTCCAACCAACTCAGTGATCAAAGTTCCCATCTTGCCAGACGACGCCAAGGGCTTGAAGGTAATTTCTAAATTGGTTAAACGAGGTATTCGCACCAATGCCACCATAGGGATAAACGAATCCCAACTGGTACTTGCCGCCGAAGCCGCCAGAAAATTTTCCGGTGAAGGTGCCACCTATATCAGTCTTTTTTGGGCCAGGGCCATCGAAAGTAACGGTAGGGGAGAAAGTCGTCACCCGAAAGATGTTCTAGAGGCGACCATTACTTATCTGGCCAACCACCAACTCGATACCCGTATTATCATTGGGAGTATCAGAGATCCATCTCAAGTGATTGAGGCTTTTTCTTTGGGGGCTGACGTCGTTACCGTTCCCCCCGGCATTTTTGAAAAAATTATGCACACATCTCGCGCAGTAGAAACGATCAAAGAATTCGATGCCGCCTACGAAGCCATCAAGAACGACCCACGTCTTAAATTAATTTAGAAGTCCACTAGTATTTTGACGCCGTCAAAATCGAAGTTAAAAAACATTTCCACCAGGCCAAGTTTTGCCATAGCCGTTCTTAATGGAGTTTTATCTCCGGGGCAACAGAATAGTAAAAATCCGCCCCCACCCGCTCCCATGATCTTACCTCCCAAGGCACCGGCATATTTTCCTTCTCTGTACCAGAGGTCGATTTCACTACTTGTTACATTGTTCGTCAAACTTCTTTTGTGTTGCCAATGCATATCCATCAAGGCACCAAATTTGTTAATATCTCCATTTTTAATAGATTTATAAATATCCACCCCGATTTCTTTAATATAGTGAAGATTTTCTACTACTTTTTTGTCTCCATCAACAGTTGCTTTATTTTGTTTGGAAAGCACCTCTTTACTCTGTCTTTTAATTCCTGTATAAAAAACACACAAACTATTTTCTAAATCTCTAATTATTCCTGGCGACAAATTTAACCGCTCGACCTCGACATTTCCCCTCTTGTCTATTATCAGTCTGGTTAAACCACCAAACGAAGCCATATATTGATCCTGCTTGCCAACAGGGCAATCAAGTTTTTCAATTTCTATCCGACATGCCTCGTCTGCTATTTGTTTTACCGTCACCTCTTCCCTCTTAAAGGTATGAAGAGCCTTCAATAGTGCCGCCAAGTAACTACCCGATGACCCCATGCCGGTACCGGAGGGTACGTCTGCGATCGATGAAATCTCAATAGAGCTATCGATTCCAACTATTTTAAGAGCTTCCCTGACAAGCTCGTGCTCTATGTCATCAACACCCTGGACCGTTTCTGATTTCGAATATTTGACCCGAATCAATTTATCGACAACCGGCCGGTTAACTGTTACCAGCATATACTTATCAATCGCCACCGAAACAAGCTCCCCACCAAATTTCGAATAGTAAGACGGTAAATCAGTTCCTCCTCCCCCTAGTGGAATTCTAAATGGAGCCCTTGTGATAATCATATAACCTTAGTTTTCCTGATTTTATATCACTTTCCGATAAACGCAATTTCTCGACAGTACCAATATCAATTAAGTAGTCTATGTTTGGGTAAGCATATATTTTTTCATTTTTGGCAATCAACTTAGGAAAAATATCAGTAGAAAAATCAATAAATTCGTCACTAGGAAGATATTTTAGGACTCTATCATTAAAAATATAGAGCGAGGCATTTGACCATACTGCCAACTTATTAACTTGTTCAAGAGTCGGATGTTCAACAAATTGATTAATCAAACTATTTCTATGATCAAATTTGACCATACTCCTTGGCGGTATGCTCAAACTTTTGTGAAGGACGATAGTCCCCAAACCACATGTCTGATTATGATATTCCCACAAACTAAGTAAGTCTAAGTTTCTCAAAATGTCAGCGTAAGCAACGACAAAAGTGCTGGTTAGCTTTCCCTTGGCCAATCCAACCGCGCCAGCAGATCCAAGGGGATGACCCTCTTTTTCATAGACGTAACTCACTTCTACCCCAAATTGAGAGCCATCCCGAAAATAGTTCTCAATAAACTCAGGTAAGTAACATAAACATAAAACAAATTTTCTGAAGCCAAAAAAAGCAAAATGGTTTATGATGTGGAGAAGTACTGGCTTGCCGGCCACATTTACCATCGGTTTAGGAATTTTGTCGGTAAGAGGTGCCAAGCGCGTCCCTCTACCACCAGCCACAATTACCACAACTGTCTCATCAATTCTCATAGTTTGCGATGATATCAACCGCTTCTGTTAGTTTTTTAATCACAAAATCTGGTTTGACTTCTTTTAATTCCTTTTTTATCAAAGTGTGAAACCCCCCTTGGTCTGACAAACCAAGTAATATGGTTTTACATCCTGCGGTATGTCCAGCCCTAATGTCTCCTATTCCGTCTCCAATAAACCACGATTTTGAAAGGTCAATATTGTGCTCTACCGCCGCCAGCTTTATCATTCCTATCTCGGGCTTTCTGCAACCACATCTCTTTTTAAATGTCTTATCCAGGGCGAACGGGTGGTGTAGACAGTAATATTCGCCGTCAAACGTTGCTCCAAGTTCCATAAGCAGAGCCTTAATTTTCCTATTAATCTTCCCCAATTTAGAAATCGTAATTTTTTTTAACGCCACTCCTGGCTGGTTAGAAATTATAATCACCAAATAACCCATCGCTTTAATTTTTTTTATAAGTGATGAAATACCAAAAACCAATCTGACTTTAGAAACGTTCATGGGAGCATCGATAGTATCTGCCTCAGGATAGTATACTAACTCGTTTATGATTCCGTCACGATCCAAAAAAACTGTCCTGTTCATCTAGCTGATTCTAACAAACTGTACTACAATTCGTTAGATGCTTACCGGCGTAAATGCTATTGTTACTGGGGGGACTAAGGGTATCGGTTTCAACATTGCTAGATCTCTACTTCAAAATAACGCCTCAGTCATTATTTGTTCCCGTTCAAACCAAGAGATAGATACTGCAGTCAGCCAACTTATGTCAAGTGGTCACATTTATGGCATTAGAGCAGACGTTTCTTCTATTTCAGACTGTAGACGATTAGTTAAGTTCGCTTTAAAAAAAGTAAAGACCATCAACGTCCTGATCAACAATGCCGGTATCTATGGCCCGATAGGGTTAATAGAAAAACTAGATCTTTCAATGTGGTTAAAAACAATCAAGGTTAATTTAATGGGCACTGTTAATTGTTCCAGTCTTGTTACCCCTTTGATGAAAGCCCAAAAACAGGGGAAGATAATAAATTTTTGTGGCGCCGGTGTCGGCAGTCAAAACACCATGCCTCGTTTCACCGCATATTACACCTCTAAATTTGCCATAGCTGGTTTTACCCAAGTCCTCTCGGATGAGGTTTCCCCCTTTGGCATCCAGGTAAACGCAGTTTCTCCCGGTGGTGTAAATACCGGCCTAACAGATTACCTCATTTCTCAAGGAAAGGAAAATGTTGGTGAGATCGAATATGAAAGAGCCGTCAACCAAAAGAAAAACGGAGGTGTCTCGCCAAAGCTTATAACCGATTTGGTTACTTTTCTGTCTGGTCCAGATTCTAATCATCTGACCGGCAGAATATTAAGTGCCAAATGGGATCCACCAACAACTCTATCTGGGGAAAAAAGTGTCAACCAATATAAACTCTGTCGGATTGATAATCAAATATTTCATGAATCAAAATAAAAAACAAATAAGTATCCTTGGTCTAACCCACATGGGTTTAGTTTATGCCGCAGGTTTTTCATCATTGGGGTATCAAGTTGCGGCGTATGACAGATCCAATAAACTCATCAATAAACTAAAGATCAAACAATGTCCCATCTTCGAGCCCAATCTTGAAGAATTACTCTTTTCAAAATCTAACCCCGTAGCCTTTTTTTCAGATATAGCGCCGGCTATAAAACTCTCGGATTATATTTTTGTTACCCTCGACCTACCAGTTAATAATCAGGACCGAGTTGATCTCTCCCCTCTAGATTGGATAGTAAAATCCCTAACAGGAAAAATTTCGAAGAATTCGGTGCTCGTAATTTGTAGTCAGATTCCAGTTGGAACTTGTCAAAAAATCCAAAGAAAATTATCAAAAAATGAAAATATTAAGGTTATTTGTTTTCCAGAAAATCTTAGACTCGGTACAGCCATGGAAAACTTTCTCAAACCAGACAGGTGGGTCTTGGGAGCCAATGACACTAAAACAATAAATGAGTTCAAATCTTATTTCAAAGATATAAAAACCAACATCTCGACCATGAATCTTGAAAGCGCTGAGATGACCAAACACGCCACCAATATATATCTTGCCATGAACATAAGTTTCTCGAGTGAAATAGGGGACATTTGTGAACAAACAGGCGCGGATCTAAGAGATGTGGTCAAAGCTCTAAAAACGGATAGTAGAGTCAGTTTAAAAGCCCCGCTAAACCCTGGGATTGGATTTGCGGGGGGTACATTGGGGAGAGATATTCGTTCTTTGGAATCCGTTTCAAAAACTCTTAAATACAAACCGAAACTAATTAGGGCGATATACTCGGTCAATCAAGATCGCATTGATCACTTGATCGGTAGACTGCAAAAAGTACTAAAGAAATTTAAGGGAAAGAAGATTGGAATCCTTGGATTAAGTTATAAACCAAATTCTGATTCCATCAGGAGATCCATTTCTATCGAATTAGCCAGTGTTCTCATCGAAAAAGGATGTTCGGTACGAGCCTTTGACCCCAAAGTTAAGTCGACAAAGGTTAATAATTTAAAGATTGTTTCCAAAGTAGGATTCCCTACCGGTTTAGATGCCATTATACTGATGACGCCTTGGCCAGAGTTTGAAAGATATCTAACCAAAAAGTTCAAATCAAAAATGACTACCCCCAACTTGTTTGATGTTAAAAACTTTTTATCACAATCCAAGATGATCAAAGTTGGTTTCAATTATTACGGTTCCGGATTTTAGCATGAAAGTTGCAATTATAGGTGCAGGTCTAATCGGAAGTAAGCGAGGTCACTCCCTTCCCCCAGACGTCAAACTGGTCACAATCTGCGATATTGATAAAGATAGATCAGCTAGGTTGGCCAGCCAGTTTGGCGCCAGTATCTCTAATAATTGGCAAGAGGCAGTTTCTAACCAAAAGGTCGACGCGATCATTATTTCAACGACTAACAATTATCTTTCCCCCATAGCTCAGTTAGCCATCAGTCACGGCAAACACGTCTTAATCGAGAAACCCGGGTCTCGCGATCTTAATGATTTCAATAAAATATCCCTAGCTTGGAAAAATAATCCAGTAGTCGTAATGTTTGGTTATAATCATCGTTATCATCCGTCGGTTATCATGGCCAAGGAAATAATTGACTCTAACGAATACGGTCGAGTTCTCTTTCTTAGAGCCCGATATGGTCACGGCGCCAGGATTGGATATGAAAAAGAATGGAGATTCAAGCCAAATATTTCCGGCGGCGGGGAATTATTAGATCAAGGTTCTCACCTGATTGATTTGACCAACCACTTCGTTGGTCCGATGACCAAGGTTCAGGGCATAACCAAAAACCTCTTCTGGCCGGCCAAGCTGGAAGATTCCGCCTTCTTCATGCTTAGTAATGACAGAAATCAAGTGGCACATCTATCCTCAACGTGTGTGGAATGGAAAAATATCTTTATTTTTGAGATTATGTTAGAAAAAGCTAAATTGCAAATCAACGGTCTTGGACGCAGTTATGGCCCAGAAATTTTGACAATTTACAAAATGAAGCCAGAAATGGGACCACCAGAGATGGAAGAATATGATCTCACCGAAAAGGAAGATCTTTCGTGGAAAAGAGAATCAGAAGAATTCTTTAGAAGGATTAAGGAGAAAGATTTTTCGGACAAAAGCCTCGAAGACTCCAAGTATGTTTTAACTATAATCGACACCATTTATAAACAAAACGAATCAACAAAATGAAATACTTGATCACCGGTGGTGCCGGCTTTATCGGTAGCAATATCACCGATCGTTTACTCAAACAAGGACATCAGGTTATTGTTTTTGACAATTTTTCCACCGGTAAAGAGATCTTTATTAAACACAATAAAAATAATCCCAGATTTAAACTCATCAATGGCGACCTTTTGGATCTTGGTTTAACAACCAAGTCGTGCCACAAAGTTGATTTTGTTTTTCACTTGGCCGCCCATGCCGACGTTCGCTCTGGTTTTGAAGATCACTTTGTAGACCATCATCAAAATTTAGCCTGTACCCACAATGTATTAGAGGCCATGTATCGAAATAATGTAAAAAAAATTGCCTTTTCATCCACCTCTTCGGTTTACGGAGATGCCAAGGTCCATCCCACACCAGAAGATACACCTTTTCATCCAACATCACTTTATGGCGCCACCAAGGCCGCATGTGAGTCGTATATCCAATCATATGCAAACTACTATGATTGGGATGCCTACATTTTTCGCTTCGTTTCTTGGATAGGGGAACGCTACACCCACGGTATTATTGTCGACCTCCTAAAAAGATTAAACAATAAACCCCACGAGCTTGAATTATTATCTGACGGTACGCCAAGGAAATCCTCGTTATATGTAGAAGATGGACTTGACGCCATATTTACAATAATTAAAAAATCAAAAGAAAAAATCAACATTTACAACCTTGGTCACAATGAAGTCCTTACTGTTGATGATATCGTCAACACGATTTTAGAAACTATCGGCTCGAAAGTCATTAAAAAATACCTCGGTGGTAAAAGAGGGTGGAAGGGAGATAATGATTTTGTTCATCTAGATACCACCAAACTTATGTCCTTGGGCTGGAGACCAAAGACATCAATTAAACAAGGAATTGTCAAAACTATTCAATACCTCCACCAACACCCTCAATTACTTGCGTAATTCCAATGAAAAATAAGATATTGGTCAGTATAATTATTCCTCACTACAAACGGCTGGACTTTACCCTTCGTGCCATTGAATCAATTAACCGACAAGTACATGTTCAACAAACGGAAATCCAGATTATAGTCTCTGACGAAGAATATAACAAAGAAACAGAAGAAAAGCTGAGACAAAAGAGATCAGATGTAGTGTATATAAAGAATTTCAATCAAGAAGGACCTGGGGGTAACCGCCAATCTGGGCTACAAAAAGCTAAAGGTGATTTCATCCTGTTTTTAGATTCCGACGATCAACTTGCGTCAAGTTTTCTTTCGGAAATGATATCAATATTCCAGAGTGATCAAAAAAGTGCCGCTGTAATCTGTATGTCCAAGCCGATTTTTGAAAATGGTTTCTCCATAATTCATAAACTTCGTCTATATCCATTAATGCTCATCCGGGATACATGCTTTATTGGTGGTCTGATTTTTAATCACGGTATTCTTTACCCCGGCGCCTTTTATCTATGCCAACTTTCACATATGGTTTTTAGGGGATCGTTCGTTAAAAATTTGAAATTCAACTATGATTATCGGAGAGGCGGAGAAGATTGGGATTTTATCATTCAAGCCCAAAAGTTTGGGCCTATCAAAATTGTTCCCCGTAAGTTGTTACTATTTTGTTATTCCCCAGGCAGCTCAACTTTTAAAGGCGTCAACCTCAAAAATAAATGGAAATCATATTCACTGCTTGCTAGCCGACTAAAGAATAAGTACAGACAGGGAATTTTTTATCAAATGTTTCTTCAATATATCAAAACGTTTAGTGGTTAATATATTATTTCCACTTAATCGCATTGGTAGGGCACGCTTGAACTGCCAATTCAATCTCTTCCTTTGAGTCTCCTGGTTTGGTTTTAGCCATAGCAGTGGCGTCCAAGTCCTTTTCGTCCAGTTCAAATGTTTTTGGGGCCAACGAAACACAAGCCCCGCAAGCAATACATTTTTTTGGATCCACCCAAGGAAGTTTATTCATATGTTTAGCAATCCACTAAGCCCCTCCTAACCTCCATCGCCAATTTATATAACCATGGAAATCTACTTACCATTACTTGCGTCTTCTTTCTAGATCCCATGTAGGCCAACGGATAGCTCAAGGGACCAAGTATGGACAACTTTCTAGTTAAGTATCTTTGAAAGAGTTTTTGGTTGACCTTGTCTGATTCTAGTATTGCCTGTCGCCGTTCTTCGGCAGGAAACTCAGGTGTCTCATAAAAAGGTTCGGTGTAATCCATTGCGTATTCATTAAGATACTCCGCAGGCCTTTTAAACGTAAGCTTCTCTCCCTCTACCCAGTCGAAAAGTTCGGTTCCGGGAATTGGCAACAAATTGTTAAACCGACTGTACATCACCGGATACTTTTCAGCCACTCTTAAGGAGTCTTGAACATCGGCCCAGGTTTCCCCTCTTGCTCCAACAACAAAAAGCAACCTAACTTCATATCCAATATCGCAAGCATCTTTGATTGTTTTTTCAATCCTTTCAATCGTCTCGCCCTTACGTAATGCCCTAAGCATCTTATTGTTTCCGCCTTCGACCGCAATTGTTGCGTATTTAAACCCGACTCTAAACATCCGTTTCAATAGTTTCCGGTTTGCCTTATCTGCTCTTACTCCCTGACCTAAGGCAAAAGAAATCCCTTTGAACCTGGACTTTTCTATAGCGTCGCATAAGTCATAAATTCTCGCATCGTCAAAACAAAAATTGTCATCTTCAACTGGAAATAATCTTTGTCCTCTATCATACCAATACCTTATTTCTTCAATTACCGATTTTGATGACCGTGGCCTAAAGCGGCTTTGATTGAATTTGCCGATAGTACAAAACACACATCTAAACGGACAACCCCTTGATGTATACAAACTAACGTCTGAGTATTTGCTCAAGTCCCATTTCTCATATTTTGGCCAACCTAATTTATCAACATCCAACTCGAGTTCAGCTGGGGTATAAATTATTTTTCTGCCTTTCCTGTATACCACGCCCTTAATCCCATCCGGATTACATTTAGCTTTAAGATACGCCGGTAAACTCTGCTCCGCTTCCGAGATAAAACCCACATCCACCCCCGGTGCTTCTTTAAGAATATCCGTCAATTTCATCGATACATGTGGTCCACCAACAACAATCTTCAATTTAGGAAAGTCTTTTTTTAATTTTTTAATTAGATCGTAACCCCTTAAGTAACCAGGAGTCACCATCGTCATCCCTATCACTGTCGGCTTATAAGCTTTAAGTTTCTTTTTCAGCTCTTGATAGCTTTCGATAATATTATTCATATCGAACAGTTCATGGTCGATATGATTTCTTATCAGAGCCTCTGATAGATAGCCAAGTCCTACATGCGGGCGCTCGGGGATTTTTCCTCTGCCTGCAAAAATTTCAAAATGTCTAAACTCACCCCGTCCGGTTATATCCGAATAATTCGGATAAATTAAGGCGAATTTCATATTTTTTTATCTTAACACATACCTGTTGCCTTAAATCTAGATGGCCTCTACAATCAGCGTCAATGTCAAAGCTGTTACTTAGTATTGTCATTCCTTGTCTTAACGAGAAAGATACAATTGTCGCTTCGATTCAAGACGCTAAGAAGTACGCCAAGATGCATTTCCCCAACCAGTTTGAAGTCATCATTGCTGACAACGGTAGCACCGATGGCACTTTGAAAATCTTAGCTAAGGTTCGGAATTTAAAAATAGTTCACGTTCCAGTCAGGGGATATGGAGCGGCCTTACATTGGGGAATCACCAAATCAATAGGAAAATATATTTTGTTTGGAGATGCTGATTTAAGTTATCCATTTTCTAACCTTAAGAGTTTCAAACCTATGCTAAGCCAAAACCCTGACCTTGTTTTGGGTTCTCGAATGACAGGCCAGATCCAAAAGGATGCTATGCCCCCATTACATCGTTATTTGGGCACACCTCTACTTACCTGGATAATTCGTATGCTTTATCGTATTCCCACCACCGACTGTAATTCTGGTATGCGTCTTATAAAGAAAAGCTTCTATCAAGAATTGAATATGCGCAACTCGGGAATGGAGTGGGCCAGTGAGTTGCTGCTAAAAACCGCCTTAAAGAGAGGTAAGTATCTGGAGACCCCGATTTTATTTCTCAAGGATAAACGTCAACGTCCGCCCCATCTCTCCACTTGGTCAGATGGCTGGCGCCATCTTAAGTCGATAATATTGCTTAAATCGACCTCACTATTTGTATTTTTTTTCTTATTTATTGCCTCCGCCATATTAGTTTATCCATATAGTTTCAGTCTAACTAGTTTCTTCATTATGCTCGCCCTTGTTACACTGTTGAGTTATCTTGCCCTACGATTCTTGGAATTTGCCATCGAAAAAAAACACAATAACATTTCTATTCTTCTTAATTCCAACAGCTTAGTTATCTGGATAGCTCAGTTATCCTTCATAATCGGCTGTTCTATCCTCCTCATCCCAGATTCGAGGTTGGGCACGAAGTTACTCCTTGTCTCTTTTGATGCATTATTATTGATATGGGTCTTCCTGATAGAGACGATCAAAACCCATCTGGTCAATCGCCTCCCAGAAACACATACATGAAAACAATACCTCGAACTCTTAACTATTACGCCCAGATTTTTTATCTCATCGAATGTATTTCAAACTGGCCACTGATAGTTATTTCTCGATTTTTTCCACATGTTAATTTCCAGCTCCATCTCAGGACAGGTCAGATATTTGAAATCAATCATTTTTTAAGTGCCTTGACTTTGAAGGAAGTATTTTATGATGGAGACTACAATCCTAAGACTAAAAACGCAAAAAATATTATCGATATCGGTGCCAATATTGGTACTTGTACCATTTATATGTCTCATCTGTTTCCGAAAGCAAAAATTTACTCTTTTGAACCAGACCCAAACACTTTCAAACTATTAAAGACCAATATGGAGCTCAATCATGGATCAAATATAACCCTCAGCAATCAAGCTATATCAAACAAAAATGGCCGCGCCATCTTCCATTCTTGTCAGGCCAGTGGTCTGTCTTCGTTGAACAAGACACTTCTTCCATATAAAGTCACCAAGACCAATGTCGTCTTAACGACTGTTCCGGAGATGATGAAGAGATATGGCATTAAGAAGATAGATATACTAAAAATCGACGCCGAGGGTGCAGAATTCGACATTCTCCTTAATACACCACATTTTCCATTCAAATTAATTAATGAAATCATCCTTGAATATCATGACCGACTTACTGCCCACCACCATGAGGAAATCGTCAATAGACTCCATCAATTCGGTTACAAACTCATCACCCGCCCCCATCCACTAGAGGAGGCGATTGGTATTATCCAGGCATACCGATGACTAACTTATTACGACTATCTGATTTTTATCATCCAAATTTTTTGCAAGAAAGTATAAAGAAGATTAAAAGCAATACAGGTTTAAGTTCGTCCGTAGTTCTGTCCAATAAGATATATTCCGCCGATATAAGTATTGCTTCAAAAGTGCGGATGTCATTTTTGAATATGCTTAAAGATGTGCTATTGTTAATTTTCTTTATTAAAAGCGGTAGTCTGACTTCTGAATGGTCTTATTTACTGCAGCTATCTCATCAGGTTTACAAAAAGAAATTGTTGGATGGTATCTTGTTTGATGAGTCAAAACCGTTTTGTGAGGATTGGTATTTTGCCTCCAAAGTGATGTCAAAAGGAAGGTGCTCAATAATCTACAAGCATTTAACTAACCATCGTTATTCAACTTCTAGTAATACCTTTGTGGATCCGGAAAGGATCAAAATTAAGTCAAAAACATATCGAGATTTCTACAACTATATGAAGAATTCACACTCTTCACTATTTAGTCGCTTAGTATTTAATATTTATTTTGGTACACAGCTTATAAAAAATGTCTAAAAATACCGCTCAAGATTGGTCGATAAGGTCTGATAATAAGATTGATGGAGTTAAAAGAATGCTCTCCAATTTGTCAGTAACTGTCAGAACAGACCAATTTGAATTTTTGAAATCAAAATTCAAGATTTCGCCCAAATCGAAAGTTCTTGATGTTGGTATCTCGCCCAATGAAGAACTTCCTGATACTAATATATTTGAAAGAATATATCCTTATCCATCCAATCTAACTGCAGTTTCTGTTGAAGACTGCCATATTTTGAAAAAAAAATACCCTAAGATTAAAATTCTCAAGATAAAACCTAATGTTAAATTACCCTTTCAAGATAAGGAGTTTGATCTAGTAACAGCTTGGGCAACTATCGAGCACGTCGGTGATTACAAAAAACAGGAGTATTTTTTGAACGAACTGTTACGGGTTGGTAAAAAAGTATTTTTAACCACACCCTACAGGGGATGTCCGTACGAACCTCACACTGGGACGTTCTTGTTGCACTATCTTCCACTTCGGATTTTTAGGTGGTATTTGAAAGTTACGGGACGTTTTTTTATGTCCCAAGTCAAAAATCTAAATCCACTTTGGGTTAGCGATATAAAAGAATTTGATCTTAATAAGAAGATCAGCATTGAGATATATAAGACATTTACATTGCTTCCTTCACATTTAATTATCTACAGATAATATGTTTCCAATTCATCTGATTGACTATTTCGCCCCACTCGACATGTCACTGATCATCAGAGTTGCTCTGATATGGATGATCTGGGATGTTGCCGGATCATTCTATGCAAAAAAACTGCTTAATCTTCCTTCCTGGACCAGAATTTCGTGGTGGATGATAGGGATGGGGCAGTCAGTTTTAGTCCTTTTCATACTCAATCTCTTTTATCCTCTTACTTATCGAATTTCCATTTTATCGATCGCACTGCCTACCATCCCTTTTCTTATAATTTATGTTCGTGACAGGAGTCTTGTTGAACTATTAAGAGAATTCAAAAGGTTGTTACTTCCGCTCCTTCTTTTTTCTCCGTTATCCGTTTTTCTTTTAGCTAAAGCGTCACTACCACCGTATCAGTTCGATGAAATGGCATACCACTATTTGTCGCCATTTGATTTAGCCAACGCCACGCCTTGGTCGTTTTCAGGAGGCATTTATCAAGTAATACCCAGGAATCTGAATCTTGTTTACCATCTCTTATTTTCGATTTTCAGAACATACTCTGTGGCTCGAATTACTCATTTCGCTATCTTTATTTCAGCTCTTCTTGTGGTTTACTCATGGCTAAAGAATAGGTTCGGACTTCTTTCTGCCGTTATTTTTTGGCTTTTTGTTTTTTATACCCCAGGTCAAAATTGGGTTTACCCATCGACCTCTGGCTATATAGACATTGGCACCGCTAGTTTTGTCATGATCGGTATTGTGTTGGCCATCGAAAGTGTTGTCTGGGGTAATCGAGAAACCATCTATGGCTCCTTGGTTTACTTTTCCCTCGCCCTGGGATCAAAGTATACCTCTATCCTTCCTTCTGCTAGTTATCTTTTGCCCTCAATCGTCAAGTGCCTAAAAACAATTAACAGAAAAAGACTAATCCAAACAGTTCTCATCTCTATTTCTGTGGGATTGTTTTGGTTTCTAAAGAACTTTTATTTTACCAATAATCCGATCTATCCATTCTTGTTTGGTTGCCATCCAGCTGACTGTGTAGGTGGCGCCGGGCTATTCGATGGATGGACTACTAAGGTTATTCCTTCCAATTTCCATATCATTCTTAATGATTTACTTGGTGGAAACACCAAAGTTCTCACCATTTTTATCTTCGCGGTCATTCTTTCTGTACTATCAAGGCCAAGAGGATTGTTGATTACCACCTTTGTTATTTTTAGCTGTACGGCATTTGAATTTATTCTTATGAAATATTTTTCTGGATTTTACTTGAGATATTTTTTTCATTTACGGTTCATGGCCCTCTTGTTTATTGCTTCACAGAACTCCATTCAAATAAGGGGACATCTGTTTGTAAGATATCTAAGAATCGGTCTATTAGTCTTTACCCTGTTATTTTTAGTCCGTAACATCCCTCGGCAGATCAAATACTACTATCAACACGATCTCACACCCATAGAATGGAAATATTTTACTAAGAAGAAAGATATCTATGACTGGGTCAAGTTTCTTCATCCCAAAACATACGAGGCGATAGAATGGTGTGATAAAAGAAGTGGTGTTACTATCCTTAATACAGCCGACCCAGACTTGATCTGGTTCGACTTTGAAGGCATGTCTCGCGTCTACATGACAAATTGCCAAATTAAAATTTACACAACTGAAGAATTCGCAAACTCTGATTTTACAAATGACAACTATTATTTCACTATTAATAAATGTGACAATTCTAATAACATTAGGATGTTAGGATACGAGAAGGATAATCAAAGAAAACTAAGGTTGGTAAACAACAATATCGTGTGTCAACTAAAAAATATAAACAATGCGGTCTATAACCTAAAAAGAAAATAAAAAAATGAAAACAATAATTAAGCCAGATACCGATCTTAAATTTATTGACCTTACGGAAGTCATCAAATTTAAGGAGCTTATCTACATCTTTGCATGGAGAGACATATCTGTTAAATATAAACAATCGATGATAGGGGTTGGGTGGGTCATTCTACAGCCTCTTGCAACCATGATAATATTCTCGTATTTCTTCGGAAAAATATCCAAAATACCATCTCAAGGTATAAGTTACTCTGTATTTGTACTTACTGGCTTAGTTTTCTGGGGATTGTTCTCAAATATAGTTTCACATTCCAGCAATAGCATGGTAGATAACGAAAACATCATCAAGAAAGTTTATTTCCCAAAAATCATCATACCGTTTTCATCCATAATCTCGTCTTTGCCAGATTTTTGCATAAACCTAGTTGTGTTATTTATTTTTGCCGCAATAAACAGAGCCGAAATTAGCCCCTACTCACTTATTTATATCTTTGTTGGATTTATTATTACCTCTATTTTTGCCTTGGGTTTTGGCTTGATTCTGTCTGCCACCAATGTCCGGTTCAGAGATGTTCGTTATGCCCTCCCCTTTGTGTTACAAGTACTAATGTACACATCACCAATTATATTTCCTCTGAACATCATATCAAAGTCAAATCAGTTAATTATTGCTCTTAATCCGCTATCTTCGGCCATAGACACCGCTAGGCATTCATTTATGTCTAATCAAGCACTGGAACCTGTTTATTTGCTGATCTCAGCTACTTCCGCAACATTCATTGTTATACTCGGATTACTATATTTTCAAAAAACTCAAAAGTTCTTTTCAGATATCGTTTAAATATGAACCAATCAATTATCAGCGCCAGGGGTGTTTCGAAGATGTTTATCATAGGAAATAAAAAGCCTTACTACACCCTAAGGGAAACTATCTCTGAGTATGTCAAAAATCTTTTTGCCAAAAAAAAGATAACCAAATTCTGGGCACTTAAGAAGGTTAGTTTTGATATTAAACAAGGTGAGATGGTGGGAATGATCGGGGGAAATGGAGCAGGAAAAAGTACGATGTTGAAAATTTTGAGCCGGATCACTCCACCAACGGAGGGAAAAATTGAAATAAATGGCCGGATAACAAGCCTTCTTGAAGTCGGTACAGGGTTCCACCCTGAACTCACAGGTAAAGAGAATATATTTTTTAATGGCTGCCTGCTTGGAATGACGACCAAAGAAATCAGAGAAAAGTTTAACGATATCGTCGAATTTGCCGGCATAGATAAATTTATTGACACCCCAGTAAAAAAATATTCGAGTGGCATGTATGTCCGTCTCGCTTTTTCCGTCGCTGCCCACCTTGAATCAGAGATATTATTGATTGACGAAGTTCTGGCTGTGGGCGATACAGAGTTCCAAAAAAAATGTATTGGCAAAATCGACGATGTTACGAAGAAAGGGAGAACCGTAATCTTTGTCAGTCATAACATGGCACTCATAAAATCCTTGTGCAAAAGATGTCTGTTGCTGAAAGACGGAAAAATAATCTTTGATGGTGAGACCGACAAGGCAATTAATAAATATCTCGAGTCATATAAGACTGGAAGTAACGCTTTAATCGACAGAAAAGATCGACTAGGAAACAAGAATGCGATGGTCACAAAGATTGATATTGTCAATTTAACCCACAAGAACCTTCAATTTAGAATGGGAGATTCAATTATGGTTAGATTACATTACGTCAACAGAATTCACAAAGATATCAAGCGGATTCTAGTCGGTATAACGATCAAAAACCAAATGGGGATCCGACTATTCATTCAGCACAACAAACTATCTGGTGACAAGATAACTCTCAATGCAGATGGCGGGGTGCTTGCATGTACCCTTCCGGGACTGCCGCTTATCGCCGGACGGTACTATATCACCTATAGTTTTCTTGAGCACGAAGCTTTGGGAGGAGACTATATCGATAGTATAGAAAATGCCGTTTCCTTCGATGTCGAAGAAGCTGACTATTTCGGTACAGGAGAACTTCCACACCCAGAGCACGGTCTATA
>Ga0172371_10004178_pt1 | contig 22018 bp, 17 predicted proteins | sample Lak12m_FD_114543 | JGI IMG/M metagenome (GOLD analysis project Ga0172371, IMG submission 114543) | Freshwater microbial communities from Kabuno Bay, South-Kivu, Congo - kab_022012_12m | ecosystem: Environmental > Aquatic > Freshwater > Lake | place: Democratic Republic of the Congo: South-Kivu...
AGGTATATAAATATTTCTACGAAAATCCAGGAATTCTTAAAATATCAACTCCAATTAACTTCAATATAAAGATCGAAAATATAATGAGCATCAAACCCATTATGCATGATGTAATTAATTCTTGGGCTTTTTTTAGTTTTTCAGGATTACCCTGAGATGACTGCATCATAAACGCTGCATAAATAATACACAATAAAGATAAACCACCTGCCAAACCAATACCTAATTTAAAAATAGTTTCTTCAATAAATTGTTTAAAATTTGTACTTAAACAGCCTATACCAGAATACACACCACCTCTATTAGCACAGTTCAAACAATCTATTCTTTCTCCAACATTAGTTTGTCTTTGACATAAGGCTTCAAAAGCACGTAAGTATTGACTTTCATCAATATTAATCGGATTAATACATTTACATTGAGGATCGTTACTATCTGTCGTTGATGGTACTCCAGAGTAACAAGCCTGAATATTTTTTTTAGCATATTCTTCATAGATCGAAATTATTGGACCAATAGTAATATCTACTAAACCTCCGATTAATGCTTGAACAGGCCATACAACAACATTTAAAATACCCATATCAGGAGTCGTAGGAATAAATAATGATGGGTAATAAACTCGGCAACAACTTTCTTGACCAGATACATTAGCTTGACCACAGTTATAGCCTGGGACTGTTAGTTGATCAATACCTTGAGCAAAAACACTCTTATGAATATTAAAAATGAATACAAAAACGATAATAAGATATAATATTATTTTTTTAATCATATTATTTATAATATCAGATATTAAATTATTTTTTCTTTCCCTCTAGTTCTTTCATCGCATCTTGTATATACTTCCATAATATAAAACCAATCACCAGTATGCCAAACTGATTTAAAACATCATATGCCATAGCTTTAAAATCACCACCAAATTCTTTTCGAAGTCTTGCTCCATAATACTCGAAGTCTTTTTTTCTTCTTTTGAAGGGAGTTTTAATTGGTTTTTTTGTTATAGGATTTATCAGCCATATATTTTCTTTTTCACCACCGATATATTTTCCACCTCTAGTTTTTTGGGCATCATAAGGGTTTTTAGGTATTAATCGAAATGATTCAAGTGAGGTCACAAATCTATCGATATCCCTTGAGTCCCATTCCCAAACTGCCGTAGATCTACCAGCCATTTCTGCAGCAATTGAATTTCTTCTTCCCCACCTTAATGCCCCAAATAATGGTTTTGCCATTGCATCTTTTTTAAAGTAATTTATTGTGGCTGCTGCTATCTTATAAGTAAAGGCAAAATCAGCTCCTGTGCCATGAACCGCTGTGATTGATTTTTGGCATTTTAAAAGATATTCGATAATTGGTGAAAAATCTTGTTTTCCATCAATGGCAATTTTATTTAACACCTTTGGTAAATCAATTATTCCAGGAATTACATTTGCTTCAATTGATCCAGTATCTCCAATTGTGCGAGCTATGGCTCGGGGTCCAGTCCCACGAATTCCCATAAGAGTAAAATCAGTATCCTCTATTCCAAAGGTAAAAGTATATTTTTTAATTGATGCAAAACCCTGACTATCTAAATATTCAGAACTAAGATAATTTGCTTTTATTTTTTCATATAGTTTAATAAGATTATTAATTCTTACTTCTGAAAAACCTTTTCCATCTAATAATCTTCTTATTGAGTCTGAATTAATCTGATAATTAAACTTTGTAAAAGAATTTAATTTTAAATCAGGAAATAAATTTGAATTTTCTTTGGCATAATTAGTCATCTCTCTTCTTAATAAGGTCTCAACAAATCCCATATCTTTCATAATCAAATCAAACTGCTCACGGGACAGTCCCATATCAGTCTGAATCTTCTGCCAACGACTTACTCCTTTATCATTTAATCTATTACGATCAATTCTTAGATATTTTGAAGGAAATCTTAAGGCGACTTCACGAGCTAGAGTATTATCGACAAACATATTAGAAGCTTCTTGTATTAAATCAGTCTCATAACTACCAGTTTTACTCGCCCCAGTTTCTTTTATATGTTTATTAACGGCATCCTCTGCTTTTAATTTAAGACTTTTAAAATATGTATCAAAGTCTGTGTCTCCAAACGGCTTAAAATATCTTTCAAATATATATTTGAACATATCCTCACGTTGCGCTGCCTCAGAAGTTCCAGATTTACCTGAAAATATACCTGAAGATTTTGTTTTCAAAAAATCAAAGATTGCTTCGTATCCGATTAAATCCATGGCTTTAAAAGTTTCAAGGTAATTTATTTTGCCGTTTTCATCTCTTACATTATGACCCTCAAGTGAATAAGTCATCCTCCAACCTTTTCGTTTCATAAGTCCTCCAACGCCACCAACATCGATTAATTGATCGACAAATAAGTCACTTGGTAATCCCTGCCTACCTTTGTAAAAAGCATCCATATATTTTCCCATATTACGCCACATCTCCTGATGATCCCACATACCTTTATTTTTATTCATGGGCATAAAATATATTGTTGGCCAAAGGTGCTCTCCTCCCCAGCGAAGTCCTACATGAAGAGGATTAAATGTCTGTAATGCTGTCGCATCATTTGTCGCATATGAAGCAAAAAGCCCCTCGCCTCTTGAGATATCGTAAGGATCGGCATAGGCGGATTTTTCAGGCTCTGTCAAAAATACTCCTCGAGCTAAACCAACGGCATTATTAATCGCGTATCTTAATTGATCTTCAGTTGCATCAGGATAAAGAGATCGTAAATGATCAATTACCTCACCTTCAACTTGAGTATTAACTCTTTCTAATTTATTTGTAAACTGATTTGTACGATGTGACCAGTCTTGTGAGGCAAACTCTTCCTCAATAAATTTATCATAAAGCACATAAGCATCAAATACCATCTGACCATCGGGTAAAAGCATCATTTCATCAACATCTGTACCACTTAGATTTTCTGCATAACCTGCTAAGTTCTGATAAAAGCTTTTTTCACCGTGTGCCGGATGATTAAAGATTGCCCGAGCATTATGTAAATACTCAGATCGGTGACGCCAATGACCAGCATTAATATATAAATGTTCGACAAAATCACTCATGCTAATATCTTCAAAATAAGGAAGAGGAGAAAATCTTAAAAGTGGCACTTTTTTTCCATCTTTAGTCGTTTCTTCGATTACGTGTTCTTTTTCTGCATGTTTAACTAGTTTAAATTTCCTATACGCCTCTCCTTGAGGCGAATCCTGACTCTCAAGCTCTTCAAGATCACTTTGTAATTTTTGTAATTTGCGATTTATATGATGTCTTATTGTCTCAATACCATGCATAAAATCCTCTTTTTCAATTTCTTCAAAAAATTTATGAGGTCTTTCTACCTGGATCTGCCAATATAAATGATTTAAGACACCAGTAAGATCGTGACTTATTTTTTCTGAAACCTCAATTCTTAATTTTCTATCAATTAATTCATTTAGTACATTATTAGCTGGAATCTCTCTTCCTAAACCTTGATAAGACCTTACGATTTCATCTCTTATGTGATTTTTATGATGGCCACTAGTTTCTTCCTGCCTTAATCTCTCATACTCACTATTTGTATACTTCAAAAATTTTTCAGGGCTATTAAAATTCCTTAAAAATCTTCTTTGTGTTTCTGTAAATTTACTAAAATAAGCTGCATCTTCTTGATCTTCTCTTGAAAACATTTCTCTTCTTTGATCTTGACCTCTTAAGTCATCTATATCTTCTTGAGTTTGTCCCGGTGATTCAACCTCTTGAATCTTAAATTTATCCCTTACCCCTTCTTCAGTAAGCCCAAAGTCAGTAGCACGAGTTGCAACTGCATCAACTAAAGCATCAGCTGCTGCGCTATCTTTTGCTCGAAGTAGTTCAACATCGCGCTCAAAACTACTTTTTTGCTGACCCTCTGTCGATAAAACAATATCTTGTCCTGTCAAATAACCTCCCATTGTAGTTGCTATGCTTCCTAAGGTCGAATCAGAAACGTTTTTTTTAGCTAAAGCCTCGATGATTGCCTCGGCTTTTGGGCTGACATCGCCAGGCTTGATAATCCCCTTTTTTTTAGCCTCATCAATTGTAAGCAATGTCTTTCTTACTACATCGACTTTATCTTTTGGCATGTCTTTAGGTTTAGCTTGTGTATCTGAGGTTTCTGTTGAGGTACTTTGTTGCTGGAGTTGTCGCACCGCCTCACCAAAATCTCTTACAATCTCTTGTGATGCTTGTTTTCGAATAGCTTCAGCGGCATCTGGATCACCTTCAGATTTTACCTGTTCATTTACCTCAGCGATACGCCTGGCGATCTGTTCTCTCATCTGGGTAAGTGCCTGCTCAATGGCAGGATCAAGCTCAGCCGAATGACTATCCATATAAATATCACTCTAGCAAATTTGAAGTAGCTAAACAAGAAGAAATACTTATCCTGTAATCTGTTCTTTACCTTTTAAATCGATTACTAATCGACGTTCTTTTCCCTCTCCTATTGAATAAGTTGTTAGGTCAGGAAAATTTTTAGTCACAGATTCATGAATTAGCTTTCTTTCATAAGATGAAAGATTTCTAATAAATGATGGCTCATTTGTTGACTGAGTTTTACTAGCATATTCGGTGGCTAGTGCCTCTAGTCTTTCTTTTTGTTTTTCGCGATAGTCATTGACATTAACTAAGATATTAACTGGCTCGTTAAATTTTTTGTATAAAACAACCTCAAGAATCTTTTGAATTGCACGAATTGTTTCACCATGTCGACCAATGACTGTTGAGACTTCCTCATCTGTCTTAATTATTATTTGAAAGACGTCGCTTTCATCAATCACTTCAACCTCAAACTTATTAATCATCTTAGAAAGTAGCTCGTTGACCTCAGTTTTGATTGTTTCTAGTTTATCCATAGTTATATTAATACTAAATTATAAATTTCAAACTCCAAATAAATTTTGATATTTAAGATTTATTTGTGATTTGAGATTTATTATTTAATTTTTTAGTCTGTCGATATTGAATGATGCTAAATAATGAAAAGACATTCCAGTAGACAGATAGACCGATTGGAAGAGTGTAAGAAAACCAACCAATCATTAGAGGAAATAAAAACTTCATCTGAGTATTCATGGCTTTTTGAAAATCACCAGTGTCGTTTTTTGATTTATCAGGATTTGATTCATCTTTCTTTACTATTTCTGATTTTGAAGTAACTGGTGATTGGGCAGTAGTTGCCTGAGCTTGGAGATATTGTAATAAAGCGGTTATTAAAGGAATAGCAAAGTAATACCAAACCCCAGCTTGTTTTGGTGAGGTTGCTAAATTGAAACCAAAAAACCAAGGATCAATTGAGCTTATATGTAAAAATGAGTTATATAAAACCTTGTTAATACTTGTGACTAATTTTGCACCTTGACCATTATTAACTAAAAAAATTGATAAAACATTATATAAAGCAATAAAGATAGGTATTTGAATGATCATAAACAAACAACCTGAGGCAGGATTAATCCCTGCTTCTTTATATAATCTCATCTGTTCGGCTTGAAGAGTTTTTTGATCGTTTTTGTATTTTAAATTTATCTTGTCTAGTTGTGGCTTAATATCATTCATTTTTTTTGCCATCAACATCTGGTTTTTAAAAAAAGGATTAAATAATCCTCTGATGATCACTGTTAAACCAATGATTGCAAATCCCAAAGCTCCTGGGATCTTAATGAATAAAAAAAATTTATAAAGAAGCACTAAGAAATTTAAAATAGGAAATACAAATAAAGTGTTAAAAAAGTTTGGATTTAACATATTAGACTGTTAATTTAGCTCTCCCTTTGTTTCTTCGTCTTTTTATAACGTTTCTTCCATCATGAGACGACATTCTTTTTAGGAATCCATGCTTTTTTGGTCTTTTTGATTTTTTTGGTTGCCATGTACGTTTCATACTATATATTTAAACAATTTCTAATTGTCCGATTAACGGATTAAAATATTAACAGATTTAAATTTGTTAATCCGTTAATTCGTTAATCTGTTAATTTGTTAATATTGAGCTTTCTTCTCCCTTAAATACCTTCCATACTGCCTCAGTGATAAAAGGTATAAATGGATGTAACATTTTAAGGTTCGCCAAGTATACTTCTTTTAATTTTTCTGAAGCTTCAATATTACCATTAATCACCTCTTCTTTCAACTCTTCAATATAAAAATCAGCGAATCTGTGCCATAGAAATTCATATATGAGTCCTAAGGCTTTCGAAAACTGCATAGACTCCATACATTTTAAATATTTTTTTTCAATATTCTTTATTTCTTTCATTAATTCTTTCAAGGTTTTTGATTTTGAACTTTGAAATTTATTTGAAGCTTGTGATTTAGAACTTGTAATTTGTTGATTCATCTCTAGAAACCTCCCAATATTCCAAACTTTGTTCATAAAATTCCTCATTCCAATTACCCGTTCTTCAGAAAATATTAGATCATTACCCTCCTTACCTCCAAAGATTAATGAAGCGCGTAAGGCATCTGCGCCATATTTATCTATCATATCCATAGGATTTATCACATTACCCTTACTCTTACTCATCTTCTGACCATTTTTATCACGAATTAATCCATGTAAGAAAACTTGGTTAAAGGGTTCTTTACCAGTGACATAATTCCCTATCATAATCATACGAGCGACCCACCAAGGTAAAATATCATAACCCGTCTCCATAACTGAGGTTGGGTAAAAATAATCATAAAGATTATCTTTTTGGGTCATTAATGTCGCAAACGGCCATTGAGATGAAGAAAACCAAGTATCAAAGGTGTCATCGTCTTGGATAAAATCATCGCCACCACATAAATTACACCTCTGAGGTGTAATATTGGAAATAAACCATTGTTTTTTTGATTGACAAAAATAAGCTGGAATTCTTATTCCCCAGACAACCTGACGAGATATATTCCAATCACGAAAATTATCAAACCACCAGATTAAAGGTTTTTTAAATTTCTTTGGATATATCCTTATCTTTTCTTTCATAATTAATGATTTCGCTGCTTTAGCTAAAGGAGATATTTTTATAAACCATTGTTCTTTTGGTAGTGGTTCAAGATTGCGTCCACATTTATAGCAAGTTCCTACTCTATTTTGATAGTTTTCATCAACCTTAACCATCATTCCTTTTAATTTTAAATCTTCAACAACTTGTTTTCTCGCCTCACCAACATACAAACCCTTATAATGGCCTGTAAGATCGTTAAGTCTTCCATCAAAACCAATTACCTGTTTCATCTCTAATCCGTGTCTTTTACCAGTTTCATAATCTGTAAAATCATGGGCTGGTGTAACTTTTACTACACCCGTACCAAATTTAATATCAACCGATTCATCAGCAATCACCTTGATCTTAAATTTTCCAATTAATCCCTCAACCTCGATCTCTTTTCCTATCCATTTTTTATATCTTTTATCTTTTGGGTTAACGGCAATGGCAGTATCTCCAAATTTTGTTTCAGGTCGAGTCGTTGCCAAAGTAAAAGGACCATATTTCATATAATAAAGTGGCGATATTTTTTCTTTGTAAACAACCTCTAAATCAGAAAAACTTGTACCGCAGAAAGTACAATAATTAATTAATTTTTTTTCTCTGTATGCTAAACCATCATCAAATAGTTTTTTAAATGTTTTGTAGACAATCTGAACAATATCCTCATTCATCGTAAACTTCTTTTTTTTCCAATCAAGGGCATAGCCTAATCGTCTTAACTGGTTTTCCATATTGATTCTATTACCCATTGAAAAATCCCAGATGGCTTTAAATAAATCTTCCTTATTAAAATCAAAACGGCTCTTTCCTTGTTTTTTTAAGTTTTTTTCAAAAACAAACTGGGTCTCAAAACCTGCGTGATCAGCGCCAGGCAACCACAAGACTTCATCACCAATTATTTTGTGAAATCTGATCATTATGTCTTCATAGACATACATTGCATGGCCTAGATGTAAATCAGCATTGGCATTTGGGGGTGGAAGAATGATTGAAAATGGTTTTTTTTTAGTGTTAATCTTCGCATTGAATAGGTCTTTATCCTCCCACTCTTTATAAATCTTATCTTCGATATCAAATGGTATAAACTTGCTATCCATATTTTTTCTTATTATATAATAAAAAGATATGACTTGGATTTTAAATACTTTAAGTTGGTATGTTTATTTACTTATTATTGGAATTATATTTCTACCTCTTACCGCAAGAGTCTTTAAAAAATTCTCCTTTGACCTTGCCTATCCATTTGCAAAAGTAATCGGAATAATTTTATTAAGTTACTCTATTTATCTTCTTGGAATAATCAAAATTATCCCTTTTGATCGCGCTTATTTATTCTTCATAATAGGCATATTTATAGTAATTAATGGATACATTTATTTAAAAGATAAAAAAAGTTTCAATCTTTCAAACTTATCAATCTTTCTAATAGAAGAATTTTTATTTTTGGGGTGTCTTTTATTTTGGGCTTTTATACGCAGTCAAGAACCGTCAATACGTTCGCTTGAAAAATTTATGGACTTTGGATTTATGAAGTCTATCTTAAGATCTGAGTTTTTCCCTCCTAAGGATATTTGGTATACGCCACTTTCAATAAATTATTATTATTTTGGTCATCTAACAGGTGCTTTTTTAATCAAACTTTCTAATATCTATCCAGCAATTGGCTATAACCTTATCTTAGCGACTATCTTTGCTCAAGGAGTCACTCAGGTTTTTTCATTGATCACAAATGTCTTAAAACTTTATATTCCTACAATTAAAAAAACTTCTTTAATGATCTTTGGGGTACTGGGTGCTTATATGGTCAATTTAGGAGGCAATCTACATACGATATATTCTTTTACGACAGGTTATCCTAATGAAGAACCAGTTCCCTTCTGGAAGATTTTGTCAGGCTTTAATCCTTTAAAATATTGGTATCCAAACGCAACCAGATTTATACCATTTACTATCCATGAATTTCCATCATACTCATATGTTGTTGCCGACCTTCATGGTCATGTTTTTGATATACCATTTATTTTGCTTACTATTGCCCTCTTATTTTTAATGTTTATAAGTATTGATGGTAGAAAGAATTATCCTACAAAACAGCTTTTTAAATTTAAATCTTCATTTTTAAAAGAGGTGAATGATAAAAAATCCCAACTAATTAAATTATTATTGACCCCATCGTCCATATTTACTATTTCACTGGGTTTTCTGACTGCGGTTCATTATATGACCAATGCTTTTGATGGTCCAATTTATATTTTGCTAATAATGACCGTTCTTTTTTTCATATTCAAACTGTCTTTTGGCTTTTTTTTCAACGTCTTATTATTGATTATCTCCTTTGTTGTTTTTTCACTTCCTTTTTCAATAAATTTTTCACCTTTTGTATCAGGAATAGGAGTGAATTGTAGTCCTGATTTTTTAGTAACACTTGGTAAATTAGGTCCTTTTATTTTTGAAAAAGGCAACTGTCAGGTGACATCTATTTGGATGTTTTTTATTTTATGGGGATTCTTTTTAATAAGCTTAGTAATATTTCTTATTAATATCTTCTTCAAAAAAGATCATAATCCATTAATAAAAAAAATTAACATTTTTCTACTGATTTTATTTCTGTTTGGTTTATTTTTAATCATTATTCCTGAGTTTTTTTATATTAAAGATATTTATCCTACCCACTTTAGAGCCAACACTATGTTTAAACTCGGTTATCAAGCATTTATGATGATGGGTTTTGGATCAATGACTGTCTTTGCGATATTAAAACAACAAAAAACTATTAAAAATATATTGTCTTTGATTATCTTTTCAATAATGCTAATGTTAGTTTTTATCTACCCATATTTTTCTATACCTTCATACTATGGCAATCTTGATAGAAAACCAAGTCTAGATGGTTCTTCCTGGCTCCTAAATGAATATCCTGAAGACAAGGAAATTATTGATTATTTAAACACATATGAGAAAGGCCAACCAGTGATTCTTGAGGCCCAAGGAGACTCATATACTGATTATGAAAGAATCTCGGCTTTTACAGGGCTTCCGACTGTTGCTGGCTGGTGGGTACATGAATGGCTGTGGCGTGGTAGCTCAGATATAATAGGTGATCGTATCCCTGAGGTTATAAAATTATACGAATCTTTAAGTATTGAAGAAACGAAGGAATTGATTACTAAGTACAAGATTAAATATGTTGTTGTATCGCGCCTTGAAAAACAAAAATACCCTAATCTAAATGAAGATAAATTTAAAAAGATCGGAAAACTCGTCTTTAAAAGTACTAATCTACTTGGAGCTTTATATGAACTTAATTCTGCTCCATATTGACAACCAAAAAAATATTTGCTAAGTTTAAAACTAGAGCATTACTACTCGTCGTTCCCCTTATACGAGCGGTAGTGATGCTCTAATTTTTTTGGCTTAATCTAAAGGTGATATAGCTGAATAGGAATGCGTAAATTCTTCTTTGTGAGCTTCTTAAACTGACTTGCGACAAAGTTCACCAATTCGTTTTTACTTACTGTCCTACTCTTAATATTTTTATTTTTTCCTGAAAAGATTATTCTATTCATACTTTTAAGGATAAACAAAGAGCCTTCACTTGTCAAGACCTATAGAAAAATACTTATATACTATAAGTTATCTTATATAATATTCTTTATTATTTAGCCCATCGCAACAATAAAAAAATACTTATACAGATCGTGTGGATAAACCAAAACCATTATTATAGTTCAATAATTATGTATAATTATTCTATGAGTTTTTCAGTTTTAATTTACAACACCCTTTTTAACAAGGCTTTTTTAAAAATTGAGGAAATTATTAATTCACATCATCCTGATATTCTTTGTCTTCAAGAGGTAAATACAGAAAAACAGAATCTTCTTCGTTTAAATAAATTAGGATATAGATTGGCAGAATATTCTAATTCTTTTATAAAATTTGGTCAGGTTTATGGTGCGGCTACTTTCTATAAACCAGAAACATTCGAATTTACATATTCCCAATCGCTTAAAATATCATCAAATCTATCTGAATTGCTTTTTACTATCCCACAAATAATTTTAGGTATAAATAAACCAAAGACAGTCCTTCGTACTGATTTTATTGATCGAAAAACAAAAAAATCATTTACGATTTGTAATGCTCATCTTATTGTCATCGCCTCAAATGATTTGAGAATCAATCATATACAAAAAGCTTTAAAATCATTAGAAATACCCAATAATACCCCCCTAATTTTAGGGGGCGATTTTAACTATCTGCCCTATCGAAGAAAAAAGCTTGAGTTGGTGATGAAGAAATATGGATTGCTTGAGGCAACCAAAAATATTCGCCAAACTATAAACTTCTCAAAAAGTGGAAAAAAAGAAGAACTTTCATACCTGCAGGGTTTTTTTATCAGAAGAATAAATCAGTTATTTAACTTTCAGATGAAAAATGATTATGTCTTTTTCCGAGGTTTAAAGTTACTTAAGACAAAAAGAATTGATAGTCGATTATCTGATCATTATCCAATATATATTGATTTTAAAATCTAACAAATGATCAATCTTTTAAACAGACTAAGTATATTTTTTTGGAAAAATAATAAAGCAAAACACCTTCTTTTTTTTATAGCTTCCGTATTTGTAATTTCACTTATGGGATACTATTTTGGAACCTTTGATCAGGCTATCCATATACCTTTTTTAAAAAAATTTGCTGATCCGACATTATTCCCTAATGATAAATTTTTTGACTTAAGAAATTTTCATTATTCTTATTTTTGGAAAATATTTATCCCGTTTTATAAAATTGGGTTTCTTGAGATTTCGATGTTCATAGCCCATTTTGTCGCTACGTATCTTACCTTTTGGGCTATATGGGAGCTTTCTAAAACTTTATTTAACAATCCTTTAAGTAGTTTTTTAGCAATTATCTTTTTTTGCTTTCCACATGTAGGATTCGCTGGGTTTCCATTATTTGAGATTAGTCTTCTAAATCGTACTTTTATACTCCCTTTCTTGTTGTTTTCAATTAATTTATATTTAAAAAACTTAAAGATACCCGCCTTTATTATTTTAGGAATAGCATATAATTTTCATGTCGTCTCTGTGAATTTTGTTATGGCGATGTTTTTACTTGACTCAACCCTTTCAATAAAAAAAATTGGTATTAAAAATTTTATTTATCAATTATTAGCTTTTTTTATTTTTGCGCTCCCTGTTTTAATCTGGAAGACTAGTACTCCTTCTGACAATCTAACTATTAATTACGAATGGTTCAAAATTGTCGATCAAGGGTTATTGCACCATATTCTTTCACCAATCACATTAAATCCCCTAGTTAGTGTAATAAATATAGGCGCTTGGTCTTTAATATTAATGTTTTTCTATCTTAATAGAAAACTTGATCTTAAAAGTCATTTAACACTAGATAATTTTATTAAGGCAACTGTCATTGTTTTAATCATACAGATTATCTGTCAGTTTATCCCAATATCGATCATAATAGAGCTACAAATAATACGCGTTGGTTTATTTATTAACCTTTTTACTTATTTACTTCTATCTTATTTTATTGCGCAAAAAGTTGAAAGAAAAGAAGTCTCACAAGTCGCCTTAATAATGTTAATTATCGCGAGCGCTCTTTCGATATCGCCCTTAATTCTTCTTATTGGACTCATCATTTTTAATAAAATAAAAAAACCTATTTACTTAAAAGCACTTTCTGTCTGCTTTATCATTTCTTTTATAGTTATCGCTTCAGCCCTATATAAAAACAATATCTGGAAACCTGGGATTAATATATACCCTATTGAAGATGATTACTATAAAATTCAGCTTTGGATTAAAAATAATACTAATAAAAACGACGTTTTTATCATTCCCCCGCATATCTGGTGGTTTTATGATCTTGATTTTAAAACTATCTCAGAAAGGTCTATTGTCTCTGAGCTTTCCGAGATTTTGGAGTTTGCTTTTTTTCCAAAATATCTACCTTATTGGAAAGAAAGATTTAATGACGTTGCTCCTAATACCTATCAGGCTTTTAATGGCAGTGCCTTCGATAGTATTGATATGACTAAAAAAGCTTTTTATTCACTAAACGAGGCAGATTTAGTAAATATATCAAGAAAATATCAAGCAAATTATCTAGTAATTGAAAAGCCCTATCTTAAGAATTTCAAATTAATCTATGAAAATGAAAGATACGTTCTATATAAGATTAATGAATAATAAGATCAATTATTTTGTTAATTTTTTTTATTAATTTGCTCGTTTTAATACGGTTAAAAGTATTTTCTCTTTTTGCTAATTCTTTATAAAGATGTCCTCCCATATTATATTCAAATATCTTGTTTTTTATCTCTCCCCCAAAGATTCGATACGCTGATGCAACAACAAATTTATATAAAAGTCTTAGATCACCCTCTCTTTTGAAACGCCTGAAAGAAAAATAGATTGGGTTATCTCTTAAAAATTTAGGTCGCACTCCATAGCCTGCAGCTCTTTGAACCAACTCATGATCCTCAGCCAAATAAAGCTTCTCATCAAATCCTCCTAAGATATTAAAAAAATTTCTTTCAAATATCATTGATCCTCCAAGTGAAAATTTTTTAGTTAATGTCTGTGAAAATTCGACTAAAGAATTTGCGACATTAAAAAGCGATTGATAATCTTCTTTGCCTTTTTCAGGAGCGATATAAGGTATAAATAATAATCCTTTTTGTTTAATTATTTTTTTGTAGGCTTTATCAATAAATGATCTCTTTATATGCGAATCCGCATCTAAAAATAAGATATATTGACCTTGAGATTTAGCTGCTCCAAGATTTCTTTGATTTGAAACATTTTTCTTTTTTGAGGTAAGAAACTTCAAATTTAGTTTATTATTAAAAAGATGAGCTTCTTTTTTTGTATTGTCTGTTGATAAAGCATCACAGATGATTACTTCAAAATTTTTGTTTGTCTGCATGGTTAAATCCTTTAATAAAGAAGGTAAGAACTTTTCTTCATTTAACGTAGGAATAACTATTGAAAAAAATGTTTTCATGACAATATATATTATAACATTTGGTAAAATTATATGATGAAAATATCTGTCATAATACCTGTTTTTAATGAAGAAAAATACATCAATAGCTGCCTTAAATCTTTATATCTTCAAGATCAAAAAGCTAATGAGATTATCATAATTGATAATAACTGTACCGATAGAACAATCAATATAGCTAAAAAATTTAAGAATATTAAGATTATTAAAGAAACTACACAAGGCATGACTCCTGCAAGGAATAAGGGTTTTAATCAGGCAAAAGGTGATATTTTCATAAAATGTGATGCAGATACTGAATTTCCCAATAATTTTATCAGTGAAATAAAAAAAGCATTTTCAATAAGTAAGACAAGTGTTGGCCTAACCACTCCTGTTTATTTTGGTGATTTAATAGGCGCTCGAAAAATGCCCTGGCTTTTTTTTCTGTATCTCTATATACCAAAATTAATTATCGGTGATTATCCTCTAAATGGACCAGGATATGCGATTACGAAAAAAGTTTGGAAAAAGGTTAAAAATAAAATCTGTCTTGATGATTCAAGGGTTCATGAAGATATTGATCTTTCTTTTCATATTAAAAAATATGGACGAATATATTTTCTAAAACATGTTTTTATCAAATCTTCAGGTCGTAGAATCATAAATAATCCTTCTTCTTTTTTTGGAGAATATCTAAGTCGCTTTATTAAGATGTTACCTTCTCATTGGCTCTCAAATATTTTTTGAATCTCCTCAAGTGAGGTGCTATCTATAGGTTTTTTATCATCTCTAAATCTTTCAAGTCTAGGAAAACGCAAGGCTAAGCCAGCTGTATGAACTGGTGACTTAGTGATTTCATCTGCCTTTATCTCAACCACAATCGAAGGGGAAATCCAAACGTCACAAGACATCATCTTATCGACTATATAGTTTTCAGGTTTAATCTTTGATATTGATTTTTGAGATTTAGCTTTAAGCTCTTTCCATTCTTCATCGGTTAATCCTGTTCCAATCTTTGCGATTGTTAAATACTGTTCTTTTGATTCATTATAAATACCAACCAAAAACGCTCCAATCCCAAAACCTGTTCTCTTTCCCTTACCATAATCAAAACCCATTACTAAACAATCAATCGTGTCATGAATCTTTGATGAATAACTTTTTTTATACTTCACCCAATTTGAAGCACGAGCGCCTGGCGAATAAACACCATTTATTTTTTTTGCAATCACTCCTTCAAGTTTTTTTGATATAGCCTTATCAAATAAATCTTCAAGTATTTTTTCATCACTTACTAATTCTTGATTAGCAATAAAGATAGTATTTTTTGAAATAGATTGTTTTGGTGGAATAATACTCTCAAGTAGCTTTCGTCTTTTATCAAATGGTATATTTATATAATTAACGCCATCTGCATATAAAATATCAAAAGCAAATAACTTAAGAGGAATATCCTTGGCTTTTTCGTTAATATCATACTTTCTTTTACGAGTCACAGTCTCTTGAAATGGTAAAAACTCATCACTATCTATTGAGTAGCCAATCGCCTCACCCTCAAATATTGCTTCTTTTATCTTTACTTCGTTATTAATACCCATGACAATATCTGGATACATAAAAGTTACATCCTCAAGACTGCGAGAAAACAATTTTACCTCTTTATCTTTTTTGTGTACCTGTAAACGGAACCCATCGAACTTTGGCTCGACCAAACAATCACCAAGTTGTTTTAATATTTCTTCAGCTGAGGACATCCTTTCTGCTCTCATCATTATTATCGGAGTAAAAACTTTTGGACCAATCTTCTTTAGGGCAGACATATTATCTTCTTTTAGTAATCTACCAATAAATCCAAGTTCAGGCCGTACATGATAGGCATTTTGCAAAAATGGCCTTAAGCTTTTATCACCTTTTTTCATCCAAGAAAATGCATCAAGGATAGTCATATCAGAAAAACCCATTCGAATATTCCCGGTCGGAATTCTTACTAGAAAACGACTTGAAACAGGATCAAGTTGTCTGATCAAATTTGATAATAGGCTTACTTTTACATCTTGTGAGCCAGGTCCTTCTGCTTTAGCTAATTTAGAAAAGACGTCATAAACCTTAATTACTTCTTGATCTTGTTCTTCAAAAGAATGAAATTCTTTTTTAAATTCCTCAACTGTCGCTCCTAAATCGCCTATTTTTTTATACTGTTTTTCAAAAAAACTTCTTTCAATATTGAGCGCCGAAATAGCTGCTTTTACTATCATCCGTTCAGCCATACCAAAATCAACAGACTCAAATGCGGGCGCTATCCTTCCCTGAAGTAGATAAACAACTTTTTCTATTTCTTCGTTTGTCAGTTTATTAAAAAGCTCTGCGAGTATCTCAGTAATAATTAATCGAGAAGAATTTTGTTGAATTTTATCAAAATAAATCGCCAATTCTGAAAACAACATAATTAGTTTATAAAGTTTTTAAAGTTTGTAAAGTTCTTAAAGTGTTTTTCTTTATAAACGTTATAACTTTATGAACTTTATGAACTCATCATACCATCACATATCTTGCTGATTTTGTGCTTCCTATTTTCTTTATTAATCCTTTCTTAATTAAATCCTGTAAATCTCGTAAAACAGTATCTTCTGATACATCTGTAAAAACACTTCCAAACATCTGGTTTTGAATAAAGCCAACTTCTTGAATATACTCAACCAACTTCATCTGTCGTTCAGTAAGATAAATCTGTTGACCTCCAAATTTTTCTTTTAATTTAACATCTTTTGATAGTTTTAATATTTTTTCTTTAATTTTTTCAAATTCAATACCAGCTCCTTGAGTAAAGTATTCAAGCCATGATGTCAGATCACCATTTGAAGCTTTTTGTAAATTTTGATAATAAGAGATTGCATCTTTGTCGTAAAATTCTTCAAGCGAAAAAAAACGTCTAATATCATATCCACCTAAGAATAAAATTAAAGTTGCTAAACTTCGAGCGACTCTACCATTACCATCAATAAAAGGATGAATCCGTACAAGTTCATGATGAGCAATACCTGCTTTTAATATCGGATGTAAATTAGGATCATCACGATTAATCCAGTAAATAAATTCTCTCATTAAAAATGGGACTTCAAGTGGTGGTGGCGGACGAAATGTCACCTCTCCATTTGATGAGTTCCTGATAATCACCTGTTTAACTCGATATTCACCAGCAGTATCATTGACTAATATCTTTTCAGTAATAATCTTATGCATTTTTTTAATAATTGTCTCGGTAATTTTATCGATTTTTCTTTTAGCCTCTTCATCAATATAATCAATCACCTTTCTATAATTTATTATCTCCTGAATATCGCGAGGGCGACCAATGACATCTCTTCCCTCTAAAATATTTTTTGCTTCATCCTTGGCAAGGGCGTTGCCTTCTATATGAGTACCGTGGTAGGCTGCACGAACAAGAGCATCTTCTTTAAACTGTTTTTCCCAAAGTGGTAAAAGGGGTGAGTGTTTAATCACTTCCTCAGCTGCTTCGATTTTGGAAATATAAGTTAAAATTTTATTTGTAATCGTATAAGAGGGACTAAACATATTATTTAATTATACAATTATTTGCCGAATCGGCGTTGCCTTTTGGAGTATTCTTTAAGACATTTAACTAAATCTAAATCAGTAAAATCTGGAAGATATTTTTTAAAAAATATATACTCTGCATAAGCTGCCTGCCAGATTAAAAAACCTGAAATTCTCATTTCCCCACTAGTTCGTATGATTAAATCAGGATCAGGATTCGGTAAATCTTTTGAATCTAAAAAATTATTAAAATTATTAATTATTAGATTTGAAACTTGAAACTTTGAACTTGAAATTTTTTTTATAGCTCTTATAATTTCGTCTCTTCCTCCATAATCTAAAGCAACACATAAATAATTTTTATTAAACTTATTTGTTAATTCTTCTGCTTTAATAATTTTATTTTTAAGCGTGGTGTTGATCCTATCTTTTCGACCAAGATGAATAATACGAATTTTCTTTTCAAGTGCGACCTTTAAATATTCATCGATCATCTTTGTAAATAAATTCATTAAGTAACCCACCTCTTCTTTAGATCGATCCCAATTTTCTGTAGAAAAACCCCAGACTGTAATTGTCGTGATACCTAAGTCAAAGGTTTTTTCGATAATCTTTTTTAATGCTTCAAAACCCTTACGATGACCAACTAAAGTAGGTAAACCTTTTTCTTTTGCCCAACGCCTGTTTCCATCAGGAATTATTGCAATATGTTTTGGCAATCTATAGCTTGAAACCATATGGTTATTATACTATGATTAAATTAGTATGGTTTATGCACAAATAGACATTGCAAATCAGTTTGCCCCAGCTGCTAAAGTAAACACTATCAGTTCTTTACTAAATGTCGCTTTGCCACTACTTATGACAGGGGCAGGTCTCATATGTTTGGTCATGATGCTTTTTGCTGGTTTAAATATCATCACTCATGGAGATAATCCTGATGCTATAAAAAAAGCTTACTCAACTATCACCTATTCTGTCATGGGACTCGTAATTGTCGTTATTAGTTTTTTAGCAGTTCGACTCTTAGGAAAAATGTTGGGAGTTGAAATGTTATTTTAACTTTATGAGATCTTTATTAGCAGATCAAACGGTAGACGAAATATTTGGAAAAATATCACCTCCTGCTGGCATGAATATAGGCGGCGGTGCAACACCTGAGGCAAGTTTTGGTCAGCTAGTTGGTTTTGGAATTCGTACTCTTATAATCGTTGCTGGTATGTTTATGCTTATATATCTTCTTTGGGGTGCCTTAGACTGGATTACTTCATCTGGCGACAAAGAAAAATTGACAAAAGCTCAACAAAAAATTACTAATGCGCTCATAGGCATGGTAATAATTTTTATTGTTCTTTCTGTATTTAATGTTCTGGCTGGTCAGATGCTTGGGATTATTAAACCAGGTACAAGCGGCTGGGATATTATACTCCCTACTTTATAACAGTGATGTTTTTTTGTTTATTTAATAAAGTATTAAGTAGTGCGTCTATTTCATGACCATTGATAATGTAAGATTCTATACCCTCTTTTGCTAATTCAAGACAGCTTTCTACCTTTTGTTTCATCTTACCAGTGACATCAATACTCTTATCATCAAAAAAAATATTTTTCATTTCTAAGTAATTATCATTGGTGATCATTTCAATAGTCTTTCCAGTTTTATCTAATACGCCATTGGTAACACTGCAAAAAATAACTTTTTCTATCTGAAGATTATTTTCTTTAAATTTTTTGATTAAAACCAAAAACTGTTTTTCCGTGGAAAATATCGACGCACCTATTACCTTATCAAAAACCATGTCCCCATAAACTACAGGAACTAACCCTAGATTAAAATAATTTAATATTGATTCGATATAGATATTTTCAGGTTGATTATCTTTAGAAACAATTATTGATGAAGGATTAATACTGACAGCTTTAACACCTCCTTTAATCAAAGCAGAAACAACAATTCTATTTAAAGTAGCGCAGCTATTTTGCACCTCAGTAAGTCCTAATTTCTGCTCTTCGCTCTTAACACCGGCCTGAAGATTATATTTTTTAACTAAATGGTGACCAAAACTACCAGCGCCATTGCCGATGATGAAAAAAATATCTTTATTTTCATCAATAATTCTTTTTATCTGCCTTGAAAGATCCTGGATAATATCTAGTCTGACGCTATTTGGTTTTGATTTATCAGTGATAAGCGAACCGCCTAATTTTATAAAAACTATTTTTTTCATAAGATTAATTATATATTATCTAAATCCTCCAAGGCTTTCTTTTTGCCTTGTTATATTAGTTGTATACGGCTTTAAAGAGCGCCTTTTGGAGGATAATGAATTGTAAGCCAAATTAATAATTTGGCAACAATCCATAAAAAAACACCCCGGCGTCCCGGGGTGTTATAATCAAAAAATTCTTAATCAAAAAGTCTAAAATCTTTTATGGACATACATTAGCTTTTTGTACTAATACTGGATATGTTAAGCTTGTTCGTGTTGCGTCACATTCACAGACATATGATCCTCCATAACTATCATTACGACAGTCTCCATAGTTAAGAGTCTCACCTCCCCAACCGCATGTTCCAGTACCTACCGTACATGTAGCAACTGTAACTGGACAGTTTACACTATCAAGAACACTATTATTACCATTTAATAGGCCAGCTGATGTTGTTCTACAGCGAGCTCCAACATTTTTACCATCTTTTTGAATACACTTGTATGTTGCTCCAGAACCAGTAGTATTAACCCATTTATATGGAGATGATGTTGCTGTAACACTATATCCACCATAACTACATGTATAAACCGCGCCTGGTAATGGACAGTTTACTAAATCTTGTTTACTACCATTTCCATTAAGATTACCATTTGTATCTGTTATACATCTTACTCCTTGTTTTACACCGCTTGCATTTACTATACATTTATATACAACACCACCGACTGAGGATGTCACCCATTTAAAAGGTTGTGTAAGATTTGTTATCAAATCTTGACCTCCCCAATAACAAGTATAAGTTTGTGGAACTGGACAGTTAACAGTGTCTGTTATACTACCTGTTGCGTTAATTACGCCTGCAAGATCTGTTTTACATCTTGCTCCAACATTTTTAGAAGATACTTGTATACATTTAATCTTTGCATCAGCACCTCCTACATGACCATCAACCTGCACCCATTTTGCTGGTGTTGATATGTCAGTAATATTGGTATATGTACCCCAATTACAAGAATTGGTTACTGCTGGTCCACAATTTGAATCTGAGGTTGAATAGTATTGACCATTTGTGTATTTTTTACAAGCTATACCTGTTGTCCCAATACATTTAGTACCACTTACGGTTCTTATTGTACTATCTGTATAATCATAAGCTGATGTTTTGTGGTCTCTTATATAGATCTTAGAACCATAGTTACATCTATATGTTGGTTGACATATAGTTTTATCCTCTACCCATTGGTAAACTGGAGGAGTTGAGGCTGCATTAACATCAATACATCGTCTACCTGAATATTCAGGAGTAGCTTGACTTGATGTTCCATTTGATAAAACATCTGTTTTTAATGGTAAGCGTTCACAACCATTATCAAAAGCTGCTTGTGTTGCGTTACAAGTTGTACCTGCTTGTGTATCGGTTGATGTACTTGTTTTATTTACGTTGCTCATGACATAGAAAAATCCGGCAACGACTAAAACTAACATCACTAAATAACCGAGTGTTTTTGAGAAACATAATTTATCGTTTTTCATATTTTCACCCCCTTCCCTTAAATAATTTGCAAATTATTAACAATTAAATATAAATATAGAGTAAACTCGAGATAAATGTCAACTATTACCTAATAAGTGTAAGTTGTTTTTAGATTTTGAAGATTTTACTTCCAATTAGTACGAAAATACTATCATCATAAACAACAAGATCTAAGGCTCTATTTAAGATTGAAGAGGTTATCTGGCTTTTGAATTCACCGTCTTTATCGAGTACATACACGATCGAAGCATTTTTGTCCCAAGCATAGACACTATCCAAATCTTTTGAAGTAAATATCCTATCAAAGTTCACGTTAGTATTAGGTAAATTTGTCTTAAATCCATCACGAAGTCCTGAGGTAAATTTAATTATATTATTGCTTCCACCAAGATATAAAGATGAGTCAATGGCGAGGGATTTAACCCAAGAAAGATCAACTGCCTGACCTGAGGCAAAGTAAGAGTTTTTTGATCCAAAAATATCTCCACCGTTTAAATATTTAAAAATCTCATCTTTTCCAGTATCCAGCAAATATATATTGCCGTTAAATAACCAAAAATCACTAATTGTCCCCCACTCCTTATCGTTTTCAATTACCTTTTTAGCCTTTCCATCAGTTGTGATCTCATATACACCATAGTTTGGAATGTAAAAATAATTGGTTTCATCATATGAG